>MTKZ01003524.1_pt1 | contig 117214 bp, 121 predicted proteins | sample 1042781 | NCBI WGS metagenome assembly MTKZ01 (sample SAMN06212207, study PRJNA360539) | anaerobic digester metagenome | biome: Wastewater treatment plant; material: sludge; isolation source: anaerobic digester fed with sludge from wastewater treatment plant | place: Denmark: WWTP Viborg ... | reverse complement strand
CGATCCCGCTCCCACCAACACATCCGCACCCCCATTCGGCATAATCACGGATTCGGCATAATGTGGCTTATGCCGCATTCGGCATAAGCCGCAAAGCGGGGCGGCGTTGTGAGGGTTGGTGAGGCCGCCGCGGCCGTGTTCGTGGAGGTGGTCGATCTCGCAGCGGCTCGCTGGGGCGTGGCAGCCGGGCCAGACGCAGTGGGTGCGGGCGGCAGTGGCGGCGGTGCGGGCCGATCCGGTGAAACGACGGGCCCTCCCCAGATCGATGACCACCCCCGCCGCGTCGACGACGACCCGGCGGAACTGGCCCAACAGGCTGGTGGCGGCGGCTTCGGTTGGGTCGACGTCGTGGCCGTCGTCGGTCCGGCACATGAAGTCGTCGGCGTCGAACTTCGGAGCGCGGTCAGCGTCCATGGCGGCGAGCATTTCCTGGAAGGCCGACGCTGACCAAACGATGTTGTGGACGAAACCCGGCGGCACCGCCCCTTCGGGTGCGGCTGCGGCGTCCTGGAAGATCCGAAAGAGCGCATCGGCGCGGCGTTGAGCGTCGGTGCGGTCCAGGTCGTCGTTGCTGACCTCGTCGCCCACCCTGGCCTTGGCGGTCTCCCAGTCGGCCTTGAACTCGGCGTCGAGGTAGTGGTCGAAGATCTCGCGCATCTGGGCACCCTGGGTGGACGCGAAGAACCCGGTGACCTCCCAGGAGAGGTCCCAAGGGTTCTGGGTGAGGCGTGCATCGCGTTTGTGGTGATCGCGTTCGTTGCGTGGTTCGGGACCGTCCTCGTCGATGAGACGAGCCCACCGGTAGGCCTTGCGGGCGAAGGTGCGGTTGCTCCACGATCTGGCGTCGGCGATGAACTCGTCCTGACGGGCGGCCATGGCGGGTGCGACCCGCTGGTTGGCGTGAATGCGGCCCAGGATCCGGACCGCGCAGGTTGACAGCTCGCCGGCCTGCCAGGCGGCCCTGACCTTGGGAAGCCGAGCGGCTGCCGTGGCGGTCTTGGCCCGGAAATCGGCTTCGGCGTCGGACAGTTTGCCGACATGACGGACCATGATCCTGGCGGACCCGTGACCGTCGGGTGCGTGCAGGACGTGAGCCTGAATCGCACCGGTCAGCTCGGCCCTGGCGGCGTCCACCCGTCGGCCCAAATGTTCCAACTGCTCGATCCACACCACCGCATCGCGGGAGTCGCCCGGGCAGACACCGGCGGCGAAGAGTTCGTCCAATGCCGCCTCGGCATGTTCCAACGCCACGGTCGCCGAATGGTTGGCCACCCGCTCGGGATGCCGATGGGAGCCGACCGGGTCGCCGGCGGCCGACTCTGCCAGGCCCTCGCGGCGAAGCCTGTCGCGCAACACCGACAGATGGTCGTCGCCTTCACCCTCACCTTTGCCACTGCTGGTGCTGGTCGAGTGGAGGACCGCCGTCGAACTCATGGGTCCAGTATGCGGATGGGGTGTGACATCGAAGGGACTACCCGGACTGGTTGGGGTTCGGGAGGATGTGTGTGTCTTTGGTCACGTCGGTGATGGTGGCGGACATCCAACCGTCACAGGCCTGGAGTAGGTTGAGTGGCCGACCGAGGAGGGCTCATGGCTGAACGAGAGACACAGCGCAAGGCGGCACCGTCCCGCCAAGAGGACGAACAGGTCGACGATGCGGTACCTGCGGGTGCTGCGGCCGAGACCGGCGAGAAGCTGAAGGCCGAGCTGGACGACCTGCTGGACGAGATCGACGAGGTACTGGAAACCAACGCCGAGGACTTCGTGAAGTCCTACGTACAAAAGGGCGGCGAGTAGCACCCGGGAGGTCGGAGAGATGGCTGCGCGCAACGTGCCGGATACCGATCGACGCCGGCTGTTGGCGGCGCTCGCCGGAGCCCCGGTGGGGGCGNNTCGAACCCCACCGCCACCCGGCCGGTGGCGCCCACGTTCTGGACCAAGCCGACCGTGGACTCCGGCGCCGACGGGTTGATGGTGCCTGAGGGCTGGAGCGCCAGTGTCTTGGCACGAACCGGGGAGAAGGTCGCTTCCACCGACTACACCTGGTCGCCGTCGCCCGACGGCGCCGCGACCTTCTCGGACCCCGATGGTGACGGTTGGTGGGTGGCCATCAACCATGAGACCGGCCCAGGTGAGGGCGGAGGCGCCAGCGCCATCCATCTGACCGATGACGGCGAGGTCATGGCTGCTCACCGCATCCTCGGTGGGACCGCCCTGAACTGCGCCGGCGGCGCCACCCCGTGGGGTACGTGGTTGTCGGGGGAGGAATTCGACCAGGGTCGCATCTGGGAGGCCGACCCAACCATCGCGAACAGCGGCGAGCCGCGACCTGCATTGGGCGTGTTCAAGCACGAGGCAGCCGCAGTGGACGAGCCGGGCAAGGCGCTGTACCTCACCGAGGATCAGCCTGACGGTCGGTTCTACCGGTTCACGCCATCGTCGTGGCCCAACCTGGGCTCCGGCACGCTGGAGGTGGCCAAGGTGAGCGGTGGCGACACGGACGGCACCGGGTCGGTGCAGTGGCTGGAGGTGCCCGATCCATCTGCAGCGTCCGAGGCCACCCGCGCCCAGGTGGGTGAATCCACCGCCTACGCAGGCGGCGAAGGGTTGGCGCTTGGTGCGGGGAAAGTGTTCTTCTCCACCAAGCTGGACAACACGGTGTGGGCCTACGACCCAAAGGCCGCCACGATGTCGATCGTGTATCGGGCATCGGGCGACGACCCGGTGTTGAGCGGGGTGGACAACCTGTGGTGGGACGATTCATCGAAGTCACTGCTGGTGGCCGAGGACGGCGGCAACATGGAGTTGGTGGCGTTGGCCCTTGATGGCTCGGTGACGCCGATCCTGCGGGTCGACGGCCATGATGGGTCGGAGCTCACCGGTCCCACCGTTTCGCCAAATCGACGATTCATGACACTGTCCAGCCAGCGGGGCGCCGCCGACGGCATTGGAGTGACCTGGTTGGTCAAGGGAGCGTTCCCGATTGCCTAGCCATCGTGGCAGCGGGCTGCGGCGCTGTCGGGGCCCTCGGGCACAGGGGCCTCGCCGCTACGCTGGCTGGCGATGAACCTCCCATACTTTCCGCCCGGCGCCGACCCGGGACCCGACTTTGCCCGCCTGGTTCGCGACAGCGGGCTGCAGCCCCCGGCTCCCGAGGGCACCCTGAACGGTGGCGACGGAGGGTTCGGCATTCCGCACGGCACCACCTGTCTGGCTGTCCGCTCTGCCGATGGCGTCATCATGGCCGGCGATCGTCGGGCAACGTCCGGGCACCTCATCAGCCATCGCAACATTGAGAAGGTGTTCCCCGGCGACCGCTTCAGCGGAGTGGCCATCGCGGGCGCCGCCGGGCCTGCGGTGCAGATGGTGCGGCTTTTTCAGCTGCAGCTGGAGCACTACGAGAAGGTGGAGGGTGATCACCTGTCGTTGGAGGGTAAGGCCAACCAGCTGAGCCAAATGGTGGCTCAGCATCTGCCGATGGCGATGCAGGGCCTCGCCGTGGTGCCGATCTTCGCTGGATACGACCTGCGGAGGGGCGAAGGACGCCTGTTTCAATACGACGTCACGGGGGGCCGCTACGAGGAGGCCGATCACACCGCCACCGGGTCGGGCAGCCTGCATGCCGGCACCGTGGTCAAGCTGGGCTGGCGAAGCGATCTGACCCAGGCCGATGGCGTCGACCTCGTACTCGATGCGCTGTTTCAGGCGGCCGATGAGGATTCGGCAACCGGTGGTCCCGACCTGTTGCGTGGTATCTATCCGATCGTGGCCACCATCACGGAACGTGGTTTCGAGCGGGTGGACGAGGCTGAATTGGCCGAACGCACCCAGGTGCTGGTCGAACGGCTTCGCGCTCAACGCGGCTCACCGGCAGCGCACGACAACCACTGAACCCGCAAGCCCACCCGCAAGCCTCGCCCCCCGAAATTCGATCGGAGCTCTATGACTCAGCCCTTCTATGTCGCACCCGAACAGGTGATGAAGGATCGGGCCGACTATGCCCGAAAGGGTATTTCCCGGGGCCGCAGCCTGATTGGCCTGTCTTGTAGCGAGGCCATCCTGATCTGCGCTGAGAACCCCAGCCGCCTGCTGCGCAAGATCTCCGAAATCTACGATCGCATCGCCTTTGCGGGCGTGGGTAAGTACAACGAGTTCGACCAACTTCGTATCGCCGGCGTGCGCTCGGCCGACCTCAAGGGGTACGCCTACAGCCGCGAGGACGTCGATGGCCGGAGCCTGGCCAACGGGTACGCCCAGATGCTCGGAAACGTTTTCACCCATGAGATGAAGCCGATGGAGGTGGAGATCCTGGTGGCCGAGGTGTCGGGCGTTCCCTCGGACGACCGCCTCTTTCACATTCTCTACGACGGCACCCTGATCGATCAGTCCGGTTTCACCGTGCTCGGCGGCGACGCGGACGCGGTGCGGGATCGGGTGTCCGCCGAGTTTGAGGGCACCCCGGACCTGGCCACCGGCCTGCGGCTGGCCGCCGCGGCGTTGGCCGGCCCGGAGCGCGCGCTGTCGGCCTCAGACCTGGAGGTGGCCGTCCTTGATCGCCAGGTTGAGCATCGTTCGTTCCGCCGGCTGGCTGAGGGGGAGGTCGACGAGATCTTGGGAGGTCATGTGGGTGGAGCAACCGCCCAAACCGAAGTCGAGTCGGTTCCGGAGGCTGCGGACCTTCCGTTGGCGGCCACCGTCACCACCGACACGGGCGCCACCGACCTGGCCACCGCCGAGCCCCGTCAAGCCACAGGGGTGTCGTCGCCATCGGAATCGAACGAGTCGAAGGCGGAGTCCGATGATGACGAGGCCGCCGGCACCTGAGCCGTCCTGATTCGGTTCGCTCGACCGCGCCGACAACGGCCTCGGACGACGGGCCGCACGGGTAGCTTGGTTCGATGCAACGCCGGATCATGGGGATCGAGACGGAGTACGGGGTGACCTGCACCCTGCGCGGTCAGCGACGTCTCAGCCCCGACGAGGTGGCACGGTACCTGTTCCGCAGGGTGGTCAGTTGGGGGCGCTCATCCAACGTCTTTTTGGCCAACGGTGCCCGCCTGTACCTCGATGTGGGTTCACATCCCGAATACGCAACCCCCGAGTGTGATTCCCTGGCCGACCTTGTCGCCCACGACAAGGCGGGCGAGCGCATCCTGGAACAGCTTCTGGGCTCCGCCGAGCAGCGCCTGCACGACGAGGGCATTCGCGGTGATGTGTATCTGTTCCGGAACAACACCGATTCGGCCGGCAACTCATATGGGTGCCACGAGAATTACCTGACCAATCGCTCGGACGACCTGGCCCACTATTCCGAGGTTCTGATCCCGTTCCTGGTCAGCCGCCAGATCTACGCCGGTGCGGGCAAGGTGATCAACACCAGCCGGGGCTCGCACTTCTCGGTGTCACAGCGGGCCGAACACATCTGGGAGGGCGTCAGCTCGGCGACGACCCGCAGCCGCCCAATCATCAACACCCGCGATGAGCCCCACGCCGACGCAGAGCGGTTCCGCCGCCTTCACGTCATCGTGGGCGACACCAACATGTCGGAGTACTCCACCTACCTGAAGGTGGGTGCCACCTTGCTCATGCTGCGAATGCTGGAGGATCCCACCGTGGTGCTGCGAGACATGACACTGGAGAACCCCATTCGGGCCATCAGGGAAATCAGTCATGATCTCACCGGCCGAGCGCGGGTGCGTCTGGCCAACGGGCGGGAGGTGTCATCGCTGGAGATCCAGGCCGAGTACCTGGAACGGGCCCTGCGTTATGCGGCCAACCACGAACTGAATCTGCAGGAGAAGCAGGCGTTGCAGATGTGGGAGCACGTCATGGTGGGCCTTGAAGACGACCCGATGACCCTCGGGCGGGAGCTGGACTGGGTGATCAAGTATCAGCTGGTGGAGGCCTACCGCGAGCGTCACAACCTTGCTCCCGACGATGCCCGCCTGGCCCTCCTCGACCTGCAATACCACGACATCGACCGCAGCCGATCGGTGTTCTACAAGCTGCAGCGCCGAGGGCTGGTGGAGCGCATGGTTGACGATTATGCAATCGCCGAGGCGGTCGACCTGGCCCCCCAAACCACCCGGGCAAGGCTGCGCGGTGAGTTCATTCGGCGGGCCAAGGAGCGCAAGCGCGACTACACGGTCGATTGGGTGCACCTCAAGCTCAACGATCAGACCCAACGCTCGGTGTTGTGCAAGGACCCGTTCCTGGCTCACGACGAGCGGGTCCAGCATCTCATCGACAGCCTGTAGCACGGGCCGAACGGGAACGTAGATGCCCACCTTTCGAACCGGCCGGGTGACCGAGCTGATCTCAGAGCGGACCGGGCTGCAGCGCGTTCGGGTGAATCTTGGCCTCGACGAGACGGCTCGGGCCTACGTCCTGGTCGATCTGACCGGCCCGGTGGCGTTGGGCGACGAGGTGGTGTGCAACACGACTGCGGTCGAACTGAGCCTTGGCACAGGGGGGTGGCACGTCGTGCACTGGAACCTCTCGCGTCGTGAGTTCCAGCGAAACGGCCCGGACCACATTATGAAGCTGCGCTACACCAGCCTGCAGGTTGATGCGGGAACCGACGAGTTGGTGCACCCCGAAGCGGCGGACGCCTCGCTTGACGGGGTGCCGGTGGTGGCGTGCTCGCTGCACAGCCAGATGGCGGTCGTGGCGGCCACCATCGCCGCAATGCGGCCGGAGGCCCGCATCGCGTACGTCATGACCGATGGCGCAGCGCTGCCGCTGGTGATGTCGGACCTGGTGGTCGGCCTGCGCTCGGCCGGGGTGCTGTGCGGCACGGTGACGGCGGGGCATGCCTTCGGCGGCGACCTGGAGGCGGTCAGCGTTGCCTCGGCCTTGGGGCTGGCCCGACACGTGCTCGCCGCCGACGCGATCGTGGTGGCCATGGGTCCGGGCGTGGTCGGAACGGGGACCTCGCTCGGCACCACCTCGGTGGAGGTGGCGCAGATCTTGGATCTGGCTCGCAAGATGGGAGGCACTCCGGTGTTGGCGGTGAGGGCATCGGACGGCGATGGGCGGACGCGGCATCAAGGCATCAGCCACCACACCGAGACCGCCGCCAGGCTGTGTTTCGCCCGACCATTGGTGGCGCTGGTCCCGGCCGAGGCCGCCGACCTGCCCGAGGTGGAGGTCCGGGATCCGGGCGACGTGCCGGACCCAACCGAGACGTTGGGCGCGTTCGACCTGCGGGTCACCACGATGGGCCGGAGTATCGATGACGACCCGCTCTTTTTTCGAGCCGCCGCAGCCGCCGGTGCCCTGGCGGCAGGTCTGATGGTGCAGTGAAACCGCTGTGCCCACCGGCGGGTGGCGCACCCCGGGGATCGTTGCCCGGTGGAAACCCTGAAGGCTGACCTAAGATGACCCTTCGGTGTCATCCAAGAAGCTCGAACGCCAACTGAATCTGATTGCGGCGCTGATGGAGGGTCCTCGAGCCTTGAGGGCCGAGGAGATCCATCGGCGGGTCGAGGGCTATCCGGAGAGCGGTGAGGCGTTCCACCGCGCGTTCGAGCGCGATAAGGATGACCTGCGGGCCATGGGCCTGCCCATCCTGATGGAGGATCTGCCCGGCGCCGATCCGCCGGTCGTCGGGTATCGCATCACCGATGCGGACTACGGCATGGACGACCCTGAACTGAACACCGACGAACTGGCGGCGCTGCACCTGGCGACGTCAATCGTGCGGTTGCGAGGTCTCGACGACGATTCGGGCCTCTGGAAGCTGGGTGGGGTCGCAGGCGGCGCCGGCTCGCCGGTCTCGTTGTCCGCCGAGGTGCCCACCCCGGCGGCGCTTCTGCCGCTGTTCAGCGCGGTGAGCGGGCGGGCCACCGCCGGCTTTGTGTATCGCGATGCCGAGCGGTTGGTCGACCCGGAGCGTCTGGAGTACCGGCGCGGTCGCTGGTACCTGGCGGCGTTCGACCGCGCCAAGGGTGAGCGCCGGTCGTTTCGAGTGGACCGTATGGGAGACCGGATCGAGTTGGGTGCACCGGGTTCGGCGGCCCCCCACGAGCCGACCGGTGGGCCCGGTACCGGCCAACCGTGGACCTATGACGATGGACCCGCCGAGGAGGTCACCTTGGAGGTCGATTCCGTGGTGGCGCCGGTCGTCCGTCTGGAGCTCCCCGACGCCGAAGTGCTTGCCGAACGTTCCGACGGTTCGTTGCGTCTGCGAGTGCGGCTGACCCGTTGGGAACCGTTTCGCAGTTACGTGCTGAGTCACCTCGACCATGTGGAGGTCATCGAACCGGCTTGGGCACGAACCGACCTCACCCACTGGGTGTCGACGGTTCTCGACTCGTTGATCGCAACCGAGGGACGGCCGTGAGCAGCCGGGTGACCGCCGGGGATCGACTGCGTCGCATCCTTGCGGTGCTGCCGTGGGTGGCCGAGCGGCCCGGCGTGACCGTCTCCGAGGTGACCGAACGTTTTGGTATCGATCGCGATGAGTTGTTGGCCGACCTGAATGTGGTGTTCATGGTGGGGGTCTACCCCTACACGCCCGACGCGTTGGTGGATGTGTCCATCGATGAGGACGATCACATCGAGCTTCGATTGGGTGAGGCGTTTCGGCGGCCCCTGGCGCTGTCACCTGCGCAGAACCTGGCCCTGCTGGCGGCCGGAGCCGCACTTTTGGCCACACCCGGAACCGACCTCGACGGGCCCCTGGCGCGCGGCCTGTCCAAGCTGGCACGGGCGATCGGTGCCGACCCCGAGCGCGACCTGAGCGTCGATCTGGGGGATGCCGCCGCCGGAACGCAACGGGAACTTCTGGGAGGCGCGCTGGAGTCCGACCGGCAGGTGAGGCTGCGTTACTACACGCTTGGCCGCGATCAGGCCGAGGAGCGCGTGGTCGATCCATGGTTGCTCCGCAACGAGGCGGGCCATTGGTATCTGGCCGCTTATTGCCATCGTGCCGATGCCCCTCGAACCTTTCGCCTCGACCGGGTGCTCGACGCCGAAGTGCTCGATGAGGCCCGTCGTCGCCCCCCGCCGGAGGACCCCTCCCTGTCGATCCGTCCAGACGACGGGTCACCGGTGGTGGAGTTGCGGGTGCCGAAGGCGTACGGCTGGATCGCCGAGGCCTACCCGGTGGAATCCGTCGTCTCGGGCGAAGACGACACCTTGCTCATTCGGCTGGCGATCTCGGGTGAGGCATGGCTCAGCCGCCTGCTGCTGAGGCTGGGGCCGGAGGCTCAGGTGGTGTCGGCCCCGACCGAGCTGTTGGCAGCTGGGATCGCAGCGGCGCGGACGGTGCTGGCCCGCTACGACGGGACGGTGTCGTGAGCGACGATCCGCAGGCGGGAAACACGCCGGCCGTCGAGCCAAAGTGGGCGGTGCCCGCTCCGCAGCTGAACGGGATGGGCAAGCCGATGCGTGTGCGGGCCCCATACCCGCCGAGCGCCGTGCAGCCCCAGCCGCCAACATCCTCCAGCGATGATGCAACGCCCGGGTTGACGCCGGTCGAGGTAGCGGNNGAGGTCGAGGTCGAGGTACCGGTCGAGAACGAAGCGTCCGCCGGACGGTCGGCGCTGGCGGCGAAAGCTCGCAGTTGGGCCGAGACGGTGGCCGTGTTCGCCGTCGGCCTGGTGCTGGCCCTACTGCTGCGGGCATTTCTGTTGCAGGCGTTCTCGATTCCATCCGACTCGATGGTGCCCACGCTGCTGAGTGGCGACCGCGTGGTGGTCTGGAAGCCCAGCGACTCCATCGCCGACCTCCATCAGGGTGACGTGGTCGTGTTCCAGCGGCCCGACGTGTCCCAGTGTCCGTTCGGATCCGATGATCCTCAGGACTTGATCAAGCGTGTGATCGGGCTTCCGGGTCAGACCATCACCAGCCCTTCCGGACAGGTGATGGCCGACGGAAAACCGCTGGACGAGAGCTACCTCCCACCGGGCACCGTCACCGACATGTCAGAGCCAATCACCGTGCCCGAAGGCCACCTGCTGATGCTGGGGGACAATCGGGGTGCTTCGAAGGACGGCCGCTGTTTCGGCCCGATCTCCGAGGACGCAATCGTGGGGCGAGCGACCGCCCGGGTGTGGCCGCCAGGCCGCATCGGTGGCCTCTGACGCCATCCTGGTTTGGAACCTCCAGGCCGTGGAATTGTCGGAGTGGGCGGTAACCTGGTCGTCCATGGGAGAGCGCAACCGCTCGGTGTCACGGCCGGCTACTTCGTCTCCAGCGGCCACCGGCGATGCACCCCGTGGCCGACCGAGCGGCATCCCATCGGCCGGTCCGTCCAGCCCGCAGCCCTTGTCGGGTCGAGGCGGTCGGGCCTCGGACACCGCCGGGTCCGCGTCGCCTGGCGACGTGATCCCCGGCATTTCCACCGGCGGTCAAACCGAACGAGGGCTCGGCCTCCGCCGAGGCCGGCGGGGTGTCTCCACCGGCCGTTGGATCGCCGAGTGGCTCGTGGTGCTGACCCTCTCGCTGCTCGCTGCCATCGGTGTGAAGACGTACGCGTTTCAGGCGTTCTCCATTCCGTCGGCGTCGATGAGCCCGACGTTGGAGCTGGGTGACCGCGTGCTGGTGTCCAAGCTGTTCTCCGCCCGCTCGATGCCGGACCGCGGCGACGTGGTGGTGTTTCGGAGGCCGCCCGACTACCGACCCGGCGACCCATCAGCCCCATCACACCTCATCAAGCGGGTCATCGGACTTCCCGGTGAAACGATCACCAGTTCCTCAGATCGGGTGATGGTTGACGGTGAGCCGCTGAGCGAACCGTGGCTTGGCGACGACGTGAAGACCCTGATCAACGCGCCCATCAAGGTGCAGCCGGGCCACATCCTGGTTCTTGGTGACAATCGGGAACTGTCCGAGGACGGCCGGTTCTTCGGCACCATCCCCACTGAACTTGTCGAAGGCCGTGCGGTTGCAACAGTCTGGCCGCTCAACAGGCTCCGAGGGCTGTGACCCGATGCCGGGCCTGATTCCCACCCGGTTGGTGCCGGTTGGTTTTTGGAGAGCCACGGGCTGGATCCGACTGATCGATCCTCGACCCGGACGGTCTCCTACGGACGGCGCTCCTCTACCGGGCTGCCTTCGTTCGTGTCAGCGACCACGGTTTGATCGACCTCCGGATCGGGTGGGGGAGGATCCTCCAGGTCGGGCTCGGCGGCCGGATCGGGTGGGGGAGGAACGTGCAATACCAGTTGAGTGGACACTGTGGCGTCCCCGGTGGAGCGGAACGTCAAGGTGACGGGACCGGTCGGCGCACCGGGGTGATAGGTCACCATGCCCGACTCCGAGATGGACGCCGTCGCGACCCCCGTTGGGTCACCTTGGCGGTCAATCTGTGCACTTCCTTGGTCCAGAGCGGTGCCGCTGAGACGAATGATCACGGGAAGCAGTGTGCCCCCGGGATCCCGCTCCATCATGGCTGGAGTGCCGGGGCTGTCGACCTTGAGCGTATTCGCACCATCCGGGAGCTGGAGTGCCTTCGCCGCAGATTCAAGGGAACCCGAACCGAAGTAGAAGGCGCTGATCGCTGTGACGAGGGTAATGAGGGCCGTCACGATCTGCCCGCCCAGTGCAACGGCGTCGGAGTTGGGGCTGGCCCGGTACGTACCGGAGAAACCGTCGTCCGCAGTTCCAAACTCGCCGTCCGGGCCGGGGTCGGCGTTACGTTTGATGACTGGCCCTGGAAGGGCTGCGACCTGTTCGGTTGACAGGTAGTTGAATGATGTTTCCCTGCCGCTGCTGGCCAGATTTCCAAAGACCACATTGCTGAAGATGACAAAAATGATCAGGAGGATCAATGCGATCAACGCTCTGACGGTTCCGGATGGAAGCCCCAGGGCCTTGCTTGCGTCGTACAGACCAAGCCGCGCAAAGACGACGACGATCGCCAGGATGGAACCCAGGAATGCAACCGATCCAAGAACGATCTGGAGCGGGGCGGCCAAGTACATGTTTGATTCACGGAGGTTCCAGAGCGCAGCCACAGCCAAGGCAGGAGCGATGAACACGAGGATGGTCACGCCGCTGCCGGGGGAGACTTTGACTGCACGCCAAAATTGAGCGGCCTTGCCGTTGGATGCGACCATGCCATCGGACGTTTGAGGCTGAACCGGCGCCGGTGGGCCTCCACTCCTGGATTTGCTCATCGGTCGCTCCTCTGTGTATTTCGTTCAGGGTACGCCGATGAGAGCCGTTTTCAACGGGTTTGTGTTGGTTACGGCGACCCGGGGCCTCGTTGGGCCTCGTCCAGGCGATCCGGGTGTGTGCTCGAGACGGTGTCGATGCCCATCTGGGCGAACTCGCGGATCATGCGGACGTGCGTGGCGCCGCGGCCGACACAGAGCCGACCGAAACGGTGAAACATGGCGGTGAGCCCGCCGGTCCATTGGCCAAACATCATGGCCTGACCTTCGATCGACCCGGTTCTGAGTCGGTCGGCGTGCCGTTCCGGACCCGTTGCCATTGCAGCGAGGGGTGCCTCGTGGATAAATGCGGGCCGTTCATGCCCCAGGTCCGCCGCGGCGGTCTCCAGCAGCTCCAGGTCGGGACAACGGATCAGCATGCGTTCCAGGGCGCCGGCACCACGCGCCGCCAGAACCACGGCATCCAGCGTGGCCCGGTTCTCGACGGCCACCGACACCATCGGCACCTCATCGATGTCCATCGCCAGCAGGTCGGCCAGGGGAGGCGCCTCCGATTGGGCCGCTGGGGACGCTGAGTGGGGTCGGCGTCGCCAACCGAAGGTTGCCGACCTGGCGAGGAGGACGATGTGGTCGGCGCTGAGCCGACCCGATACCTCCCAGCCATCGGCACCGAGTCGACGGGCCAGTGCGAAACCGGCCAGGGAGTGGTCGACCTCCTGTTCAGGCGCGCCGCCGTCGGCGAGGTACACCGTAGGACCGTCAAGGGTGGGATGGGCCATGCCCCATGGTGCGCCACGTTGCACCGACGATGAAAGTCCAGGTGGGTAATTCGACTTCTCGCAACGCTCGATCGTGTCGTTCCCTCACAGCGCGGCTTCGCGATCCGATACGAAAGGGTGCAAACCGCATCAGATGAGGTGAACCCGTGGCGTTGATCCGAGCAACCTGTTCCGATTGTGGGGACGTGGAGCTGCGTTCCCCTGGCTTACAGCTGCGCGTCTGTGCTGAAACCGGTGCTGCGACCTACATCTTCAGGTGCCCCACGTGCACCATGGCCGAGGTGCGGCCCGCCAAAAGTGACGTGGTCGAGGCGCTGGTGTCGGCAGGGGTGTCGCTCACCAGGTGGTCGTTGCCGGCCGAGCTGAGCGAGTGCCGGTCCGGCCGACCGATCTCCCACGATGACCTGCTGGCCTTCCACGAGATCATCCATGGCGATGAGTGGACGTCCGCCTTCGGGAATAGCTGACGCGGTCGGCTTGGCCTGGGGCCTCCAAGGTCTTGTGTTGGGCCGTCGGTAGACTGTCCGGGTGGCCACGGCCCCCGGAGTTGCAACTTTGATGTTTGGTCTGATTGACAGCCTCGGTGGCGGGGAACTGTTGGCTGTGCTGATCATGCTGATGGTGGTGGTTGGTCCCGACCGACTGCCCGAGGTTGCGCGCAAGATCGGCAAGGGCATCGCTCAGGCCCGCGCGCAAATTTCGTCGATGTCCGACGAGGTGCGCGAGGTGGTTGACGACCCCGCCATGCAACCGCTGAGGGAGATTGGCGAATTCGCAATGCGGCCGCGCAAGAAACTGTCCGAGATCGTGCGCATGGCCGAACTGGACCTCACCGAGGAATCTGCGGCCAAGAAGGCCGCGGCCGTGGCTTCGGATACCACTGGTAGCACAGGTTCGGACCAGGTTGAGGAACGAAATGACGAGCCTGGGGAACCCCCGCGGGCCGGCCCCCAGCTTCCGCTCAACGTCGACGACAAGTTGGCGGGTCGCAGCGTACCGGTCGACGTGGAAGTGGCGGCCGAAGCAGAAGCGGTTGCCGAGGCCATGTCGGACCCGGAGGCTGAGGTTGCGGCCGCGGACGAACAGCCTGAGGTTGCTGGTGAGGCGGCTCAGGGGCCGGACCACGTGGCGTTCAGCACACGGGCGGCGCCCCTGGTGGATGCGAGCGATCAGGTGGACGCAGACTCGTGACCTCAGACGTGACCACCGACGACGAAACCCGCCTCGCGGGCGACATGACGCTGGTCGATCACCTGCGCGAGTTGCGCGATCGGCTGGTTCGGTCGGCGCTCGCCATCCTGATCGGGGCGCTCCTCGGATGGATTTTTTACGAGCGCATCTTTGATTTCCTCACGTTGCCGTATTGCGACGCGGTTGGAGCCAAGCGGGGCACCTGTGCGCTGACCAGCTTCGACCCGCTGGAACCGTTTGGTTTCCGGGCCCAAGTCGCCGCCTATTCGGGAATCTTCTTTGCACTGCCGGTGATCTTCTACCAGTTGTGGCGATTCATTGCGCCCGGGCTGTATCGAAAAGAGAAGGTGTACGCCGCCACATTCGTCGTTGTCTCGACCACGCTGTTTCTGGCGGGCGCGGCGGTGGCGTACCTGACCCTGCCGAAGGCGTTGGAATTTCTCTTGAGCGTGGGTGGGGAGGGCATCAACAACCTGACCAACGTCACCAAGTACACGACGCTTGTTCTGTTCACCATGGCGGCCTTCGGGGTGGGTTTCGAGTTTCCAATCGTGTTGATCGCTCTGCAGTTCGTTGGCATCGTCCAGCCTTCGACGCTGGCGAGGTGGCGGCGGGAGGCCGTCGTTGGAATCACCGCGCTGGCGGCGCTGATCACTCCCAGCGTCGATCCGATCTCCATGTTTGCGCTGGCAATCCCGCTGTACGTGTTCTACGAGGTGTCGATCCTGGTCGGGAAACTGATCGTCAGACGGCGGGAGAAGGCGCTGCGGTCCTCGTGAGCCGGTTGCAGGGGGCGATCACCCCCGATGAGTTTCAGATCAGGGCGATCGAGGCGATCGACGACGGGGAGTCGGTGCTGGTCGCGGCGCCCACGGGTGCGGGCAAGACCTTCGTGGCCGAACATGGGATCGAACGGGCCCTCGCCCAGGGCCGCCGGGCGTTCTACACCACTCCGATCAAAGCGCTCTCCAACCAGAAGTTTCGTGACTTCTCCGCCCGCTGGGGTTCGGCGCGAGTGGGTTTGCTCACCGGGGACAATGCGCTGAACGGCTCGGCCGACCTGGTGGTGATGACCACCGAGGTGCTGCGCAACATGATCTATGTGCAGAGTCCAAACCTGGCGGGTCTGGGCGTGGTGGTGATGGATGAGGTGCATTACCTGGCCGACCCTCAACGCGGCCCCACGTGGGAGGAGGTCATCATTCACGCGCCGGCGGGTGCACAGTTGGTGGCCCTGTCTGCCACGGTGTCCAATTCCGAGCAACTCGGCGAGTGGATTCGAGCCCTGCGAGGGCCGACCCGCACGGTGATCGAGCACGAGCGCCCCGTGGAACTGCGCCCGCTGTACCTGGTGGCCGACCGTACCGCCCAGGAGGATCACCTGTTGGGGCTGTTGGTGGACGGGCGTCCCAACCCGGAAGGCCACCGATTTGATGCACAGTTGCCCTCCGGACGGGGACGTGGCGCCGGTGGTCCTCAGCGGAGTCAACGCCGTCGTAGGGGTCCGTTCGGTGCTCCACGAAAAGTGGAGTCGGTGCTGCGGCTCGACGGCGAGGGGCTGCTGCCGGCGATCTGGTTCATATTCAGTCGCAACGGCTGCGACGAGGCCATGGCGGCGTGCCGGGACTCGGGGGTGCGCTTCACCACCGCCGAGGAGCGGGCCATGATCCGAACGATCGCCAAAAACCACACCGCCCAGTTGGGGGTCGCCGACCTCAAGGTGTTGCGCTACGAGCGTTGGCTGTCGGCCCTCGAGGCTGGAGTCGCCGCCCACCATGCCGGCATGGTGCCGTCGTTCAAGGAGGCGGTGGAGGAGGCGTTCTCGCTGGGTTTGATCAAGGTGGTGTTCGCCACCGAGACGCTGGCCCTGGGCATCAACATGCCCGCCCGCACCGTGGTGATCGACAAGCTCACGAAGTTCACCGGTGACGGCCACGACTTCCTGACCCCTGCACAGTTCACCCAACTGACAGGTCGTGCCGGGCGACGGGGCATCGATGAACTGGGATACGCGGTGGTGGCCTGGTCGCCGTTCGTCACCTTCGAACAGGCGGCAACACTGGCGGCCAGCCGCGAATATCCCCTCCGATCCGCCTTCCATCCCACCTACAACATGGTCGCAAACCTGGTGTCCCGCTACGAGCGGGATGAGGCGCTGGGAGTGCTGCAGCGCAGCTTCGCCCAGTTCCAGGCCGATGCCGACCTGGTGCGCCTGCGGGCCCGCCTCGACCGGGTGGAAGGCGTGTTGGCTGAGGCCGAGGAACGTGCCGTCTGCGAACTGGGCGATGTTGGGGACTACGCGGCGCTCGTCCTGGCCGAACGGGCCGTTCGACCAGTCGGGCACGACGACCTGACAGGCTCCGCCGGCGTCAGCGCGGAGATCACCGATGCGGTGGGTGACCTGGTGCCGGGTGAGGTGATCCAACACCCGGGGTCCGAAGACCGGGTGGTGGTGCTGTCGGTTGCTCACCGGTCACGCGGTCGGGTTCGGCTTCGGGTGGCCGACCGCTCGGGGCATCCCCATCGGCTGACACACATGGATTTCGCGGAGGAGCCGACCGTGGTGGGGAAAGTGGACCTGCCGGTGCCCTACAGGCCGGAGACCGACCAGTTTGCGCAGGAGGCCGGCGTCGCCCTCGGACGTCTGAACCCCCGACGCGCCGTGGGGCACGCTCGCACGAGGCCCACCGACGACGCACCGGAATCGATTCTCGGGGCGCAGGATGCTGCCGTTGTTCCCCCGGCGGAAGATCGGCGGGTGGGTGCTGCGGCGGAGCATCCGGTTGCCCGGTGCCCCGACGTTGACGATCACCTGACGGCGTTGGATGAGGTGGGCCGCCTGGGCCGGGATCGGGAGACGTTGCGGCGCCGGATCGCCGGGCGCGACACGGCCTTGGAGCGAGACCTGAGAGCGCGGGTGTCGGTGCTGGAGGCCCGGGGGTATCTCGACGGCTGGCAGCTGACCCCACCAGGCAAACGCCTGGCACGCCTCTACCACGAGGCCGACCTGGTGATCACCCACGCGATGGAAACTGGGCTGCTCGACGGGTTGAACGCGGCGGAGTTGGCCGGGTTGATCTCGGTGTTCACCTACGAGCACCGCAGCTCCGAGCCGCCACCCGAGCCACGTTTTCCCAACTCGATACTCCGGCGGCGATTCCGCCAGATCGAGCGCGCCACACGGCAGGTCAACGAGGCCGAGGAGGCCGCCGGGCTCCCGCAGACCCGAGGACCGGACCCCGGCATGGTCGAGGTGGCCTACTCGTGGGTGGCCGGAGCCGGACTCGCTGACGTGGTGGACGAAGACCTCTCCGGCGGTGACTTCGTGCGCTGGATCCGTCAGTTGATCGATCTCACCCGTCAGATCGCCGAGGTGACCGACCGGCCCGGCCTGGCGGTGACCGCTCGGGCGGCCGTCGATGGCCTGCACCGGGGCGTGGTCTCCACGATGACCGAGCTGGAGTTCGAGACGGGTTTGACGACCGACGCAGCCGCTGCTGACCGGTCCAACGACACCGCATCCGGTTCACCGCCGGCGTGACCATCGCGAAGGGGGTGCAGTGGGGCCGTCCCTGCTCGCTCGAAATCGGTCGGCCGGTGGCCACGAGCGATGCCGAACTGGCCGAACTGGTTCGTCGCCAGGTGCTCGATGGTCCGAAGCCGAACCCTGGCAGGTTCGAGGGTGCCACCGCAGTCGGGCTGGCCGGAGGTGACCTGTTTGTCACCCTTGGCGGCGCTGCCGGCGGCCGAAGCCCCAGCGGCCCTGATGCCTGGCTTTTTCCGCTCGACGCGATGGTGGTTCGCTGTGACTCTGACCGTGCCGCGGGCGGGGCGATGGCGGCCGTGGCCCACGTGGTGGCGTTGCGGCACCCGGCCCGCTCTCGTGGTGGGGAGCTGCGGCACATGGGTTGGTTTGAGGCCGAGACGCTGGTGGTGGCCAACGCGGCCTTCCTCGGCGACTGGAACATCGCGCCGCGCGGTCACCCCAACGACGGACGCTTGGAGGTGACCCGCGGGTCGCTACCCAGGCGTGATCGGCGGCGCCTCGGCGCCCGTTTGCGCACGGGCACGCACCTGCCTCACCCGGACCTGGCCACCTCGCGGCCCAAGTCGGTCGACTCGGCGGGTGGCCCGTGGCGACTCTTCGTCGACGGGGTGGACCACGGCATGGTGGACCGCTTCACTGTGAGCGTTGTTCCGGATGCGTTCGCCGTGGTGATGTAGGCCGGGCGCCGCCCGTCGCTGCGCTGCTCCTACATTGAGATGATGGTGAACGACGCGAGTGCAACGCCCCACAGCATCGGCCAGACGGCCGCCCACGCCCGAGTTGCCGAGGAGATCGACCGGTTGGCGGATCGGTTGCTGGACGTTTCGCATCGCATCCACGCCGACCCGGAGTTGGCATACGCCGAATACCACGCCCACGACCTGCTGTGTGGGGTGCTGGAGGAGGCGGGCCTCCACGTCACCAGGGGTGCGTACGGCCTCGATACGGCATTCGAGGCACGGGTGGGTGGGGGATCGGGCCCAACGGTGGCGATCATCTGTGAGTACGACGCGCTGCCGGGAATCGGTCATGCCTGCGGTCACAACATCATCGCCGCCGCCGGGCTTGGGGCAGCGTTGGGCGCCTCATCGGTGGTCGAGGAACTCGACGGCAACCTGGTGGTGCTGGGTACCCCGGCCGAGGAGGGTGGCGGCGGCAAAATCGCCATGATCGATGCCGGGGCACTGCTGGGGGTCGACGCGGCGATGATGGTGCACCCGTCATCGGCTGACGTCGAGTCGATGTATGCCATCGCCGTTCAGCAGGTGAAGGTGACCTACCACGGCAAAGCCTCCCATGCTGCCGCTCACCCGGAACTGGGTCGCAACGCGCTCGACGCCGCCGTGTTGGGCTACAGCGCCGTTGGCGCGTTGCGTCAGCACATCGCTCCCGACGAGCGAATCCATGGCATCTTCACCGAGGCCGGGGACCAGCCCAACGTGGTGCCCCGGCGCGCTGCGGCGCACTATTACGTTCGTTCGGGCACGCTGGCCCGCCTCGAGCAGCTGAAGCCACGGGTGCTGGCTTCGCTTGAGGGCGGAGCGCTCAGCGCCGGTTGTGAGATGGAGGTCGTCTGGGTGGATTCCCCGTACGCAGAGCTGGTGCACAATGCCACCTTGGGTGCTCGCTACAGCGCCCACGCTGCGCTCCTGGGGCGGAGCGTGGCCGGGGTGGAGCACGCCTCGCTGACCGTTGGCTCGACCGACATGGGCAACGTCAGCCTCGAGGTGCCCAGCATCCACCCCACGATTGCTGCAGCGCCGCCCGACAGCTCGATCCACACCGAGGCGTTTGCGGTCGCCGCCGCCTCGCCTTCGGGCGACCTGGCGGTGCTCGATGGTGCCAAGGCCATGGCCGGCGTTGCCGTCGACCTCTGGGCCGATCCCAGCGTGCTGACCGCAGCGACGGAGGAATGGCGCTCGGTGACGCACTGACCCCCATCACCGCTCTGCTGGGGGAACCGCCGGGGTGGACGGCTTTGAATCCCACCATGGCCCAGAGTTTGGCCGGAGTGAAATAGTCTCGGCTCGTGTTCACCCACCAGGCCGAGGAGTTCACCGACGACGAGGCGCTGGTGTTGCGCCGGTATTTCACCAACCTCGATCGACCGGTGTTTGCACTGACCAACCTGCCCGAGGTGGTGAAGGGGGCGTTGTTCGCCCGCTACAGCCGATCGGCCAAGTCGCTGCGGCGGCTGTTTCTGGACGAGTTTGCGGTTGACCTGGAACTGACCGCTGATGTCGGCACCGACGCCGGGGTTGGTTTGGAACGGGCGGAGAAGCTGTACGACAAGGTGTTCGTCGAGTACGGCGACGACTCGGTCGCCCAACTGGGTGGGGTGCACCTGGCGTGCGAGCAGGCATCAAACATCCTGACCAAGCTGCTCGAATGGGGTCGCCTGGCCAGCTACCTGGAGCAGTCGACCCGCTACATCCCCTACGACGCCCGGGTCAACGGTCGGTTCCGGTACTACCGCGACCCCGAGGTGCTCGCATCACGCCTGGGCGCCCGCTATGTCGGGGACATGGACGACCTGTTCGACACCTATTCATCGCTGCTCCCGGTGCTTGGCGACCACTTCCGTCGGGTGTATCCCAAGCATGCAGACGACTCCGACTTTGTGTATCGCCAGTCGATTCGCGCCAAATCCTTCGATGCGCTCCGGGGGCTCCTCCCGGCCGCCGCTCAATCCAACGTGGGCATCTACGGCAGCGGCCAGGCCTACGAGGCGCTTCTCCTGCGCCTTCGTGCCCATCCGCTGCCAGAGGCCCGTGCGTACGCAGATGACATGCTCCACGAACTGCGCAAGGTGATCCCATCCTTCCTGAAGCGGGTGGACGTGCCAGACCGGGGCGGCGCCTGGAGCAACTATCTGGCGACCAACCGTTCGGCCATGTCAGAGGTCGCCGAGCGGCTCTTCGACGGCCGCGTCGACAGCGAGGGTGACGCCGCAGTGCGTCTGGTGGACTGGGATCCCGAGGCCGAAACCAAGATGATCGCCGCCATGTTGGCCCCCCACACTCATCTGAGTGACGCAACGCTGCTCGCCGAGGTGGCCGCAATGGGTGCTGATGACCGTCGTGCGGTGGTCGCCGCGTACGTGGGGCAGCGGTCCAACCGGCGTCACAAGCCGGGTCGAGGGCTCGAGCGGGTGAACTATCGCTTCGAGGTGGTGGCCGACTACGGAGCCTTCCGCGACCTCCAGCGGCACCGCATGATGACGATCGAGTGGCAGAACCTGACGCCGCACCACGGCTACCTGCGGCCGGCCGAGGTGGATGACGCCGGTGCGGCGGCCGAGTACGACCGGGCGATGGCAACCTCGGCGGGTTTGCATGATCTGTTGGCTCGACAGTTCCCAGACCGGGCGAGCTATGCCGTGGCGCTGGCCTACCGGGTTCGCTTTGTCATGAACCTCAATGCGCGGGAGGCCATGCATCTGACGGAGTTGCGTTCGGCACCCCAGGGGCACGTGAGCTACCGGGTGGTGGCACAGCAGATGCACCGGGCGATCGCCGAGCAGGCGGGTCACCGGTTGGTGGCCGAGATGATGAGTTATGTGGACCATGGGTCTGGCGTGGAACTGGAGCGTCTCGAGGCCGAGCGCCGGGCGGAGGCCAGGCGCGGTGCGGCCGCCGAATAGGGCGCTTCCCGGCGTCCACGGGTGACTTTTTGTGCGCTGGGGTGGACGCCGCCGAGTCCAGGTTGTAGGCAATGCACCGGCTTCGCCGAGAAGCCGGGTCGGCGAGGACGCGAGAGCTGTCTATGATGCCGCCCGACCACCCGCTGACGTTCTGAGGATTTACTGCAATGGCTGCTGACGACATCGATGATCTCGAAGATGATGCTGACGAGCTCGACGACCAGGTCGAAGAGCTCGACGAGGAGCTCGACGACGACGATCTGTCCACCGACCTGGATGAGGACCTCGTTGAGGTCCCCGAGGAGGACGACGACGACTCCGACGATGCCTCTGCGGCCGCCAAGGCGCCGTCCGAGGACGATGCCTCAGCGGCCGCCAAGGCGCCGTCCGAGGACGAGGACGACGAGGAGGACCTTGGCCCCGATGACGTCGAGGCCGACCTCGACACGATCCTCAAAGGGAAAATCGCCTCCGAGGACGACCTCGATGATGACGATGAAGAAGAGGAGGAGGCGCTTGTCGTTCCGGTGAAGAAGCCGGCACCGGTGGAGCAGGCAGATGGGGTGACGGCCAAGCAGGAGGGCGAGTTCACCTGCCCCGGGTGCTTTATGGTGGTGCATCCACGCCAGTTCGGACGGCGGGTCAACCCCACGTGTCCGTCCGGCGAGGAAGACTGCCCTGGCATCCAGATCGCATTCGGAATGTCGTGATCCCGGCGGCCACGCTCCCCGTTGAAGCCCCCGAGGACGTGCTCTTCGACACGCCGCTCGCGCGGCTGGCCATCGGCTCGGCCGGTGCTGTCGACCGATTGATCACCCGTACCCAGGGTCAGATGGCGCTCGGCGTGCGACTTGGCCGGCTCGTCTGCGCCCATGCCGGTCTTCCGATGGATCCTCCTGGACTCGACCTGGGGGACCGCCCGCGGCTGCATCCGGTGCGCCAGATGACCCGCCCGTCCAACGTCAGCCCGCTTCGCGTCGAGGACCGACTCTCGGCGATGAGCGCCAACGACGGGCCGGCACCCGGGGGAACCGTGGCGCAGACCGTTTCGGTGCAACCGACCCCATCTGAGCCATTGCCAGTGGTTGGCGACCTGGCCATTCCTGGCTTTGATGAGCTTGCCGCCTCCCAGGTGGTGAAGCGTCTTGACGCGTTGACCGCCGCTGAGCTGGCCGCCATCGGTGCCTACGAGCAGGCCAACCGCGGGCGACGCACCATCCTGACGCGGGTTCGTCAACTGCAATCGTCGATGTGACGGGGCCGATCGAAGCTCGCAGTGCCACCCTGGACGAGCTGCCAACCGTGCTCGAGTTGGTCCGTCAGGCCCACGACGGGCAACTCAACCAGCGTGATGGCGGTACCTGGGCGTTGGCCAACGCAGCACCGGTCACCGAGCAGCGACTCCGAGACCGCTTGGCCGACGGCCTGGTTGTGGTCGGCACGGTGTTTGATGTGCCGCTCGGGGTGACGGTAGCCCGCCTTGAGCCCGTTGCAGATGGCCTCCTGGCCGTCGTCGAGGAGATCCACACCCATCCCGATGCCCGCGGGGTGGGCGTCGGGCGACACATGATCGAAGCGGTGGAAAGCTGGGCTCGCGCTGCGGGATGTATCGGTATCGACTCGCTGGCGCTCCCGGGTGACCGGGCCACCAAGAACTTCTTTGAGGCGGCCGGTCTGATCGCCCGGGCGATCGTGGTGCATCGAAGTTTGGCGTCCGAAGAGCCTCCCCCGCACCGGTGGAGCCTTGACGTTGGGTGAACGGGCTCAGGTGGCCGTGGGTGCGGTGGTGCAGCGCGACAACGAACTGTTGTTGGTGAGGCGAGCGACCGCACCCGACGTGGGCGCATGGACGTTGCCTGGCGGCCGTGTGGAGCACGGCGAGTTGCTTGCAGAAGCTGTGATTCGTGAACTTCGGGAGGAGACCGGTGTGGTGGGGGTGTGCAGCAACCAGGTCGGCATTGCCGAACTCCTGCCCGACTCGGCCGGGACCCGTGCCCACTACGTGGTCGTCGACTTCCAGGTGACCCTGTTGGATCCGCATCAGGAGCCACAAGCGGGATCGGACGTCTCAGACGCACGCTGGGTACCTGTGTGGGATGTTGCCGCTCTGGACCTCACGCCTGGCCTGGCAGAGTTTCTTTCGGCCAACGAGATCATCGACACCATCGCCTGAGTGGCTGCGGGGCGTTGGCCCCGCAGCCACAACACGAGGACCGGGTTCAGCGGCCCTTCCATACGGGGTCGCGCTTCTCGAAGAAGGCCGTGAGACCTTCACCGAAGTCTTCGGCGCCGAACATCTTGGCGATTCCCTCGTTGGACAGCCGCCAGCCGGTCTCCTCATCGGCCAGGGCCGACTCAAGCACGATCTTGCGACTCTCGCGGACGGCCAGCGGAGCAGCCTTGGCCACCTGCTCGGCCAATTGGACGGCACCGTCCAACGCATCGGCCTCCTCGGTCAGGGCATTCACCCAACCGAAGTGATGAGCCCGCTCGGCCGGGAAGTCCAGGCGCCCGGTGAGCACCAGTTCCATGGCCACGTTGCGGGGCAACACGCGGGGAAGCCTGAACAGCCCGCCGCCGGCGGCGACGAGATTGCGCAGCACCTCGGGTACGCCGAACACGGCCGTCTCCGACGCAACGACCATGTCGCAGGCCAACACGATCTCGGTTCCCCCGGCGAGTGCCGGACCGTCGACCGCGGCGATCACCGGCTTGGTGCGCTCACGTGCGACGAACCCGGCGAATCCGCCCTTCTCGGTCATCATGGCGCCCGGGTCGGTGCTCATGGCCTTCAGGTCGGCTCCGGCCGAGAAGATCCAGCCCTTTTCGGTGCGCGCACCGGTGAGCACTCCGACCCACAGGTCGTCATCAGCTTCCAACTGGTCGATTGCGGCCTCGATGCCCTGAGCCACGTCGCCGTTGACGGCGTTGCGTGCCTCGGGACGGTTGATCGTGATGATTGCGACGTGGCCGCGGCGCTCCATGAGCACCTTGTTGTTGCCCTCGATCACCGGACTGGCTGTGGTTTCCTCGTTCGTCATCGTCCCAAGTTAGGAGCCGGCGACGGGTTGGGGCGAGTTACTCGGCGTCGGTCGCGTCGGGCACGACACCCTCGTGAGTGTCGGTGTCGTCAGCCACCGACACGGGAGCCGTCTCGGTGGGTGGCGCTGCGTCCGCGGCCGGCGCCTCGGTCGGGGCCTGGTCCGTGGGGGCCTGGTCCTTGGGCACGCCGCCGCCGGGCGCGTTCCGCTGTGGTCGATCGCGCGGTGGTCGATCGCCCTGCCTGGCCTCGTTGGGCTTGCGCCCCGGTTTCGCCTTGTCACCACCGGGGCGGCGACGCCTGGGTGGGTTTTTGGGCGCAGTGGCAGGGTCCACGCCGAACTTCTTTGCCAGTTCGGGTAGCCGGGAGGCCACAGCCCGAACGGTGCCCAACAGTTCCTCGCTGGGCTTCGCCGGGATGTGGTCGAGATCCACGAGCGCACGAATGGGGGAGAAGGCCAGCGCGTCCAGCAATGCGCCCCACCGGTCGTCGGTCATGGCGTCGTCCACGGAGTCGACCACGGCACCGGCCAGTCGCGTGGCCAGATCGCCGGGCAGCGGGGCACCGGCCTTGGGGGACCGACTGGATACCCGCAACGCACGGATCACCCGACCGGCCCCAATCAACGCTGAGATTTCCTCGGCCCACGCGGTCTGTTCGGTCTCGACGCGACTGTTCAGTGCGTCGCGCAGCCGGCTGGCCAGGGCACGGGTGTCCTCGTCGTTCGCGGCCGTGTCGCCGGCCACCACCACCGAACGGAGGTCGCGTAGGTCCACCTCGTCGGCCTGTTCCACGGCCGCCTCGGCGCGATCGCGCCATTCTGCCGTTCGGAGCTGTTCCTGAAGCTGTTCGGCCAGTCCGATCAGTGGTCCGGGCTTCACCTCTGGGCGACCCTCGGCCTTGTTGTGCTCGTTCTGTTCCTTGATGGCGGCGCGCACCGCGGGCAGGCCGCCTGCGATCAGCTGATCGGCAACGGGTCGCTGCTCGTCCGGCAACGACGCCAGTACCTCGTTGCGATGGGTCTTTCCGGCGCGCAGCCGCTTTGCCTTGGGCCGGGTGGGCACCTCGGGCGGCGCCGGGCGATGCGGACGGTCGCCGCGACCGCGGCCGTCGTCGCGCCCGCCACCTTCACCCCGGTTGTCCCGACCTCGGCCACGGCCGCGATCACGGTCGCCTTCTCGGCCACGTCCCCGGCCTCGACCGCCGTCACGGTCGTCTCGGCGTCCGCCGCCCCGACCCTTCTCCGCCAGCTTGGTGGTGACCAACTGGGAGGGTTCGTTCGAAATGAGCTCGAGGGTCGTGGCCTCCTTGCGTTGGCGTCTGGCCGGAGTGATGTTGGTGAGGTCGATGCCATCGAGACCGAAGTCGGCCTCGGCCTTGAATTGGTCGCCCACCTTGGTCCCCTCGGGCAGCAGCGTCCGGGGGCCCTCGCCCTTGGGTTGCTTGGCCCCGACGACACGCCAGGTGAAGCGGTCGTCGCCGGGAAGGCTGGTGATTTCGATCTCGAGGCGGCTTGACATGGTTGGCTCTCTCGTCGGTGCATGGGCCCGCCGTGCGGTGGCGAAGGGCCGGGGTCGGTCTGGGGTCGGCACAGCAGTGCTGACGCGCCACGGTCTCGGGCGGTGCCCGAGACCGTCTATCAATCGTAGCGTTCTGCGATGCGGGCGCTGGGAACGTCACCCTGGTACGGGCGTCCTACCCCTCCCAGGGTTTGAACTTTCCGCCGGTGCTCGGAGCGTGGGGTACCTCCAGCAGCAGCTGCTCCACCACCTCGGTCAGCGCCGGGTGGGGATAGATGACGGTGCGGGCGACCTCGTCGGCCGTGTTGCCCAGGGCCATGGCCTGGGCGAGTGGCTGGATCAGGAGCGACGCCTCATGGCCCAGAATGTGAGCACCGAGGATCAGGCGCGTCTCCGGGTCGACCAGCACCTTCGCGAACCCAACCGAGTCCTCCATCGCCCAGCCATAGGCGGTGGAGCCGAAGTCGCGTCGGCCAACGAGATACGGCCGGCCCAACGCCTGAAGCGACTCCTCCGAAAGGCCGACCTGAGCGACCTCCGGATGGCTGAACACCACGTGGGGTACGGCCGACTCGTCGATCCGATGCAGATCGTCCGGATGGGAAAGGTTGTGGCCGACGATGTCGGCCTCACGGTTGGCCAGGTGTTTGAGCTGGAGGGGGTTACGGATGTCTCCCAGCGCCCAGACGCCGGGTGCGTCGGTGGCCAGCGTGTCGTCGGTGATCACATAGCCATACTCGTCGAGGCGCACCCCGGTGCGTTCCACGGCCAGTTGGTCCCCGTTGGGGACACGTCCGGCGGCCACCAGCAGGGTGTCGCCCTCCACCACCGAACCGTCGGAGCAGTGGGCAACAACCCCGGCCGCGGTCGGTTCCACCGAGGTGACCGTCACGTTGACCCGCAGGTCGATCTGCCGGCCGAGCGCCCGTGTGAATCGGGTGCCGATTTCCCAGTCTTCGTGGCTGAGCACCCGCGATGACCTGCCGATGACCGTGACCTCCGCGCCGAAGGTGCCGAACACGTGCGACATTTCGGCTGCGATGAAGCCGCCCCCGATGATGACGAGGTGCCCGGGCACCTCGTCGATGCGCATGATCGTGTCGGAGGTGTGAAACGGGACCGTCTCAAGGCCCGCCACCTGGGGTATGCGGGGGCGGGCACCGGCGGCAAGCACCATCCGGTCGGCGCTCACCTGTTGGGTGGCCCCGTGAGCGTCGACCACCTCGACGGTACGGTCGCCGACGAAGGTCGCCTCACCGTTGTAGACCGTGAGGTGATCCTGGCCTTGGCGGTAGTCCTCACCTCCGGCGGCGATGGGATCGATGCGATCAAACGTGCGATCCCGGATCTCCCTCCAACGCACCCCGTCCAGGGTCAGGTCCACCCCAAGTGCTCGTGCCTCCTGGGCGAGGCGGATCACCGTTGCCGGGTAGATGAGCATCTTCGATGGGATACAGCCCCGGTTCAGACAGGTGCCGCCGAAGGCCCCGCGTTCGATCATGGCCACCGACAGGTGCTCAAAGCGCTCATCGAGGAACGTGTTGCCAGAACCTGAGCCGATGACGCACAGGTCGTGATGCGCCGTGGTGGTCGACGGAGAAGCGGGGGTTGGGGTGGTTGGGGAGGTCACCGAATCATCCTGCCAGGTCCCCGGCGGGGGCGGCCCCAGCGGGCACACTGGGCGGGTGAGCGGGACGAGCATCACTATCGATGAGCGGGTCGAACTCTGCGGCGGCCTCCCAACGGTGTCGTGGCGTACCTGGGTCGTGGCGCGTGCGCTTGTCCTGGTGGTTGCGGGCGTCCTTGGCGTGGCGGTGCTGTATCTGGTCGCCGTTCGCACGGGCATCGGCCAGCGGCTGGACGATGCGGTGGTCAGCGGCCGTGCGGAGCAGCGGAGTTGGTTTCGTTGGTCGGTTGTGGCACGCCTGACGCGTCGGAGTGGCCTGGTGCTGTTGGCTGGGGCCGCGCTGGCCTTCGGATGCGCGTTGTCGCGACGACGTTTTGCTCAGGCGGCCGCCGCAGCGATGGTGATCGGTGGATCATTCGCCACCTCCGAGATGCTGAAGAAGGCGGTACTGGATCGCCCGTCGTTGGATACGACCTACCCCTTCAACAGCTACCCGTCCGGACATACCACCGTGGCGGTGGCTGTCGCAGTGGGGCTGATTCTGGTGGCGCCTCAGCTTTGGCGGGGCACGGTGGCCCTGGTGGTCGGGGCGCCGGCCACGATGGTGGCCAATGGCACCTTGGCAATCGGCTGGCACCGACCCTCTGACGCCATAGGTGCGTCGCTGGTGGTCTTGGCCTGGAGTGCCGCCACTTTTGCTGTGCTCACGTTGCTTGGGGGCGCGTCGCGGGCGCGCCCGGGACGCGCCCGTCGGGTGTCGTTCGGTTTCTGGGTACTGGGCGCGGTGACGCTGATCGCCGCTCTGCCCGGCTTGTGGGAGCTGGGCGGACTGCTGAGGCGGCTCAGCAACCCGGAGCGTCTGGCCACCGGGGAGCTGAAGCACCTCTACAACACCGCCGACCTCCTGGTCCTCGCCTCGGTGACCGGCGTGATCGCACTGGTCCTGGTGATGCTGCACGGCGTGTCGTTGCACCGTGCCGGTGGGCCTCGACGCTCGGCCCCAGCGCGGTCAACCGCCCACGTGCGCTGGGCCGGCAGCAGAGCAAAACGAGAACGCGTTATCGTTCGTCCCCGCACCGTCGCCATCATCAGCCCATCGGGGGAGAACCATGCAGCTGGCCTACACCGCAGAGCAAGAGGCGCTTCGCTCCGAACTGCGGGGCTACTACGACCGCATCCTCACCCCCGAGGTTCGTGAGGCGCTTCACGTTGAGGAGGGCGTGGGCAAGGTGCATCGGGAGGTCATCGGTCAGATGGCCCGAGACGGTTGGATGGGCATTGGCTGGCCCACCGAGTACGGCGGCCAGGGCCGCAGCCAGATCGAGCAGTTCATCTTCTACGACGAGTCGATGCGGTCCGGCGCTCCGGTGCCGATGCTCACGATCAACACGGTGGGTCCCACCATCATGAAGAACGGCACCGACGAGCAAAAGCGGCGTTTCCTGCCCCGGATCCTCGCCGGGGAGATCCTGTTTTGTATCGGCTACAGCGAGTCCGAGGCCGGCACCGACCTGGCCTCGTTGACCACCAAGGCCACCAGGGATGGCGACGAGTACGTCATCTCCGGTCAGAAGATGTGGACTTCGCTGGCTTCCGACGCCGACTACTGCTGGTTGGCTGTGCGCACCAATCCGGAGGCTGCCAAACACAAGGGTATTTCGATGATCGTGGTGCCGATGGAGGCCGAGGGCATCACCATCGAACCGCTGCACCTGCTGAGTCAGCACGACATCAATCAGGTGTTCTACGACGACGTGCGGGTGCGGGCCGACAACCTGGTGGGCGGCGAGAACAACGGTTGGTCGCTGATCGTCGACCAGCTGAATCACGAGCGCGTCACGCTGTGCTCGTCGGGTTTACTCGAACAGGCATACACCGAGGTGCGCGACTGGGCCTTGGCCACCCGCAACGCCGACGGCCGCCGGGTGATTGACGATGAGTGGGTGCAGATGAACCTGGCCCGCGTGCGCTCGGGGCTCGATTACCTGCGCCTGATCAACTGGAAGGTTGCCTGGACCGGAACCCAGGGCACGCTGGATGTGGCGGATGCGTCCACGATCAAGGTGTTTGGAACCGAGTGGTACCTGGAGTCGTTCCGGCTGCTTACGGAGATCCTCGGACCTCGCGGGTACGTGGCCCGCGGCTCGGCCGGCGATCTGTTGGCCGGGCGCCTCGAAATGAACTATCGCTCGCTGCTGATCCTCACCTTCGGGGGCGGAACCAACGAGATTCAACGAGACCTGATCGCCATGTTCGGCCTGGGGATGCCCCGGCCGTTGCGGGCGTAGCGACGCGACGAACCTGTTGCGCCCGACGTACAACCGACGCTGGTGGACGTAGACCCAAAAGGGACAAGAACATGGACTTCTCCTATGACGACTCCGAGCAGGCGATCGGTGACCTGGCACTTCAGGTACTGACCGACGGCAGCGACCCTGCCGGGCTGCGGGAGCTGGAACGACCGTCCGACGGGTCGGCGCCCGGACCGCGTTTCGACCGTGCGCTCTGGGCCACGCTGGCGGACACCGGCATTCTCGGGGCCTGCCTGCCCGAGGATCTGCCCGGCGGCGGGGGAGCGGCGTTGGGGCTGGTGGCCATGGGGCGCATTTGTGAGGCCCAGGGGGCAACCGCGGCAGCCGTGCCGTTATGGGAGACGCTGGCGCTCGGAGCGCTGCCGCTGGCGCATTTGGGGTTCGGAAAGGTGCGCGACTCCTGGCTCGACCGAGTGGCCGCCGGCGACGCGGTCTTGACCGCCGCATGGCATGAGGACGGCGGCGAGCCCGGCGTCCCAACGGCCCGCATGTCCGAGAACGGCGGTGGAGTGACCGTCACGGGTTCCAAGGTGGCGGTGCCCGCCGGCCAGATCGCCGACGCGGCGGTCGTGCCGGTGACTGGCTCCGACGGCGAGGTTGCACTCGTCCTGGTTGAACTCAATCAGCAGGGGGTCACCCGTACGCCGTTGCGAACGACGGCGGCCAGCCCGGACGCCAATCTTGATTTTGTCGGGGCGACCGGTGACGTGATCGCCGTGGGCGCCGATGCCTTGAGCTGGGCCTGGCAACGGGCGGTTGCCACCCAATGCGCCGTCGTGACGGGCGGGGTGGCGACCGCCATGGCGATCACGGCGCAGTACACCAAAGATCGAAAGCAGTTCGAGCAACCGATTGCCGCGTTCCAGGCGGTTGCCCACCGTGCGGCTGACGCGTTTGTCGATACCGAGGGCGTCCGCCTGACGGCGGCGCAGGCACTGTGGCGTCTGGAGGCCGACATGCCGGCTGCGGCCGAAGTGGCCATCGCCAAGTACTGGGCCGCCGATGCCGGGCAGCGGGTGGTGCATGCAGCAATGCACCTTCACGGCGGCATGGGCGTCGACCGCGACTACCCGGTGCACCGCTACTTCCTGCAAATGAAGGAGCACGAACTGCAACTCGGCGGCGCCAGCCGCAGCCTGGTTGCCCTCGGCAGGCTCATCGCAGCCGGGGAGGCCTGACCCAAAGCGTCACTGCGCCGACCGGCGACGTCCCGCGCGGCGCCACCGCCGGTACGGTGTCCCCACATGTTTCTGGTGCTGCTCCTCCTGCTGGTTGTCGTTCCGCTGGCTGAGTTGTGGGCGATCATCGCCGTGTCCGACGCCATCGGCGGTTGGCCGACGATCGCTCTCCTGCTCTTCGACAGCCTGCTTGGCGCCTGGCTTTTAAAGCGGCAGGGGAAGGGGGTGATGGCCAAGGTCGACAACCGTCTCCGTGCCAACGAGTTGCCCACCGACGAACTGGTGGATGGTGTCCTGATCCTCGGAGCGAGCGCTTTGATGATCACCCCGGGTTTCATCACCGACATCACGGGCTTCCTCTTGCTGTTGCCGGTCACCCGGATACCCCTTCGCTCCCTGTTGAAGCGACGCTTCACCGCCAAAATGGGCCAGGGGTTTCAGTTCGTTTCGATGGGCTCCCCGGGTGGCGCCGGCGGGTTTGGCTTCAGCGGGGGATTCGGCAGAGCCTCAACCAGCACGTCGGCGCGGTCGTCGACACCGCAGGGAGCCGGACGGATCTGGGATGCCGAGGTGGTCGAGCCCGACGCCGAGCTGTCCGATCCAGGGGTGTCGGATCCGGGGCCCGGGGGGCAGGGTCCGGGGCGACCGACCGGCCCCGACTCCGGCTGAGCGAGTGGTCCTCAGCGTCGGCGCCGGCGTTGGCCGGCGCGGCCGGCGGCGGCCACGGTGTGATGTGTTCCGTGGACCAGACGCTCCGCCATGGCCACGGACCCAAGCTGTGCCCGTCGCCAGCGGTTGATGACAGGCAGGGCAAACGGTCCGATCAACCAGCACAGCGCAGCCGCCTTGGCCGGATCCAATCCGGCTCGTTCGCCCCTCGTCCAGCCGATCGAACCCCAGATCAGCGCCCAGGCGACGGCGACAAGCGACCAGATACTGAGACTCCACAACAAGGCGGTCATCGATCGAGTCCTTCGGAGGTTTCCCACCAGGTTGCCGGGGGTGGGGGAGGAGTTCCGGCCGACGGTGGCGATGGTGGTTGGGGAGGCGGCGGTGATGGGGGTGGCGGCGGTGGAGCCGAGGCCTGTTCTCCAGCGTGGGCCGGTTGCTGCTGCGCCCGGTTCCTGCGGAGCGAGGGAAATGCGGCGCCGACGGTCAACAGGGCCACCCCGATGATGGCCAGGATCGGGCCGTTTCCTGCGCCCGCCCCTCGCAGGCCATCCGCGGTCTGACCGACCAACTGATCGCCGAGGCCGGACGGAGCAAACTCTGCGGCGCGGAGCTCCAGTGCATCGGTCGGCACCAGCCGCACCACGAATCCGCTGATCAACAGGGTGGCACCGGCAAGGATCAACAGTGAGATGCCGAAGATTCCACCAAGTAGGCGGGGCGTTGCGCCGCCACGGGTCATGGTCCACAGCGCAGTCACGACCAAGCCAAGAATCAGTGTGCCCAGAAGCTGTCCCAACACCGGAATCTCCGCTCCTGTCACGGTGAAGTTCGCAGCTTGGAGCCACGTGTCCCCTCTGGAAAGGGCCACGATGGCGATCCCGCCGAGCACGATCCAGCCACGAACCGTGCCCAGCGGCCCGCGTGAGAGCCAGGACTTGAAGGTCAAGACCGGTGGACGCCCGGCGCCACTCAACAATGCAGCCATGGCCGATGCGCCAAACAACAGCTGACCAGGGCCGGGCAACAGGCGGACGGGGGCGCCATCGAGGGCTTCCAATGCAGTCCGCCCGACCGACAGGGCGGCCAACAACTCGGCGATCAGGTTGGTGCCAAGCACCAACCCGGCAGCGGCCAGGGCCGCCAGGGACACCGACTTGCTTCTCGGAACCGGGGGATCGAGCGGTGAGGTCGGGGGAGGGTCGGGTCTCAGCGAGCCTGAGAACACCACGAGGGCACAAGCCAAGGCGCACACAGCCAACACTGGAAACCGCGCGGCGTAGGTGATCCCCGCCCCAGGGGTGATCGAAGGGCCCATCCAGGGAAGCAGCGTGACGCCCGCCGCCATGAGGGCGCCGGAGAGTCCTCGGGTGGCTCGTGCCGACCAGGGGATGCCATCAAGTCGGGATCGACTGAGCAGTTCCGGTGTGGGCGGTGGGCTCATCAGGGAATCGCACCATCAGGTTCGGATTTCATCTCCCGAACCGTAGCTGACGACGTGCCTCAGGGCTGGAGGGGGGTAAGCGTGCGAAGCGAGGGTGCGAACACGCCACCGGTGGGCAGGTGGGCCAGATCGAAACGGTTCAGTGGCTTGGGGAACAGGTGCGGGATCTCCTCTGGATCGAGGAACTCATACCCGGCCTCGTCGGTCCAGCCGCACAGCTCGCGATAGGCGACCACCATCACCCTCCAGCCGGCCGCCTTGGCCGGGTCGGCGGCCACGCGGGCGAGGTCCTGGTCGGCCGAACACACGATCAACGTGCCTGGCTGGTCTCGCTCGGCCAGGCGCTGGGCGCTCGCCGCAACCAAGGCGTCGTCGATGTCGCCTTCGTCGCGGTCCCGACAGAACACGGTGAACCCGCTCTGGCGGGCAGCGGTCACGAACGGTGCAACCTGGGCTGCACGGTTGGACACCACCGAGAGAAACAGCAGGGCCTCGACGTCCATCGGCGAACGCGGGCGCCGGCCCTCAACCGTTTCTGTGGACGGTGTGCCCTGACCGACCAGCCACTTGCCGAATGCGTCGTATTGGGGGCGAACCACGGTGTGATGGTCTGCACCGGTCACCGAGAAGAGCGAGGCGTCCATGTTTGGCGCGTCCCAGAGGCACAGCACCAGCGGTCGCCGGCGATCGTGATGGTCGGGCAGCGGAACCTTGGGCACCGGGTGATCGCTGCCGTTGGCCACCACGTCCTCGAGGTTGGGCGTACGCATAGTGCTCCAGGGTCTAGTGCGACACCGTCGCCACCGTCGGAGATGCCACCAACTGCTTGGGGCCAACGATACCCGTCGAATGTCTGAGCCACCCGCGCCGGGCTGGGAGAACGCCGCCGTAAATCCTCGTTATGTCAAGTGACACGGTTCGGCAGGGTGGCTGACGAATCGTCATCCGGGACGACTCACCGGGTTTTCAAGCGCCTGGTGAGCGACCGGAGCTGCTTGAGCGGTTCGCCCGCCGCCGGGTATGCGTCTGCGAAGCGTGCGGGCAACGAGCGATTGCGACGGATCCAGCGGTCGAGCTCCGGCCCGGACTCGAAACTGGAGATGAGCCCATGCCGGGGCTGATCGCCACGATGCACCACCACGTGCCAGAGCCGTTGTGTGTCAACCACAAAGCGGGACCCTCGGTGCAGCGGAATTCGAATCTCGGTTGCCGGATCGGGATAGCCGTCGGGATCGTTGTCCATCAGCATCATGTAGCTGTCTGGATTGTCGGTGAGTTCGAGCCAGGAACGGACCACCCAGCCTGCGTTCTCCGGGTTGTAACGGTTGTTCTGGTCGCGGTGCAGCAGCGTCTTGGCCTCGCTTCTGGCCTGGGGCTTGAGCGAAATCACCCGGACGCGCCCGAAGTTGCAACCAACGTCTTGGACGTACCGCTGAAGTGACGGCGACACGGAGGCATTGGCGGTCCAGATGCCGTCCTTGTCGGCTCGGCGAAGGTTGGAGAAGCCCACGCAGTTCATTCCACCGTCGACCGAGGCGAGCGGCGCAAAGTGTGTGTCGCCGCCGGACTTCCAATCGAGGTAATCGAGGCTGCGCCACTCACCCTCCGGGCAGACCTCGGGTGCATCGGTCAGCCGCACGGCGCCGGTTGCCCAAAGGACGTCGAGGCGTGGATGTCGGGTGTGCAGATCGAGCGACCGGCTGAGTTCGGCGTCCAACGGCAGGTCGATCATTGGTGGATATTCTGCCCGATCGACGGTTTCGCTGCTACCCCACCGCGGCACGAAATGCCTCGACGAGCCCCGTCAGCGCCTCGGTGGCGGGCCCGAGCCCGGCGGGCACCACCATGGGTACCTTGAAGTCGGTGATGCCCAGCTCGACCCAGGTTGGTGCCGCCGTCACCGTGGCCGCCAGGTCGAGGACGCCGTCGCTGTCCATGATGGCCGGGAGGTAGCTGGTCACCTGTACGGTCGCCGGGTCGCGTCCGAGTTGCTCGAGCGCCTCCCGCATCGCCCTCACTCCCCCTTTGAGGTCCGCGACGGCCGGACCCCACGGGATCCAGCCGCTGCCGAAGCGGGCCAGCCGTTCCATCGAGCGCCGCTGCACGGTGCCGCCGATCCAGATCGGCACTCCGCCGGCCTGAAGAGGCTTCGGCATGGCGTGGATGCCGTCGAAGCTCAACTCCGGTGATTCAAAGGAGGCTCGGCTTTGGCCCCAGAGCGTTTGGCAGACCTCGAGGGTGTGGTCGAGTTGTCGGCCGCGTGCTGCGAACTCCAGCCCGGCGGCGGTGTACTCCTCCTCCTGCCAACCGACTCCCACCCCCAAATCGAACCGCCCGCCGGACAACACGTCGAGCGTCGCTGCGGTCTTGGCAAGCACCACTGGCCGTCGCAGTGCTGCGAGCAGGATGCTGGTGCCCAAACGCACCCGGGTGGTCTGTCCGGCCAAGAACGCCAGGGTCGTCAACGGCTCCAACCAGTGCCCGTCGGGTCCAGTCGGCTGGCGTCCACCCTTGGTACCCCCACGCGTGGGGTCTGCATAGGCCTCGGGGTTCTCCCCAAACACCACATGGTCCGAAAGGATGATCCGGTCAATGCCTGCGGCGTCGGCGGCGACGGCCGTGTCGACCAACCGATCCCACCCGCCGGGGTCATCCGCCGCAAAGTTTCGGGGCTGAATTGTCAGCTGTGGTCGCGCGGGGAGGGCCTGCCGGCCGAGGAGCGGCGTCATCTGGTGGACCCTATCGACCCAGGTGCCGCGCGGTGCCGAGGCGACGCGATGGCGCCACTCCCCTCCCGTATCCTGGCTTGGCAGCCAAACCCGGGAGTCGCCAATGGCCGGAGCCATCGACAGGATCTTTCATCCCGCCATCGAGCGGGTGGCGCGCACGCGCTACCCGGCTGCCCGTGACATGGTCGAGGAGTTGCGTCGCAAATATCGGCCCGGCAACTCCGACGAATTGATCAAGCTGATCGCCAAGCGGTACATCCGTGAGCTCGCTGCGGTGTCCGCCCTCGCTGGCGGAGCGGCGGCGATACCGGGTGCCGGCAGGGGCACGGCAATGGTGTCCGGCACGGCAGACCTGGCCTACTCGATCACCAAGATGGGCGAGATGATCCTGGCCATTGGTATCGCCGCGGGACACGATGCCCAATCGTTGGAACAGCGGCGCAGTTGGGTGGTCAGCGTGCTGACGATGGCCAACGGTGCATCGGCTGGAGTCGAGGGTCTTGCGGGGCGGCTTGGCTCCGCCGGCGGAGCCAAGCTGGTGAGCCAGATCCCGGACGAGGCCCTCGTTACGCTCAACGCCAAGCTGAGCGCCCAGTTGCCGACCAGGTTGGGAATCGAACATGGGGCGTTTCGAATCGGTCGAATGATTCCCTTCGGCATCGGTGCCGGTATCGGCGCCGCCGGATCAGCGGTGATCACCCGGTCCACCGCCAAGGCCGCCGGAAGGTTCTTCCAGCTCGAACCCACGGGTCACATTCCAGGTGGTGCCGTTGGGGATTTGTCGGTTGACGGCCTGGCGGTCGCGCTTGGTCCAGCCAACGTTCAACTCGCGACGCAGGCCGACGCGCCGCCTCCAGACTGAGGGGCCACGCCGGTTCATCCTGGGGTACTCGGCGACCTTTCCAATTGTTCGCCGAAGCCGGTGGCACTCCGGCGACCTACAACCCGAATTGGGGCTCGGGAGGTAGCTGAGTTTGTCGCCAGAGATCCGCGATATGAATCGCTCCGCGTTTCTTGGAGGCTCTGATGTGGCCTGAGTCGGTGGCGAGACTGGACACGTCGGCAGGACTACGTTCGGGCCCATGGACCTCACCGATGCACTGACATGGGCGGCCAAGCGCAAGCACGGCGTGCTCATCACCATCCGCTCCGACGGGAGACCCCAGTCGTCGGACATTGTCTACGGGATTCGCGACGGACTCTTCGAGATTTCGGTGACCAACGGTCGGGCCAAAACCGCCAACATGCGCCGCGACCCGCGCGTGGTTCTCCACCTCACCGACCCGGCCACCTGGTCGTACGTGTCCTTCGATGCCCGGGCGGAACTCAGCGAGTCGACCAAGCGGGCCGGCGATGCCACGAGCGACCTGATGGTGGACTATTACGCAGCCGTCGCAGGAGAGCCCCACCCCGACCTGGGCGAGTACCGGCAGGCCATGGCCGACGAGGGCCGCCTCCTGGTCCGGCTGACGCCGACCGGCGCGGTCGGCCAGGTCCACTGAGCCGCCGGTGAACGTTCGGGCGTCGGATTCGTCCGCTGAACCCGGCGTTGTCGACGAGAGCGGGCTGAAGGCCGACTACGTGCGGGACGGCTTCGTGGTGGTGCGGGGGCTCATCGACGTTGCGACGGCCGCTCGGGTGCGGGCAGACGTCGAGTCGAGCTGGGATTCGATGAGCAGGGACTCCGATCGGATTCAGGATCTGTGGCGGACGTCTGCCGCAGTCAGGGCACTTGCGGCCAACCCCGCAGTGGTCAGCACGTTGGGCGGCCTGTACTCCATGCGACCGATCCCATTTCAGACCTTGAACTTCCGAACCGGGACGGAACAGCCGCTGCACGCCGACTCGATGCACTTCGACACCGTGCCGGGGGGATTGATGTGTGGAGCCTGGGTGGCGTTGGAACACGTGACCGAGGGGCAGGGTCCGCTGCGGCTGGTTCCCGGGTCGCAACGACTTCCGGCGCTCTCGCCCGAGGAGTTTCAGACCGACGCCGGCCGCTTCGATGATGGTGCCTACGAGTTGGCGGTGTGCGGAAGCATGGCGGATGCGGCCGCCCTCGGGTCGGATGACCTGCAATCGCCACGAGAGATCACCGCCACAACCGGCGATGTGGTGATCTGGGCTGCGACCACCCTGCATGGTGGCTCGCCCATCCGAAACCCCAATTCCACCCGCTGGTCCCAGGTGACCCACTATGTGTTTGAGGGGGCTCCGGTGGTCACGCCGCAACGGTCTCGTCCCTCGGAGGGACGCTGGAGGGTGCGCGACCCACTGCTCAACCTTGCGACCGGCCGAAGCGAACCGTTGATGGCCCGCCACCGGCCGGTGATGGCGATTCCGGCGGGCGAGGGCCTGCATCGTCTCGTGCCACCATCCGAACTCTCGTGGTGGCAGCGAACGCGGAGCAGCGCTCACCGATCGGCGCGGAGGCTGGGCATCCGCTGCCGGCTGATTGGTGCCAGGCTGAGGCGTCGCTGAACAACGAGCGAGACCGGGTCGACCCACGGACCTTGGTGCGCGCTTCACATCCGGCTTCAGTGAACAGGTGTTTACCAGTAGACTTGATTCGAACCTCCCGAAAGGCACTCCATGGGCAGCCAGACCAATCAGGATCGTCATGTCTCGGACCGTCGCACCATCAAGGTGCACGGGCATGAGATCTCGTACCGCACCGGCGGTTCCGGGCCCGTCGTTCTGCTCATCCACGGCATGGCCGGAAGTTCTTCGGCGTGGAAGCCGATCCTGGAGGATCTCGGCGAGCACGCCACCTATGTGGCGCCCGATCTGCCCGGCCACGGTCGCTCGGCCAAGCCGAGAGGCGACTACTCCCTCGGTGCCCAGGCCAGCTTTCTGCGTGACCTTCTGGCCGCCCTCGGGCACGACCGGGCCACGGTGGTGGGCACGTCCCTTGGCGGCGGCATCGCCATGCAGTTCTCCTACCAGCACCCCGAACGGTGCGAGCGGTTGGTGTTGGTGGGCGCCGGCGGGCTGGGCGAGGAGGTGTCACCCTTGCTGAAGCTTTTGGCGCTGCCGGGTTTGGAGTTGGTGATGCCGGTGGCTTTCCAGCCGTTCATCCGTACCGGGGTGGAGGCGGTCACCGGGTGGTTTGGCAAGATGGGCCTGGCCCCGGCACCGAAGACCAACGAGATGTGGCGTTCCTACACCTCGCTGATGGATGGGGAGACCCGCAAGGCGTTCACCCACACGCTCCGCTCGGTGGTGGACCTGAGAGGGCAACGGGTGTCCGCGATGGACAAGCTCTACCTGGCCGCCGATATCCCCACACTGATCGTCTGGGGCGACGAGGATCCGATTATTCCCATCGATCACGCCCATGAGGCACATGCGGCCATCGCCGGTAGCCGGTTGGAGATCATGGAAGGTTGCGGCCACTTTCTCTATGCCGAGGAGCCCCGTCGGTTCACCAAGTTGCTGGTGGACTTCATCGAGACGACCGATGCTGCGGAACTCCACACCGAGGATCTGAACCGACTGCTGGGTGCAGAGGCTGCAGACGAGGTGGCGGACAAGGCGTAGGGCCCTCAGTTCAGATCAGCGTCCACCGGCGCGTGCGCAAAGCGGGCCAGGCGGCCGCCCTGTCGTCGCAACACCCGCTGCCACAGCGTGTCGGGGTCACGGTCCAGCGGATCGTCCGGGTGTACCTCGCAGATGAACCAGGAGTCGATGATCAACTCGCCATCCAACTGGCCTGGACCCCACCCGGCGTAGCCCGCAAACAACCGGAGTTCATCCACTTCGCTCTGGGCCCCTTCGAGGTGTTCCTCCAAGTCGAGGCGACCCAGAGTGCCGGAAATGTGATGGAAGCCGTTGGGCTGCCGGCCGGGCCTCGCCCGCGCCAGGCAGATGATGCCCTGGGTGCTGACCGGACCGCCCAGAAACATCACCCGTGGAACGGCGGTCGTGGGCGCCAACGCAGGAAGCACCTCGTCCACCTCGGTGTCCGCGGGCCTGTTCAGCACCACGCCGATGGCGCCGGCCTCGTCATGATCGATCACGTAGATCACCGACCGTTCGAAGTTCGGGTCGGTCAGGTCCGGTGAAGCCACCAGCAGCCTTCCAGCGGTCGACCCGTCGTCCATGCCCCAATCATGTCACCCGCTCCTGTGTTGCTGCGCCGCGACTGTTGAGTTGGTCTCAGACCAGGCTGCTCCTGCCGTCGTTCTCCCACCCGGAGGCGGTGAGCCGCCAGCCGGGCAGGTCGGCGAGCGGGGTGACGTGCTCGAAGGTGCGTTGGTATCCGGTGCGGGAGATGCGCCACCGCCCGTCGGGGTCGATGCGGTACTCGTCGTGATAGAAGCAGGCGCCCTGCAAGAGAAACTGCCACTGCAGATCAACCAGTTGGTCGGTCAGCGCCCAGATGCCGGTGGCGGTCCGTTCGCCGGTGCGCTCCAGCTCGGGATGGGTCACCCGATGCGCCGAAAGAAAGCTCTCTCGCCCCATCGCCTCGGTAAAGAACCCGATGACGGCCGCGCGCCCCTCGTAGTGCAGCGCACCACCGCTCCACTCCCCCACCACGTCCTGACACAGGGTGTCGGCCACCAGGTCCCAGTCCTTGGTGTCGATCCCGCGGAGGTAGCGATACTTCAGTTCCTCCAACTCGTGCCTCGTGGCCTCGTCGAGTGCTGCTTGTTCCATTAGGAGTTCCCCTTGAATGCCCATGACTCAGCGACCGTGCTCACGGGCGCAACCTCTACCGTAGGCATGATGTGCCCCCGGAAGGTTTCAGCGTGACGGATCTCAACGAGCCGCCGGCGCGCACGGCTGTCCTCACCATGGAGCTACAGCGTGGTGTGGTCGGCGACCTGGCCACCATGGTCGAACTTCGTGAAGCCGTGGCCGAGTCAGGACTGCTGGAAACGGTGCGGAGCATGCTGGAAGCCGCCCGAGCGGCGGAGATTCCGGTGGTACACGCCACCGTGTCGTGGAGGGCCGATCGCCGGGGCACGCCTCTGAACACCCCGTTGGCCCGTCACCTTGCGAACAACCCGCACCAGGTCCTCGAGGGAACTCCCGCCGTCGAGTTGGATCCAAGGATCGGTGCGGTGCCCAGCCGTGACCTGGTATCGCACCGCCACCATGGGATGACACCGTTCACGGGAACGTCACTCGATTCATTGCTCCGCTCGCTTGGGGTCGACCACCTGGTGATCTGTGGGGTGTCCCTGAACGTCGGTGTATTGGGTGCCGTGATCGAGGCCGTGGGGCTTGGCTACGAGGTGACGATCCCAACCGACGCGGTGGTGGGAATCCCGGCCGACTACGCGGCCGGCGTGCTTCGAAATTCCCTGGCACCGCTGGCGATCCTGGTGAGCAGCGAGGCGTTGTGCCTTCAACTCGACCAATATCGTGCTGTGCGAACATCCGAGTGGGATTCGTCGGTGCACACGATCGAGTGACATCGGTCCAAAAGAACGACGTGACATCGTGAGGGAAGTTGGGTAATGTCACCTTCACGACATCGGAGTTGAGGAATCTCATTCCTCCTTCGATGAGCCGGTTGACTGTGTGAGCTTTCGGGGGGTTGCTCACACAGTCACCGGCAGTTCGCTTTTTGGGCGGACCTCCTCCATGACCGACTTCCAGATGCCGCGGTCAGGTCTGGCAGACTTCGACGGTGGAGTATGTCTCGGTACCTGACAGCGGCGGCTTTGTACTCATCGACCTGCCCAACGCCCCCGAATCGACCGGCATTGTTCGATGGGCCCGGAAGATCCTCAAGGATGGTGCAGCCGGCCTGGCCCGATCGATGACCTACAGCTACGCGGCGCTGGGCCTGAAGGTGTCCGGGGCTTCGGCCGGCATCAGCGCCGACCCCAAGGTTCGTGGCGAGTCGGTGGAGGCCTTCGGAGCAAACCTGGCCGACGCGGTTGGTGACCGTCGAGTGTTCCTCGACGCCGCGAAGGGGGTCTCGGAGGCGGACCTGGCCCCGCTTCGTGTTCTCGACACCCGTCACACGATGTACTTCGACCCCGAGACTCATCAAGCGTTGACCAACCAAGGCGTGCTGGCAGCCGCCGCCTGGGCCCACGGACCGCTCGCCGGTGCCAGGGTGGCCATCGACGGTGGTGGTGACGGTGAGGTTTCGCTCGCACGTGCTGCGCTCGCCGAGGGTGCGAGGGTGGTTGCGCTGGGAGGTCGCACCCTGGCGTCTGGCTTTGACGCCGAGGTGCTTGACGCGTGGGCGGGTGACGCCGACGGTGTTCTTCCGGGTGAGGCGGTCGCCGACGGCTTGCACACCGGGTCCGACGTGGCCTTCGTGGGTGCCAAGACCAACTCGGTGGACCACGACCGCATGGCCGGAGTCGCCGCGCCGGTGGTGGTTCCCTACGCCAGGCTGGCGGTGACCACCAGAGGGCTGGCGGTTGCGGCACGGGCCGACCGCCGGGTGCTGCCCGACTTCGTGACGGTGGCCGGTCCGCTGTCGGCCCAATGGCCCTCGGATGGAGCGACGGCCGAGTCGGTGGCGACGACGGTGAGAAACCTCATCACCGAGGTGCTGGCGGCCCTTCCCGGGGGCGACGACGGGCTGGTGCTGGAGGCCTGTATTGCGGCCGAGGCGTTCCTGTCGACGTGGCAGGACGAGTTGCCGTTCGGTCGCCCGATCTAGCTGAGTGCCCGGCGGTCCGGCGGGGGCACGCCCACACCGGCCGGTCCGCACACGATCAATCCGTCATCTCATCGGTACCCACAACTCAGGAGACTCCGTGCCCAGCACCGATCCGTTCGTCGAAGCCTCGCTCCCCCCGCTTCCGCCGCAGGCCGAGGACGTCGCCTGGCCCACCGCCCACTGGCCTGCGGGTGAGCTGCAGGCCGTCGACCTGCAGTCGGTGCATGACCTCGTTGATCGAGCATTTACCGATCAGCCACGCGACGACCTGGCTCTGACCCTGGCCGTCGTGATCATCCAGGGTGGTCGTTTGGTGCTGGAGCGCTACGGGCCCGAGACCGACGCCGACACGCCGCTGGTCTCGTGGTCAATGGCCAAGAGCATCACGCATGCTGCGATGGGTCCGCTGGTTGGCGACGGGCGGGTCGACCCCGATGGCGCTGCGACCGTCGCCGAATGGGCCGATCCGGCCGATCCACGCTCGGCGATCAGTACCGCCGATCTGCTGGCGATGCGCAGTGGCCTGCACTGGGTGGAGGACTACGTCGACCCCGATGCCTCCACGTGTTTGGCGATGTTGTTTGGCGCTGAGCGGGCCGATATGGCGCACTTCGCGGCCTCGTTGCCGCTGGAGGACCCGGTGGGGTCGAACTTCGTATATTCGTCGGGAACCACCAACATCCTCTCCCGGATGATCGGGGACGCGGTGGGCGGCAACGAGGCCGCGATGCGCCGCCATCTGCACGAAGTGGTGTTCGGTCCGCTCGGCATGGCCTCCGCCGAGCCGCGCTTTGACAAGGCCGGCACCTTCGTCGGTTCGTCGTACGTCTGGGCAACGGCCCGCGACTTTGCCCGCTTTGGTCACTGGTACCTGCGCGATGGCGTGTGGGATGGCCAACGTCTGCTCCCCGAGGGATGGGTCGACCGGGCTCGGCGCCTCCAGTCGGTCGATCCAGACGACGATGCGGTCGGCTATGGCGAGCAGTGGTGGGTAAAGGTGGGATCCGAGCTGGGCGTGTTCTGGGCGTCTGGTTACGAGGGGCAGTCGATCACGGTGATACCTGGCGCCGACACGGTGATCGTGCGGCTGGGCAAGACCCCGATCGAACACGCCCCGGCCCTTCAGGCATGGCGCTGGGACCTGCTGAAGGCGCTGACCGGAACGGGTTGAAGATACCGCGGCTACGATGAGGGAAAACTGAAGCCGACCATCTCGGACGGGAGAGCGTCGGGGGCAACCGCCACCCGGCCGCCGGAGGAGCAACCACCCCGGAATCTCTCAGGCACCGGTACCGCCCGGGTCAGGCACACGCTGGAAAGCAGGGCCCTTCTCATCCGATGAGGGGCCCTCGCCGAAGGGGAAAGCCGGTTCGCCGGTGAAGCTCTCAGGCACCATGGACAGCGGGGGGACCCTCGTCCTCTCACGCGCTCCAGGAGCCATCAGTGACCCACTCCCCCGTTACCCCCAGCGTTGCAAACCCCAGCGCCGCCCCAATCGGCAGCTTCGCCGGCCGACACCTGGGTTCGGACTCCGAGGAGACGGTGGCCATGCTGGCCGACCTGGGCTTCGACTCGATGGAGGAGCTGATCGCTACGACCGTGCCCGCATCGGTGCGCGACACCGAGCCCTTGACGCTGACCGGTTTGCCCGTGGCGATGTCGGAGCCCGAGGTGGTCGCCCACATGCGCAGCCTGGCCGCCAAGAACCGGGTGGTGACGTCGATGATCGGGCAGGGCTACTACGGCACCCACACCCCCGCCGTGATCCAGCGCAACGTGCTGGAGAACCCTGCCTGGTACACCGCCTACACGCCCTATCAGCCCGAGATCTCCCAGGGCCGTCTCGAGGTGCTGTTGAACTTCCAGACGATGGTGCAGGACCTGACCGGCCTCGAGATGGCAGGAGCCTCCCTGCTGGACGAGGCGACCGCTGCCGCCGAGGCGCTCACCCTGTGCCGCCGTCAGTCGAAGAGCAGGGCCGAGAGGTTTCTGGTCGACTCGCGGTGCCACCCACAGGTGATCGCCGTGGTGGCCACCCGGGCCGAACCGCTGGGCATCGAGCTGGACCTGATCGACCCTCGCACCAGCGAGGTGAATGCCGCCGACTACTTCGGGGCGCTGCTTGCCTACCCGGCCACCGACGGCACGATCACCGACTTCGCGGCGCTCACTGCCGCGCTCCACGAGGTCGGCGCCGTCGTCGCCGCGACCACCGACCTGCTGGCCTGCACCATGTTGACCCCGCCCGGTGAATGGGGCGCCGACATCGCCGTCGGCTCCGCCCAGCGCTTCGGCGTGCCGATGGGTGCCGGTGGGCCACACGCCGGGTTCATGGCGGTCACCGACAAGCTGCGGCGCTCGCTGCCCGGCCGACTGGTGGGTGTCTCGATCGATGCTGCAGGACGTCCGGCGTTGCGCCTGGCGTTGCAGACCCGCGAACAGCACATCCGGCGTGAGAAGGCCACCTCCAACATCTGTACCGCTCAGGTGCTGCTGGCGGTCATGGCGGCCAGCTACGCCACCTACCACGGCCCCGAGGGCCTGTTGGCGATCGCCGGACGGGTTGCGGCGCTCACCAAGACGACAGCCGACTCACTGCGCAACGCCGGGGTGGAGGTGGCGACCACCGAGGCGTTCGACACGCTGTGGGCATCGGTGCCCGGCCGGGCCGACGCCGTGGTGGCCGCGGCGCTCTCCGACGAGATCAACCTGCGGCGGATCGACGCCGACACGGTGGGCCTGTCGGTTGACGAGACCACCAGCCCTGCGGCTCTGGCGTTGACGCTGGCCGCAATCGCCGGCGTCAACGAAGCGTCGGCCGTCGAGGTGCTGAAGGCCGCCGTCGCCGGTGCCGGGGCCAACACCACCGGGCTGATTCCGGCCGGCCTGGTCCGCACCACCCCGTTCCTGACGCATCCGACGTTTCACAGCCACCGCACCGAGACCGAGATGCTGCGCTACCTGCGCCGCCTGGCCGACGCCGACCTGGCGCTCGACCGCTCGATGATCCCGCTCGGCAGCTGCACGATGAAGCTGAACGCCACCACCGAGATGCTGCCGGTGACCTGGCCGGAGTTCGCAGAACTGCACCCGTTCGCCCCCGCCGACCAGCTGGAGGGCATCACCGAGCTGGCCCGCAACCTTGAGCAGTGGCTGGTCGACATCTGCGGCTATGACGCCGCGTCAATCCAGCCCAACGCGGGCAGCCAGGGCGAGCTGGCCGGGCTCATGGCGATCCGCGCCTACCACCAGAGCCGAGGGGACTCGGCGCGTCACGTGTGCCTGATCCCTGAATCGGCCCACGGCACCAACGCCGCGTCCGCGGTGATGGCGGGCATGAAGGTGATCGTTGTCGGCTGCGACGACGAGGGAAACGTCGACCTCGACGACCTCAACGCCAAGGTGGTCGAACACGCAAGCGACCTGGCCGCCCTGATGATCACCTACCCCTCCACCCACGGGGTGTTCGAGGAGGCGATCAGCGAGATCTGCGGCGCCGTGCACGATGCCGGTGGCCAGGTGTACCTCGACGGCGCCAACCTCAACGCCATGGTTGGCCTGGCCCGACCCGGCAGGTTCGGCGCCGACGTCAGCCACCTCAACCTGCACAAGACGTTCTGCATCCCCCATGGTGGGGGCGGCCCGGGAGTGGGCCCGGTGGTGATGCGCGAGCACCTGGCGCCGTTCCGGCCGGCCACCGACCAGGCCACCAATCCGGCGGGCGAAACCCAGCGGGCCGATCGGGTGGGCGCCATTTCGGCTGCTCCCCTGGGCTCGGCCTCGATCCTGCCGATCAGTTACGCCTACATCGCCATGATGGGTGCCGACGGGCTGACCGCCGCCTCCGAGGGCGCGATCCTCACCGCCAATTACGTCGCCAAGCGATTGGGTGACTACTTCCCGGTGCTCTACACCGGTGCCCGGGGCCAGGTCGCCCACGAGTGCATCCTCGACCTGCGCCCCCTGACCAAAGCGAGCGGCATCACCAACGAGGATGTGGCCAAGCGGCTGATCGACTACGGATTTCACGCCCCGACGATGAGCTTTCCGGTGTCCGGCACCCTGATGGTGGAACCGACCGAATCGGAGTCCAAGGCCGAACTCGACCGGTTCTGCGACGCGATGGTGGCGATACACGCCGAGATCGATCAGGTGGTCACCGGCGCCTGGCCGGCGGACGACAACCCGCTGGTCAACGCCCCGCACCCCTCCGAGGACCTGCTGGTCGACGAGTGGACCCACCCCTACAGCCGCGAGCTGGCTGCCTACCCGCTGCCCGAGCTGCGACGCAACAAGTACTGGGTGCCGGTGTCTCGCATAGACGGTGGCTACGGCGACCGCAACCTGGTGTGCTCGTGCCCACCGATCGAGGTGCTGGCCGAGGCCTAGCGGGTCCCGATGGCGATCGTGTCGGTGTGGGCCAAGCCCGGATCGAAAAAACCCGGCGTCGGCGGTCGTCACGGCGACGCCCTCATCGTTGCCGTCGCCGCGCGCCCGATAAACGGCCAGGCCAACGACGCCGTCGTGGCGACGCTGGCCGAGGCTCTCAACGTCGCCAAGCGGGAGGTACGCATCGTCGGTGGCCACACCGGTCGAGCCAAACGCGTCGAGGTGCCGGACCGGGTCGCAGCGCGAGCGGCGGAACTGTTGGGTCCGGCGTGAGCGCCCGGGTCGGTGCGGCCCCGGCGGTGCGGGCCGTGGCGCGCTCCGAGGTGGCCGTCGTCACCTTTCTGGCCTTCGTCAGCGTGCTGATGGCCTTCGGGATCGATGCGGCGCTGCCCGCATTCGACGAGTTGCGGCGCGACTTCGGCCTCGACGCGCTCGGGCTCAGCCCGGCGATCACCGGCACCCCCTACTTCGTCGGCATGGCGATCGGGCAACTGATCTTCGGCGTGCTCGCCGACCGGTTCGGCCGTCGTCCGATCATGATGGCGGGCCTCAGCATCTATGCGCTTGGGGCGTTGGGGGCGGCATCGGCCGACGGCCTGGAGGTGCTGCTCGCCGGTCGCTTCGTGTGGGGCATCGGCGCCGCGGCCCCGGCGGTGCTGCGGATGGCGATCGCCCGCGATCTCTACTCCGGCGAGCGCATGGCACGCGTGGTCTCTCTGGTGACCGCGGTGTTTTTGATCGGTCCCATCCTCGTGCCGTTCATCGGTGAATCAATCCTGCTCACCGGGTCCTGGCGGGCGGTGTTCGCCGTGGCGATCGCGCTGGCTGTGGTGGCGCTGGTCTGGGCGTTCGCGTTCGGTGAGACGCTGGCGCCCGAGCTCCGTCAGCCGTTGCGGCTTCGACCGATCAGTCGGGCCTTCGCAGCGGTGATGACCACTCGCGTGACCCTGTGGACCATCATCGCCCAGGCGTTCTTTAGCGCCGCCTTCTTCATCTGGCTCGGCAGCGCCCAGCCGGTGATCGACCGCATCTACGGACGGGGGGCGCAGTTCACCCTGCTGTTCGGGCTCTCCGGGCTGGGCATGGCGATCGCACTGTTGGTGAACAACCGCCTGATCGCTCGCTTCGGAGTGCGCCCGATGGCCATCCGGGCGGCCTGGGTCTTCGTCGTTGCCGGGCTGGCCGGGCTGGTGGTGGCGTTGGCGTGGGGCGGTGTGCCCCCGCTGTGGGCCTGGTTCGCCTGGGCGGTCGTGGCCAACGCGATGACGATGATCATGACCCCGATGTGCGCTGCGCTCGCCCTGGGGCCGATGGCCGACCAGGCGGGCATGGCCGGCGCCGTGCTCGGGCTCGGGCAGCTCGGGGCGGGCTCCCTGTTGGCCGCCCTCGTCGATGCCCGTATCGGCGAGACGGTGACCCCGATGCTCGTCGGGGCCACCGGGTTCGGCATCGCCGGGCTGGGTGCCCTCATGTGGTCCGGACGGGGAGACCCGACGCCGTCGCACGCGTAGCATTGGTTTCGTGAGCACGCGGGTTTTTCGAGTCCGGGTCAGTGGACAGTTCGGCGCCCTGTCCGAGTCGACTCGGAGTTTCCTCGTTCGCTCGATCGCGGACCACAGCCCGAGCAGTGCGGCATTCGGCCAGGGACCGAACCTGACCTACACGCCGGCCCTGGATTCCTTCTCGTTGCGCATCGAGGTGCGGCTCGACGATGAGCCCGAACTGGGTGGCGACCTCTCGGCTGCAGCCGCCAGTGTGGCGATCGAGGAGGCCGAGCTCTTCCTGAACGTCCTGTCGGTCCCCCATCGTCGATTGCGCGTCAGTACAACAGAGCTCACCTCGGTCGAGTACTGAGCTCTCTCGGGCCGTACTGAGCAACGCTTCGGCCCGTCGATGGACCCGTGGCACGCTGGGATGATGCACGTTTCGATGACGGTGCCCACCGATGACCTGCGGAAGGCGCCCACGATCTACCCCGAACTCGAGGCGCTCGGCTACGACCGAGCCTTCTCCTTCGAGGCCAAGCACAACCCGTTCCTCCCGCTCGCCGTCGCCGCCCAGCACACCGAGCGCATCCAGCTGGGCACGGCGATCGCCATCGCGTTCGCCCGGACGCCGATGACGTTGGCCAACGCCGGGTGGGACCTGCAGACGATCACCGGTGGACGCTTCGCTCTGGGGCTGGGCTCGCAGGTCCGGCCCCACATCGTGGAGCGCTACGGCATGGAATGGTCGCGTCCGGCGGCCCGCATGCGCGAGATGGTGCTGGCAATCCGGGCGATCTGGGAGGCGTGGGAGACCGGGGATCCGCTCAACTTCGAGGGCGAGTTCTACCGTCACACCCGGATGGTCCCTGCGTTCGATCCTGGCCCCAACCCGTTCGGCCCACCACCAATCCTGACCGCCGGATTTGGGCCGCGCATGACCGAGGTGGCGGGCGAGGTGTCCGACGGTTTCCTGGTGCACCCGCTGAACACCCGCCGATCGCTGGAGGAACTGACCGTACCGGCGATTGCCCGCGGTGCGGCGCGTGCCGGCCGCTCCCCCGCCGACGTCGAACTCACCTGCGTCACGATCATCGTGACCGGGCGGGATGAAACCGAACTCGATCGCTCGCGTGAGGCCGTTCGGGCTCAGCTGGCCTTTTACGGCACCACCCCGGCCTATCGCCCGGTGCTCGACCTACACGGGCGAGGCCACCTTCACCAGCAGCTCAAGGCCCGGGCGAAGCGCGGTGAGTGGGTGCAGATGGCCGAACTGATTGATGACGAGTTTCTGGAGGCGGTTGCCGTCGTTGGTGAACCGGATGCCATTGCGCCGGCGCTGCGCAGGCGCCTCGTCGGCATCTCAGATCACGTGAGCCTGGTCAACAACCGGGCGCCAGACTCGCTGCACTTTGCCGAGGTGGTCGCCGGCCTGCGTTGAGCGCAACCGACCGGCCGGGTGCGGCTCGGGCCGTCAGTCGGTCGGTTCGAGCGTGAGCGAGGCCGAGTTCATGCAGTAGCGCTCACCGGTGGGCCGGGGGCCGTCGGGAAACACGTGGCCCAAGTGGGCGTCGCAGTTGGCGCAGCGCGCCTCGACGCGGACCATGCCGTGGGATCTGTCCTCAATCCGGCGAACCCGTCCTTCGCCGAGTTCGGCAAAGAAGGAGGGCCAGCCACAGCCGGCATCGAACTTGGTCTCGCTGTCGAACAGCTCGGTGTTGCACACCACGCAGCGGTACACGCCTGCGTCGGTGGAATCCCAATAGGCACCGGAAAAGGCCCGCTCGGTACCTGCATTCTGGGTGACGTCATACTGCTCGGGGGTCAGGCGTTCCTTGAGGGATGCGGCGTCAAAGGTGGTGCCGGCCTTCGTGGTCTTGTCGTTGCTCACTGGTGGGTCCTCGAATCTCGTGACGTGGATGATGTTTGACAGCTCAGGCGTAGGCGACCTGGCAGAAGCCGTGGTTGCAGTAGCCGCCCGGGTGCTTGGCCAGGTACTGCTGGTGGTAGCCCTCCGCGTAGTAGAAGGGGCCGACGGGGGCGATCTCGGTGGTGATCTCGCCGTAGCCGGCGTCGGTCAGGTGGGCCTGGTAGGTATCCCGGGTCGATTCGGCAGCAGCCAACTGATCGGCTGAGTTGGCATAGACGGCCGACCGGTATTGGCTGCCGATGTCGCCGCCCTGGCCCATGTACTGGGTTGGATCGTGGTTCTCCCAAAAGACCTTCATCAATTCGTCGAGCGCCACCTGGTTGGGATCGAAGACCACCAGGACGGCCTCGGTATGGCCGGTCATCGAGGTGCAGGTCTCCTCATAGGTCGGGTTTGGAGTGGTGCCCCCGGCGTACCCGGCGGCCGTGCTGTACACGCCGGGCAGTTGCCAGAAGAGGCGTTCGGCCCCCCAGAAGCAGCCCATGCCGACCACCAGCGTGTCGAGCCCTGCGGGCCATGGGCCCTGCAGCGGATGGCCGTTGACCTCGTGGGTGGCGGGGACGGCCATGGGGGTCTCGCGTCCGGGCAGGCAGTTTTCGGGTTCCGGTGGCGGGGCGGGCTTGCGGCCAAACATGTGACTCCGATTTCGGGGCGGGAACTGGTGAACAAATCCAGTCTCGCCCGAACGGGCACGCCGACGTCGTCGCGCTGCCGCCTCAGCTGAGGAAGGGAGGCTTGACGACCGTTGCCGGCACCTCGGTGCCACGCTGATCGATGGTCACCTTGGCGCCGGGCCCGACGGTGGAATCGAGGAACGCCAGGGCGATGCCCACGCCCAATGCGGGCGAGAAGTTGCCCGAACTCACGTGGCCAACCACGGTGCCGTCGAGGAGGACCTGCTGGCCGGACCGGGGCGGCCTGCGGGTTTCGGTCAGGAGCCCCCACAGCAGCGGCGTCGGCCCTGAGGCCCGCTGGGCAACGAGGGCATCCCGGCCGGGGAAGCCGACCGGCTTGTCCCAGGCCACGACCCAACCGAGACGTGCGTTCAGCGTGGTGATGCCGGGACCCAGTTCCGAACCGTGGAGCGGCAATCCGGCCTCCAGGCGAAGCGTGTCCCGGGCCGCCAGGCCGGCAGGCGTAACACCCGCCGCAATCAACGCGTCCCAGAGCGCTGCGGCGCGGTCGGTTGGCAGGGCGATCTCGACCCCGTCCTCGCCGGTGTAGCCGGTGCCCGCCACCGTCACCTCCACCGCCGGGGCGCCGAGCGCCTCGGTGGTGACGGTGCATACACGGAACCGTCCGACGTCTGCGGCCTCGGGGAGCACCGAGGCCAGCACGCTGCGCGCCTCGGGGCCCTGCACCGCCAGGACGGCCCGGGTGGAGGTGACTTCGGCGATGGTGTCGTCACCCACGGAGTCGGCCCCGAGCGCCGCCAGCACGCCGGAGGTGTTGGACGCGTTGGGCATGACGTCGAAGCGCTGCTCGGCAACCCACCACACGATGATGTCGTCTGAGACCGACCCGTCCTCAGCCAACAGGTGGGTGTATTGCGCCCGTCCGGGCTGGATCTTTGTCAGGTCGTTGGTGAAGGCTGCCTGAAGACGATCGAGCGCTCCGGGGCCCTCCACCCGAACCGTACCCAGGTGGGACACGTCAAACACTGCGGAGCCTGAACGGCAGGCCCGATGCTCTGCCAAGGTGCCGTCGGGGTAGGAGAGCGGCATGTTCCAACCGCCAAACTCGGCAAGTTTGGCGTGCAATGCCTGGTGACGGTCGTGCAGGGGCGACGACTTGAGCGGTGTTTCGCTCACTGGGCGACCGCGGTCGGCTCGGCCGAAGACACCGAGGCGGTGCCGGTTTGAGGGTGGAGGCTCAGGATGGACGCGTCGAGGTCGGCCTGCACGGTGCCAAGCGGCAACACGTTGAGCACGCCCTGGCCGTTGCGAAGCACGTCGACCAGTTCATCTCCGTCACCCGCCAGCACCGACGAGGTGCCTTGGATGACCAGGTTGGCGGTGGTGACGTCCTCGCCCAGTCGTTCCTTCACGTACGAGAACACATTGCGAACCTGCTCCAGCTTGATACCGGAATCGAGCAGGCTCTTGATCACCTTGAGTTCGAGCAGGTCGCGGTAGCTGTAGCGACGTCGCGATCCCGAACCGGTGGCGTCGCTCAGCGATGGGCGCAGCAGGTCGGTTCGGGCCCAGTAGTCGAGCTGGCGGTACGAAATACCAACGATCTCGGCGGTGCGCTTGCCGCTGTACCCCTGGTCGACCGTCTTGGGAGGCGTCGCCTCGATCGGGGTGGTCCCTGTGCTGGCCACAACGTGCTCCTCGTCCGGGTGCGTCGACAGCCGGTCGACGCAACATGGTCCGCTGCTGGAACTGTCACCCCAAGGCAGGAAGCGACAGGAATCACATCGGTGAAACTCACCCTAGCGAGTGAGCCCCCCGGCCTACAACGACCCTCTCGTGATGCTCCGGGATTGCCCGGGTCAGGACTCTTCGAAGTCGTCGGGGCTCACCGTGTCGATGAACTCGCGAAACTCGGCGATGACCGACTCCGGCTGGTCGTCGTCGCTGTCCCGATATCCGGCAGCCTCAAGAACCTTCGAGGAAACGAGCACCGTGGCGTCGAAGCGCGCCGCAAGGGCCAACGCATCGGAGGTTCTTGATTCGACGGTGATGGTGGTGTCGCCGGTGTTCAGCAGCAACTCGGCGAAGTACACCTCGTCACGCAGTTCCGTAATGACGACCGTCTCCAGGGAGGCTCCCAGCGATTCGATCACCGACTTGAGCAGGTCGTGGGTCAACGGGCGTGAGGTATCTCGACCCTCCAAAGCGAAGCGAATGGCCTGCCACTCCCCCACCCCGATGAAGATGGTCAGCATTCGCCCTGGTGCCTCCACCTCGCGGAGGTCAACGACAAACGCATCGCCCGGGTTCTCTCGGCGAACGCCGGTGAGTTGCATCTTCACGGTGGTCTCAGACACTGTTCCGAGTGTAGCCGTGTGTTCGTGGAAGGCCGACCGGTTCGGAGTCGTATCAGGAGTCTGCGTCGGCGGCGCCTGAATGATCTACAACTTCGGCGATGCCTTCGGCCACGAGCGCAGCGCGCAGCTCGCCGCCCAGATCGGCGGCCCGCTGGAGGCGTTCACGGGCCTGTTCGCGTCCGACGGGGTTGCGTTGTTTCAACAACGGAAGCGACATCTGTCGCAGGAGATCAACCTCACGTTCCGCAGACATACGGAACATCCGCAGGTGACGTGCCTCGTAACCCTGCTTCAGCAGGTTGGCGATGATGTGCCCGACGCGCACCGCAGATTGGTCATAGGACGACGTGCCGCCGATGGTCACCGGGCTGATGACGCCGAAGCGCTCCATCTCACCAAGCGTGGTCTCATCGATGTTGACCTCCGTCAGGAAGTCGGTGCGGGCCAGCAACTCGGCCGCCTGGGTGGCGCTTGGGAGATCCCTGGTGCGCGACGGCCTGGGTCGTGCCGCAGGCTCCACCTGGGGTGATTCCTGTAGGGCCGTCACTGCTTCGATGCGTGCCTTGCGCTCCTCCTCGACAGACGACGGCGAAGGTGCCGTGGAGGACGGTTCCGGCTGCTCCGGAGCCACAGGCTGTACCGGAGCCACAGGCTGTACCGGCTTTGGTGGTGCCGTCGTTGGCTTCGATGGTTTGGCTGGGCGTTCCGACTGGGGTTTGGCCACCCGCTTNNCGCTGAGAAGGTTTGGCCGTTGACTCAACCGCTTGATGGGTCGATGTCGATTCGGCAGCCGCCGGCTTGGAGGCAGCTCGATCCGGGGGCTTGGGTGCCGCCGGTGTGGCCGCCCGCTGCCGGCCTCCAGCAAGCGTTGGCAACGGCTGAACTGCAGTGTGATCGTCCATGGGAGATGCTTGATCCTGGCGCTCGGCGTCATCGAACAGCGTGGGTTCGGCCACGGAGTCTCCACCCGACTTCTTTCGAACCACAGCGGCCGACCCGCTGGGACGAGGGTCTGACGGTGCCAGGTCCGACGATTCGGACGAGTCGTTCGTCAGGTCGGCTGGATCGAACCCGTCGCGCATTTTGGTGAGCGCCCAACGCATACGTTCCAAGGTGTCGGCGGGATAGCGACGATGGCCGCTTGGGCTTAACTCGGGTGAGATCAGACCAAGATCCTCAAACTCGCGGAGGCGCCCGAGGGTGGCCTCGGGGAAGTCCTCCTGCAGCAGGGAAAGAACCTCGCCAACCGTAAGATCGTCGGAGGGGGCCACCGTGCTAGGCCACCTCGAGGACAAACAGCAGCTTGTACTTGCCGACCTGTAGCCGGTCGCCCTCGGCCAACGGTGCCCGTTCGATCCGCCGGTCGTTCAAGTAGGTGCCGTTGAGCGAGCCCGAGTCCTGCACCTCGATGCCGTCCGGCGACCGCAGCAACTGTGCGTGGCGCCGGGACACGGTGACGTCGTCGAGGAAGATGTCGCTGTCCTCCTGGCGGCCGATGGAGGTGGTGCCTTCCCCGAGCGCGAAACGGCTGCCCGCGTTGGCGCCACGGGTCACGATCAGCAGGGGTGTTCCCAGTGCGGGGTCGCCGCCGACGGCGGACAGAACCCCGGTCGGCTGGGACTCCACCTCGGGAAGCGGCAGCCCGCAGGCCGGGCAGAAGCGCGCATCGGCCGGCGCCGTCGAGGAACAGCCCTCGCAGATCAGCGCGCCGGCCATCAGCCCTCCGTGAGTTTTCGGTAGGCCGCGGCGTCCAGCATGTCGCCGGCGGCCTCGGTCGTTTCGATCACCATGAACCAGCCCTCCCCGTAAGGGTCGGAGTTCACCAGCTCAGGTGTGTCATCCAGGTCGTCGTTCACCGCGACCACCGTGCCGTTCATCGGCGCGTAAATGTCGGATACCGACTTGGTTGACTCCACCTCCGCCACCTTGTCGCCGGCGGCGACGGTGGTGCCAACCTCGGGGAGTTCCACGAACACCACATCGCCCAGTGCATCCTGGGCGTAGTCGGTGATGCCGACGCGGCTCCCGTCGTCACCGGCTTTGATCCACTCGTGATCGGCTGAATAGTTGAGGTCGTCAGGCACGTCCATGAGAGTCGAGGTTACCCGACCGGTGAGGCCGAGGCGGGGAGGCTCAGGCCGATGTGCTGCGGGCCGCCCGCCCCTCGTGCAGCGCCGTCAGGCCTCGTGGGATGTACTGCGTCACGGCAATGAAGCTGAAGATCAACCCGGGAATCAAGGTCAGCCAGGCCTGCCACTCAAAGTAGGTGGTGACGCCGTGCGACCAGTTGAGGTCGGTCGAGGCCAGAAACGACGGGAACGAGATCATCAGGCACATCGTGCCCGCCTTGCCGTACCAGGTGACATCCATCCGCTTGGCCCCGGCGGCCAACAGCCCGAGCACCCAGACCGACATGCCGATCTCTCGGGCCAGCACCACGATGCCCGCCCAGGTGGGCACCGCCCCTGCCACCAGGATGCCGCCGAAGCCGAAGATGATCAGCGCCCGGTCGGCCGCCGGATCGATTGCCTTGCCCAGGTTGGACACCTGGTTGAAATGGCGGGCCACGTACCCGTCCACCCAATCGGTCGCCGAGATGAACCCGAGCAGCACGGCGGCCGGGCCTGGGCGGTCCAGACCGAAGAGCACCCAGAGGAAGACGGGGATCAACGCCAGACGAATCAGGGTGACCACATTGGGCACGGTCAGGATTCGACTCAGCTCGGCATCGCTGGGGCCGTCGTCGCCGGCCGCTGCCGCGGGATCGTTCGCTGCGGCCTGTGGCGAAGGTGCGGTCACGTCCCCCAATCTAGAAGCACGACGCAAGCCCAACACGGGACACCGAGGCGTTCTACGATCGGTTGATGAACGAACGAGGTCCTGACGACACCGCAGAGATGCCCCAGCCGACACTCTTCTCACGAATCATCGACGGCGACCTGCCGGGACGCTTCGTGTGGCGCGACCCCGACAAGGTTGCATTTCTCACCATCGCCCCGATCCGGCCGGGCCACGTCCTGGTGGTGCCGGTTGAACCAATCGATCATTGGTTGGATGTGCCGGGCGGGCTGTGGGCCGACATGGGTGACCTGGCACGTCGCATCGGAGTGGCTCAGATGGCGGCGTTCTCGCCCAACCGCATCGGGCTGATCGCGGCCGGGCTGGAGGTTCCTCATTGTCACCTTCACGTCATTCCCATCGAGTCGGAGGCCGACCTCAACTTCGCAAGTGCCGACACCGGTGCCTCCGGCGAATCGCTCGACGCGGCGGCCCAGGCGATTCGGGACCATCTGCCCGGTGCCGCCCCGGCCTGAGCTCACGTGACGCCGGGCCCAACCTGGTCAGACGAGGTTGAGCTGTTCCGATGCCGCTGGTGGATCGACCGGGTCGATCAGGTGGGGCCCCTGGTTGCGGGCGTTGTTGACCTCGACGCTCACCCGGTGGTGTGTGATCAGCCGTGCCGGCGCAGGCACCAGCAGTTGTCCGAGCGCATCGGTGTCGGCGTTGCCGGGGTCGAGCCAGGCATCCCAATCGTCGGGCGCCAGCATGACCGGCATGCGATCGTGCAGTTCGGACATCGGCTCGTTTGCCGCAGTGGTGATGATGGTGGTTGAACGAACCTCGGTCTCAGTGCCGTCGCCGTTGAGGTCGCCGCGCCAGCGCTCCCACAGCCCGGCGAACGCATAGGGCTCGCCGTCGGGTCGGGAGATGTAGTGCGGCTGCTTGCGGGGCTTCTTGGGGTTGTTCGGATCGGGTTCCTTGGTCCACTCATAAAAGCCATCGGCGGGCACGATGCAGCGGCGCTTGGCGAACGCCCTGCGAAACGCGGGCTTCTCCGCCACCGTTTCGGCCCGGGCGTTGATCATGCGATTGCCGACCTTCAGGTCCTGTGCCCAACCGGGTACCAGCCCCCAGTGAAATCCGTCGAGGCGCCGCAGGTCACCGTCTTCGTACACGACGAACACCTCGGCGGTTGGAGCAACGTTGTAGCGGCCGGTGGTTGTGCCGTGGTGAGGCGTGCGGTCGTTGGATCGCTCGGCGTTGCTGGAATCAATGCCGTTGACGTCCACCTGGAAGTAGGACGCCAACTCGTCGGGTGGAGTTGTGGAGACAAAGCGACCGCACACGGTGTGCGAGGCTACCGAACGCCGATGTCGGCAGGGCGCAGCGGTATCGTTTCGCTGTCGCCTCGACGGATGCGACCGCTCCCCCATGACCTCCGCCACCTCACCAACGAACCCGCCCCCTCTCGACGCGCCACCGCTGCTGTCGGTGATCACCCCCACCTACAACGAGGCCGGGAACATTCTCGTCTTGTTGGAGAACCTGGAGCGGGCGCTGGCCGAGGTCACCTACGAGATCATCGTCGTGGACGACGACAGCCCGGACGGCACCTGGCAACTCGCCGAAGACCATGCCGCCGCCCACCCGCTGGTGCGAGTGCTTCGAAGATTTCACGACAAGGGCCTGTCGCCCGCCGTCCTTGCCGGAATGGAGTTGGCCGAGGGCCGAACGTTGGCGGTGATCGACGCCGACGGGCAGCACGATGAGTCGATCCTGGCTGCGATGGCCAGGCGGGTGGACTCGGGCGAGGCCGATGTTTGCGTCGGGTCCCGCAATAGCGACGGGGGAAGCTACGGCGACTGGTCGCGCGGGCGGCGACTGGTGTCCTGGGTGGCCACGCTGATCGCCCGACTGTTTCTGCGGGTGCCGTTGACCGACCCGATGTCCGGCTATTTTGTGATCAGCCGGGAGGCATTCGAGGACGCCGCACCCGATGTCAACCCGCAGGGCTTCAAGATACTGCTGGAGTTTCTGGGGCGTCGCCCGGAATTGTCGGTCGCAGAGATGGGCTACACCTTCCGTAGCCGCACGGCGGGCGAGACCAAACTGAACTCGTCGGTCATCCGTTCGTACCTGCTGGCGGTGTTCGACCTGCGCTTTGGTCACATGGTCAAGCCGCAGTTGTTGTTGTACACCCTGGTCGGGCTGGCGGGGGTGGGGGTCAACTTCGGCGCCATCGTGGTGGGTGAGGCCGTTGGGCTCGGATCGATCACCACCGGGTCGGAGGCCATCGATCCGTTGGCGATCCCCGTGGTTGTGGGCCTCCTCGCCCAGCTGGTGATGACCTTCACCGCCAACAACTGGTTCACCTTTTGGGAGAACCGATACCAGGGTTCGCGACTGCTGGTGGGTTTTGGGCTCTTTGCTGTGATCTCCGCCTACGGGCTGATGATTCAGTTTGCGGTCGCCAAATGGTTCGACACGCTCAACCTGGGTGGCGGTCTGCTGTCCGAAGGGGTTGCCGCAGCGCTCCATCAGCTGATCGCCATCCTGGTGGCATTTCAGGCCAGCTACTTCCTCAACGTCAACCTCACCTGGCGCCGACGAGAACGCGACGAGGCGCTCCGAGCCGTCGGGTAGCGGACTGTTTCATTCAGATGCGGGCCACGTGGGTGGCCGGCCGGCGGTGCTGCCACGCCAGCCGCTCCTCCAGTTGGGCCCCCACCGCCAGCAGCTGGTGATCCCGACCCCACCGTCCAACCAGCTGGGCTCCCACGGGCAAACCGTCGACCATGGCGACCGGAAGCGAGATGGCGGGCTGTCCCGAGATGTTGAACGGCGATGCGTAGGTGACGAGCTCCGCCGATCGCATCACGCCGGCAAGCGGGTTGTCGTCCTGTGGCCGGAACCCGCCGAGGGCCCAGGGCACCTCGGCGCAGACGGGGGTCAATAACAGGTCGTAGCGCTCGTCCTCCCAGAACGAACGGATCCGGCGACCCGCCCGCATCAGACCGTCGATGGCCGCGTCGAAACGCGGGCCGGGAACGTCGGCACCCATGGCGCACAGCGCCCAGGTGTGGGCTTCGACGTCGGCCTCGGTGACCGGCTCGCCACCGAGCACCTCGAAGCCGTCGACGCTGCGGCGAACCCACACCGAGAAGGCGTCGAGGAACCAGCCCATCACCTGCCCGTAGAACGCCTCGTCGGTGAGGATCGGCGGGGTGGTCTCCTCCACCTGGTGGCCGGCCTCGGCCAGCATCGAGGCGGTCGCCTCGACCACGCCCCGCACAGCCGCCTCCACCACGACGCCGCCCGGTGCCGCCGTGGTCCAGGCAATGCGGAGGGGCGGCGGCGATGCAGCCGGCGATTGGGCCGAGCCGGCCGGGAACCGCGTGTGCACCTGCGGTGAGGCGAGTGGGTCGGGACCCGCCAAAACATCGACAAGCAATGCGGTGTCGGCGACGGTGCGGGTGACCCCGAGTCGGGCCACCAGGCCACCCCACGGGTCGATGTCGGGGAAGGTGGGCACCAGGTCGCGGGACGGCTTCAACCCGACCAGGCCGCAATTGGACGCCGGGAGCCGAATGGAGCCGCCCCCGTCGCCCGCATGTCCGATGGCGACGACACCGGCGGCCACCGCGGCAGCCGACCCTCCCGATGATCCGGCCGGGGATCGGGTGAGGTCGTAGGGATTGCGACATGGTCCCACCGACACCGGCTCGGTGGAGGGCACCAGGCCAAGCTCCGGGGTGTTGGTCTTGGCGATGATGATGGCCCCCGAATCGATCAGCCGCCGGAACAACAGTGAGGTTTCGGTGGCGACGTACCCCAGCCGCTTCAGGTAATTGCTGCCCGCCCAGTAGGGCTCGTCGGCCAAGGTGCCGTCCAGGTCCTTGACCACCACCGGGACACCGTGCAGCGGACCGCGCTGGTCGGGGGCGGCGGCGTCGGCGGTGGCCGCCTCGTCCAGGGCACGTTCGTAGCGTTCGTGCACGATGCAGTTGAGCGCCGGGTTCACCGCCCGGGCGCCGGCGATGGCCGCTTCGACGGCCTCGACACTGCTGAGATCGTGGCTGCTGATGGCGTTGCGTTGGGCGATGGCGTCCATGTCTGCAAGCTCTGCTGGGGTCATGAGCGCGAGCGTACGTTGAGGCGGTGCTGCGACGCGACGGAACCCCCGCCAGGGCGGGGGTTCCGAGCAGTGGAGTCGGGCTGGGGAGATTCGAACTCCCGACCTCTTGACCCCCAGTCAAGCGCGCTAACCAAACTGCGCCACAGCCCGAGTGAGTCGGTGAGTGTATCCCCGGACCGCCCAGGGCGCGAAAGTGAACGATGGAGTGCACCCCCTGCTCAGGGCGGTAGCGTCGCCGAACATGAGCAACGATGGCGGTTCCGATGATCGCAACGACACTGACCGGGGCTTCGACCCCGCAGCGGATGAAGGTGCAGATCCCGGTTTCGAACCAACCGGGGTGTATGGGGTGGGGTCCACACCGGCGCCGGAACCGGATCAGACCGGGGTGTACGGATCACCAGGCACCACCGCGGCGGCACCCTCGTGGTACACGCCCGGCGATCAGACGCCGCCGCAACCCGCAGATCCTCACCCGACGATGGTGCAGCCGGTCCCGGGGGCACAACAGCAACCGGCAGTCACACCCGGATTTACCCAACCCCAGCCCCAGGCTTCGCCGCCCACCCAGGCCTACCCCTACCCTCAGCCCCAGCCCCAGCCCCAGCCCCAGGTCTCGCCAGGATCGAACCCGGCGGTGGGTCCCCGCCGTTGGAACCTGTGGGCGGGCGTCGCCGCCGCTACCTCGCTTGTCGCCATCGGCAGCACGTGGCAGTTGGCTGACATGGTCGGCGACCTCGGCGACCTCGCGCTCCGGCAACAGTTCAGTTTTGCGTTGCAGTCGGGTCATCTGGTGCTCGGCGTGCTGACGCTGTTGGCCCTGGCCACGAGAACGCGGGTTCCGACCGCGGTGCTGACCTTCCTCCTCGGAGGATCGCTTCTCGCCATTTCCGGATACGGGTTGTATCTCCAGGTGGATGACTTTGGTGACGTCTACGGAACGTCAGATGCCATTCAACGTGTCCTGCCCTTCCTGAGCGCACCGGTTCCGTTGGCGCTTGCCACGATGCTCGCCGCATTCCTGCTTCGGGTGAACAACGTCCAGCCTCGCTGAGGTCGCTCCGGGGCTCGACGATGGACCCCAGGCGTCAGAACTTGCCGATCAACCAGACGATGCCCTGGACGAGGCGCCAGCCGAGGTAGATCGACAGCACCACCACCATCACCCAGAAGTGCCAGGGCGCCACCTTGCCGCTGGCCTTCGCCTCCTGGTCGGCATCGACGGTGTCGGTCGGGATGGCCTCGTTCGATGCGGCCACGCCAGGTGGGGGTAGAGGGGCGGCCTGGTGGCCGTCCGGACAGGTGCCGTCGGGGTTCAGCGTGGATTGTGTGTAGAAGCGATTGCAGTCGGTACACCAGGGCAAAACAAAACCTCCGGGGACGCACGACCCGATGGTAAAGGGGTATGCGCTTGATTCGGGTACTGGTTTACACCGGCGGCACGCCGTGGCGCCGGTCGGAGAAGTGACGATCCTTGCCCTCGGCCCGCAGTAGGCGCAGATGGATCTCCCGGCGCAGGTCGCCCCAGTCGATCACGGCGTCCACCACCAGCTCGGAGGCCAACCGCAGCAGATCCACGTCGGCCTCATATTCGGAGCGGCGCTCCGCGACGAATGCCGCCTGTTCGTCAGGGTCTTCGATCTCGGTGATCTTGTTTGCGAACACGGCGTTGACGGCGGCTTCCGGGCCCATCACAGCGATCTTGGCGGTGGGTAGGGCCAGGGTGGCCACCGGATCGAACGCCGGGCCGGCCATGGCGTAGAGCCCGGCTCCGTAGGCCTTGCGAAGGATCACCGAGATCTTTGGCACGGTGGCCTCGGACACAGCGGTGATCATCTTGGCGCCGTGACGGATGATGCCCTGACGTTCGACGGCCGTGCCGATCATGAAACCGGGTACGTCGGCCAGGAAGACCAGCGGAATACTGAAGGCGTCACACAGCCAGATGAAGCGGGCCGCTTTGTCGGCCGAGTCGACGAACAGCACGCCACCGACGACGGCCGGGTTGTTGGCCACGATGCCGACGGGACGGCCCTCGAGCAAACCGAACCCGGTGACCAACTCCGGTGCGAACAGCGGCTTGATCTCGAAGAACGACTCGGCGTCGATCAACCCGTCGATCACGTCCCGCACGTCGTAACCGGCGGTCTCGGCGGCGGGGACGATGGTGTCGTCCAACTCGCGCGCCGGCGGCACGGGCTGGTAGGTCGGGGGCGGCAGACGCCAGTTGGACGGCAGGTAGGTGAGGTACGCACGCACCGCGGCGATCGCCTCGAAGTCGTCGGCGGCCAGGTTGTCGCCGGAACCGGACACGGTGGCGTGCATGCGGGCCCCGCCGGTCTCCTCCAGCGTCGCCTCTTCGCCGATCACCATCTGGGCCATGCGGGGGGAACCCAGGTACATCGAGGCGTTGCCCTCGACCATGATCACCAGGTCGCAGAACGCCGGAATGTAGGCGCCGCCGGCGGCCGAGGGGCCAAACAGGGCACAGGCCTGGGGGACCCGGCCGGAGAGCTTGACCTGATTGTGGAAGATGCGTCCGGCGCCGCGGCGCCCCGGAAACAGCTGCACCTGGTCGGTGATGCGGGCCCCTGCAGAGTCGACCAGCCAGGCGATCGGAAGCTCCTGGCTGAGTGCGGCCTCGGTGGCCCGGACGATCTTCTCCACCGTGCGGGCACCCCACGAGCCGGCCTTGACCGTCGGGTCGTTGGCCACAACCACGACGGGTCGGCCGTCGACGTCGCCAATGCCTGTGACCACGCCGTCGGCCGGCAGATCGCGGGCCGAGGCGTTGGCCAAGAGGGCGTCCTCGATGAACGTCCCCGGATCGCAGAGCAGGTCGATGCGGTCCCGGACGAACAGCTTTCCCTGCGCGTCAAGCTTGGCCCGGCCGCGCTCAAGGTTGCCCGCCCGGGCCCGTTCGCGCGCAGCGGCCAACCGCGCGGTGTCATCGGCACCGTCGCCCGGCTCGACGACAGCACTCGTTGTGTCGGTTGAAAGGTTCGCTGTGTCCTCATTTCGGTTCATCGACGTCGGACCGCCAGCACCGTCAGGTCGTCCTCCAGATGTCCTGACGCGTGGTCGACGGCGGCGTCCAGAAGGCCCTTGGCCACCACGTCGGCTGCCGAACCGGCCTCCCGGCGCAGGTGGGCGCCGATGCGGTCGGTACCGAATTGAGCGCCGCCGGAGGTACGGGCCTCGACCAGGCCGTCGGTGTAGAGCACCAGCAGATCGTCGGCTGCGAATTGAAGTTCACGGCTGGCGTAGCGGGCATCGGGGCTGAGCATGAGGAGCGGGCCGGTGGAACGCATGGCGATGAGTTCCCGTTCGATCAGGGCCATGTTGGTGCAGTGGCCGGCGGAGGCGTAGCGAAGGGTGCCCGCCTTGGTGTCGATCACGGCAACCAGCAACGACAACAGATCCTCCGGGCCGGAGCTGGCACCGAGGTGTTCGTTCAGCTCCTCGAGCGCCTGACCGGGGTCCCGAAATCGGCGCAGGAACGAGCGCAACACGTACTTGCTCTGGAACGCAGAGATCGACGCCTCAACCCCGTGGCCGGTGGCGTCGCCGATCACCACTGCAAGACGGCCACAATCCAGTGGTACCACGTCGAGGAAGTCACCGGTCACGATGCCGGCTCCGGCGTGGCCGGCCCGACCAAACTCGAGGTCCTCGACGTCAGCCATCAGCGCGGGCACCAGCCGCTCTGTCCACTGGGCGGTCACTTCGGACTCCTGAGCGATCACCTCTTGAGCCTGCTGGTCGAGTCGCAGCCGTGTGAGAAACAGCCGGCCGTCCTCGGAGCCCCGCCGAACCTGGATGATGGTGATCCACACGGGGACGATCAGGAACACGACGGCCACCACCGAGCTGGCCCAGTCGGTGGCGGTGCCGTCAAGGGCATGGACGCCCGCCACCAGGCACACCACCAACCAGAGCGATGTGGCGTGAAGGTGCTGGCGGATCGATGCCCGTGCCATCGATGCGGCGTCGCTTCGTGGCTCATCGGCGAGGATGCGCTGGCTTCCCCGCCATCTGGACCAGGTGGCGGCCGCCCACTGGCCGGTTCCCAGGGCGGCGACGACGGCCACGATCAGTTGCAGGGCGGTCGCGCTCACGCTCGCCACACTACCTGTCGCCGGTTCTCGTCGAAACGCCCACCGGCGATCGCCTAATCGCGGCGCTTGACCCGAAGCTTCACCGGCGAGGCCTCCAGGTTGAATCGCTCCCGCAGGCTCCGCTCCAGGTAGCGCACGTAGCTGGTGGGCAGGTCCCGGTTGGTGAACAGCGTAAAGGTGGGCGGCTGGGTTGCGCCCTGGGTGGCATAGAGGACCCGGGCCCCGTGGGGGGCCGGTTGGGCCTGCTGCGCGGACCGGATGGCCTCGTTGACCAGGCGGGTCGGGATGCGGGTCTGGTAGGCGTCGATGGCCGACTCGAGGGCCGGAAGAATTCGTTGCACCCCCTTGCCGGTCAGCGCCGAGATGCGCAGCACCGGTGACTCGCCGATGAAGTGCAGCTTCTGGCCCACCTGATAGGTCACGTCGTGGCGTGCCTCGGTGCTGAGCAGTTCCCATTTGTTGAGCACGACGGCGATGGGGCACCCGGCTGCATCGATGCGTTCGGCCAGTCGCTGATCCTGGTGGGTGACGCCCTCGGTTGCGTCGACGACCAACAGGGCGATGTTGGCGGTGTCGACCGATCGCAGCGCCCGCACCATCGAGAAGTACTCGGTGCCGGTGTCCACCCTGGCCCGGCGGCGCATGCCGGCGGTGTCGATGAATCGCAGGGCCCCCAGTTCGGTGTCGACCACGGTGTCGACCGAGTCTCGGGTGGTGCCGGGCATATCGTGCACCACGGCACGCTCCGACCCGATCAGGCGGTTGAACAGCGTGGACTTGCCCACGTTTGGGCGTCCGACCAGTGCCACCGACACCTCTTTGCCGGTGACCCGATCGACCGGACCCTCGTCGGGGTCGTGCTCCGGGATCGCATGGGAGTCGACGAAGGGCTCCCACGGCGCCCGCTCCTCCACCGGGCCGGGCTCGATGCCCACCCCCTCGGGCAACAGTTCGACGATGGCGTCCAGCAGGTCGCCTGTGCCGCGTCCGTGAAGCGCTGAAATGGGAAACGGATCGCCAAGGCCCAGCCCAAGGAAGTCCCAGATGAGCGCCTCCCGCCCGGTGTCGTCCACCTTGTTGGCAACGACCAACACCGGTCCGGAGCGTCGACGGATCAATGCTGCGACCTGATCGTCGTCTTCGGTGGTGCCCACGGTGGCGTCAACAACCATGAGGATCACGTCGGCCTCGTTGAGGGCGGCCTCGCTCTGGGCCGACACCTTGGCGTCCAGCTCGTCACCCTGTTGTGACCATCCGCCGGTATCGACCATGACAAAGCGCCGGCCGGCCCACGACGCCTCCGTCTCGTGCCGGTCACGGGTGACGCCGGGTCGTTCCTCAACGATCGCCTCGCGGCGACCGATCACCCGGTTCAACAGCGTGGACTTGCCCACGTTGGGTCGACCGATGATGGCCACTCGGGGCAGCGCCGCGTCGGGCGGGGGCGTGTCCCTGACGTCGGCTGAGTTGTATGCGGTCTCGTTGGTCACTGGCCACTCTCGATCAGTTCAGGTTGGTTCTGGTGGCGTCCGGCAAGGCGCCGTTCGTCCAAGTGCAGGGCTCGGCGAAGCGCGACGCCGTCGGTGGCCACCACCTCGACCTGACGGGGCAGATCCTCAACGGTCAGGCCATCGAGGAAGCGCCCCTGAGACAGGCAGACATCCGGCAACAGGTAGCGGTGGTCGGCCGGTTCGTCGCTCAAGGTGCGGATGAGGTCCTCTCCCACCATGAGGCCGGTGACCCCCACATTGCCGCCGAAGAAGCGGTTCTCGACCACCAGAAGACGAACGTCGCTGAGACCCAATGGTGCCAGCAGTGGTTCGAGCACCTGGGCACCGAGCGGCCCGGTCAACACCCCGACCGGGCTGTTGACGTTGGGACGCGTCGGGCGGGAGGCCCCAAGGGCCACCGGCGTTTCGGAAGGTACGGGACGTGCTTCGGGGGCACGCGCTTCGTTCGCCTGCGAACCGAATGCGGCGGTACCGCAGCCGCTGCCCGCTCCCCCATCGTCGGCTGAAGCGGCGCCGCCCTCCCATCGGGGGGCCCGGTAACCGGTGGCGGGCGCGCCGTCGACCCACGAGAAAAAGCCCGGTTGCACGCCGATTGCCTCGTCGGTGGCCCCCACCAGTTCGGCCTCGAAGGCCCGGGCCATGCCGATGCCGTCCTCGTGCATGCCGAACCCCTCGTAGGCGTCCGGGCTGGGAAATGGAAGACCCGCCAGCAGGTAGTACTCGTCGGCAACGTGGATCATGCGGCGTCCCAGCACGGTGCGCGCAACCTCGGCCCAGCGTTCGGCCGAACTCACCACCGCCCGAGCCTCGGCAATGGTGTGAGGGCGCATGCGGGCTTCCTTGTTGTACTTCGACACCCCAAGGGGCACCAGCGCAACGTCGGCGAGCTGTGGATACTCCTCCAGCACCCCCGCCAGCGTGTCCTCCAGGATCTCGCCGTCGTTCACCCCGGGGCACACCACGATCTGACCGTGCACCTCGACCCCGGCATCGAGGAGTGCCCGCAACCAACGCAGGCTGGTCGCTCCCCGAGGATTTCGCAGCATCTCGGTGCGGGCGTGCGGGTCGGTGGCATGGATCGACACGTACAGGGGGCTGAGGCCCTCGGTGATGACACGCTCCAGGTCGGCCTCGGTGAATCGGGTCAGGGTGGTGAAGTTGCCGTACAGAAAAGACAGCCGGTAGTCGTCGTCCCTCAGCGACAGGCTGCGCCGCATGCCGGGAGGCAACTGGTGGATGAAGCAGAACTCGCAGTGGTTGTCGCAGGTGCGGACGCGATCGAAGACGGCGGCATCCACCTCGATGCCCAGGGGGGCGCCGGCGGCCTTGGTCAGCTCGATCTCAGTTTCGAGGCCGCCCCTGGCCACTTCCAGGTGCACCTCGGGCTCGTCGGTGAGCACCCGCCATTGAATGACGTCTCGGATGGCCTGGCCGTTCACGCTCACCAACTCGTCGCCGACGACGAGCCCGGCAAGATCTGCGGGGCTGTCGGGGATGACGGCGACGACAACGGGGGCTGACACTCACCCATCGTAGCTGTCGTTACCCTGGACGGCGTGAGCACCGCCGTACCCCAGCACCCCGAACCCGTAGCCCAGGTGACAGCGCCGATCGACGCGATCGAGGGCGTGGAGGCGGTGTTGTTGGCCTCGCCGCGCGGCTTCTGCGCAGGTGTGGAGATGGCCATCAAGGCGCTGGCCTGGCTGGTCCGTGCCCATCAGGGACCCGTGTACTGCTACCACGAGATCGTGCACAACGCCCGCGTGGTGGAGCGCTTCGAGGAGCAGGGTGTGATCTTCGTCGATGACGTGTCCGAGGTGCCCGAGGGCGCCCCCGTCATGTTGTCGGCTCACGGCTCGGCGCCGGAGGTCGTGGTTGAGGCCGGTGCCGGTGGCGGCCTGGTGGTGGATGCAGTGTGCCCGTTGGTCACCAAGGTGCACCACGAGGTCAAGGTGCGCGCCGGCAAGGGTTACCAGATCGTCTATGTCGGCCACGAGGGCCACGAGGAGGCGGTGGGCACCATGGCGGTGGCGCCCGAATCGATCCACCGCGTGGAGTCCCTTGCTGAGGTGGAGGCGCTTCCTCCGTTCGAAACCCCGGTTGCATTGCTGGCCCAGACAACGCTGAGCCATCGCGACTGGTCCGACGTGGCCGAGGCCACGCGCGACCGGTTCCCCGAACTGTGGATGCCGGGCCGATCCGACCTGTGTTTCGCGACGACCAACCGTCAATCCGCCCTGATGGAGCTTGCCCCCCGCTGCGATGCGGTCGTCGTGGTGGGCTCATCCAACTCGTCCAACACCCTGGCGCTGGAGAAGCTGGCTCGGGAGGCCGGGTGCGAGCGCGTCTATCGGGTGAACGCCGCCGAGGAGTTGCCGTCCGACCTGGTTGGGACGGTGGGCGTCACCGCCGGGGCGTCGGCGCCTGAGGATCTGGTGGCATCGGTGATCGAACGTCTTGCCCCAACGTTTGGTGTCGAGGAGCTTCGTATCACCGAGGAGGACGAGTACTTCCCGCCCCCGCGGGCGCTCCGGGAGATGCGGAGCACCATCGAGTTGATCGCCGGCCTGGGGTTCGGTCGGATCCCGGGCGACAACGTCGACGCCGATCGTCGGCTGCCGGCCTCGGCCGTACTGGCCGCCCTGGGATAGTTCCTCGGCTCGAATGTGAAGATCCACCCCGATCCGGACTGAGACGTCGGTCACCCGTCTGGCATCCCGTGGAGGCGATCTGTAATACTGTTCCTCGGCCCGCCGGGATGCCCACCCATCCCGGGGGCCACTTTTCTTTCCCCTCTTGGTGTTGAGGCATTCCTCCGCCCGAAGGCCCCCCAATGCGCCCCGCACTCGACGTAATGCGCCTGTTCCTCCACGTCGGATCGGCCACCGTGGGGCTTGGCGGCATGGTGACACTGGCCGGGATCGCTCCCACGCTTCGTGCCATCGATCCGGACGGTCCCGGCAGGGCCACAGCCGCCTTCGCTCGTTTCGCCTGGCCTGCCTACGGCATCCTGATCGCCACCGGCATCTGGAACATCCTGTCGATTCCTGCGATGAGCACGCTGGGTATCGGGTACCAGATCGCTCTCAGTCTCAAAATTTTGTTGGCGGTCGCCTCGGGCCTGGGTGCGTTCATCGCACAGTCTCCCAACGCCCCGCGTGCCGCCGTGCCCGCCGCTCAGGCGCTGGCAACGCTGGGCGCCGCCGGCGCGCTGCTGATCGGTGTGGGGCTGCTCGGCTAGGTTCTTCCCTCTCTCCCACCCCTATCGAAGGACTTGTACCGATGTCGCCCCGTCAGAAGCTCAGCCCGCTCCAGGAGACCGAGGCCCGCCGCGTTGCAGCCGCCGAGGCCAAGGCGAACAAGAAGGAGCGAACCTTCTCCGATGAGGAGAAGGCCAAGCGCAAGGAGCGGGTGGAAAAGGCCAAGGACGCGCTGAAGCGCTCGGCCGAGCTCAAGGGCGATCACGTGCCACCCGCCCGCAAATCACTCAAGACGTTTCTTCAAAACCTGAATGGGCCCAACCAGCCCGACGACGCCCGTTTCGAGATGATGGTCGAGGCGCCGTTCAAGGTTCCGCCGAAGAAGAAGACCAACGACCGTCGCTTCTAGGCGTAGGTTTCGGGGGCCGCGCAGTGTGCCGCTCGTCGCAACGACCTGCGTTTGAGCAGTCCAGCGACGGGTACCCACTTGGTGAACGTCCTCGCAACCAGCGGGACCTACCGAGAGGCACTACATGTCAGGCGATACCGACAACGTAAAGGGCAAGATCAAGGAAGCTGCCGGAGATCTGACCGGTGATGATGACCTGAAGCACGAAGGTCAGGCGGACAAGGCGACTGGCAAGATCAAGAACGCCATCGACGACGTCAAGGACAAGATCACCGGTAACGACGACTAGTTCGGCCCAGCGACGCCGGCGCACCGTCCGAGACGCTGCGCCGGTGTCGTCTGCGTGGGCCGGCGTTTGGAGTGGTCGCTGCAGTGTGTCGGAGGCGTTCCAGTGACGGAACGCGTCGACCGCTCGTGTTCGTCCGGTGGTACCTGGGAACCGCCGGATGGATCCAGTGTTTTTCGTGCCCGGCGATCGAACGGTGTTGCTCCGGACCTCGGTGACCCGCATCCCAGGCGGAAGCGAGGCAGCAGCATGTCGAACTACGACGGCGTCGGACGTGAAGCCGCCGGTCGTCGGCCAATGGGGGACGACACCGGGGCAGAACTTCATCGACGTCCACCTGAACCGCGTGATCTGCGAGCGCGATCTCGACAGGTTTTACATCGCGGGTCCCGGGCACGGTGGCCCGGCGTTGGTGGCGAACACCTACCTGGAGTCCACCGGCCGCCCTCCACTCCGTGGGGGCAATGGTCGGGTGGACCAGAGCTGACCGGTGCCAAAAACCCAGGTCCGGATCGCGGACGAGCGCTGCCTACATCACGCCGCCCTCGGTCATCTTCTTGATGTCGAGGGCGGCATCCAGCTCGTCCTCCTTCATCAGCCCGTCGGCCAACACCAGTTCGCGTACCGACTTGCCTGTGGCCACGGCGGTCTTCGCGATCCGGCTGCCGTTGTCGTAACCGATGTACGGGTTGAGCGCGGTCACCACGATGGCGTTGCGCTCCACGAGCTCGCGAGCCCGCTCGGCGTTGGCCTCACAGCCGCGCACGCAGCGCTCGGCAAAGGTGGTGGCGGCGTTGGCCAACAGGTCCACCGACTCCAGCAGCGAGTGGGCAAGCACCGGCATCATCACGTTGAGCTCAAAGTTGCCCAGCGCACCGGACCAGCTGACGGTGGAGGCGTTTCCAACCACCTTGGCGGCCACCTGCATCATCATCTCGGACATCACCGGGTTGACCTTGCCCGGCATGATCGACGAGCCGGGCTGCAGCGACGGGATCTTCAGCTCGGAGATGCCCGAGGTGGGGCCTGACCCGAGGAAGCGGATGTCGTTGGCGATCTTCACGTAGCTGACGGCAATCGTGTTGAGCACCCCGGCGGCGGCGACGGCCGCGTCCTTGGCGCCCTGCGCCTCGAAATGGTCGTCGGCCTCACGGAACGCCATGCCGGTGCGTTCGGCCATCAGCTCGATCACCCGGGCAGCGAAGCCATCGGGGGCGTTGATGCCGGTGCCGGTGGCGGTGCCACCCAACGCCAGCTCTTCGAGCTCGGGCAGAACCCGCTCGAGGCGGGCCTGNNTCGCTGGCCTTGGCAGCCAGGTCGCCCGCCAGCGTGTCGAGGGCGGGAAGAAGTTCCTCGCGTATCGCGGCCACTGTGGCCAGGTGGATGGCGGTCGGGATGACGTCGTTGGAACTCTGGGCGTAATTGACATCGTCGTTGGGATGCACCCGGTGGGTGCCCCGCTCGCCGTCGAGCAGTTCGGAGGCGCGGGCGGCGATCACCTCGTTGGCATTGGTGTTGGTGGAGGTGCCAGAGCCGGTCTGGAAGATGTCGAGCACGAACTGGTCGTCGAGTGCCCCGTCCATCACCTCGTCGGCGGCACGACGCGTGGCGTCGGAAGCCTCGGAATCCTTCGCTCCCCGTTCGGCGGCCACGGTGGCGACCGAGCCCTTGATCAGGCCGAGCGCCCAGATGAAGCGACGGCTGAACCTCAGGTTGGAGATCGGGAAGTTGTCAACCGCCCGTTGGGTGGACGCCATGTAGTAGGCGTCGGCCGGCACGTTGACGTCGCCCATCGAATCGGTTTCGGTGCGGTACTGCACGGTGGCTCCTCGGTTGCATGTCGGGCGCCGCACATCGGCGCCGGGGCCGCTCACGGCGGCCCGCAGGCGACGCTACTGCCGGGCGCTCGGCGGCTCTATTCGGGAGCGCCACGTTCCAGGTCGAAGTCGATGGTTGCCTGCATCGCCCTGCCCAACTCCTCGATGTCAGCGTCGCTGAGATGGCGGCTGAGCAGTGGCTCCACCACCATCTCCTCCTCGGCGATCAGTGCCTCGATGTCGGCGGTCACCTCATCGAGCGTGCCCTCGCCGCGGGCGTCCCGCACCTGCGTCAGGCACTGCTCCGCAAGGTCGGCGTCGTAGGCCGCGGTCCAGGCGGCGTCATCGCCGGGTACCGACGCCACGCGGCGCAACATCGGAAACAGAATGCGCTGGCCGACGTCGAGATAGATGGCCAGCACTCGCTCCAAGCGGTCCAGGTGCGCCATCCGCTCGTCTCCCTCCGTGGCCTTGGCGTTGTCGAGCGAGGTCCGCATGGCCTGGTGGGCGGTGTCCAAGAGCTCGAACGGGTAGCCCTTGCCCTCGTCGACGGATACGGCGGGGGCCTCCGGCCGCTCCTCGGAGGCCTCGAGCACCTCGGGGCTGGCGCCCCGGAGGCGGTCCACCGGGGTCTCTCCCGAATCGGCGCCGCCGTGGCTCCAGTCGAGGTTCTTGTCGGCGTAGCGGCCGTCGAGCACCACCTCGTCGCCGGCGATGTCGGCGATCGGGGCGATCAGCACTCGTTGTACCTTCGGCCGGCGTCCCTCGACGTGCTCGCGGAACTCGGTCTGCAACAACCTGAGCGCGCCGGCGGTGACGTCCTCCTGCTGGCGACCAAGCCCACACCGTGCCCCGTTGGACACGGTCTTCGAGAGGCTGGACAGCGCCGCCAGGGTGCGTGGCGAGCCGTCGTTGGCCAGGATCGTGTCCAGGTGGGTGCTGATGGTCGCACCGTCGCTCTTGCACGGCTCGCACTGGCCGCAGCTCTCGACGGCCAGAAAGTGGGCGATGCCGGCGGCGACGGCCACCAGGTCGGTTCGTTCGTCGAACACCAGAAAGCCGGCCGAGCCCATTCCCGAACCGATCGTGCGCATATCCTCGTAGGTGACCGGGGTGTCGAAGCGGTCTGCGGGCACCATGGCGTTGGCGGTGCCGGAGACGGCGGCCACGTAGCGGTGTTGTTCCTTGGGCGGGCCGCCCAGATCGTCGATCACGGCTTGGAGGGTGACACCCATCGGGAACTCCCCCACCCCGGCGCGAGCGGTGTCTCCCGAGACGGTGGCAACGAACGTTCCGGGCGATGCCTCGGTGCCCAACTCGCGGAACCACTCGGGGCCGTGGGCCAGGATCTGAGCAACGTGGGCGAGCGTCTCCACGTTGTTGGCCAGTGCAGGCGACTCGGCGCTGCCCGTCTCGGTGGCCAACTGCACGTTGGAGGCCATGTTGCGCTCGCGATTGCGGTCCTGGGGTTCGATGCCGCGCCGGTACGGCGGTGCCACACGGGGGAATGGGCCCCGCCCATCGATGACCTCCAGCAACCCGGTCTCCTCACCGAACAGGTAGCTGTCGGGCCCCTCCACCACCGTGATGTTCACGTCGGTGGCCACCTTGTTCGCCTGAAACTCATCGATGGCTGAGCGGACCCGCTTCAGTTCGTGCTCGAACGAACCCTTCATGGCCACCACCACCCGGGGCGAAGACACGGCGTAGGCGGCAATCAGCGCACCTTCCAACACCCGGTACGGGTTGGTGCGCAGCAGGGTGCGGTCTTTGAACGTTCCCGGCTCGCCCTCCGCTGCGTTGACCACCACCGAGGTGGGGGCCGTGAACGACTCGTTGCCCAGCACCGTCTGCCATTTCACGCCGGTGGGAAATCCGGCGCCGCCCCGGCCGCGTAGCCCCGCGGCCTTGATGACGGCGATGACCTCGGTGGGATCCATGCCGGCCGCTGCGGCCAGGCCGGCGCCGCCCCCGGCGGCGACGTAGGCATCGAAGCTCTCGACGGGGGCTGCATCGAGCACCCGGCTGACCGTGGAACGTTGGGCGGTGGACACAGGCGGTCTCCTTGAGTCGATGGCTTCAGCCGGTTGGACAACTGCGGTGCCCGACGATTTCGACGGGATTCCCGGAGTCGGCGCAACCGGCTGACTCGACAGTACCCGGGTTGGTCAAGGTTGCAACCCGGCTGCCCGGTTTCAGTTGGTTCCCCCGGCGCGATGGCCTCCGATACATTCCGGGCATGGGGGATCAGCCGAGCGCGGAGGCGCTCCTGCGGGCGATGGCTGCGACGCTGGCCGATCAGGTGGTGCCGAACGTCTCGGGCGGGCCGAGGCACTCCGCCCGGGTGGTGGCCAACCTGTGCACCATCCTGGCCCGGGAGTTGGCCTCCCCCGGCCCCGGCGAGGTCGACGAGCAGCTCAGGGCGTTACTCACCGACCGGGTCGGCGCCGGCGTGAGCGGGCACAACCTGCCGGCGCTGCTCGACGACCGTCTGCGCGAGCACGACGAGGAGTTCGCAGTGCGGGCGTTGCCGATCCTGCGTATGGATGTGGAGCGGCGCCTGGCGATCTCGAAGCCGTCGTATCTGCACGACCCTGGCGCGGCGGGCAGCGAACGGGCGTGAAGGAAGCCGGTGGGCCACCTGGGGCGCTCGAGGTGGCGTTGGCCGAACTGTGCGTCGGCCGGCACTGGGACGACCCGACCGTCACGGTGACCGGAACCGCATCGGTGGGCGCCCAACGGGCGACCCTGTTCGTCGACGTGACCGAGTGCGGCGAGACCACCCCGGCGGTCGCCCAGGTTGGCGGTGGCATCCTGACGACCATGCCGGCGGTCACCGAGGCGTCGCTGATCATGCTGACGGCCACCGAGGGTGTGCCCGTGGCGCAGGTGTATGCGGCATCGAACTCGGCTCCCGGCATTGATCGACCGGTCATGGTGCTCAGCAGGGCACCGGGCCTGTCGATCCCCCGCCAGGTGTTGCGCTCGACCGCCGAGCTGAAGAGCGGCGAGGCACTCGCCCGGGATTGCGGCACCGCACTGGCCAACCTCCACCGCATCCCCGCAGGAGCCGCGCCCCCGGAACTCGACCGGCTGAGCACGCGTGACACATTCGGCGACTACTGCGACCGCCTGACGAGCAGCCTGGACCAACTTCCCGATCCGCACCCCGCCATACGCCTCGGCGTCGAGTGGCTTCGGCGACACCGGCCGTGGATGCCTCCCCGCCAAGCGATCGTCCACGCTGACTTTCGCAATGGGAACCTGCTGGTGGACCAGGGTCGGCTGAGTGCCGTGCTCGACTGGGAACTGGCCCACGTCGGCGACCCAATGGAGGATCTCGCCTACCTGTGTCTTCGCACGTGGCGTTTTGGCAACGACCACCTGACGGTGGGCGGGTTTGGTTCCCTGGAGGCACTGCGTGGCGCGTACGAGGCCGGAGGTGGCGACTGGCGCCATGACGCGTTTCGGTGGTGGCTGGCCGCCCGCACCGCCTGGTGGGCCTGTGGCCTGGCCGCTCAGGCGGCGGCGTTCAGCGCCGGCATGAGCGACTCGATCGTGCTGGCGGCCGGCGGCCGACGCGTGGTCGAGTTGGAGTACGACCTGCTCAACCTGATCGACCCCGCCGTACCCGAGGAGTGCTTCTGATGGATTTTGATCTGCCGTCCGATCTGGTCGCCTATCTGGGTGAACTCGACGAGTTCATCGAAGCGGAGATCGCGCCGCTCGAGGCCGAGAACATCGAGTACTTCGACCATCGGCGCGAGCACGCCCGCACCGACTGGGACAACGACGGGCTGCCCCGCCCAGAGTGGGAGGCACTGCTCGTCGAGATGATGCGTCGGGCCGACGCCGCCGGTCACCTTCGCTACGCCCTGCCCGAGGTGGTGGGCGGCAGGGGTGGGTCCAACCTGGATATGGCGGTCATCCGCGAGCATCTGGCAGCCCGTGGCCTGGGTCTACACAACGACCTTCAGAACGAGACGTCGGTGGTCGGCAACTTTCCATTCATCCTGATGATGCTGGCCAAGGGGACCGAGGCCCAGCAGGCCGAGTTCATCGACGGTGCGTTCAACCGCACGCACCTGGTGGCGTTCGGTCTGACCGAACCCGGTCACGGCAGCGACGCCACCTTCCTCGACACCAAGGCGGTGCGCCGCGGCGGCTCATGGGTGATCAACGGTACGAAGCGGTTCAACACCGGCATGCACCGGGCCACCCACGACATGGTGTTTGCGAGGACGGGCGGCGCGGCCGGCGACGCCGACGGCATCACCTGCTTCATCGTGCCCACCGCAACCGCCGGAGTGAAGATCGGCACCTACTGGTGGACCTTCAACATGCCCACCGATCACCCGGACGTTCACTTCACCGATGTGGTCGTCGGTGAGGACGCGGTCTTTGGGGAGGTGGGCAGGGGTCTGGAACTGGCCAACATCTTCGTGCACGAGAACCGCATCCGTCAGGCGGCCTCCAGCTTGGGCGCGGCGCAGTACTGCATCGACGAGGCGGCCAGGTACGCAACAGAGCGTCAGCCGTTTGGCCGTCCGCTGTGGAAGAACCAGGCCATCCAGTTTCCGTTGGCCGAGCTGCACACCGAAGCCGCCATGCTGCGGGCATTGATTCGTCAGACCGCCTGGCGCATGGATCGCCACGGCGCCCTTGAGGTGACCTCAGAGGTGTCGATGTGTAACTACCGGGCCAACCGGCTGGTGTGTAACGCCGCCGACCAGGCCATGCAGACGTGCGGCGGCATGGGCTACACCCGACATCTGCCGTTTGAACACATCTACCGGCACCACCGTCGCTATCGCATCACCGAGGGCTCCGAGGAGATACAGATCCGCCGGGTGGCCGGCGTGAAGTTCGGGCAGCAGGCCAAGCGGTAGGAGGCACCGCCGGGCTGTGCTCAGCCGGTGAACCTGGGTGACAGCGGCGTGGCCGTGGGCGCCGCATCGTTGGCGGCCGCACCCCGGTCGTCGTTGGAGGCGCCGTCACCGTCGCTGGACGGCGCGTCGGGACACGATGCGGGCCGCACCGTCACGTCCACAGTCTCGCCGCCGACCGTCACGACGGGTACCTTGGCGTCGGCGTCCAGGTTGATCTGTTGACCCTCCGGCATGGGCACCACCTTGGTGACGCCGTCGACCTCGACGGTCAGGTCAAAGGGGGCGGCGCCCCCGCCGTAGATGCCGGGAAGCCCGACCGAGTCCAGCAACGTCTTGTTGGGATCGAGCGAGAGGGTGGACTGAGTCGCCGGCGACGAGCAGCCGGGCACGAAGTCCGCCTTCACCAGATTTCCAAATCCGGTCGTGTCAACGTCATCGGCGATGCTTGAACACCCGATCCCGGCCACCCTGGCAGGCACCCCATCGAGCAGGACGTCACCCTCGGAAGCTCCTTGAGGAACCTCGATGATCACCAAATCCGTGGTGTCATCGTGGCGCACGAGCTGGTACTCCCTACCGTCGACCGTGGCGGTCACCGGCCGTCCGGTCGTGTTCACGCCAAGCAACGTCGGCAGGGAGACCGGGCCGAAGGTGCACGGCCCAAACAGGGCGCCAGCCGGGGCCGGTGGGCTGCAATACGGCTCGATGTAGGCCAGGGTGCGGTTGATGAAGGTGGTGATGTCCTGGCGATACACCGCCCGGGTGGGCTCGGGGACGTCGAGGTAGTTGCCTCCGGCGGCGGCGACCGCGTCGGTCAAGCGGGCCAGCACGGATGGAAATGCGGCCAGGCCCTCCTGGAGCAAACCGGGCGCAGGATCGTCGGGGCCGAGGGAGGCGTAGGCCGCATCGAACGCGGCCCGACCGTCGGACAATTGAAGCTCGTAGGTCGCCTGGTCGATCGGATCGGCGAGCCACACCACGGCGAAGCCGGTGACCGGACCGCAGAACCCGGGTTCTGGCACGGGTTCAGCCGCCTGCGCCGTGGCGGGTGCCAGGGTTGCCAAGGTGGTGCCCAGCAGGACGGCGAGCGCCATCATCGGCAGCCACCGCCGGTGGCCTGAGTTCGTTGTTGCGGTCATGGTGTTGTCCCCCGACGCAGAACGTTATCGAACAGGTCGGCCGTCAGTGGTGCCAGCACGCTCCAGTCGAGTTCCTTGCGGCGTCGCAGCGCCCCGCGCCGGGCGCGGTCGACGTCGGCGTCGGTCAGCGAGTCCAGCGCCGCCGCGATCGACGCCGAGGTCTGCCCCACCGGCAGTCCGGCAGCGCCCAGGTGCTCGGTGAGGTAGCCCCACTCCGATCGAAGTGTCGGCAGACCGAACCCCACCGAGTCACCGGCCGCCCCGGTGGTCAACATGTCACCCGCCTCGTCGAAGACCAGTGCCAACACGTCGCAGGCCACCAGCCGTGTGGCGTAGTGGGCGGCGTCCACGTTGCGGTACGCCTCGGCGATGGGGATGCGGGGGTCGTCCGGGACCAGTTCGTCACCCCGAAGCGACCAGCACACCAGCTGAACGTCATCGCGACTGCAGGCGGCCACGCCGTCGAGCACCTGCTGCACCAGCTTTTCGGCCCGGGGCGCGCCCACGATGCCGATCCGCAAACCGGCCGGTGACAGGCCGAGGCGGCGTTCGGCCTCGGCCCGATCGGGCGGCTCGGTGGCGTTCCAGGTGGCCCCAAAATGGCCGTGGGGAATCACCCGGTGCACACAGCCCGCGCCGAAGTCGTAGCGGCTGCGCAGGCGCGCCTCGCCCCAGGCGCTGTGGTGGATGACCCCGGCCACCGCACCCGCCCAGAGTTGGTAGATCGGATCGTGGATCTCGGGCTGCTTCTCGTGCGGGGTCAGGTTGTGAGCCGTCCAGACGATGGGGATGTCGGCATCGTCCAACGCCTCGACGATGCGCCGGTGTTCGTCGAGGTCATCGAATGCGGTCCACTCCGGCCAGTGCAGGTGCAGCAGGTCGATGCTGCGAAACCCGGGGTCGTCGACGGCGTCCCACCCCACCGGCGACCGACGTTCCACCACCCGGTCCCTCATCGCCGGGTAGAGGGCCTGGTGATAGTGGCTTCCGAACGCGGTGGAGCCCGCCCGGATCAGCGGGGTGACCCTGACGGAGTAGGACAGCGAACGGGCCGGGGTGAGGTCCAACTGGTGCACTTTGGCAAGCTCCGACCACGAACTTCGCCACTCCGACACCCCGTCGACCGGCACGGTGGTGGCCTGACCCTCGCCGCGGTCGACCTGCCACTCGACCGTCAACGGCACGTCGGCCACCTCGGGGATCATCACGCCGACCGCAACCGGCGGCCGGTCGAAGGTCAGGTCGTCGCGGAGCACGATCGTGCGCCCTTCGACCGAAAGGTCCATGGTTCGGCTTCCTGCCAGCGGTGCCGTCGCCTCCTCCCCCTCGACGCCCGCGCCCGACTCGATGAAGGACTCCCAGCGGGCCACCACTCTGCCGTCCCGATGCTCCACCGAGTTGGGCAGACCCCCGGCGGTGAACCGCTTCAGACGGTCGATCACCAGCGGGGTCCAGGTGGGCAGGTCGCGATCGACAGGCACCTCCCAACGCCCCGGTCGGTGCAATGCAGGCAGATAGTGGCTCCGTGTGGCACCAACGAAGGGCACCGCAAACCCTGCGCCGGCCGATCGGTGGGCCCACACACCGGCCGGGCGGCCGGTTTCGAATGCGACGAGCCGGTCGACCGGCGGGTAGGCCTCCCTCGCTGAGGCCGGCGTGAGGTCAGGGTCGACGTCGCCGAGCGCTGCGGCCGCCCAGGCGATCTTGCCCAACAGGTCGAACGTCAGCTGCAGGCGCCGCTCCGGACCCCGGTAGGCATCCTGAGCGCGGTAAGCGTGCGCCGTGGTGAGTCCCCCATCGTCGAACCCGTCGAGCAGCGTGGTGGTGGCGTCGACGGCCCGGCGCAGCCAAACGGCAGGGTTGGTGAGGCCGAAACCGGTCGGGTCATCCTGGGGATCCCGCGCACGGTGCTCATTGTGTCGGCCCGACCTGGATTCAGGCCGACTCATGGCGAAGGCCGCCAGCTCCAGGGTGAGCGCCGTCGACAAGTCGCCGGTGGAGCGACCCCACGGCACCGACGTGCCGTGGGGGTCCCCCACAGCCAGCACCAGGTCGAGCGCTCGGGCCATCCCCCGTTCCCACACCTCACCAAGCCGGTCGGCCAACGGCTCGGTGAACAGCCACACGTCGGCGGTGTAGATGTCGTAACGCCCGATGCCGTCGTTGGAGTCGTCGAGGGCGCCCAACGGGTTGGCTCCAACCACTCCCCGGACACGTTCCACCAACCCGTCAAGCCGAGCGGTGTCGTCCACCAGCCCCAGGTGCACCCGCCTCAGCTCGCAGCGGGCCAGCACCCCGGCGTAGTTCCGGGGCAGCACTCCGGCGTCGAGCAGTTCCAGCCAGTCCGAACTGTCGACGGCCTGAGCCACCTGAGCCACCTGCGCATCGCTCATGGCGCGGAGCAGCGGGCTACCGTCGAACCGGCCATGTGCGAGCAATGTCTCGGCGATGCGGTATGAGAAGAACGTGTGGGTACCGGCGCCGTCGATGTCGCCAAGCAACCCGATCAGGATTTGGTCGAGAGGTCGTCCGGCCACCTCCCCGACCCCGGCCCGGGCCAGGTGATGCAGGGTGAAACACACGTCGGCTCGCACGTCGGCGGCCACCTGATGCCCGGCGAAGAAGCGGGGAATCCGCCAATCAGGCAGGTGCGCGCGTTCGACGTCCTCCAGGGTGGCGACCACCAGTTGTCGGAGGTGCTCCGCCAGTTCACCGGCCGTCGTCACGGCTGAAACGGCCTGTCGCTGGACATCCGACGGAGTGTAGGAGCCCCCGAAGGGCACCTTGGGTCCGTCATCGGCCTTCAGCACTCCGGCACGCGCACCGACACGTTGACCGCCAGCCCACCCTGCGAGGTCTCCTTGAATCGATCCGACATCGACTCGGCGGTATCGCGCATCGTGTTGATCACCTCGTCGAGCGTCACACGGGCAAGCGCCGGGTCGCTCGCCAGCGCCAGCTCGGCGGCGTTGATCGCCTTGACCGCCCCCATGGTGTTTCGCTCGATGCACGGCACTTGAACCAGTCCGCTCACGGGATCGCAGGTCATGCCCAGGTGGTGCTCCATGGCGATCTCGGCCGCCATTAACGCCTGATCCATCGTGCCCCCCATCACCTCGCTGAGGGCGGCTGCGGCCATGGCACTGGAGACCCCGACCTCGGCCATGCACCCGCCCATCGCCGCCGAGATGGTGGCGCCCTTCTTGAACAGGGTGCCCACCTCTCCGGCCACCAGCAGGAAGCTGCGGACGACGGCCGGGGCGTCGTCGTGGGACGGCGGTTCGTCGGACAGGCACAGCAGGTACAGCAGCACTGCGGGGATCACTCCGGCGGCGCCGTTGGTGGGTGCGGTGACCACCCGTCCAAGGTTGGCGTTCTCCTCGTTGACCGCCATGGCGAACGTGCTGATCCATTGCAGCTTCTGTCCGAAGTCGGGCTGGGAGGCTCGGATCGCCGCCATCCAGGCCTCGGGCGAGTCGCCCGACCTGGCGTTGGATCCGTCGCCCAGCAGCCGCCGCGCCAGCGGCGCGGCACGCCGGTGGACACCAAGATCACCGGGCAGGGTTCCGTCGGTATGGCAGCCCCGGTGGGCGGCTGTGAGCATCACCTGCCAGATGCGATCGAGACCCTCGCCGACCTCCTCCGGCGAGCGCCAAGCAGCCTCGTTGGAGGCCACCACGTCGGCGATGCAGCAATCCAGCCTGTGGCAATGGGAGCGAAGATCGGCGGGCACCTGGGTTGGATACGGCAGTGTGGGTCGGCCGGCCGTCGACCCCGGACGTGTGAGTTCCTGGCCGACCAACTCATCTTCACGCACCACGAACCCGCCACCAACCGAGAAGTAAACCGACGACAGGCTTCGGGTACCAACGGTGGCTGTGCAGCGCATGGCGTTGGCATGGCCCGGCAGCCGCCTGTCCCGATGAAACACGATGTCGGACTGTGGGTCGAATGCGATCGGCACCGTGGCGCCCGGCAGGAGCAACAGCTGTTGTAGGCCAAGCGCCTGGACGATTTTGGCGATGGCCTCGACGTCGACCGTCTCCGGGTCGTGGCCCAGGAGGGCCAGGCTGATCGCCTGGTCGGTGGCGTGTCCCTTGCCGGTCAGCGCCAGCGATCCGTAGAGGTCCACCCGAACGTGGTCGACCGGCCCGAGCCCCCCGGCGCCACCGAGGTCGGTGCCAAGCTCCCTGAGCCAACGTTGGATGGCCCGCCACGGCCCCAGGGTGTGCGAGCTGGACGGTCCAACCCCGATCTTCAACATGTCGAACACGCTGAGCACTTCCATGCCGTCAGCCAACCACGTCGGCGGCCCGACGGTTTCGCAGCCGACGCACCCCCAACGGGGCAATGGCGCCGGCGGCACCGATCGCCACCACCTGAACGATCGGCGGCAGGTCCAGCAACTCCCCTACGATCCCGCCACCGGCGACCACCGCAATCACCACGCCGGGGATGATGCCGATGGCCGTTCCGATGAGGAAACGGAGGTTGGAAAGCCTGGTGACGCCGAGCAGCCAGTCGGCCGGTGGCAGCTGGCCGAAGACGAGCCGCAACCCAATGACCGGCATGATCCCGCCGTCTGCGAGCCGGTCATCGAAGACGTGCATGCGCGGTGGGATGCGCGCCTTGACCCAATCGCGTGCAAACCAGCGGGCGAAGCTGAAGCCGAGATAGCTCGACCCCATGTTGCCGACCCACGACACGGCGATGGCCACGGGTGCGGGCCACACGATGCCTGCCGGCACCATGTAGACAAAGCCGGGCACTCCAAACGGCTGGGTCACCCACATGACGACGACGAAGACGATCGGCCCGATCGGGCCGGTCTCGGTCAGCAGCCGAGCGACGTTGCCGTCGTCGAGTACCCAGCCCAACCCTCCGAAGGCGACGAACGACAGCGCAGCTAAGCCGACGGCCAGCAGCGCTCCGATCTTGGAGTTCATGCGCCCCGGGGGGCCACGGGCCTCACCCCTTCGTGGCCAGGTACTTGGCGTAGGCATCGGCCCTGTCGCGCAGCTCCGGGTCGGCTGCGAACATCGGCTCGAAGCGCTCGCGGGCGGCGGCCCGCTTGGCCGGGAGGTACTCGGTGGGCCAGAACCCCTCGTGGGGTCGGTAGCCCTTCAACACGTTGCGGGCCACCGTGGCCTTGTGCACCTCGTCGACCCCGTCGGCGATGCCCATCGTCGGGGCCGATGCGTACATCGCCTGCAGCGGGGTGAGGTTGGTGGTGCCCAGCGAGCCGAGAATGTGCAGCGCATTGAACGACACCTCCCGAAGCACCTTGGCCATCGTGAACTTCACCGCTGCGATATCGGTGCGGGCCTCCTGGGTGCTGGTGTTGTCGATCTTCCAGGCGGTCTCCAACACGAACAGCCGCAGCATCCTGATCGACGCGTAGCTGTCGGCGATCTTCTCCTGCACCATCTGGTGATCGCCGATGATCTTGCCGTGCGACTCCCGGCTGAGCGCCCGTTCGCACATCATGTCGAATGCCAGCGTGCACTGACTGATCGTGCGCATCGCATGGTGGATCCGGCCGCCACCCAAACGGCGCTGGGCCAGTACCTTGGCGCCGTCCTCCGGGCCGAGCAGGTGGTCGGCGGGTACCCGAACGTCGGTGTAGACGATGTGGTTGTGGTTGCGGGGCTCCGGCATGATCTCGACGCCCGGCGTCTTCCGGGGCACGACGAACATGCCGTTGGTGCACATGACGAACAACAGGTCGGCCACCCGCCCGGCGCTGGTGAACCACTTCTCGCCGTTGATCACCCACTCGTCGCCGTCCTTGACCGCGTGGGTGGTGAACAGGTTGGGGTCCGATCCGCCCTGGGGCTCGGTCATCGAATACGCCGACCACAGTTCCTGGTTGAGCATCGGCGTCAGCCAGCGCTCCTTCTGGTCGTCGGTGCCGTAGGCGGCGAGCATCTCCATGTTGCCCGTGTCGGGGGCGCCGGCACCGAAGATCTGCGGTGCCGACCCGTAGCGGCCGAGGATCTCGTTCAACAGGCCCAGCTTGAGCTGGCCAAAGCCGGGCCCGCCCAGGTCCTCGTCGAGGAACAGTGCCCACAGGCCCTGCTCCTTCACCTGATCCTGCAGGTCCTTCACCAGGGCCTTCAGCTTTGGGTCCTTCGAGCGCACCGCGTAGGGAAACACCAGGTCGAGCGGCTCCACCTGCTCCCGGCAGAACCGCTCCACCCAGTCCAGCTTCTTCTGAAACTCCGGTTCGGTCGAAAAATCCCAAGCCATGTCGCTGCGCCCCCGTTCCTGATCGTGGCTGCGTTGCCGGGGCGATCCTACGGCCGATCGATTCGCTCGTGGCCGGGGGCTACTCCTCGGCGGCCTCGCCGTTGACCATCCATGGGGTACCGAAGCGGTCGACCGTCACCCCGAATCGGGGCGCCCAGAAGGTCTCCCCCATCGGCATCTCAACCTTGCCCCCGTCGGCCAACGCCTCAAAGACCCGCTCGGCCAGATCCAGATCCGTGGTGGTGAAGTTGACGTACATGTATTGCATGGCGTCGAAGTTGTCGATGTCGAACACGTCGGAAGCCATCAACAGGTGGTTCTCGAACTTGAGGGCCGCGTTCATGACCAGGTCCGCCATACCCTCTGGAACCGGCTCGGCGCCGGGCGCGTCCGACATGGCCACGATCGACAGCTCGCCGCCGAAGATCTCCTGGTAGGCGGTAAAGGCCTCGCGGCAGTTGCCGCCGAAGTTGAGGTAGGGAGTGAAGGACATCGTGTGCTCCTGAGCGTTGCGGTCCTGGTTGGTTACCCATCACGACGGCTTGGGCAGCCCAAACTCATCGGTCGATCAGGCCGGCGCCACCGTGAAGGTGCCGGTCATTCCGAGCATCGAGTGCTTCTTCCCTGTCTTTGGATCGATCAGGATGCACTGGTAGGTGTACTTGCCAGGTGCCCCGAAGGTCATCGTCGCACCGCCGGTGTCGCCAGGTTCGGTGGCGCCCACCTCCCCGATCGGCTCACCGGTGGAGTCCAACACCTCGAACTCGTGGGGTTCGGTGCCGCTGTTGGTCATCTCGAAGCGGATCGTTTGGCCCGACTTGATCGATGACAGGTCCAGGTCCTCGTAGGTGAAGTCCACCGCATCGAAGGTGACGGTCCGTTCGGGTTTGGCCTGCGCCGTGCCTCCGTCGCCCGTGACGGTGAAGTCGGCACTGATGCCCTTGCCCTTCATGCCGGGCTTGCAATTGACCTCGTAATCGCCTGCCACCAGATCGACCGTCAGGGTGCGGGAGGTGCCGGTGGTGACGTTTTCCACCTCGCCCACCACGTCGCCGTTGTCCTTCAGTACGTAGAGCTCGGAGACGTCCTTGCCGTTGTTCGTGAACTCAAAGTCGATCTTGCCGGCCTCGATCACGTCGCGGTCAAGCGTGCAGGCGTCGTCGGTGCCCGTCACCGCGGTGGCACTGTCGGCCGTGCCTCCGGAGCACGCGGCGAGGCCGGCGATGGGAAGCAGGAGCGCCAGTGCCAGGGTGGCGGCGCGTTGGGGCAGTGGGTTCACGAGTGTCCTCCGGCGGGCACGGTGGTCGGGGGGGTGAGCGTTGGAGCAGCCGTCGCGGTGTGCTCCCCGGGCGCAGATGAAGTCGATCCCGTATCTGATGCAGGCAGGGGCCGCAGAAACAGCACCATGGTGGGCACCAGGTAGGCGACGTAGGTGATGACCTCCAGCACGGTCATCTGCGGGCCGACGTTGAAGATGCCCTTGAGGAGGGTGCCGTACCAGCTGGTGATGTCCCAGCCGTTGATGTCCCAGGCAAGCGTGTTAAGGCCCGGGAGGATGGCGGCCTCCTGGAGGTCATGGACGCCGTAGGCCAGAACACCGGCCGCGATCACGATCAGACCGGCGCCGGTGACCTTGAAGAAGGTGGCCAGGTTCAGGTTCACCGCACCCCGGTAGAGCAGGAAACCGATGCCCACAGCGGTTGCGATGCCCAGCACGGCGCCCAGCGCCGGGCCGATTCCCGAGCCTTGAGCTTGAAGCGTCGGGTACAAAAACAAGGCCGTCTCCAGCCCCTCGCGGCCCACGGCCAGCAGGGCAGCAAGAAACACCCCCGAGGCGCCAAGCTTGAGTGCGGCCTCCATCTTGTGGGTCAGGTCGCCCTTGATCGTGCGGGATGCCCGCTTCATCCAGAACACCATCCAGGTGACAAATCCGACGGCCACGATCGAGAGGATGCCGCCGAACGCCTCCTGGGCCTCAAAACTCATGTTCGCCGAGGTGAAGTGCAAGACGGCGCCGAAACCGAACGACACCGCGATGGCCACCCCGACGCCGGCCCACAGCGCGGGGATTCGATCACGGTGGTCGCCCCGAACCAGGAAGGTCAGCAGGATGCTCACCACCAGGGCGGCCTCGAGACCCTCGCGAAGCCCGGTGAGGAAGGTTTGAAACACGCGCTGCGCCTCCAACTGGTCTACTGCCGGATTGCACATGAGGCGTACGCCCGGCTCGTTGCAAGGTCAGCCTAACTGCGCGTTTGGTGGTGGCTGCAACACGGCACTCCGCCTGGCTCAGGGCCTCAGGAACGTCTTCCCGATGTTGGTGCCCTCGAACAAGGCGTTCAGCGCCGGAATCGCCTGGTCGAGACCGTCGAACACGTGGCTGCGAAAGGTGAGCTTCCCGGCGTCGAACAGGCGGCGAAGCTCGGCGTTGGCCTCGTCGAAACGCCCCCAATTGTCCAGCGTGTTGAAGCCCGCCATGCTGGCCCGCATCGCCAGCAGTTTTACGTAGTTTGAAGGTCCCGGGTGCTCCCCGCTGACGTAACTGGAGATGACGCCGCACAGTGCCACTCGGGCGTGCATGGCCAGCCGGCCCAGCACCGCGTCGAGGATGGGCCCGCCCGCGTTGTCGAAGTACACGTCCACGCGGTCCGGGCAATGCTCTCGCAGCGCCGCCCTCAGGTCGGTGGTGCGATAATTGATGCACGAGTCGAAGCCGAACTCGTCGGTGACCACGGCGCACTTCTCGTCCGACCCGGCGATGCCCACCACCCGGGCACCGGCTGCTTTGGCCAACTGGCCGGCGATCGAGCCCGTGGCACCGGCGGCTGCGCTGACCACCACGGTTTCCCCGGCTTTAGGCCTGCCGATGTCATACATCCCGAAGTACGCCGTTGCGCCGGTGGATCCGAAGAGCGCCAGCAGCGCCTCTTGGTCCACACCTGCGGTGCCGGCACTCACCCGGCCCATCACCGTGGTGTACACATCGTCGCGCGAGATCGAGTAGGCGCTGAAGCCACCCAGCGTGGTGACCACGTCGCCCACCTCGTAGGCGTCGCAGCGGGTGGCCACAACCTCCCCCACCGTCGCAGCACGCACCACTTCACCGACCTGCACCGGCGGCAGGTACCCCGGTTGATCGTCCAGCCAGGTGCGCGCGGCTGCGTCGATACCCACCAGGGTTGTCTTCACCAGCGCCTCGCCACCGACGAGTTCCGGCAACTCGGTTTCGATCAATTCGATGTCGCCATCAGCCACCAGGCCCTTCGGACGGCTGCGGAGCACCCCCTGACGATTCTTCTGTGACATCGGCCCCCCAGGCATCGTGGCGAGTGTAGCGACCGTGTTTCCTTTGGAGCGTTGCAACCAAACCGGTTGCCTCAAGCTGACGTCTCCGGCAACGGTCCGGGATCCGGCTACCATCTGCGAGATGAGACAGGATGAATTGGCTGCCGTCCTATGATCCAAGTGATCGGCGACCTGCTGCCGTCCGCGCTTGGAGTGGCGCTCAGCCCGGTTCCGATTATTGCGGTCATCCTGATGTTGGGCACTCCCAAGGCCCGAGCCACCGGGTCGGCTTTTGCAGTTGGTTGGATTGCCGGGCTCGTCATCGCCTCCACCATCGTTCTGGTCGCCACCTCCGGCGCCTCCGATTCGACCAGCGCAACCGCCACCGGCGTGAACTGGTTCCAGGTTGCGATTGGCGCACTCTTTCTGCTGTTGGCCTTGAAACAGTGGCGCGACCGTCCCGCACCAGGTGAGGAGGCAGAGATGCCGGCGTGGATGGCCAGTATCGACACTTTCTCCGTCGGTAAGTCGCTTGGACTCGGCGCGTTGCTGTCAGGGGTGAACCCGAAGAACCTGGCGCTCACCGCCGCTGCGGCGGCCAGCATTTCTCAGGCCGGGCTTGGAGGCACCGACAGCGCCATCGCCGTGGCGGTGTTTGTGATCATCGGTTCACTCACGGTGGCCGGACCGGTGGTGTTCTATCTGGTGGCGAGCAAACGGGCCGCCGGGCCGCTTGCGTCGATCAAGGACTTCATGTCCGTTCACAACCCGGCGATCATGATGATCCTGTTGCTCGTGCTGGGCGTCAAACTCCTCGGACAGGGTCTTGGGGCACTCGGCGGGTAGCCGGTGACGGCCTGAATCCGAGGATCAAACCGACCAGGTCGGGCTCAGCCGAGGCCGGCCCGCACCGCGTCGGCACAGCGCCGTCCGGAGAAGAGCGCCCCTTGAATGGATGCGGTGTCGCGGTGGTCGCCGCAGACGAACATGCCATCACCCAGCGAAACCGCCTGTTTTGGTGCGAACGGTGGCTGCTGCTTGGGCTGACCGTGGGCGATCGCATCGGTTCGCAAGTGGCTCCACGAGTCAACCGTCGGGCCCCAGATACCGCGCAACTGTTTCCTGACCGCTGGTTCCAGGTTGGCGTCGTCCACCCCCGGACAAGCGGCGGCGATCAGTGCGGAGTCCGCAGGGCCGTACTCCGGTGCAACGTTGGTCATGACGGCGATGTTGAGCGCCGGGCCCTGGCCGGTCCCATCCACGACGATGTAGCGGTCGGTGATCGGTGGTGTCGGAGCGCCGAACCACACGCACGATGCCGACTTCGATCCGACGGTCGCCAGTCCGAGAAGTTTGGCGGCGCCAGGACCCTCGGCGGCGATGACCACCCGGTCGGCTGTGAGGGTCCGACCGTCGGCGAGCGCCACCTCGCCTGGGCGCACGGCCCCCACCCGGGCGTTCAGCCGCACGGTACCGTTGGGTAACCGGCCCGCGAGTTGGTCGGGGATCGCCTGCATTCCGCCTGCGGGAACGGCTGCGGCGCCGGCGAACAGGCTCTTCAACACGACGTCGAACATCCGCCTGCTGGTCGCCAACGCCGGATCGAGTTGGATGCCACCAACGAAGGGCCGGAAGAAGCCGTCGATCATGGCCTGGCTGAAGCCATCGTTCTTCAGGGCTTCCAGCGTCGACAGGTCCTCCTGACGCAGGAGCGCCGGGGCCGAGGTGCGTCCAAGCCGGATCCGTTGCCGCAGCAGTCGAACCTTGTCGGTGATCGAACCAACCGGTGCGAGGCCGGTCTTCAGGAGGGTGCGAGGTCGACGCGTCGGGTCGCCCACAAGGTGCATCTTCGTGCCGTTCCACACCAGCGCCCCCGGCTCGAAGCGCCTCAGGTCGAGCGCGTTCACATCAAACTGCTTCCCCAGTTCGGGGTAGGCGGTTAAGAGCACCTGGAACCCGCGATCGAGCCGGTAGCCCTTGACCAGGTCGCTGCGCACCCGTCCGCCCACGCCGTCGGTCGCCTCGAGCACGACGACGTCCCTGCCGGCGTCGTTGAGGCGACGGGCCGCCGCCAGGCCGGCGAGCCCGGCGCCGATGACAGCAACCTCGGTGTGTTCAGGAAGGGGACGATCGACCTGCTGAGCGGGCTCCGCCATGGCGGTCCTTTCCGTGCCGGATGATCCAGCACCCGCAGCAGACTGCCACGGTGGGCTGCAACGACCAAGGTTGGTCGGCGGCGCGCCGGGTGGATCTGTTGATCAGTCGGGGGCCGAGGTTGTGGTCACCGGCTCGGCGAGCTTCATACCGTCCTTGGTCAGCAACGCGGCGATGATGACCAGTTCCTTCGACGACCGATTCTCACCGAAGTGCACCATGTTGTCCTGTTCGATCACGGCGTCGCCCACCTCAAGGGTGATGGTGGTCGGGCCCGTTTCGGGCTCGTCGGTGGTGCTTCCGGCCCGTCGCACCAGTGCCGTGCCGGATTCGATCGTGTAGGTGAGCGTGCCGGACTCGATTCGGGCCATCTGCACGCCCGGGTGCACGTGTGGAACCAGCTTGGCGCCTGGTGCGATCGTGTAGCGCACCAGGGAGAGCTTGCGTCCCTCCGCTCCCGGCGGGTCGACGAGGTCGGCGTACACCTCGGACCGAACCGCGGCGGTCGTGGTGGTTGGGCCGGTTGCGGAGGTCGGTGCGGCCGCACCCGGGTTGTCTGAACTGCATCCGGAGGCCCCCAGCACCCCGATGACGATGGCGGCGAGGAGGGCATGGAAACTTTTCATGACATCAACCTAATAGGTGGCCATTACCCAGGTGGGCAGCGGCCGGGCTGAGCGCACACGTGGGTACCCTGTCCCACATGTCCACCGAACCGCCCGCCTGGCTCCAGCAGGCGCGAGCCCACTGGCAACATCGCGGCAACCAACGGCCGCCGTTTGCCGACGAGCCCGGGCCCAACCAGGAATCGGTCTGGGACTATCCGCGTCCGCCGGCGGTGGTACCCGATGGCCGGTCCATCGAGGTCACCCACGGCGAACGGTTGATTGCCCGCTCGACAACCTCGGTTCGCGTGCTCGAAACGTCTCATCCTCCGGCCTTCTATGTGCCGCCCGACGCGGTGGTGCCGGGTCGCCTCGTGCTGACGAACGGGTCGTCGCATTGTGAGTGGAAGGGGGCCGCCGAGTACCTGGCGGTTGAGGGCACCGTCGAGCCGGTCGCCTGGCGCTACCCCACCCCGTATCCGGAGTTCAGCGACCACGCCGGTTGGGTGTCGTTCTACCCGGGACGAGTGGATTGCACCGTGAACGACGAGCCGGTACGCCCTCAGGCCGGAGGCTTTTACGGCGGCTGGATCACCGATGATGTGGTCGGCCCGTTCAAGGGCGAGCCAGGCACCTCGGGCTGGTAAGCACTTCTACCGACGCAACGCAACAGCAACTCACACGAAGGACCACATATGACATTCAGTACCGATGCGCTGGAGGTCAACCGGCGCGACACGTCCTTGACCCGCATGCAGGTCGACCAGCTTTGTGATGAGGACGAACTTGGCGACGGAACGGTGCGGATGCGGGTGGACCGCCTGGCCATCACCGCCAACACGGTGACCTACGCCGAGATGGGCGACGTGTTCGGCTATTGGGACTTCTACCCCACCGGCGACGACGCCTGGGGCCGGGTTCCAGCGATGGGCTGGGCCGACGTGGTGGCCTCGGCACATCCGGACGTCGAGGTCGGTGGGCGCTACTACGGCTGGTTCCCCATGGTGGGATCCGTCGACCTGGCCGTCCATCCCACCGGGCAAGGTCTTCGCGACGACGGCGCACACCGCGCCGCCCATGCGTCGGTGTATCGCACGTTTGTGGACAGCCGCACCGATCCGTCGGGACCCACGGCCTTCGACGACGCCGCACGCCGAGGCGACCTTGAGGACCGACACGCCCTCCTCCGAGGCCTCTTCATGACCGGGTTCCTCATCGATGCATTCTTCGACTCCAACAACTGGTTCGGGGCTCGGCGGGCCATTGTCATGTCGGCATCCTCGAAGACCGCCATTGCATTTGCGGACTGTGCCGCCCAGCGGGGCCTTGATGCCTTGATCGGCGTGACCTCGCCGGGCAACGTCGACTTCGTGCGTGGGCTGGGTCGATACAGCGACGTCGTCAGCTATGACGACATCGGATCGATTGCCACCGGTTCGGCGGTGTCGGTGGACATGGCGGGCGACGGTCCCGCCATCGGCGCACTGCATGCCAGGCTGGGCGATTTGTTGGCCCATTCCATGATCGTCGGGCGTACCCACCACGACACCCCACCGGCTCGACCCGAGCATGGCCCCACCCCCGAGGTGTTCTTTGCTCCAACGGCGATGAGCCAACTCGCCGAGGGTGGCACCGACGCCTTGGAGCTTCAAGAACGTTCGATCGTTGCGCTCGGCGCGTTTGTTGAAGGCTCAGGCGACTGGCTCCACGTCCAGCGCACCACTGGAGCGCATGCCGCAGCGGCAACCTGGGCCGAGGTCCATGCCGGCGCCGTATCGCCCGACACCGGACGGATCGTTTCGTTGCATCGGTGAGGGCGAGCATGCCGGCGGCACCGCGGATGTGAACCTGGCAGCGAGCAACGCGCCGTTGGGACCGGCACCAGGATCGTCGATGGTCAGGGTGACGATGCCGTCGGCATCACGATCCCAGTTGATGATGCCGCCCATGGTCAGTCGCCCTCGGGCCGCATGTCTTCGTCCTCGGCGAGGACGGTCATCCCGTTCATGTCCCTCGTAAGGCATTTCCAGGAATACGAGGGGCACGCGACGGCCCGATCGCCCACCCGATCGGGCCGTGGTGAAGGCGATCAACGCGTCGACCACGAGGTGCCCGGGATCGTCCAGCCGGTGGACGTCGACTGTTAGCCTGGGCGTGTCGCCATCGAGCACGGCCTCGATGAGAGGCGCTGGGGTGAGCACCCAGGTCGCTTAATCCATCCAGATCAGCATCGTGCGCAGGTCGGGAGCGCTGAAGATCCTCGGTGCTACCGAACGGAAGCTGCCAAGCGGCAAGTTTGGTCCAACCCCGAACAGTTCGTCGTCGGTCTCAGCCAAGACGCTGCGGGTCAGATCAGACAACTGGTTCAGCGTCATCGTTGACGCTGCTTCGTCTTGTCGGATTGTCGCCTGCCTCTTCAGTACAGGAAACACTACCCACCTAGAGGCCCGGTCAGCTCCAGAGGGCGGCCCACGTCTCTTGACCGACAATTCCATCGACGGTTAGGGGCCACCAGTCCTGGAACTCCTTGACAGCGCTTTCGGTTTGCGGACCGAATTTACCGTCGACCACGCCGGGATCAAAGGGTGGGTAGGCGAAGTCCTTCAAGATTTCCTGAAGGAGCCGTACTGCGTTTCCTGTGGACTTTTTCTTGATCACCGGCGGAGTCAGCCTCGACCAGGTTGCTGGTCCAACGATTCCGTCAACCTTTAATGGATAGGAGAGCGCCCAGTACTGGCCAGAGGATCGGTACGTTTGATAGTCGATGACGGCGTTACGTGTCAATGATCCGAAGATCCCGTCAACTGTCAACCATGCGCCGCGGTTATTGAGAGCCTTTTGCGCATTCTTGACGGCAGGGCCTTTGGAGCCAATTTTGATGATTGGGTCAGCCATTGGATTCGCCTTTCCAGCATTCTTGGTGTTCCGTGTTCACATTGGGTGAACTGCATCGTCCAGTATGGACCCCACGAATCTGATGTCAACCTTGTAGACTTCAGCACAGCGACTTCGTTGTGCTGCCAATCAGGCGAACGCTGTGCCGGGAAGGTCGGTGGTGTCGCCGGTGATGGCCTCGCAGATCATCGCTTGCGACGTCCACCGGATCCAGCCCTTTCGACATCTTGGGTGTCCGACCTTCGATGGGACGGTCCGCCAATCCGGTCTCGGTGTGCGGCGGCCATGCCGGGAAGGTTCTGTTCCGCGATCACGCCTGGGATGTTTACGATGACCCCTCCCTGGGTGAGCGCGCCGAGGGCGGCTTTGGCGAGGAGGATCGGGAGGAAGGTGTTGGTCATGGGAGCACCTCCATCGTGTCGACGGAGCGGTCCTCAATCGGGCCGAAGGCGCTCCGGTCCGCGACACGGTCGGCGACGCAACGCAGATGCGGGTGCTCGGGTTGTGCGTCAGCATCGACCACGCCAACTTCATGCCCGGCCGAGAGCGCCGCGATCTTTCTGCAACAGCTCGGTCGCGGGTTGCGCCGGACCGTCGGCAAGGACGTGCTCGACTTTGTCGGTCAGCAGCGCAAGGAGTTCCGCTTCGATCTTCGCTACCGGCAGATGCTCGGCCGGAGCCGGCGGCACCTCGTTGCCGACATCGATCAAGGCTTTCCCTAGTTCCCGCCGGGTGCCAACTCGAGCTGGACGCTGTCGCCAGGGACATCGTGCTCCGCAACGCTCGCGAGGCCCTGCCGACGACGGGAGACGGCGGACTCGGGAGCTTCGGGAGCTGGAGACGTGCCGATCGCCGACCAGCGCCCCGGGACTCTTACAGGTTCGGGGCGCTTCACGTGCGCGCTGGAATCGTTTGAGTGGCCACGACGCCCTCGCCAGGCCCCGACTGCAGCCGTCGTTGAGCGCTGTTGTGGGCGACCACGATGGCATCACCCGCCCGGCCTGCAGCCCACGGAACCGCCACCGATCCGCCGGTGGCGAGGAGTGATGCGTACACCGCTGTGGTCCAGCCGACGGGGCCAAGCGGGCGGCAACCGAAGAACTGGCTGATGCCTGGCGTCTGGATGGCGGTCACGAGGGCACCCACGCTGATGACGGTAGCTCCCAGCACCAATGGGCTCGTCCCGCCGGCGACGACGGTCTGTCCAAGTTGGGTGCCGACGAGGGCGGCGAGGCCGACCGTTCGGGCGCGGGTCGGCGTCCCGGTGAGGCTGGCGACGGCCCATGCGCCGGTGGCACCGGCAGCGGTGGCGCCGGCACGAACTGCGATGTCGCGGGTGAGCGCGCCGCCGAGGGAGGCATCCGGCCCAGCGTGCAGGAGCGTCTCGGGCGAGCGGTCGCGGGGCTCTCGGAGGGCGATGGCGAGCGCCGGGGCCATGTCGGTGAGCAGGTTGACCAGCAGCAACTGTCGTGCGTTAAGCGGTGCGACACCGCCGACGGCGGTACCGGCGAGGGTGAAGCCGATCTCTCCGAGGTTGCCGCCGACGAGGATCGCGACCGCACCACGGACCGATTCCCACATGGCTCGGCCCTCGACGACGGCGTCGACGATCGTCTCGATGCGGTCGTCGACGACGATCACATCGGCGTTGGCCCGGGCAGCGTCGGTCCCCCGCCCGCCGAGGGCGATGCCGGCGTCGGCGAGCCGGATTGCAGCGGCGTCGTTTGCCCCGTCGCCGGTCATCGCAACCGATCGTCCCGCCCGCTGGGATGCGGCGACGATGCGAACCTTTTGCAGCGGGGTGGCTCTGGCGAAGACGGTGACGTCGTCGATGAGCGCGTCGAGTTCGCCGTCGTCGAGGGAATCGAGCTCGACCCCGGTGACGACGCGGCCGCCGTTGAGGATGCCCAGTTCGACGGCGATCGCTTGGGCGGTGGTCGGGTGGTCGCCGGTGATCATCCCAACACGGATACCGGCCTCGGTGAGGGTTCCGGCGGCGACCGCTGCGCTGGGGCGAACAACGTCCAACAGGCCCACAAAACCCTGCAGCGTGAGCGACGGCAGATCGGCGGGATCGGTGAGCCGGGTGCGAGACGGTGTGTCGGCGGTCGCAACTGCAAGCACCCGAAGCCCGCGGCGCCCCATCGACTCGATTCGATCCTCCAGCACCCGGTGTGCCTCGGCGTCCATCGGGGACTCTCTGCCGTCACGGCGCCACGCACCGCACATGGGCAGCACCACCTCCGGGGCCCCCTTCACCGCAACCATGTGGCGGCGACCCTGGCGCCCGACGGTGGCGTGGAGGCCGCGAGCCGACTCGAACGGCAGGTCCTCAATACGTTCCCAGCCCGTATCCGCATCGTCGAGCCCAGCCGTTCGGGCCGCTGCGACAACGGCACGATCGGTGGCGTGGGGCAGCTGAGCATCCCCGTTGGTCGGTGGGGTGGCCCGGCGGGCAGCGGCGAGCACGGCCAGAAGCGAGTCACCGGCCGCTCCGACGGGTTCCTCGTCGAACCCGTCGGACAAGTGGGCGACCGAGATCGTCCCTTCGGTCAAGGTGCCGGTCTTGTCGAACCAGATCTGGTCCACTCGGCCCAACGCCTCGATGGCGCGGGGGTTGCGCACGAGTGCGTTGCGATCGGCGAGACGCCGTGCGGATGCCACCTGCGCCAGGGTGGCCAGGGCCGGGAGGCCTTCGGGCACTGCGGCGACCATCAAGCTGACGCCGGTACCGATCGACTGACGAATTGGGCGCCTGTACAGGAACCCGAGTCCGGTCACCGTGGCACCCGCAGCGAGGGTCGCCGGTACGGTGAGTCGGGTCAAGCGTCCGAGCCGCTGCTCGACGCCTGACGGTGGGGCCTCGCCCGCAGCGGCAGCACTCCGACCGGCCTCGGTGTGCGATCCCACCCCGACGACCACCGCGGTGGCATCGCCCACCGCAACGACGGTGCCGTCGTAGAGCATGGAGGTGCGCTCTGCCACCGCCGCACCGGGTGTCGGGTCGCAGGACTTCTGCACCGGCAGCGATTCCCCGGTCAGCGCCGACTCGTCCATCTCGAGCGCTGTGGCGTCGAGCAGCCGACAGTCGCCGGGCACGGCGTCGCCGGCCTCCAGCAGGATGACGTCGCCGACGACGACGCTGTCGGCCGGCACGTCCACCACCTCCCCGCGCACCAGCACGCGGGCGCCCGACTGTCCGTTACGTTCCAAGCGCAGCAGCGCGTGTTCGGTCTGCACCCGTTGGGCCGCGCCGACTGCTGTGTTGACGCCAACCACGCCGAGGACAAGCCCGGCGTCCACCATGGAACCGACGGCGGCCGACAGCGCCGCACCCACGCCCAGCAACGGGGTCAACGGGTTTGCCAGCTCGTCGAGTGCCGCCTTGGCCATCCCGACTGGGGCGCGCTCCACACGAGCGGTCTCGGCGCGCTGGCGCGCTGCGCGATCCTCATCGTCGAGGCCGTCGATGCTCGACTCGACCAGACGAAGTACCCCGGCGCCGTCGAGCTCGTGCCACGGCTGTGTCGACGGCACCGGTGGCGGTGCAACGGCCCCGATGCCCGCACCGGCAACCGCTCCGTTGGCCATGCTCAGCAGCGCGCTGGAGTTCACGGCGAGCATGGTCCGCTGCGCGGCGGTGCGCCCCGACCCGAGGAGTGCCCACGAACCACCCGTGCTGGCGCCGGCCAGCGCGATCAGCGCGCTGCGCCGGCTGACGCTACGCGCACGTCGAACTGCAGCGAGCAGCATCCAGCCTTGGCCGAGGCCCTCCTTGATGAGCAGGTGTGCGCCGAAAGGTGCCTTGCTCCCCGGAGTCTCAACGCCGATGCCGACGTCGGCGGCTCGGAGCCCTGCGTGCGCCCGTCCGCTGACGAACATCACCACGTGGCCGTCCGTCTGAGCGGCTCGGATCTCCCCCGCCACCTTGGTCGCAGGGCTCCGGACCAGATCACCGAGTCGGGCGGCGAGCGCGTCGTTTCCACCGGCGAGCGACACGTCCAAGCCCGAGGCCCGCGCTTCGGTCACCAGCTCGCACGCCAAGGCGACGGGCTCCTCTGCGACCGCCACCAAGGCAACCAGATGGTCACTCCGCCACAGCCCCAACGCCCGGCGACCCCCGCGAGCGAGACGACGGGCGCGGGTCACCGAACCCCTCGGGGCACGCGGGTCGGACTCCCAGGGTGCCAGCACCCACGAACCCCGTCGGCGCCTCGCGTCCGGTTGCGTCGGATCCAACAGCGAGCGCACGCGGGCAGCGCAGCTGGTGGCATCCATGTCCTCATCGACCTGGTCGATCCGATCGATCGACCAGCGCTCAGTGCCGAGCAGCCGGGCGTCGAGGACCATGGCATCGACCCGGTCCAAGCGTCGCAGCACGGCGGGGTCCATCACCACGACGTCGCTCTTGGACAGGGCCACGCCGAGCTGGGCGGCGAACGCCTCGCGGCCGAGGGTGGCGGCCTTGGGCACCCCGGTCAGGATGAGGTCAGCAGCGCGCCGGGGATTCCGCGTGAGGCCGAGGGTGAGCCCGACAGCGCCGAGGGAGGCAACGGATGCGGCGTCTGCGTACTGTTCGATCGGGCCCTTGGGCAGCGGCGTCTCACGGGGTGGCAACACCGTTGCGCGGTGCCGAACGCTGTGTGGGCCCTGCACGAGCTCACGCTCGCGGCGTTCCCAGGTGGCCTGTCGGGATCGCTGCTCCGAGATGAGCGACGCGCGGTAGGCCATGTCCACGCCAAGGCCGATCGGCCCCTGCCCCAGGGCCTGAGCGAGGGCGGCGGTCGCGGCCACCGTCATGTCGGCCGCCGGGCGCCCCAGCCGGTCCTCGATGATCCGACGAATCCGCGGCTGGCTGTCGATCAGCGACACCACGCCGGGGATCTCCGCCGGGATGGGCATGAACCTGAGGGCCTGGCTGATCGAGGCGACGCCGAGCCCGGCGGCGTCGGCCACCAGGGCGACCATGTTTCGCTTGATCGGCTCTTGGTCGGACGGGTGGTCTGGCCTGTCGTGGGGGAACCGCTCCTCCGCCGCGCCGTGGGCGTCCTCGACGTCCTCCACCACCGAGATGAGATCGTCCACCTCGATCGACTCGGGATCGAACAGCACCACAGCCCGGCCGACGACCGCATCGATCTCAGCCCAGTTCACCCCCTCCAACCGTTCCAGGTCCGCCTTGAGCCTGTCCGCCATGTCTGAACGGTCGGGACTATCGATGCCCCGAACCTCGATGTGAGCATGGTCCGCCGTCACCGAAGTCCGACGGTGCACCCGGCCCTCGGCATTGCCCAGCCATTCCTGTAACCGCCTGGCGGGGGCGAACGGATCGAGCCCACCGGGAAGTCGGATCACGACAGTTCGCGTCCCGTCATGGTCCAACGTGTTAATCGCACAGATCCGAGCCGCCTCCCGCCCTCAAGAGTTGAGGACGGATCCATGTTGGAGCAGGGCGCCGGGTTCCGCCTCATCCAGATCGGGTGAACCGACCAGGGAACGCCCTCATCAGGAGTACGGGCATCCCTGCCGCGCCCGGCGCCTGGCGGCGGCGCTTCACCGCAGTACGTTGTCGCTCCGGCGCAGCATCGAGCTGATTGACATGAGCCGTTTAAGACTCACGGGACAGGAGGGGGATCACATGGCCACAGCAGACGGAACGTTCCTCTGCATCGGCACGTACGGGAGCGAAACGGCCGCCCGAGCCGACTACGCCGTGGGCAAGGACCTCCACACGGACGGCATCGTCGGCACCTCTGACGCCGCCGTCGTCACCAAGGACGAGATGGCCACTCGCCACGGCGGATGGGGCGGCGCCGCAGCGGGAGCCGTCATCGGCATCCTCTTCCCGCCGGCCATCATCGGCGGTCAAGGAAGCCACCTCCGAAATCAGCTGAGGTTCTGTCGCTAGGTGTCTGTGGGCGTGTCTGTCGAACTCGAGTGGTGCTGGCGACCGAGTTGGACCGCTCCGACGAACGCCTTGACGCCGAGACCGAGGACGAGCAGGTCGAGGATCATCTGGACCGAGACGAGCAGTCGCGCCGACTGGCTCGTCGCCGTGATGTCACCGAAGCCCGTGGAGCTGAACGCGGTAATCGTGAAGTAGAGGGCATCGATCCGGGTCAGCCCGGCGCTGAAGTTGGCTGGGTTGGACTGCGCCATCAGGAAGTAGCTCGTCGCGAACAGCAACAGGAACAGCGGCACGGTGACGCCGAGCGCCTCGACTGCACGGATCGGCGGATGGGAGGAGCGGATGGTCGCCTTCATCTGCCACACGGCCACGCCGAGCAGCACGACGAGCGCGAGTGCAAGCGAGGCCCCGATTGGGATGGCGTCGGAGCGGTCGAGCGGCACGACGAAGTACAGCGCGAGCAACACGACGGTGGATGAGCACGCACGCAGAAGACCCAGGATGATGAGCCTGCGTCGCGTCCGGCGAGACAGTGTTGATGGCGTCGGGTCGCTCACGGTGAGGTCGCTTTCTGGCTAGAGGTAGTCGTGGTGGCGGAGCCAGCGCAGCGATAGCCAGCCCCAGAGCGGTGGTAGGTAGAACGTGACCAGTCGGAATACCAGCGCAGTTGCGGCGCTGGTGGTCGAGCCGATGCCGGCGGCGACCAGGCCGGCGGTTAACGCAGCCTCCATCACGCCGACCCCGCCCGGCACGGGCATCATTCCGCCGAACAGCGCGGAGGCCACGTAGACGGTGAGCAGCGTGGCCAGGTTCAGGCTGCCCCCGAACGCCCGCAGGCACAGGCCCAGGGCGACGGCGAAGAGGAGCTGGGTGGCAAGGTTGCCGCCAAAGAGCTGGAGGAGCTTCTTCGGGGACCGGAGCGAGCGGACGGTGTCGGCTACCTGTCCGAGTATCGGGCGCACGCGCTCGACGACCCGGGCGCGGATCTTCGGCAGCGCCATCGCTGCGATCGCCGCCACGACGACCACGGCCGCCAGAACCCCAAGTGCGATCCCCAGGTTCGAGCCGCCGCCCGAGCCGTCGCTCCCGGAACGCTTGAACTGCAGCTCGACGTCCCCCACGCCCACCGCGAGGGTCAACACGAGCACCGAAACCTGCACCAGAAACCCGCTGAAACCGTCGATCGCAGAGATCGACACCGCAGTGGTTGCCTGCAGCCCCTGACGCTGGAAGAACCGGATGTCAAGTGCAATCCGTCCGGCGGTGGAGGGGACGGCGAGCGCCACGAACCCGATCCCCGACTGGAGCAGGGCGAGCGGTCCAAGCGGAACGGCCTGCGGGCAGGCGCCCCGCGTGGCCACGGCCTGGGCGAGGAAGGGCAGTTGCGCGGCGATCAACGCAGCGACGAGCCAACCGATCGAAGCGCCGCTGATCTCGTCGACCAGTTGCGACACGTCCACGTTGCCAAACGCGGAGATCAGTGCGTACGCCACGAACACGATCAGGGCCATCGTCATCAGCGACTGCGGCCTCACGCGGCGAAGCTCGGCGACCTTGGGGACGTCCACTTCCACCGCCGCAGCAATCGCAGAGCGCAGCGCAGCGAGATCGAATGCCTCGGACTTGACCCGATGACGCAGCGCCGTCCCGAGCGCCGCCTGCTGAAGGTACGGCAACATGGCCGCAACGCCGTCGGGGCCAAGCTCGTCGCCGGCGACGCTGACCGCACGGTCGTTTCCGACGAGCAGCGCGGTCGACACCAGCGCCTGCGCCAGGTCCTTCTGTTGCTGGTCGTCGCTGTCGGCGAGGGCCACGCGGCTCATCTCCCGCAGCGAGACCCGACCGGCGACGACCCCGAAGACCTCGGGCGAGAGCTCCCCATGGGTCAGGCCGAGCCGGTGCATGCCACGGACGACACCCCAGATGCCGGCGAGGGCGGCGGCATCTGGCAGCTCGTCGGTGGACCGATCGACGAGTGCGCTGCTGACGTCGCGCACGACGATGACCGAGTCCTGACGAGCGTCGCTCCCGGCGACGACCACTTCGGGCACGAGCAGACCTCGGGCCGAGGCGAACAACGTCACGAACGCCTCGTGCTCGACCTGCTGCAGGCGGCCCGCCGGGGTTCCAGTGCTCCCCCGGTACCACAGGCCTCGCCAGGCCCGGGCCAACAGCTGGGCGTCGCGTGCGTCGCGCCCGTACACCTTCACCCGCAGGGCATCGCCGTGCTCGTCGAGGGCGTCCAACGCGACGACTCCCCCCGACTGTCGAGGCGCAAGTTCGATGTTGCTCGCCGTCACCCCCAGGTCGGCGAGCGCGCTGGTGACCTCGACCGTGGTCGGTCGGCCCGTTGTCGTGCCGAGCGCGACGTGGACCAACGCCGCAGCGGCGGTGCCGAGAAGCAGGCTGATCAAGGTGCCGATGGGCGTCGTCGCCTCGAGCATCACGACCGACACGCCGGCAGTGGCGACCGTCCACTGGCCGAAACGCCGGAACGGGCGGGCCACGTGGGGTGCCACTGCGGCGGCGAACGCCGAGCCGATGGCCAGCATCACCAGCGGAACAGTGCCGTTCGTGCCGCCCGCCACGATCTGGGCGAGACTCGGCCAGGATCCGTTGATGCGTTGGCCGACCACAGCGCCCAACCCGAGCGCTGCGACGCAGCTCAGTCCGGCGTCGAGCGCCACATCGGACCTTCGACGGAGCAGCGTTGTCACCAGCACCGTCAGGATCCACAGCACCAAGGTGATGATGCCGAGCCACCAGAGGATGTCGAGCCACGACGGGACAGCCTCGATCAGCCCGATGACCGCCTTTTCGAATCCCGACTGGGGAACGGCCACCAACGACAGGAGCAGGATCGACACGACCGTGCCCGCCAACGTGACGACATCGGTAGCGTTGCGCTCCCTCGGGGCGAGGCGACCCGAGCTGAAGAACGGCACGCCGCTGCGAGCGCCTCTCACTGCACGCCTGCGGGTCTGATGCCCCGAGCAACCCAGTCGATGTCGAGCAGCGTGAACTCACCCGTCGTCACCTTCCACGCGTTCATCCAAGCCCTCCGGTTCTTCCGCCCATCTTGGCCCAACCGCACGGCGTCGGGAATCATCCGCAGTAGAAAGGGTCGACATGACCGCACGGCGAGGAACCGCCAACTCAGATGGCACCATCGGGTACCTCGCCGCAGTTTCGATCGGCGTCGGCGGGATGGTCGGCGGCGGGATCTTCGCCGTGCTGGGGCTTGCCGTCGGCGTCGGAGGCGGTGGCACCTTCCTGGCGTTCCTGGTCGCCGGCTTGGTCGCACTGGTGACGACGTACTCCTATGCCCGGCTGTCGATTGCGATGCCATCCGATGGGGGAACGGTGACCTTCCTCGACGCTGCGTTCGGCTCGGGCAGCATCCCCGGAACGCTCAACGTGTTGTTGTGGCTGTCGTATGTGATCACGACGGCCCTGTACGCCTATGCGTTCGGCTCCTACGGCTCCACCCTGCTGCCCGACTCGGCCGAGACCCTGAGCCTGCACGTACTCATCTCCGCGGTGATCCTGGTCATCACGGCGCTCAACGTCTTCAGCGCCAAGCTGATCGCAGCGGCCGAGGATTACATCGTCGCTGCCAAGATCGCAATCCTCGTCCTCTTCGTCGCCTTTGCACTCACCCAGGCCGACCTCGGCGCGTCCGCTCCGGCGGAGTGGGAGAGCGCCGGCTCGCTGATCGCCGGCGGAATGCTGATCTTTGTCGCCTACGAAGGCTTCGAACTCATCGCCAACGCCGCCGGAGACATCAGAAACCCAAAACGCGAGATCCCCAGGGCCCTCTACTCGTCGGTCCTGTTCACGATCGTGCTGTACATGTTGGTTGCGGTCGTCACCGTCGGGCTGCTCAGCCCAAGCGAGATCGTGAGCGCCGCCGACTTCGCGCTGGCGGAAGCGGCGCAACAAGTCTGGGGCGGCATCGGGTTCAACCTGATCGTCGTTGCCGCACTGCTATCGACCGCATCTGCGATCAACGCCACCCTGTATGGAACCTCCCGACTCAGCGTCGACATCGCCCTCGACGGCGAGCTTCCCACCCGGCTCGAACGCAAGATCGCAGGTAAGCCGCTTGTGGGCCTGTTCCTGACCGCTGCCGCCTCGCTCGCGATCGCCAACTTCGTTCCCCTCGCAGCGATCTCCTCGCTGGCCTCGGCCGGGTTCCTGATCATCTTCGCCGCTGTGAACGTGGCCAACGTCCGTCTTGCCGACCGAACCGAAAGCCACAGGTACATCTCGGTGTGCGGCGCCATCATGTGCCTGGGCGCGCTCGTCGCCCTGATCGCGCACATCGCCGCCGACCGGCCCGCCGATCTGATCCTGCTGGGCGGCCTCATCGCCCTGACCTATCTTGGCGAAGCCACCTATCAGCATCGACGTCGACGCCGCCCGCTCGCTCACGAGTCCGGAGATGGTTCTCCCGGATAGCGGCCTCGATCTGAGGTCGGCGGCGCGGCTCGTCCTCAGTCCGACCGTGGAGAAGGCCGCTGCGTCCGGCGCCATTCGGGGCCGCGGCCGTCGCCGAGGTTGGCGACCTTGTCGCTCCTCCTGAGCACGGTGAGCACCAGCCGGATGGTGCTGTCGCTCACGCCAGGAACGGCGCTCGAGTGGGCTGGAACAGCTGGAATCAGGTGCGCTGCAATGACCTGACCGAGGACGTCGTGAAGGACGCGGCCGACGCAATGGCCGAGCGGGGCATGCACGACGCCGGATATCCCACTCGCTTTCCGTCCGGCATCAAGGCCCTGGCGGACTACGTGCACGACCTTGGGCTGGACTTTGGGTTGTATCTCGCTCCCGGCAGCGAGACCTGCGCGATGTTCTGGGACGACTATCCCGGCGTCGAGCTGGGCAGCTACGGCCACGAACGCAGCGACGTCGCACAGCTCGACGAATGGGGCGTCGACTACCTGAAGTACGACTGGTGTCGGGCCGACGAGACCGATGGCCTGGACCGGCCCACCGCGTTCCAGATGATGCGCGACGAACTCGATGCGCTCGACCGCCCGATGCTCTACAGCATCTCCGAATATGGCGAGACCGAACCGTGGAAGTGGGCTCCAGGCATCGCCCACATGTGGTGTACCACCGGAGACATCGAACCGTCATGGTGATCCATCGCCATAGTCGTTGACCAACAGGTCGATCTGCATCCATACGCCCGGCCGGGCGCCTGGAACGACCCGGACATGCTCCAGCTGGGCAACGGGCCCCGCACCCACGACGAGAACCGAGCCCACTTCACCATGTGGGCGATGCTGGCCGATCCGCTGATGCTGGGCACCATCGTCACCAACGACGAGGTGATCGCCATCGACCAGGACCCCCTTGGCAGGCAAGCCCGGCGTGTGCGAAATGAGGACGACATGGAGATGTGGGCCCGACCGCTCGAAGACGGCGCAGTCGCGGTCGCTTTCCTGAATCGGGGCGAGTCCGAGGCCGACCCCACCGCTACCTCTCGGCCTCCGTAGCGTTCCGGCGGTAGGCGCGACCTTCGAGTTCCCCAAATCCAGCAGCTCCTCGTTGTATGTCAAGGCCTCAAGGCACTCGACAACTTCGATGCCGTGCCGAGCGCCGCAGAAGCCTTGACACGCGGTCTGCTATCACAAAACAGTAGGTGCATGCCAATTGGCAGGAGGGGTTGAGTCCAATGGGCGGAAACCGCAAGACACGTGTGGCTGCGGTGGGTTTGGCGGTGTCGCTCGCGGTGGTGCCCGCCGCGTGCGGTTCATCGGACGATGGCGTGACGGCCACCGCCACCACCGCCAAACCGGCGGCTACCACCTCGACGACAGCCGCGAGCACCAAGCCTCAGACGATCAAGGTCACCGGATCCGACTACAAGTTCACGGGCCTACCCGAAACGGCGCCCGCAGGCTCAAAGATTTCCCTCACCACTGACAAGAGCGGCGAGCCACACGAACTCGTTGCCGTTCACGTGCCAGAGAGCGAAACCCGCTCTGCCGAGGAGATCGGTGCGCTCTCGGACGCGGACATGGAGACCGTCCTTGCGGGAGAGCCGGCCCTGGTGACCATCGCGATGCCGGGCACCACCGACACCCCAGGTCCCGTCGTGGGCGACGGCACGCTCTCCGAGCCAGGCCGCTACATCATCTTGTGCACGTTCCCGAAGGGCACCACCCCCGAGGACGTGGCAAAGGCCCAGGGTCCCCTCCAAGGAGAGAATCCGCACTACCACCTTGGAATGGTGGACGACATCACCATCCAGTAGCCATTTGGCTGCGGCTACCCGCCGGCACTACGAACGGCCGGCATCCATCGGGGGCCGGCGGTGGCGTCGATGCGGGCGACGAGCGTGTCGAGGTCGATCATGACCGAGTGGAGCAGTCCGACCTCGACGTCATCGAGGTGCTTGGCGGCGCACAGCACCCAGTGGTTGTCGCCCCGGAGTTCTCGGAGGCAGTTGGCCGCCGGCCACGCCGACAGGACGAACTGGTCCTGGCCCGGTCGGTCTTCGCCCCGATGGGCGGCGAGCACGAGCCAGTCGTTGTCGTTCATGTAAGAACCCCCCTCTCCACCATGGTTCCCGAACCGCTTGTCGACCCGGTCATCCAACCGCGGGTTGCTCATCCAGTTCCCGTAGCAGACCCAGCCAGGCGATGGACACCCATCCGCTTCCGACTCCAGCGGCAATCAGCACCGCTGCACGGGCCGCTCCGTAACGCTTGGCGAGGAGGCGGCCGCCCACCATCCAGGTGACCGGAACCAGCACGGTCGCGCCGACGCCCTTCGCCGTCGCCTGCCAGCCTTCGTCACCCACGAGTCGGGCACCGAGCATGATCGGCGCGATCGCCGTGGCGTTGACCACCACTCCGACGGCTGCAGCCGGGGCGAGCACTGCAAGTTGCGCCATCCGGTGGTTGCGATCAACCGTCCCGGCATCTGTCGCCTCGATCCCGGCGATCCCCAGTTGGTAGGCAGCAGCGAGCCGCTCGCGAAGAAGTTGGGTCACCTCGTGGGCGGTGTCGACCGGGTTGGCGCCGGCCTGAGCCACCCAGCCGTCCATGGCGATCGGCTCACCGAACCGGACCACGACGTCCGACCCCAGTCGCCCTCGGTCCTCGTAGGCGATGGCGACCGGGACGATGGCCACCCCCGGGATACCAACGTTGGCTGCGGCGCTCAGCGCGATTCGCGCTGCGCCGGTGCGGAATGGCAACAGCGCCGATCCGGAGTTGAGCTTGCCCTCGGGGAAGATCGCGATGTGGTCTCCAGCCGCAAGTGCGTCGTGACAGTCGGCGAACGTGTGGCCGTTCCCGTCGCCGGTTTGCCTGTCACCTCGGCGGTCGACGGGAAGGACACGACCCAGCCTGAACAGCAGCCGCACTGGTGCGTGGCGCCACCAGGTTGAGGCCGCCAGGAAGCGCGGAAACTGGGGCAACACGTCGATCATCACGGCAATGTCGCCGAGCGCGTTCGAATGGTTGATCGCGATCACGGCCGGTCGATCCCGCAGCGTTTCCGGGTCCCCGGCCACGCGAACGTTGCGATAGAACCCGCCGATCGCCAGGCGCGCCCAGAGCGTCAAGGCACGCTGCCCGAGTGCGACGCGACGCGGCTCCGGTCGCTGCGTCTGCTTCAACGGCGGGTTGTGTGGTCGGGCAAGGTGGATCCCTGTGAGCGGAAACGGCGTGATCAACAGGATCGCGCACCGGTCGAGGTTTCACATCGTCACCCAGCCTGCTACCGCGGTTTCGTCGCTGCGGGGGCCCACCGTTCACGAGCGGGAAGAGTTGGGCTGGTCACCAACCCGCTGCCGCCGCTGCGTCGGCGTTACGCCACCACCTGCGACGTTCCCCACGGGCCGTTCGGTCGACGGAACCTCGATATCTGGCGGCGGTCCGACCTGCCATGGGCGGGCCGCGCGCCCGTGCTCATCCAGGTGCACGGCGGAACGTGGATGTCGGGAAGCAAGGAGCAACAGGGTGCTCCCCTGATGGGGCACCTGGCCGAGCGGGGGTGGGTGTGTGTGTTGCGTTGAGCTGCCGGCTCGCCCCCGGGACACCTGGCCGGCCCAGATCGTCGACGTGAAGCGGGCCATCGCCTGGGTGAAGGAGCACATTGGCAAGCACGGCGGCGATCCAGACTTCGTGGTCGTCACCGGTGGTTCGGCTGGCGGCCACCTCGCCGCGCTCGCAGCGCTCACCCCGGGCATCGCCGGGTTCCAACCTGGATTCGAGGACACCGACACCCGCGTCCAGGCTGCCAATGTACGGGTCAATCCGACATGGAGGTCCTGCTGTCCCGCGTGATATTCAAGTCGCAACTGTCCGAGCCCCATGAGCTGGGTCGCACCGGAGGCGCCGCCGCTTTTCATCGCTCATGGCACGAACGACACCCTGGTCCGGTCGAACACGCAGCACGCCTCCGATGTCTTCTCCTCGGTGCGCACCCTTCACACCCTACGGGCGATCGACCGCCTTCTTGCGGTGGTGCGCTCCCGCGCCGAGAGTGTGGCCACGCCCAGAGGGTCGTTCCTGGCGGTCTAGTACGCCGAGGGGCAGCGGGTCCCCCGGCGCGTGGGATCAGGCCAGAAGCGCGGCCAACGGTGCGTCGGCCAGTTCGGCAACCGACGTTCCGGCCCGACCCCTACGCGCGCCTGTTCGGCGAGCGCAAACAGCACGAGGCCCAGCACGTTGTCTGCCCGATGCCGAGCGTGGACCAGTTCGAGATGGGCAACCAACGGCGCCGGCGTTCACCACCACATCGAGTTTTCCGGCGTGCTCGATCGCCGCCTGGATCGCAGCGTCGCACGCATGGGGATAACCCCGACCACCGGTTGCCCCGGCCACGAGCACCGAACGACCCGCCATGGGGTCCTCAAGCTTCTCTGAACTCCCGGGCATTGGTCCTCCCTTGGCGACGGACGTTATCGGGGTGTGAGTACCTTGCTGCATGGCCTTGATCGACTTCACCGTCACCCACCGGTTCGCTACACCCCCCCGAGCGGTCTGGGATGAGATGATCGATTGGCCGAACCACGCCAACTGGATTCCCGCCACACGCATGGAGGTCGACTCCGAGGACTACCAGGTCGAGGGCGCCACTTTCACCGGGTACACGGGCTACTGGAAGCTCACCCTGGTCGACCGGATGAAGATCTCGGCCATCGACTGGGACGAAGCGACTTCACGGGGTTCCTGCGAGGTGGAGAAGCTTGGACCGGTCCTCCAGGGTCGAGCCGGCTTTGTCGTAGCGCCCGACGGGGACGGCTCCAGCGTCGAGTGGTTCGAGCGGGTCACCGTCCCCTACCTACCCAAGCTTCTGGCCCCGATCGTCAACAAGGCGAGCGCCCTCGGCTTTGCGTCCGGTATGCGTCGTCTGGCAAAGATCGTTGAGAAGCGTTGAGCCTCAGCCTCCGCAGCGTGCGGGACCCCGTTGTGGCGGCGCTGACGGGGCTGTTCGCACACGGCCCCACTCCCCTGAAAAACACGCTCGACCACCCCGGGGATCCCGGCATTTTGGGTCCGGATTCAGTGTCGTGGCGGGTGCTCGGCGCCGACCCCCTTCCCGCACCGCCGCGGAATTCGCCGCCCGGATCGCCAACCATCCCGATCGTGTCACAACCGACACGCGACGGTTGCGCTGGGGTGGTCGCTTGGCGCGTCGCCCTCCTGGCACCTCGCCTGGTGCGCTGCGGCGCCCCGGTGCCGGCCGGGCTGTTTCGCCAACCGCTCCCCTCGCCTGCTCAGATCGCGCTATGACGCAGCTCGACACCGTCTGGGTACTCGGCGACCAGCTCAATCGTCGCGTCGGTGCGCTGGCCGACCGCAAGCCGGGCGACTGTCGCGTGCTGCTGGTGACGAGCGAAGCCAAGATCAGCTCGAAGCGTTGGCATCGCCAGCGGCTGCACCTGGTGCTGTCGGCCATGGCCCACTTCGCAGCAGAGCTGCGGGCCGAGGGCTTCGAGGTGGACCACCGTCGGGCCCCAACCCTCGCAGCCGGGCTGCACGCCCACCGCGCCGAGCACGATGTGAGCACGGTCATCGCCATGGAGCCGATGAGCTGGGACGGCCGAGCCATGCTGAGCGGTGCCGATGTCGAACTCGTCCCCAATGGCCAGTTCCTCTGCCACTACGACGACTTTGCCGCCTGGGTTGGTGACAGAAGCAACTTCAAGATGGAGGACTTCTACCGATGGCAGCGCTACCGCCTCGACGTGCTGATCGAACCGGACGGCGAGCCGGTCGGCGGTCGCTGGAACTTCGATCACGACAACCGCGAACCGCCGCCCATGGACGGCCGGACATGGCCGCAACTCACCCGCTTCGAACTCGACGACATCGACCGGGCCGTCATCGCCGACCTGAACGACGATCTCTGGGGTTCGCCACCCGACGGGACGTGGCCGGTCAACCGCCACCAGGCCCTCATCCGGCTCGATGAGTTCGTCGCCACCGGACTGGAACGGTTCGGTGCCCACGAGGACGCCATGCTCGCCGGCGAGTGGAAGATGGCCCATTCTGCGCTCTCGTCATCGATGAACCTCGGAATACTCCACCCGGCGGAGATCGTTGACGCTGTCGTCGCCGCCCATCGGGCGGGCACGGCGCCGCTCAACTCTGTCGAGGGGTTCCTCCGTCAGGTCATCGGCTGGCGGGAGTATGTGTGGGGGTTGTTCTGGCTGTGGATGCCGGCGTTTCGAGACAACAACGGCCTCGATGCCGACCGGACCGTCCCGCCTGCGTTCACCGGTGCGTCGTCGACCGGAATGGCCTGCGTCGCCAGCGCGGTCGGCCACGTCGAACGTCACGGCTACGCGCACCACATCGAGCGGCTGATGGTGCTGGGCAACCTGGCGCTGACCGCCGGTGTCGAACCTCAGGCCATGACCAACTGGATGTGGGCAAGCTTCGTCGACGGCGCCGAGTGGGTGATGATTCCCAACGTCGTCGGCCTGGCGCTCCACGCCGACGGAGGACGGATGGCGACCAAGCCGTACGCCTCCGGCGGGGCGTACATCAACAAGATGAGCGACTCCTGCAAGGGCTGCCGGTACGACCCGAAGAAGCGGGTCGGCGACGATGCGTGCCCGTTCACCACCTTGTACTGGGACTTTCTCGCCCGTCACGAAGAGGTCTTCGCCCGCAACCACCGCATGGCCCGGCAAGTCGCCGGCATGCGACGTCTCAACAACCTTCCGGCGGTCCGCGAGCGTGCGGTCGAGGTGCTGGCGGCGCTTGACGCGGGCGACCTGTAGGTCTCTTTGGTGGGGATTGCAAAGCTGAAGTCGTACGCTGACTCCCGGCACATCCGGGAGCGGCTGTGCCCTGCAGACCCACTGGAACCTCAACAGAAGGAAACCTATGAAGATCATCGGTAAGATCGGTCAGGCCGGATCGGCAATCTGGATTCTCAACGTCTGGTTCAACCGGTTCAACAAGGACACCGGCTACCGGGGCGGTAACGCAACCAACATGCGCGAGGAGTTCGAGGAGTACGGGCTTCCGGAGCCGGTCATGTACGCCGTCGGGGCCACCAAGGTCAGCCTTGCAACCATGATGCTGGTCGGGCTCGTCAAGCCGAAGTTCGCACGGCCGGCCTCCGTTGGGCTGGCCACGCTGATGCTTGGCGCCATCGGCATGCACCTCAAGGTCAAGGATCCACTGAAGCGCTCGATCCCCGCCATCTCGGTGCTCACCGGCGCCGTCCTGGCTGCGGCCCTCAACGGGGACGACAGCGAGGCCTAAGAGCCGGGGCCCCGGCACCTCGGGTCACGGTTGCTGTTAGGTCAGGTGGAGGTACAGAAGTACTCCGTTGAGTGCAGCGAAGAATGCCGCCTGCGCCATCTCCCGAGGCGCGTCGTGAATGCGCAGGCGGACGGCCACGCCGATCAGCATCATCAACATCAGTCCGCCGGTTGCCAGGGCTCCGATTGTGTCGTTGACCAGGCCGACCAACGCACCCAAGGCTCCCATCACCTGTAGCGAGCCAACAAGCACTCGGTATTGCGGCACGCCGTAGCGCTCGAACTCCTGGCGGACGCGGTCTGCCACCAGGGCTTCGTACCCGTAATAGAAGAATGCTCCTGCCGAACAGAGCGTCAGAATCAGCAGAAGCATCAGGTCGGCAGGCTACGGATGTTCTGGTCGGTTGAGGTGCCACCTCGCTCGCTGCAGCTCTGAAGAGGCTCCTGAGCGAGTGGGCGGGTCAAGATAAGGTGCCGCAATGGGAAGCAGCACCAGCAAGCCGCGTAAGGGTCACAAAAAGCCCAAACACCTGCCCAAGGTCGGGTCACCGGCCAACGAGCGTTGGGAGCACGAGACGCGCAAGCGGCAGGATTTCGGTTCGGGTGTCACGGCTGTGATCATCGGCGTGATTCTGGTAGCGGNNAGGTCGGTAGTAAGACCCATACCGTTGGGCACACCTGGCGGTCATCCGTGACCGGGTCACACTCCCGCTTGTAGCTCCCCGGCACCGCCCTCGCCATCAAAGCGGAGGACCCGGTTGGCGACCTTGTCGATGAAGAAGCGGTCGTGGCTCACGACCAGCACGGCGCCGGGGAAGTGGGCCAACGCACGCTCCATCACCTGGGTGCTTTGCAGGTCGAGGTGATTGGTGGGCTCGTCCAGGATGATGGCGGCCGCTCCCGAGAGCAGGCATTGAGCGAGAGCCACACGTGCTTCCTGGCCGCCGGAGAGATCCCTGATTTTGGTGGCACGGTCCATCTCGGAAAATTGGAACAGGCTGAGAAACCGACCGACCGACTTCCTGGTGGCATGAAAGGCCAGGCTCTCGGGCATGGCGGAGACGGCGTGGCCCACGGTGTCGTCAAGGTCGAGCGCATCGACCATCCGGTTGAACGACACGTGGCTGGTGCCGCTGGTCCACTTGACCTCCCCACTGGTGGGCTCACCTCCGGCGAGGGCGTCCAGCAGGGTGGTCTTGCCGCAGCCGTTGGGGCCGAGGATGGCGATCCTGTCGCCGCGGTGGATATCGAAGCTGAGATTCTCAAACAGGCTGTGCCCGTCGAATGCCATTCCCAGGCCGGTCACCTCGCACAGCCTGTCCTTCACGTGGAGGCCGGAGTAGATGTCTGTCACGATCTGGTCGACGGGTCGGGGCGATCCGCTTTTCTTGATCTTCGCCAGGCGGCGCCGCAGCGCCGGGCTCGGGTTCTTTGCCAGCTCTTTGCGGTTTGAGATCGCCTCCTGCTCGTAGGCGAGCAGTTCGGCTTCGTGCGCAAACTCCCGCTCGAGGCTCTTGATCCGTCGTTGCTTCATCTGCACGTAGTCGTTGAAACCCCCGTCGTATTCGTACAGCCGATGGTTTTCGACCTCGACGATCCGGTTGCAGACCGTCTCCAGAAACTGGCGGTCGTGGGAGATGACGATCAGCGCCCCGTCAAACTTCTGGAACCAGCTTTCCAACCAGCGCAGCCCCGCGATGTCGAGGTAGTTCGTGGGTTCGTCCATGAGCAGGACCTGGGGTTGCTGCAGGATCACCTTGGCAAGGGCCGCCCGGTTTCTCCAGCCGCCGGAGAGCCGACCAATCGGCAACTCCCGATGTTCGTCGGAGAACCCGAGCTTGGTCAGGACAGTGTCGATGTCGTTCTCGTAGGTCCAGGTACCGGCGCGATCCTGCGCTTCCAACAATTCGGCCTGGCGGTCGACCAACCGCATCATTTCTACGTCGTCTGGACCCGCCGTGAAACCTTGGTTCACCTCGTCCATCTGCGCCTCGAGTGCGTGCACCTCTCCGAAGAGAGCGACGAGTTCGGCCTGGATTGTGGTGTCGCTGTCGAGTTCGGAGAACTGCGAGAAGTAGCCAATGGCGACGCCGTCCGAGATGTCGACCGTGCCCTCGTCCGGTGCCTCCTCGCCGAGGATCAGCTTGATCAGGGTCGTCTTGCCGGCGCCGTTTCGGCCGACGAGCCCGACCTTGTCGTCCGGGCCCAGTTTGAAGTGGATCTCGCGGAAGATCGTGGTCCGGTCGTAGGACTTGGAGATGTTCTTCAGGCGTATCCAGCTCAAGTCGGGGAAGCCTACGCCCGCTCATTCGACGCATACGCACCCGGAATCCCCTAGAAACAACCCATGGGAACCAACCTGGTACTGGACGCCGTGAGGCAGATCGGTCCGGCGCTTGCGAGCCGGTCGATCGAGATCGAAGAGGCGCGTGGCCTTCCGCTCGATGTCGTCGAGCTGATCAAGACGACGGGGGCGTTCAGGATGTATGTCCCGGAGGACATGGATGGTCCCGGCGTCACGGCGTGGCAAAGCCTGGAGGTGATCGAGGAGCTGGCCTACCACGACGGTGCCTCCGGTTGGTGTTCGATGATCGGCTCGACGACATCGCTGACGGCTTCGATGCTGCCGGACCGGTTTGCGAACCAGATTTTCGGTGACGACGGCGCCGTCGCCGGCGGGTTCGCCATGCCGTCCGGTCGTGCCACGCCCGTCGACGGAGGCCTGCGCGTCAGCGGCCGCTGGCAGTGGGGTTCGGGCACCCGTCACTGCACTTGGATCGCCGGGGGCTGCCTGCTGGTCGGCGAGGACGGGACACCCCAGGCGAGATCCGACGGCCTGATGGCCCCCTTCGTCTTCTTCCAACCCGACGACGTCGAGTTCATCGACAACTGGGACGTGTCAGGGTTGTCCGGAACCGGCTCGGGCGACTACCAGGTGACCGACGTGTTCGTTCCGGAGGGCCGCTGGGTGCAGTTGGGCGACGACGCGACGGTGCGGCACAACAGCATGTCGCGGTTCTCGTTCTTTGGGCTGCTCGCCTGCGGCGTGGCCTCCTGCGCGATGGGCATCGCCCGGCGGGCCGTCGACGAGCTCGTCGAGCTCGCCGGAACGAAGAGGCCCCAGGGAAGCTCGAAGACGCTCGGCAAACGTCCCCAGGTTCAGGCCGATGTTGCGATCGCCGAGGCCAAGCTGGCCTCGGCATGGGCGTTCGTCGAGGCGTCCATCACCGACTCCTGGGTGACGGCCGAGTCGGGCAGCGCGCCAACGGTGGAGCAGAAGCGCCGGCTTCGGTTGAGCGCCACCCATGCCACCCAGACGGCGGCCGAGGTGGCCGAGCTGATGTACAAGGCAGGCGGCGGCGCGTCGGTCTACACGTCGTGTCCGCTGCAGCGAACGTTCCGTGACGCGTTCGTCGCCACCCAGCATGCGATGGTCGCACCACGAACGTTCGAAACCCATGGTCGGATCCGGCTGGGCATCGAGACGGACACGGGACTTCTGTGAACGAGCTGACGAAGCTGACGAACGAGCTTGACCCCGTCGAACAGCGAGGTCTGCTTCGCGCCTGGCTTGCCGATCACCCCTCCCCCGCTGCCCGCCAGCTGGCCGACGCCGGGCTGATCGCTCCGGACTGGCCGCGGCCGTGGGGGCTCGGTGCCGACCCGCACCTGCAGCTGGTCATCACCGAGGAGTTGGCGGCGGCCGACGTGGCGGTCCCGGACAGCGCGATCGGCATGGGCTGGGCCGGCCCGACGATCCTGGCCGGAGGCACCGAGGCCCAACACCGGCGCTGGCTTCCGGGCATCCTGGACGGCACCGAGATGTGGACCCAGCTGTTCAGCGAGCCGGACGCCGGCTCCGACCTGGCATCGCTTCGCACCACAGCCGAGCGCGACGGCGACCAGTACGTCGTCAACGGACAGAAGATCTGGTCGACGTGGGCCAATCGGTCCCAGTGGGGCATCCTTCTGGCCCGCACCGACCCAACCGTGGCGAAGCACCAGGGCATCTCCTACTTCGTGGTCGACATGGCCACCCCCGGTGTCGAGGTGCGCAAGATCATCGAGATGACCGGCGGCAACCACTTCAACGAGACGTTCCTCAACGAGGTNNCGGATCCCCGTCGAGAACCGCATCGGCGCCGAGGGCGACGGATGGCGCCTGGCGACGGTCACGCTGGGCAACGAGCGGGTTGCGCTGAGCGAGGGCGGCGTGCTCTGGGGGATGGGGCCGACCTTCGGGGAGTGCATGGACGAGATCCGGCGGAGGCCGGCCGCCGGAACCCCGGCGAACCGCCAGCGGGCGGCCAGGGTGTACAGCGACGGGTTCGTCACCAACCTGCTGAGCCAGAAGATCGTCGACGCGATGCTCCAGGGTGAAGATCCGTCGCCGTTCGCGTCGATCCGCAAGGCGAAGGCCGATGCCAACGCCCAGGCGATTCTCGATCTCATCTGCGACCTCGCCGGGCCCGCCGGAATGCTCGGCATCCAATCCGAGGAGGCCGAGGCGACCGATCCCTGGCATTGGGCCTACCTGTTCAGCCGAGCGCTCACCATCGGCGGCGGCACCTCTGAGATCCAGCGGAACATCATCGGCGAACGGCTCCTCGGCCTACCGCGTGAGCCACGGCCCCAACCCTGAAAGTAGGCACATCCATGCAGCTCTATGACGCGATGAGCACCCTGCGAGCGGTTCGCAGGCTGCGAACCGACCCGATCCCCGACGACGTTGTCGATCGGGTGCTTCAGGCCGCCTGTTGGGCACCGACCGGCGGCAACACGCAGCCCTGGAAGGTGATCGTCGCCACTGACCCTGATGTGTTGGCCGGGCTCCAGGCGATCTATCGACCGGAATGGCAGCGCTACGCCGCGCAGGTCCTCGCCAGTCTCGACGGACTCCCCGAGGCCGTGGCGGAACCACGGCGTCGCGTGGTGAGAGCGGGCGATCATCTTGCCAACCACCTGCACGAGGCGCCGGCGGTTCTCGTGTTCTGCGCCAACCCTGCGGCCATGGCCATCACCGACGCCAACCTCGATCGCATCAGCATGGTCGGCGGTGGGTCGGTCTACCCGGCGGTGCAAAACGCCATGCTGGCCTGTGTTGCGGAGGGGCTCGGCTGCACGCTGACCACGCTGCACTGCCTTCGCGAACCCGAGGTGAAGGTCCTGCTGGACATCCCGGACTCGTGGGCGACCGTCGCGCTGGTGCCGATCGGCTATCCGGTCGGTCGCGGCCATGGACCCATCACCCGAAAGGGCCCCGACGTCATGGCGGCACGCGATTCGTTCATCACACCGTGGTCCGACGCCTCACCCTGAATCGCCGTTAGTGGTCGACCGACACCACGACCCGCAACTCGATCGACCTGCGGACGACGGCGCGACGGGCGGCCCGAGCGCGGCCCACCCAGTCCCGAGCCATTGGGCCGCACACCGCCTCCGGATCGGAGCGCGCCTCGTCGGCCAAGGCGAGCATGCCATCGATGGCATCGCGCAACGCCGGGGTCGCCTGCTCGGGTGTTTGGGTGCCGTCGAGGTCGCCCAGCGCTTCGACCAGCCCGGGTGCGTCGCCCCGCTCGACCGCCGACTCCCCCGCCCCCAGTGCCCGGGAGCAGCGTTCTGCGTCGTCCTCGCCCGGAAGCACACCGGCGCCGTGCGCGGTGCCCAACGTGTTGAACACGTAGGCGGAGCGGTGGTCCATGTCCGAACGGAAGAACCACCGCTGACCCGAATCGTGCAGGAACATCCAGATGTCGTTGATGTCAACGTCGTCCTCCCGCTCGAGGAACGAGTTGGTGGCCAGCCCGTAGCGCAGCTGGTGGCGCTCCCGGTCGATGCTGCGCCCGTCGGCGAACACCAGCGGCTGGGTGATCTGCTGCAACGGAATCCACAGGTTGACCAGCATCAGCGAGGGTTCGTGATTGTGGACGCCGGGTGAGTCGTGACGGAAAAGCGTGGGCCCGTCGCCACCCATCAGCTGTCGTATCGGCGTGCCGAACACGTCCTGGTCGGCGTGTACCGCATCGGCGGGTCCGTGGCCGTTTTTGCCCGTCGGCAGCGACGGCACCATCGACATGCGGTTCGGCCCGGCGGTGCGCATGAACTGCCCCTCATCGGCCACGTACAGCACCGTCAGCGTCAGCCCACTGGCACACCGCAGCACCGCTCCCTCCAGCGCCGCCTGCACCGCCGCGGCGTCAGCTTCGATCAGGCTGCCTGCCGCATCGATTCGTTCCAGCACACGCTGAAGGTCGGCGAACGGCGCCAGGTCGACGGTGTCGAAGCCCGCTTCGAGCAGGTCGACGTCGACGTCGACATGAGTGCAGTCGGTCGTCGGACAGTCGTGGTGCTCCACGCTCTCGCCCCCATACGGGGCGGCTCCCCGTTCGCCTACTCGCAACAAGCCGGGGTGCTCGACGTCAGGAATCGCGAACGCATCCGGGAGGAAGCCCAGCTCGACGGGATACGTGCCGGTTTGGCGAGTCATCGGCCGATCGTACCGGCGGACAATGCGTCATGACCCGAACTTGCGCGTCACTCCCAGAGCAACCGATTGTGAGGGCCGAAGTGTAGACATCCACTTATAGGATATCTAAGGTACCGGCATGGAAACTGCAACTCGCACAGGCATTGGCGCCGCCGACTTCTACGCCGACCCTCACGCGACCAAGTATCAGGCGGAGCTCGAGGCGAATCCGAACGCGTTTCGGATTCTCTTTGACCTGCTGAACTTGCCTGCTAACGAACAACGGCTCGCCGACGCAGAGATGCACAACCTGCCCGCCCTCGCCGGAGTTGTCCGGTTCATCGAGGCAGACCCGACGATCGAACGCATTCTCGTCTCTGGTCCTCCCGGCTTCCGC
>MTKZ01000973.1_pt2 | contig 119612 bp, 103 predicted proteins | sample 1042781 | NCBI WGS metagenome assembly MTKZ01 (sample SAMN06212207, study PRJNA360539) | anaerobic digester metagenome | biome: Wastewater treatment plant; material: sludge; isolation source: anaerobic digester fed with sludge from wastewater treatment plant | place: Denmark: WWTP Viborg ... | reverse complement strand
TCACCCCAGTAGCTTGTAATGTCACTGATGCCGGCATGGGCAATTGCAGTCCGGAAGATATCAGTACGGGTCTGCAGCATCATAGTGGTGAATCCTCCATATGAAGCGCCGACACATCCGACATTTGCAGCATCGGCAGAGGGGAACGCTGCCAGGAACTTCTTTGTACCTTCAATTATGTCATCAATTGCCTCGCGCCCCCAGCCGTTTACGTGCAGGGCTGAGAAATCCTGCCCGAATCCCGTCGATCCCGAGGGCTGCAGGACATAAACCATATACCCCTCGGCAGCCCATACTTCCTTTGGATAACGTCCCCCGAAAGACCTGTCTGTGGGAGTTGTCCCGCCATAGAAGTTTACAATCACGGGGTACTTTTTGGCCGGGTCATAATTTACCGGGTAGTATACCCTTCCATAGATGGTTATTCCCCGGGAGCTTTTGAAATTCCATTCTTCAGTCCGCCCTTTCAGCACATACGCCAGCCGGTCTGCACCCGGATCAGAGAGCAAGGATGATTTCCCGGTTGAGAGGTCAATTGCATAAAGTTTTACCGGAGTGCTGATGCCTGTTCCGCGGAGTAAAGCAACATTACTTTTTTCCGCATAGTCAACGGAAGTGATGACCTCCACCGGCACATCGATTTTTGTAAAGTTCCTCCTTTTCGGGTCAAGCCTGTAGAGGTTCACGTAGTCGCGTTCCGTGGCAGTAAGATATATCTTGCCGTCCGGGGCCCAGCGTGCAGTCCCGGCTGCCGGGTCAAAATTGCGTGTCAGAGGCTCGGCTTTTCTGGTCTTAAGGTCAAAGAGATAAAGCTGTGTATCATAGCTGTTTGGAATCCGGCCGTCGCTAACCTTCACCCCCAGGCTGCCGAAAGTCTCCGGTCCGCCCGATACGAGCAGTTGCGTACCGTCAGGTGAGTACTGGCATGAACCGCCGTACAGCTTGTCAATCCAGATTGTATCAAGGCGCATTGTACTGATTTCCAGTTCATAGAGAGTCTGTTTTGAGAAAGGAACCTCGCTGTAGTCCTGTCGTGAAACGGAGAAGAGAATCCGCCGGCCGTCAGGGCTGATTGCGTGCAGCGTTGCTGAACTTGATCCGGCGGTAATAGGCTGTGACACCTTCGTGGCAGAGTTATAGATATACAGATAACTCCGGTTGCGAGTTCCGGGAATACGGTCCTCATTGTCAAAAACCCGTTTCAGATCACCTGTTTTCTCAGCCTCCTCATTCCGTGAGTACACAAAATAATCTTCTGCCGGTGACCAGACAATGCGGCCGGGCGATTTCAGGCCGGATGCGGCAACGCTCTCCGTACCGGTCTTCATGTCATACACTATCACATCACTCGTCCCCTCCCTGTCAATCTGGTAATAAAAGCGGTCGGATTTTGGCATCCAGTCGGCACGGAGGGCATTGTTTCGCAGAGCGAAGAGGTTTTTGTTCAGCTCCATATCATAAACCTGTAATGAGCTCTGGGGTTTCCCGCTGCCCGGCAAAATCTCGGTTGTCTGGATTAGAACATATTTGCCTGAAGGAGAAAGTCTTGCTCCTGATATGCTTACTCCTTCAAGGATATCGTTGATTGTAAGTGTCCGGGCGGGGTTCGTGCTCCATGACAGCACTGCCGAATCGTTTGCTGCTGATACGTCAGCGGCGAACCTGAGTGTTTTTTCCGTGCTGATGAGCTTCAGCCCTACCTCATGAATTCCTGTTCCCAGTGTCAGGTCAATCTTAACTGGCTTGTCCGAAGGTTTGCCCTGCGATTTCACCTTTTTACCGTTGAGGCTGAGCTCAAAGACTGCATTGGTTGAAATATTAACCGAAGCTTTGGTCCACCGGTCGCTGCTGATGAAACCGGCCATCAGGACAAGCTGGTTGTCCCTGTTGACTGAAGTGAGAAGGCTGTCGTCTGGCAGGGTTACAACGGGCCATGATTTTAGGTCTGCATCATCAGCCTGTACATTCTCGAGAAGGGCTGCCGTATCAAATTTTTTCCCGTCAACCGATGGCTGATCAGCGAAGAACGGCAGAAAGAGCTGGTCAACGCCGGAGATTCTCCAGTCATTACATACGATTTTGTTTTGTGCTGTTGATGCTACTGCAATCAGCATAAGTAATAAAAGGCCGGTGAGTTTTTTCATTCTATTTGATTTTTATTGATTTCGGTTGTGTCCGGGAGAAATCCAAATAACCTATCTCCAGGTGTCAATCCTGTCAAGCGGATAGATCGGTCTTGGGATATGCACATAGTTTAGTGCGAACGGATCAGTGTTGCTCAGTCCGGGTGATATCACATTGACAGTCTTCCTGTTGTAAAGGAGGTAGTTGTACCTGAACGGGAATAGGTTCTTCACAACCACGATATCGGCTTTCCAGATTGAGAGCCCAAGGTCTTTGAAGTCGGCCGGCGTTCTTGATGCCATCGGCAGTTCAGAGATAATAAGGTGTATGCCGTTTTGTTTCACTATGAGTGTCTTTCCGAATGAAGTCTCCTGCTTGAGGGTCACAACACCGTTGTATGTGAAGGGCTGGTTATAGACGGTGTCTATCTTCCCTCCCACTGTCAGTGTCACCTCATCGCCGATATTGCTGTTCCATGCTTCGAGTGCGGCAGCCTCATCGCGCAGGGCGATATATGAGGTCAGCTCACTGCCCTTCTCCACAAGGGCTTTCAGTATCCAGGTGCTTTCTCCGGGGGTTCCGGTACCTACGGCATCGGAGACATCGCAGAAGACAAGTGTCCCAAGTGCCCGTGCAACCTTCTTCTGTTGTGCAATTGCGACCGCCTCTCCGGGGCTGTTTCCTTCAGGCTGCGGCACATCCCGCACTGCCCAGGCCATCTCCGAGATTTCATCGGCCAGTTCCCGTGACAGGTCAGCCTTGTCGTTTGTGATTGCGATTGTACTGTAACCCAGCTCAGGATCATCTATCCAGATATGGACCGGGAAGAATGAGACGGAAAGAACATCTTCCTGTTTCTCCATCTTTTTCATTGCAGAAAATATCTTGTTGAACGGGGGAAGGAAATCGACATTGATGCCTCCTCCCTTGAGGAGCTTCATCTTGTTTACCACCATAACCGGTTCAATTTCACCCATAACAGTTCTTATCAGGAGATCACCTGCCTTAAAGGCTGTCTTGAAATGGTCACGGTGGGGATTTGTATGGTATCCGACAATTATGTCTGCGTTCTCAGCCCTGCGCCGGGTGACATTGGCATGGAGGTCAAAGGTTACCGCAATTTTCACATCCGTGCCAAGCGTATCCCTTAATGAACTGATCAGGTCACCTTCCGGGTCAAACATCCCCTGCACTCCCATTGCGCCGTGAAGCGAGAGGTAGATACCATCAACCTTCTCCTGCCCGGTAACCGCATCAATGATGAGGTTTTTTATTTTCCTGTAGAAAAGGCTGTCTACCGGTCCGCCAGACATTGATTTAGCCTGGAGTACGGGTATTGCCCTGATCCTGCCTCTGCCGCTTTTCTCAACTGCGGAAAGGAAGCCTGCCAGTTGTTTGTCCTCTTTAACTGCCGAAGCGGAGACATCCTCGCCGTAAAAAAGGTGGTCAGATTTGAAGTTGACTTCTTTAGTTATTACAGGAGAGAAACTGTTGACTTCATGCATGAATTCAGCATATAGAATTACCTTCTGGTCTGAGGGGCTCCCGGATGAATTTTCTCCGGAGCAGCCCGATAAGGCAGCGACTGTCACCGAAACCAGTACATAAATGATTTTACTGAAACGGACTTCAAATTTGGCTTTCATGAATATTGGTATATTGGACAAAAATAGGAAAAACAGGATTTACCTTGCCTGTGCGGGTAATGTTAAACAATATATGTTTAAAATGGTTTTAAGCATCAAAAGGGAACACTAATGAAGGCAGAAAAGAGGATTGTTGTTACAATACTGATGCTAATGACTGTTGTTGTGGTGGTGGCTCAGGACGGTAGCCGTGCATTCGGAGAAGTCAGCCTTGCTGCCAATAATGCAGGGATGTATGTTCTGGGAGGCTGGGCACTGGCAAATATGGCGGCGGGTGCTTACGGATGGGCTGCATTTGAGGGAGAAAAAAAGTATTTCAGTCAGATGAACCTGTTCTGGAATATTGTCAACCTGTCAATTGCAGGATTTGCTCTGTACAGCAACTACAGCACTGACCTGCTATCCCTTGGCGATGGTGAGATCATGACGAAGCATCTCAAAACGGAAAGGCTTTTTCTGATAAACTCAGGTCTTGATGTGGCATATATGGGTGCGGGGATTCTGATGAGGCACCTCGGTACTGGTTCGGAGAGGAGAGGTGATCTGCTTAAAGGCTACGGCAACGCAGTGATACTACAGGGCGGTTTCCTCCTGGTGTTCGACATTGTGATGTATTTCATCTTTCGTGATATAAGACCCGCCGTTATCGAATTAACCTCAGCGTTGCAGCAGGGAACTCTGCATTCTGGTATCAGAATTGCATTCTGACCAGCCGGATCCCGGGAATCAGCATGACTTCCACAATGAGTATCCCTGTTAGTTGGTGTAGTGGCAGTGTCCTGGAGCACAGCCAGGTAACGGTTTATTATTCAAAAGTCATTCCGGTTCGGGAAGAGGGCGGGAGCGCAGCCAGTTAACCGCTGAGTCTGAAGCCAGGGTTTGGTTGAAAAGTGCTCCCTGTTCCTTCTCCCCTTTAAGGAAGCAATCCAGCCACGGGACCATATACCTTGCAAGAATGGCGGACTGCTGTTCAGTATTCAGTCCCTGCCTGCAGCCAGCAAGTCTCTCGGCAGTGAAGCATTTGCGGCTGTCGCCCATGCCGCAATGTGAACCATTGATTATCGAGATATAAGTCTTGTTTTCCGCACCCGACCGCTCATACATCGGCTGGTGATTCTTTTCAGGAGAGGTTATGCAATCGCTCGTGCCGGAAAAAATCAGTGTAGGGACCATTACGAGGGAAGCAGCTTCGATGGCGGAAGGCCTGATCTGATAAGGTGTAAGTGCAATCACGGCATCAGCATCAGCGTTGCCGGCGGCGGCGTGAAACATGGCGCCTCCACCCATGCTGTGCCCCATAAGGCAGCATATGGTATCTGCAATCCCGTATAAAGGTGAAGCAGGATCATTGCCCAGTCCGGCCACTGATGCCGCAAGAAACCTGACCTCATCGGCGTAGCCTATGTGAGACGGCAGCGGGCCTTCAAAAGTTGTCAGGCTGAGCATTACATAACCAGCCGGCACCAGAATATTCACCAGGTTGCCGTACTGGTCTCCCGGGTGCTGGTATCCGTGAGCAAAGCAGATAACCGGAAACTTGCAGCCTGTCATTCCGGAGGGCGCAGCGCTCCCCGCCTGAGCGGTCACAGGGTAGTAAGCCTCGAATTTCACCCTCCTGTTTCCCCGGGATTCATCCCTGAGTTCCATCCTGGCATGACCAATAGTATACTGCGCTGATGCGGCCATGCAAGTGAGCAAAGCTGTCATAAGCGCTGCAGTTCTGGGTGAAAACATATTCAGCCTCCGGCATAGTATGAAACCCTGCACCCCTGGTGGAGGGAAGCGCCAAATTACTCAATCTTTCCTTCAGCGGCAACGCCTGGAGAGCGCGGATATCATGGTTTTAAAATGATTATTATTTTTACACTGCGCTGCAGGAGGATGGACATAAAACAGCCGGACCTGGCAGCGGGGAATATTTATGCTATGGAAAAGACTCTCTTCGATCTCCTCGTCTGGCTGTGGATCTCAGTTGCCGTGGTCATTTTTATTGTTCTGCTTTTTATCACGGCGCCGTTCGGCCGGCACTCGAAGAACACATGGGGTGTGACAATTCCTGACCGCATGGGGTGGTTCCTGATGGAGATCCCCGGACCGGTCATTTACCTGTCACTGGTCATCGCAGGCATTGGACCCAAAACGTTGACAGTATGGATTATAACAGGCCTCTACCTGTTACACTACACCAACAGGGCCATAGTATATCCTCTGAGAATCAGAACCCGTGGAAAGCAGATGCCACTGGTGGTTGCAATAATGGCAGTCCTTTTCAATTTTGTCAACGCCGGCTTCCTTGGATACTTTGCAGGCTCCCTCCAGACCCACTACACTGATGCCTGGCTTACCGATCCGCGGTTCCTGACAGGGCTTCTGATATTCATTGCGGGAATGGCGATAAATATGACCTCCGACAACAGGCTTATCCACCTCAGAAAAAAGAGCGGCGACGGGTACCAGATCCCCCGGGGCGGTTTGTTTGAGAGGATCTCATGTCCCAACCTGTATGGCGAGATTGTGGAGTGGGGAGGGTATGCCCTACTGTGCTGGTCGCTGCCGGCACTTTCATTCTTTCTCTGGACCTTCAGCAACCTGGTGCCGAGGGCATTGTCTCATCACAGGTGGTACAGGAGCCATTTCTCCGATTACCCGACAGGAAGGAAAGCAGTTCTCCCTTATATTTTGTAATTTGCCGTATCAAACCGGAATGCCATGAAAGGATCATATTTAAACTGGAAAGGACGTTTTCTCTGGATAGCAATCTTTGCCATTTCTATGGGCTTCCTGGAAGCAATTGTAGTAGTCTATCTCAGGAAACTGTACTATCCTGACGGATTCTCTTTTCCACTGCGTCTCATGTCGGCCGACCTGGTGACCGCTGAATGGATCAGGGAGATTACCACCCTGGTAATGCTGGCCGGCATAGGCATCATTGCCGGCCGCAACGGTTTGCAGAGGCTTTTTTATGCCCTGTTTGCATTTGGTATTTGGGATATAGTCTATTATGCAGCGCTCAGGATTTTTCTGGGCTGGCCTGAGACACTCATGACATGGGATCTCCTCTTCCTGATACCTGTTTCATGGCTGGGGCCGGTGCTGGCGCCGGTGATCAATTCACTGACAATGATCATGATGGCGCTGCTTTTCATAGGGAGACAGGAAAAAGGATTTTACATCAGGCCGGGTCTCTCAGACTGGGTACTGATAGTCAGTGGCGCGGTGGTAATTCTCTATACTTACCTCGTTGACTATTCGCGCCTGCTGTTTGAGAGCGGGGCCCTCAGCGCAAAGGAGTCGCCGGAGGCAGGAGAACGGCTGGCTGTGATGATAACAACTTATGTTCCTGATCATTACAAATGGACTCTCTTTATTATCGGGGAAGCACTCATCATAGCTGCAACAATAAACGTATTAATAAGAAGTCGCAAATATTCAAAAGATGAAACAGTTAACTAACCTGACGGCATTGATTATGCTATTACTGATTTTACCCGGCTGCGGAGATAAAAAGAGCAAAAGTGCAGAGGCCACTGACCCCTGGCTGTGGCTTGAGGAAGTTGATGCGGAAAAGTCCCTTGACTGGGCCCGTGAACAGAACAGACTCTCTGATGAGGTTCTGACGGTGAGACCGGAATTCACGGAGCTGCGTGAGAGGTTCCTCGGGGTGCTGAATGACAGGGACAGGATTATCTACCCCGGCATTACAGGAGAGATGAGCTATAACCTCTGGCAGGACGAAAAGAATGAGAGAGGTCTGTGGAGAAGGATGTCTAAGCAGGATTACCTTGCAGGAAAGGATGTGTGGGAGACGGTGCTCGATCTGGACCTGCTTTCAGCGGAAGAAGGGAAAAAGTGGGTCTTCGGCGGAGCCTCATGGCTCGGGCCGGAAAACCGTTACTGTCTGCTCTGGCTCTCTGACGGCGGAAAGGATGAGAGTTACATCCGTGAATTTGATGCTGTGGCAAAGAAGTTTGTCGGGGGAGGATTCTCCATACCGGAAAGCAAGGGAAGCGCAGCCTGGGTCGACAGGGACCATATCCTGGTTGCCACCAACTATGGTCCGGGTACGATGACCTCGTCGGGTTACCCGGCAGTAGCCAAACTGTGGAAGAGAGGCGAGGATCCGGCAAATGCAGTCATCATGCACAGGACTGATACCGCCAACATGGGTATTTTTGTCAACGGCGGAGAGGTTAACGGAAAGCAGTATGTTTTTCTGAATGAGAATGTCGGTTTCTATGAGTCGTCGGCTTATCTTCTTACCCCTGAGGGTATGAAGGCACTTGACATCCCGAAGGATGTTGAGACAAGGGGAATGTTCAGGGAGGCGATGCTGCTATACCTGCAGTCTGACTGGACTCTCAGCGGAATGACATATAAGAAGGGTACGCTGGTCAGTTTTGATATCCCATCGTTCCTCTCAGGAACGGCTGTGGTAAAAACACTTTACGAGCCCGGGGAGAGGGAGAGTCTTGCCGGCGTAATGTCAACCCGTGATTTCATCGTGATAGCAACGATGGAAAACGTCCAGGGAAAGCTGTGGATCATGCGTCCTTCCGGTGACAGCTGGGTCACAGAGGCAGTCCCGGTGCCGGAATTCGGCACTGTAGGCCTTGCCGGTTCGGATGACAGGTCAAATGACTACTTCTTCGCCTTCAGCAATCCGGTCACTCCCTCAACCCTGTATTATGGAGACGGGAAGCTGATCAGGCCGATCAGGAAGCAGAAGGATTATTTCAATGCCACAGGTGTGAAAGTTGACCAGTATGAAGTAGCATCAAAGGATGGGACGAAGATTCCGTATTTCATTGTATACCCGGCAGAGATGGCCCCTGACTGCAGCAATCCGACCCTTGTTTATGCCTACGGCGGTTTCAACTCCGCCACCCGTCCGGGCTACAGTTCCATCACCGGTATCGGCTGGATTGAAAAGGGTGGTGTTTATGTCATTGCCAATATACGTGGCGGAGGTGAGTTTGGCCCTGAATGGCACCATTCGGCTCTGAAGGAGAAGAGGCAGAATGCCTATGATGATCTGTTTGCCGTGGCAGAGGATCTTATCTCGAGAAAGATCACCTCGGCAGAGAGGATGGGTTTCTACGGCTGGAGCAACGGCGGATTGCTGGCAGGCGTGGCCATGACGCAGCGGCCCGATCTGTGGAATGCAGTGGTTATCGGAGCCCCATTGCTTGACATGAAGCGTTATAACAAGCTGCTAGCCGGCGCAAGCTGGATGGACGAATACGGCAATCCTGACGTGCCGGCTGACTGGGAGTTCATCAGCAAATACTCTCCATACCAGAATCTTAAGACGGATGCAAAGTATCCCACTCCGCTTTTCGTCACCTCCACGAGGGATGACCGGGTACATCCGGGACATGCGCGCAAGATGGCGGCAAAAATGATTGAAATGGGACATCCTGTTCTTTATCATGAGACCATAGAGGGTGGTCACGGTGCAGCATCGACCAACGCCCAGGAGGCTGAGATGGAAGCGCTGATCTTTACCTATCTTAATATGAAGCTCGGCAAATAGTCGTCACCGGGCATCCTGATCATCAGCCTGCATAAAATATGGAAGGCTGCCGGTTGGGGCTCCGGCAGCCTTCGCTGCATTAAAACGGACTTATGGAAAGAAAGAAAGAATCAGATAAATCAGGTACCTGAAACTCTTCAATCCGGTACCATAACAGCTAACCACTTTTGAAATGTACTTTATCCATTATGAAGATTTGATGAAGAAAACGTGGCCGGTCAATCCGGATCATCATTTTTTAATGATGATAATTCAGTTGAATCGATGATATTTCATATGATACAATTTGCCGGTATAAAATTTTTATATATTTATAGAGCCTGATTTTAGATTTTGTAACCTAACCAATACCACCATGACCAGAACAAAACATGTATTGAATGCGCTTCTTTGCCTGATGATCATTCTTGCGTCCTGCGGCGGCGGGAAGGGCACGGAGGCGAAGAAAGCGCCTGAGGCAGTGGCGGAAACAGCAACTGTAAGCCTGTCGATAGAAGGGATGACATGCACCGGGTGTGAAAACACCATATGCACCAGCCTGGAAAAAGTTCCCGGGGTGAAGTCGGTCACCGCCTCACATACTGACGGCAAGGCAGTCATTGAATTCGAACCGGGAAAAGCTGACACGGCAATGCTTAAGGAGGCAGTGAATGGCGCCGGATATAAAGCACTGAAGATCAGCGCAGTTGCCGACGGAGAGAAGGAATAAGATTCCATTGCAGACAAATCTCTTAAACATCAAGCTGATTACCAATGTCCAGAGACAAGAAGGAAGAGGGTAATCGCAGCAATGACCTTGACAGGGTAATTGAAAACTCCAGGCGTGATTTTCTCAGGAAGCTCACGCTGGCGGGAGCGGTTACCGTCACGGGAGGAGCAGCGATTTACTCAGGCCATCGCTTCGAGAAGGCCAAGCACCGGGAAGGTTACGTCAAGGTACTCACCGAAGACAACCGCCTTGTGGAGATACCTGTTGAACAGATGCGCGATTTCAAGCCTGACCTCAGGATGCTTCAGAGCCGTGGCAGGGAGGGCATAGCCGGGAAGAGGTGGGTGATGGTAATTGACCTTTCAAAGTGCCGCAATGCCAGAAAGTGCGTTGAGGCATGCCAGAGCGCCCATCACCTGAGACCATATGAATATCATATAAACACTCTTGTGATGCAGGAGTCTGTAAACACTCCTGCATTTTTTATGCCCAAGCCGTGCCAGCACTGCGACAATCCGCCGTGTGTGTCGGTATGCCCGGTGGATGCCACCTTCAAGAGGCAGGACGGCATTGTACTCATTGACAACGATAGGTGCATCGGCTGCCGGTTCTGCATGGCAGCATGCCCCTATTCAGCAAGGATATTCCACTGGCAGGAGCCTTCGAAACATGAGGAAGACGGCAATAAAGAATACGATGTTGAGCTGAATGTTCCGCAGAAGAAGGGTACTATCAGCAAATGTCTCTTCAGTGCTGACAGACTGAGGGAAGGAATGCTCCCGTATTGCGTCTCCGCCTGTCCCAACGGTGTCTTCTACTTCGGCGACGAGAACGAGGATGCCGTCACCAACGGCACAACGAAGGAGACGGTTCGCTTCAGCGAACTCATCGAGAAGAATGGCGGTTACAGGCTGATGCCTGAACTGGGGACCCAGCCCAGGGTTTATTATCTCCCTCCCAAGAACAGGATATTTGAGTTTGAGCAGGGAGAAAAAAGAGAGTATAAGCAGGAAAAAGCATAAACCGGCTTCACCATGGATGAGATACGCTTCAATACCCCGCATGAGAAGGGAAAGATTGATTCCCTGGCCTCTGACATCCTGAAAAGTGTCCGGATCAATGCCGGTTTCCTGCTGTGGATGACTTTCCTTTTCACATTGCTGGCCGCCTGTCTTTTTGCCTATATAATACAGCTCCGCAAGGGACTGGGTGTTACCGGTCTTCGTGATTTCACAAGCTGGGGGATGTACATCGCCAACTTTGTATTTTTCGTGGCCACCAGTCTTTGCGGTATGCTGATCAGCTCTGTGCTTGGACTGATAGGCTACAACTGGGTGAAACCCATTTCGCGCATAGCCGAGATAATAGCCATTGCCTTCGCCGCAGTGGCGGGACTTGTCATAATCTCCGACATGGGCCGTCCTGACAGGCTTCCCTATGTTTTCCTGTTCGGCAGGGTGCAATCGCCCATACTCTGGGATGTGACTGTGGTCACCACCTACTTCGTGCTAAGCATGCTGCTATGGTTCTTTCCGATGATTCCTGATCTGGCCATTGCGAAGGACCGGCTTGAGGGGAGACCGAAATTCCTCATCAGGGCTTACGAGTTACTGTCATTCAGGTGGATGCATCATGAAGTGCAATACAGGATACTGGGCCAGGCAGTGAGGATACTTCTCATACTGATCATTCCGACAGCCTTTGCAATCCACACTGTTACCTCATGGCTGTTTGCGGTGACGCCACGTACCGGGTGGGACAGCACCATCTTCGGGCCATATTTCATCTCAGGGGCATTTGTATCCGGAGCAGCAGCCGTTATTATTGCCATGTACTTCTTCAGGGTGAACTACAAGTTGGAAAAGTATTTGAATGCCAGGGTTTTTGAGAGAATGGGAAGGGTAATGATCCTGGTTGCAATAGTTTACCTTTATTTTAATCTGAATGAGTTCCTTGTGCCGGCGTACAAGCTGAAGACGGGTGATGCCATACACCTGAGGGAGCTGTTTACAGGCCATTATGCCATGCTTTTCTGGGGCATCCAGCTGATCGGGCTGGTGATTCCCATTTTATTGCTGCTCTTCAGGCAGATGCGGAAACCCCTGCCGATGATGATAATCTCCCTGTTCGTGCTTTGTGCTTCATGGTTCAAAAGGTACATCATTGTGGTTCCGCCGCAGGCTCACCCTAACCTTCCGGTACAGAATGTTCCGGTTGAGTGGATGGTTTACAGCCCCACTCTCATTGAGACCGCAGTAACCGTAGCCTCAATTGTGCTGGTGCTGATTATAATCACAATCCTCTCCAAGCTCTTCCCGGTGATACCGATATGGGAGATGGCGGAAGAGAAAGAGGATGCAGAAAGAATTATCCAATAACAGAAAACGCTGAGTTGATATGAAATATACAACAGGAGTGATAATATGCCTCATGCTGCTCCCTTCGTTTGCCCGGGGGCAGGACTGGGTGGTTCCCGATGACAGGAAAGGGAGACTCAGCACATTCCCGTTCACGGATGATACGAGGAAAGAGGGAGAGAAATTATACCAGGTCAATTGTCATTCATGCCACGGTGATCCCGGAAGGAACAACTTCATTGCGCTTCAGCCGCCTCCCGGTGACCCTGCCACCGAAAAAATTCAGAGGAACAGTGACGGTGAGATCTTTCACAAGGTATCCGCCGGACGCGGGCAGATGCCATCATTCCGGAGCGTGCTGACCACCGATGAAATATGGAAGGTGGTCTCCTTTATACGAAGCTTCAACCGCAGCTACGTTCAGAAGGTAATGCAGGTGATAACCTCCTCTGCATACCCGGGTGCAATTATCAGCATGAAGCTGGCTTACGATGAAGCGACAAAACAGGTCCTGGTAATTGCCTCTGCCACAAGCGAAACCGGAACTGTTCCCGTTACCGGAGCCGGGGTGCGACTGCTGGCCGCAAGGTATTTCGGGAAGATGGCTGTGGATGAGGAAAAAACAACTGACGTCAACGGTGTGGCCACCTTCAGTGTTCCGGAAGGTTTACGTGGAGATACCGCTGGAAACATAGGTTTCAGTGCCATGTTCACTGACGAAGCGACTTTCGGGAGTGTCTCGAAGGACACGGTGCTGATGGCAGGAATGCCGGTTATCCCGGTAAGCCTCACTGCCAATAGAGCCATGTGGAACACTGTCAGGAAGGCCCCGGTCTGGATTATCCTGGCATACGGACTGGGAGTACTGGCAGTCTGGGGATTCATCGTTCTCGTGATGTTCAAACTCCGCGACATCTTTACTGTGGGCACTGCTCTCAGTGAGAACATTTCCGCTTCACACGGACAAACAGAACCAACCAAAAACTGACAGATATGAAGAACCTGGCCCCAATCGGACGTATCCTGTTCGCGCTGCCATTTGCTGTGTTCGGGATAAACCATCTCCTTATGATGGATTACTACCTGGGTATGCTCACCTCGTTCATTCCGCTTGGCGGATATACAATAATTCTTACGGGACTGGTGATGATTATCGTAAGCATCAGCATCATCACAAAGAAATTTATCAGGCTTTCCACACTGATACTTGCAGGGCTGCTGCTGATATTCATTCTTACAATTCACTTGCCTCATCTGTTTGACGGCACTGACAGGGTTCCCATAATGATTGCCCTGCTAAAGGATATTTCGCTTATGGGAGGCTCCCTTATGATTGCAGGATACTGCGCTGAAGAAGAAACAAAAAAAGCTGAAAAATGAAGATATTTAAAGTTGCCGCCCTGGCATTTTTTATTTTTCTCTTTTCGCCGGCAGGCGCACAGGAGATAAAAACAGCAGGGTATAAACAACCCGAACCGGAAGTAGGTGTTATTGAACATCTTGGCGATACCATTCCGCTTGACCTCTGGTTTTACAATGAAAACAGTGAGCAGGTTACACTCCGCTCACTCATCGACCGGCCTACCATATTGAGCTTCGTCTACTTCGACTGCCCGAACCTTTGCAGCCCCCTGATGGACGGCATTGCCGATGTGGTAGGCAAAATGGACATGACCCTGGGTACTGACTACAAGATCATTACCATCAGCTTCAACACCAGCGATACTCCGGAGAAGGCAAAGGAAAAGAAACAAAACTTCGTCCAGCGGATAAGCAAGGAGAACCAGAAGGACTGGATTTACCTGACGGGAACTCAGGAGAACATCAGCGCCATCACGGCAGCTGCGGGATTCAAATACACTCCTCAGGGGCTTGATTTTGCGCATCCTTCGGTGATAACGGTGGTCAGTCCCGCCGGCAAGATTACCCGTTACCTGTACGGCCTTACATACTTGCCGTTTGACGTAAAGATGGCAGTGATTGAGGCTCAGAAGGGGATTGCCAGACCGACTGCCAACCGGATCCTCGAGTACTGTTTCGCTTACAATCCGGCCAGCAAGACCTACACCCTGCAGGTAACGAGAATAGTGGGTATTATTACGATTTTCTTCCTTGTTCTGATAATGATAATTCTCCTTGCCAGGAGAAGGAAAAAATAAGAGGGATTCTTATGGGAAATGAAACACAGCCGAGTTACCTGGAGTACCAGGGCAGACACAAGGGATTGGCAGGATGGCTGCTAAGCACCGATCACAAGCGGATCGGACTGCTCTATCTCTATTCCATCGTGGTGTTTTTCTTTGTTGCAGCTTTCCTTGGGCTGCTTATGCGCATCGAGCTGATAGCCCCGGGAAAGACCATCATGGAGCCACAGACGTATAACGGGCTCTTCACCATTCACGGAATCATCATGATCTTCGTGATTGTGATTCCCGGCCTGGCTGCAGTCTTCGGGAACTTTTTCCTGCCGATACTGATAGGCGCCAGGGATGTGGCCTTCCCGAAGCTGAACCTCTTCTCATGGTATCTCTATATAACGGGAGCCGTGCTGGGGGTTATGTCACAGTTCATGGGGAGCGGTCCTCCGGATACAGGCTGGACCTTCTATGTTCCCTACAGCGTGGAGTCGGCCACCAGTGTGATATGGGCACTGACAGCAGCTTTTATCCTGGGATTCTCGTCAATTCTCACGGGTCTGAACTTCATTGTGACCATTCACCGGATGAGGGCGCCGGGGATGAAGTGGTTCAGGATGCCGCTCTTTCCGTGGGCTCTTTATGCAACGGCATGGATACAGGTACTTGCGACACCGATTGTGGGTATCACGCTGCTGATGGTGATAGCCGAGAGGGTGCTGAACATCGGGTTCTTTGATCCGGCGCTGGGAGGTGACCCCGTGCTGTTCCAGCATCTCTTCTGGATCTATTCCCACCCGGCAGTATATATCATGATCCTTCCCGCCATGGGTGTGGTCACGGAGATTTTTCCGACATTCAGCCAGAAGCCGGTATTCGGATACGGGGCAATAGTGGTTTCCAGTCTTGCTATTGCCTTTGTAGGCTATTTCGTCTGGGGTCACCATATGTTCACCTCAGGGATGAGCTATTATGCAAGGTGGTTTTTCTCGTTCCTTACGTTTATCGTGGCGGTGCCCAGTGCAATAAAGGTATTCAACTGGATATCAACAATGTATGGAGGTTCGATTGATCTCAAGCCTCCCCTGCTCTATGCCATCTCGTTCATCTTCCTGTTCATGATCGGCGGTTTCACCGGCCTGGTGCTCGGTTCCCTGGCCACCAACGTACAGACTCATGATACAGCGTTTGTGGTGGCACACTTTCATTACATAATTTTCGGGGGGATGGGTTTCGCCTTCTTTGCCGGCATGCACTACTGGTACCCGAAGATGTTCGGGAAGATGTACAACAACCGGGTGGCGAACATTGCATGGGGATTCAACTTCGTCGGATTCAACCTGCTTTACTTCCCACATTTCATTATCGGGATCCAGGGTATGCCGAGGCGTTCATACGACTATCTGCCACAGTTCCATACAGGCCATTTCTTATCCACCATCGGGGCATTCATTCTGATTGCAGGGCTGTTGCTGATGCTGTACAATTTCATCAGGGCCGGGAGGCGTGGTGAAAAAGCGCCGGCCAATCCGTGGCATGGCGTCACACTCGAGTGGAAGATACCCTCTCCGCCGCCCCATGAGAACTTTGATGAGATACCTGAGATAACATCGAGGCCGTATTTCTTCGGAAGCAAGGAAAAAACAAACCAGTAGTCACCCATGACTGTACATCCGACACATACAGAACATATTGACAGTGAAACCGGTAAACTGGGAATGTGGATATTTCTGTTTACTGAGCTGTTTCTCTTTGGCGGGCTCTTCCTGGTCTATGCTATTTTCAGGGCGAAGTATTCCCCGGAGTTTCATCATGCGGCGGAAGAGCTGAATGCGTTCATCGGAACAATCAATACTGTATTCCTGCTTGTCAGCAGTATGACCGTTGCCGGTGCCCTCACAGCGATGCAGAAAGGTGACAGGAGGATGACTCTCCTGCTTCTCACAGTGACCATCATGCTTGCCGGCCTTTTCATGGTCAACAAGTATTTTGAATGGTCGCACAAGTTCGAGTACGGCATCTTTCCCGGTTCGCCGGTACTGAAGAACATGCCTCACGGCGAACTCCTCTTCTTCGGGCTTTACTACATGATGACCGGGTTGCACGCACTGCACGTACTGGTGGGCATGGTGCTGCTCTCGATAAACGTTGTGAAGGTAAAGGCCGGAACTGTCAACAGTGAACGTTTCCTGATGCTTGAGAACAGCGCGCTCTACTGGCATCTTGTTGACCTGATCTGGATTTTCCTTTTCCCGCTTCTTTACCTTATAACCTGAGTATGAGATGAGAGACGAAAAAAACCACATATCGACCTACAGGTCACTGGTAACAGTACTGGTGATACTTCTGGCGCTGACGACAATATCCGTGTTGATTACAGGGATTCATCTCGGTCCGGTCACAGTGGCCGTTGCGCTCCTGATTGCAAGTGTCAAGGTGGCAATAGTGATCACCCAGTTCATGCATCTCAAATTCGAGAATCTTTTCCTGAAGCTGGCAGTGTCAGGGGTGTTCACGCTCTTCGTGCTTGTCATTGTGATAACGTTCATTGATTACTTTTTCAGATAAACAATTAAGTTATGTTCACAGGTGCATCAAATCTTGCAGAAGGGGTAGACAAGGCGTTCCTGTTCATCTTTATCATCGCCTTTATCTTTATCATCGGGATCTCGGCATTCATGATCTGGACTGTCATTCATTACTCAAGGAAAAAGGGCAGGGAGGCGAAGCAGTTCAGCGGCAGCATGAAAATGGAGGTATTGTGGACTGTCATTCCCACAATACTGGTGATGCTGATGTTCTGGATTGGCTGGAAGGGATTTGCCCCGATGCGCAAGGTGCCTGCCGATGCGATGGTTGTCACGGCGATAGGCAGGATGTGGGAATGGGAATTTGTTTACAGTGACAGCCTGCGCTCGAAGGAGCTGGTGTTGCCCATCAACAAACCGGTGAAGCTTGACCTGGTGGCTGAGGATGTCAATCACAGCCTCTTCATACCGGCTTTCAGGGTAAAGGAGGATGTGATACCCGGTTATGACAACTGGCTCTGGTTTACTCCCAATTACATAGGTGACTACGAGATACTCTGCACAGAGTACTGTGGCCTGTTGCATTCGGCAATGGTATCAAAGACGCGGATTGTGGAGCAGGAGGAGTTTGACCGTTGGTATGAGGAGCTGAAGGTGGCATCATTTATGCCGGAGCACGAAGGACTGAAGCTGTTGAGGAGTACCGGCTGCCTGGCATGCCACTCCCTTGACGGATCAAAACTCGTGGGGCCCTCATTTGCAGGACTTTATGGCTCGCAGCGCGAGGTGGTCTCCGGTGGTTCAGCAAAAAGCGTAACCGCCGATGAGGCTTATATCACCAGGTCAATTTATGATCCCAACGGCGAGATCGTAGAGGGTTACGCGAGGAACCTGATGCAGTCATACAGTGAGTTGCTGACTGAAGAACAGGTGGGTATCATCACTGAATACCTCAGGGAACTGGTTGAAGGTGACGGGCAGAAGGAGGCTGACCTCTGACAATGCAGAGACTTCCGGTATGAAGACAACAAGGCAACCGGTATGTGACATTGCGGAGCTTTCAAGGTGGAAGCTCTCGCTGGCGGTTGCTTTTTCCGCAGTGACGGGTTACTTGCTCTTTTCCGGCGGAGATCCGGGCGGAGCAGTATTGACGGCAGCTGGTGTCTTCCTTCTCTCGGCAGGCGCCTCAGCCCTCAACCAGTATACGGAGCGTGAGAGTGATGCGCTGATGACCCGCACTGCGGGCAGGCCGTTGCCCTCGGGGAGAATGGCGCCGCCTGCCGCCATGCTGGCGGCGGCGGTCATGCTTGCTGCCGGAATCGCGTTTCTGGCCGGCGGCGGCACGTGGCCGGTGTTGCTGGGATTACTTAATGTTGTATTGTACAACGTGATCTACACCGGCCTCAAGAAGAAGACCACACTTGCCATCATACCCGGAGCCCTTGTCGGAGCCGTGCCGCCGCTGATAGGCTATACGGCGGCAGGCGGCGCCATAGCCGACACACGCATCATTCTCTTTGCACTCTTCATGTTCCTCTGGCAGATGCCCCACTTCTGGCTCCTCCTGGTACGTTACGGCGAAGAGTATGAAAAGGCAGGAATAAAAACGCTTCACCCGGTCATGAGTGACAAAGCCATAATGCGGCTCGTGACAGGGTGGATAACCGGCTCCTCCCTCCTGCTCTGGATACTTACTGCCATCTTCATGCCATTCAGCCGGACGGCCTCCATAATCCTGCTTCTGCTGAATGCGGCTTTCATCCTCGGTTTTGCCAGGATAACCGCGATTGGTTCCGGCAGAACCGGACCAGAGTACACATTCATGGCCTTCAACTCCTTCTCGGTACTGGTGATGGTGATACTGATTGCTTTTGCCTGACCTGTCAGTAAGCCTGTTAATCTCCCGATTCATTCATCTGCAAAAACAGGTTGTCCCTTTTTGGGCAATTTCGCTAACTTTATTCTCTCATTTTAATCAAACTCAGATATGAAGAAGACACTTTCCATTTCCCTGATGCTGATGGTTTGCATCGCGACATGGTCGCAGCCCCTGAAGTCTGATGAGATAGACAAGCTTGTTAACCGTACGCTGGAGACCTTTAATGTGCCGGGCATTGCCGTGGCCGTGGTAAAAGATGACCAGGTAGTCCACATGAAGGGGTACGGTGTCATTTCAATTACCACCGGCAAAAAGACAGATGAAAACACTCTTTTTGGCATTGCATCCAATTCAAAGGCTTTCACCTCAGCCGCTCTCGGGATCCTGGTTGACGAAGGCAGGATCACATGGGAAACGAAGGTCATTGACATCATACCGGAGTTCAGACTGTATAATTCCTATGTTACCGAGGATTTCAACATAAAGGACCTGCTGACCCACCGGAGCGGGATGGGTCTTGGTGCGGGCGACCTGATGCTCTGGCCTGACTCATCCGCATTCACCACGGAGGAGATCATCCATAACCTGAGATACCTGAAACAGACCTCGTCATTCAGGACGAAATATGACTATGACAACCTGCTATACCTTGTTGCCGGCGAGGTGGTCAGGAGGGTCTCCGGGCAGGGATGGGATGAATTTGTGGAGTCAAGGATCATGAAACCGCTGGGGATGACAGAGTCTGCAGCCTCGCTCAACAGGGTTAGAGACAGGTCGAATATGATTGATGCGCACGTTCCTGTGGAAGGTGTTCTTCAGGTTGTGCCCATGTATGCAAGCACCCTTCTTGACCCTGCCGGCGGCATCATGAGCAGCGTGGCTGACATGAGCAAATGGGTGATGATGCAGCTCAACCGGGGAAAATACGGCGAAGGCAACAGCAAGCAGATGCTCTCCGAGAGGGTGCATCGTGAGATGTGGACGCCGCAGACCATCATACCGGTCCGCAATCCCGGTCCTTACAGGAGTCATTTTTCGGCCTACGGCCTTGGCTGGGGTCTCACCGATGTGGCAGGATACCTGCAGGCATCACATACCGGAGGACTGGCAGGCATAGTAACCCAGGTCACCCTGATACCGGAGCTGAAGCTGGGAATAATAGTATTCACAAACCAGCAGGAAGGATCTGCTTTCACTGCCATAACCAACACCATCAAGGACGGTTATCTGGGGGTAAAGGGGAACGACTGGGTAAAAACCCTTAAGGAAAATGTTGACCGGAACCGCGATGAGGCAAAGAAGATAACCGACGAAATATGGGCAAAAATTGAGGCACAGCGCTTAAAAAGTGCTTCTGCGGGAAGCAATGCAATTTATACCGGCACTTATAATGACGTGTGGTTCGGAGACATAATTATCTCGGATGAGGGAGGAAAACTGCGTTTCCGGTCTGTCAAATCACCGAAAATGCGCGGAGAGATGCTTTACTACACCGGCAACACCTTTGTCGTGAAGTGGGATGACAGGTCTATGGATGCCGATGCATGGGCGGTCTTCACGCTTGATAAGGAAGGCAAGGCTGAAGCATTCAGTATGGATGCCATCTCGCCCCTGACTGACTTCAGCTATGACTTCCAGGACCTAAGTCCGAAGAGGAAGGAGGTCAGATGAGGAGAGCGGTTTCACTGATCCTGCTCCTGGCCCTTGCGGTCGCGGTTTCGGGTCAGCCCCTGTCGTCAAAGAAGATTGACAGGCTGACCACGAGGGTGATAAAGGAGTTCAATGTCCCGGGTGTGGCCGTGGCCGTGGTAAAGGACGGAAAGGTGATTCACATGAAGGGATATGGTGTCCGTTCAATTGCCTCAGGTCAGAAGACTGACGAACATACTCTCTTCGCGATAGCATCGAACACCAAGGCGTTTACTGCTGCCACGCTGGGTATCCTCGTAGATGAGGGCAGGCTCAGATGGGATACGAAGGTGACTGAGATAATCCCTGAATTCAGGCTCTACAACTCATATGTAACCGAAGACTTCTTCATAAAGGATCTGCTGACTCACCGGAGCGGTATGGGTGAAGGTGCGGGCGACCTGATGGGATGGCCTGATTCGGCAATGTTCACTGCGGATGAGATAATACATAACCTCAGGTATCTGAAACAGGCGTCATCTTTCCGGACCAGGTACGACTACGATAACCTGCTGTATATTGTGGCCGGCGAAGTTGTGAAGAGGGTCTCGGGGCAGAGCTGGGAGGAGTTTGCCGAGTCACGGATCATGAAACCTCTCGGGATGAACGAATCTGCTGCTTCCTTCAGGCGGATAAAAGACCTTACCAACATCATTGATGCCCATGTGATGGTTGACGGCAGGCTGAAGGTGGTTCCCAAACAGGAAGCCAAGAGGCACAACTCAGTGGGTGGCATCTACAGCAATGTCAGTGACATGAGCAAGTGGGTCATTCTGCAGCTCAACAGCGGGAGGCATGGCAGCAGTGCCGGGGAGAAGATCTTCTCGGTGGAGGCTCACAGGGAGATGTGGACCCCTCAGACCGTGAAAACAGTCAGTACATCGGGGTCATACAGGAGCAACTTCGCATTCTACGGACTGGGATGGAACCTCACCGATGTAAACGGATACCTGCAGGTCTATCATACGGGAAGTCATGCAGGCATTGAGACAAGGGTGACAATGCTTCCCGAACTCAGCCTGGGGATTATCGTGTTCACCAACCAGCAGGTGCCCGAGGCACATGAGGCAATCACCAATTCAATAATTGACGGCTATCTCGGGATAAGGGGCAATGATCATATTATGAAACTCAGGGAGAAGGTGGAACGGGCACAGGCTATGGCAAGGAAGATTACCGATGAGATCTGGGCAACTGTAGAGGAAAAGAGGAAGGAGTCATCTCCGGGGCCCGGAACCGGGTCATTTGCAGGGACCTACAGTGATGCCTGGTTCGGCGATATAATTATCAGCGCAGAGGATGGCCGGCTAAGGATCAGGGCTGAGAAGTCACCAAGGATGAGGGGCAGGATGTTCCACTATACAGCCAACACTTTCATTGTGAAGTGGGATGACAGGAGCATGGATGCCGATGCCTTTGCGGTATTCACCCTTGACAGGGAAGGAAAACCGGTTTCGTTTACCATGGAAGCCATCTCCCCTCTCACTGATTTCAGCTATGACTTTCAGGATCTTTGCCTCGTCAGAAGGGAAAAGTGACCCGGGTTATTAGACAACCGGCGCATAAACATTATTTTAGCACCCAAATCAGAAAACCGAACCGATGACCTTTATTCATTTGAGCGTCTGGATCTCCGCTCTGATAGGAGTTATCATCATTGCATGGATCCGCAGCTTCGATATCTATGAAAAAGAGACATTCATTGCCATGCTGTGGGCTTTTCTTGCCGGCGGCATCACTTCGGTCATTGTTGCCCTTGGAGCCTATGAGATTCTAAGGATTTTTGGTCTTGATGATGAGGTCATAAGCAACACTCTGGGTTCGCTGCTGGTAATAGGTCCGGTTGAGGAGTTCGCAAAGCTTATCGGCCTGGTGGTTGTTTATTCACTGATCAGGAAGCAGTTCAATGAGCTGACTGACGGGATCATCTACATGTCATGCGTGGCGCTGGGGTTTTCCATCATTGAGAACTACTTCTATGCCAACTCTGGTGAAAACAGCCAGTATCTGCTTGTCTACAGGGCTTTTATAAGCACACCGGCACATATATCATTCAGTGTCATCATCGGTTACGCCTGGTACAGGTACAAGAAGGAGAACAAGCCGTTCGGCACAGTGATAGTTGCATTGCTGGTTGCCAGTCTCCTTCACGGGGTCTTTGACGCCCTGGCATTCAGTCCGTGGTTCAACTTCATGTTGCTTGTTTATCTCTGGCTGATAATCAGGCAATCTCTCAGGCTGGTGCAGTACACGAATGTCATCTCGCCTTTCAGGCCTGGTTTTGAAGCACTGCTGGAGGCTCCTTCGGGTGAGACAGCTGACGGTATCGAGTGTCCGAACTGCGGTTCATCGGCGCCCAAGGAGCTCTTCAGAAACAGTTTCTTCACCGCCTGCCGCTGTGACAACTGTGGTTACCACATAGCATCACGCAATGATATCAGAAAGATATTCAGGATATTTGCTCCCGAGTACAAAAGGCTTGCAAAGAAGCTTGTGCCGGCCAGGTTCAGTGACGGCCGTACCGTAATGAGCGTTTATGGCTCTGCCTTCTTTGGCAACAGCGGCAATCCAGGGTTTTTCAGGGTAAGTGATGTTGCCGGAAGGTTACAGGCCATCAATGATGACCTGCTGGACAGGTTCAGGAAGCGATCATTCATATCAGCCAACCTGCTGAAGCGGTTCTTTGAATGAAAAATGAGTAATTGAGTTATCGGAGATTCAGGATGTACACTCTTTTTTACAACGCACGCTTTTTCACCGGCACAGGCTTGGTTGACGGGAAAGAACTGATCGTCAGGGATAACCGTATTGAAGGTTTTGCCGATCAGGGCTCAGTGTCAGCAGATGCGCACCGCATTGACTGCGGTGGCAACCTGGTGGTCGCAGGTCTGATTGACCTTCAGATAGCGGGAGGAGGAGGTTACCTTTTCTCTTCAAATCCTGCCCCTGAAGCACTTGATATGATAATCAGATCGATAGTCTCGGCCGGCACAACCGGATTTCTTCTCGCGCTGCCCACCAACAGCAGGGAGGTATACAGGGCTGCCTTCCGGACAGTCTCAGGTTGTACTAATCCGGCAGTGATGGGCCTGCATATGGAGGGGCCGTTCATAAGCAATGCACGGCGCGGGGCGCACGCTCCTGAGCTGATAATGAAGCCGGTTCCGGAAAATGTAACTTCACTTCTTGACGAATCGGGCGGCACGATCAGGATGATGACAGTGGCGCCGGAGATATGCACTCCGGAGGTGATTACCCTTCTCAGGGAGCGCGGCATTACCGTTGCCGCCGGACACAGCAACGCCACATTCAGGGAAGCAATGGCAGGCTTTGAGATGGGGATTGAAACCACGACGCATTTGTTCAATGCGATGTCACCTCTGCATCACCGTGATCCGGGTCTGCCCGGGGCAGCATTTCTCTCTGAAACAGCATGTGCAAGTATCATCGCAGACGGAATTCATGTAGACTATGCCATGGTGAGAATTGCCAGTAAGATAATGAAGGAGAGGCTGTTTCTCGTATCCGATGCCGTCGAGGAGAATGACCGCGGAGCATACAGGCATGTAAAGAAATCTGACCGTTTTACCCTGCCTGACGGCACTCTTTCGGGAGCGAAGCTGACGATGCTTGATGCAGTAAGAAACAGCATCAACAGGGCAGGAATAGAAAAGTACGAAGCCTTCAGGATGGCAACGCTGTACCCTGCAAGGCTGATAAGGGCCGGTGACAGGGGAATGATTGAGCCGGGTGCCAGGGCTGACCTGGTTATTGTGGATAATGAGATGAAACTCAGGGGAGTTTGTTTAAACGGAATAACTGAATTTAAAAAGTGATAAAATGGCATTGCTGGGAATAGATCTTGGAGGGACGAAGGTTGCGTTTGCGCTTTTTGACCGCGGGGGCAACATCAGGGCAAGGGAGGTTTTACCCCTGGATGACCGCCGGGGAGGTGAAGTGGGGAAGCTGATTGCCGTCAATGCGGCGCTCAAGCTTGCTGCCGCCGAAGGCGAGGGTGATCCGGTGGAGGCGATAGGCATATCAGTGCCAGGCATCAGCCGGCGCACGAAGGGGTCGGTATGGGCCCCCAATATTCAAGGCTGGGATGACTATCCCCTGCTGAAGGAGGTTACAACAGTTACAGGCAGGATCCCGGTCATTATTGAGAGCGACAGGTCATGTTATATCTCAGGTGAGATATGGAAAGGTAATGCCCGCGGCTGCCGTGATGCGATTTTCCTGGCTGTAGGAACGGGAATAGGTGCAGGCATTGCCGTTAACGGCGGGTTGTTGCACGGAGCTGATGATATTGCCGGGGCAATAGGCTGGATGGCTCTGTCAAGGCCATTCAGGAGCAAGTATACCATCTGTGGCAACTTCGAGTATTTCGCCTCAGGTGAAGGCATTGCCCGCCAGGCTGCAGAATACCTGAAGAAGCATGAAAGATACCAGGGAGACCTGAGAAAAGGTCCCGGTGCGAAGGTCACCACTCATGATGTGTTCGCTGCACGGGAGAAGGGCGATGTTGCGGCCTCGGCTATCATTGACCTGGCTGTGGAGTACTGGGGGATGGCAGCAGCGAACCTGGTAAGTCTTTTCAATCCTGAAAAAATAATATTTGGCGGCGGGGTATTCGGCCCTGCCGTTGAGTTGATTCCTGCCATTTACCAGGAAGCGGAGAAGTGGGCGCAGCCGATAAGCATACGGCAGGTAAGTTTTGAGCCCTCGGCACTGGGTGGTGACGCCGGTGTTTACGGGGCAGGATACCTTGCCATGAAACAGATAGGTTAACCATTCCCATGACTATGAAAGGGACTTATAACAGACAACTCGTATTCTGGACAGCATGCCTTGGCATGCTTCTTTTCGGTATCGGACTGATAATGCTTGGGTCCGTGCTGCCTGACCTGAGGGTAAGGCATTCGCTTGATGCGGTTGAGGCCGGCACTCTGCTGTCAGTACTCCCCATCGGGATTATTTTCGGTTCACTTCTCTTCGGACCGGTATGTGACCGGTACGGCTACAGGGTGCTTCTCGCTGTGTCGGCGCTGCTGATGTTTGCCGGATTTGAGGGGCTTGCCTTCACCCGCACCGCATGGATCCTGACACTGTCAGTCTTCCTCTTCGGTCTGGGTGGGGGAGCCATCAACGGAGCCACCAATGCAGTGGTGGCTGACATCAGCACCACGGGCAAGGGTGCGGCGCTGAGCATTCTCGGTGTATTCTTCGGCATCGGGGCCCTGGGCATGCCGCTGCTGCTCAGTCTCCTGAAAGCCACCTTTGAGTTCCAGGTAATAGTGGCCGCTACGGGAATGCTGGCACTGGTCGCAGCGGTGCTCTTCGCAGTTGTCAGGTTCCCTGCAGCCAAGCAGGCGGAGGGTATTTCGATGAAGCAGGTCGGCGCCCTCTTCAGGGATGTCACCCTTCTGCTGATTGCATTTTTTCTCTTCTTCCAGAGCAGCTTCGAGGGGCTTATCAACAACTGGACCACCACCTACCTCATGGAAAGGGTTGCCGCACCGCAGGAGGCCGCACTGATGGGGCTTTCGGCCTATGTTGCCGGGATGACGGTGATGCGGCTGCTGATAGGGTCAGTGCTGAGAAAGATGCCTGAGAAGCAGCTTCTCTATATCTCTTTCGGCATCACCCTTGCTGCACTGCTTCTTTTCAGCCTCAGCCGCTCGGTGATACCGGCAGCGGCCGGGCTCTTCATGCTTGGCGCCGGGCTTGCGGCAGGATTTCCCACCATGCTGGGAATCGTCGGGAACAGGTATCCCGGTCTCTCGGGTACAGCCTTCAGCTTCGTGCTGGTCATAGGGTTGCTGGGCAACATGCTTGTTAACTACTCCATGGGGATAGTGGCTGAAAATGCCGGCATTAAGCATCTCACCACATTCACCTATGCCGAGCTGGCGATCCTGGTGGTCATGGCAACGGCTATTTTTGGCAGACTTAAGATGAACAAATAAATAACAAACAACTAAAAACAACAGATATGCTTGCACTTGAATGGCTGAATAATGCCAGAAATGTGATGAATAACATCGAGGAGACACAGATGGAGAATATACGCAAGGCTGCGGAAGTGATGGCTGACACCATTGAATGCGGACGGTGGGTTCACACTTTCGGATGCGGCCATGCCACACTGCCGATAGAGGAGATGTATCCGAGGATTGGCGGCTTTGTGGGTTTTCACCCGATGATAGAGATCCCGCTCAGTTTCTTTACCCACATTACGGGAGAGATGGGTGTTCACCAGTTCGTATTCCTCGAGAGGGTTGAGGGTTATGGCGCCGAGATAATGAAGGGATACACCTTTGACACGCGTGACACCATGTGGCTTTTCTCCCACTCGGGGATCAACAACGTGAACATCGACATTGCCCTGGAATCGAAGAAAAGGGGCATGAAGGTGGTTGTGTTCGGCTCAGCAGCTGCCGCGAAGGGAAAGAAGACAAGGCATTCCTCCGGAAAGACCATCTTTGACATAGCTGACATAGTGGTTGACACCTGTGCACCGCTCGGCGACGCCTCAGTAGAGCTCAAGAATCATTATGACAGGATTGGTCCCGTCTCCACAATGGCTTTTGTCACCTGTGTCTGGATGACAATCACAACGGTTGCAGAGATACTGGCTGACAGGGGGGTTAAACTCTACATACATCCGAGTCACAACGTGCCGGGAGACAACACCGCCAGGGAGAGGCTTGATGAGGCCCTGGCCGAGTACAAGCGCAGGGTTGCAGGAGTCTGAAAGGGGAACACCATGAAGCCGCTTGACAGGACCATAGGATTTATCAGGGGCACTGCTGTTGACAGGGTGCCCTTCCATCCCATCCTGATGCGTTTTGCAGCGTGTCATGCAGGGGTGCGGTACCGGGACTTCTGCCTCAGTCCCGCTCACAAGTGCATAGCCAATATCAGGTGTGCTGAAGATTTCAGGTCTGACTGGGTAAACACCATGTCTGATCCGTGGGCAGAAGCTGAAGCTTTCGGGACAGTACTCTCCTACCCTGATGATGATCTGCCGAAGGTGGAGCGTCATGCGATAGAAGAGATATCTGACATTGACAGGATGACCGTGCTCCGTCCGGGTGATCACCGGCGGATGCTGGCCCGTGTGGAAGAGATAGAGATATACCGGAGAGACACTGCCGGCGTGCTTTTCATCTGCGGCTGGGTTGAGGGTCCGCTTGCGGCCTGGTGTGACATCAGGGATATCAATATGGCGATGACTGACCTTTACGAGTATCCGGCTGAGGTTCATAAAGCGCTGGATATCATTACTGAAAGCGCCATGGCTTTCATCACCCCGCAGGTCAGTGCCGGGGCTCACTGCATCGGTATCGGTGATTCGGTCTGCTCACTCATCTCCCCGGAGCTGTATGATGAGTTCTGCTTCGAACGCGAGAAGAACCTGGTGGAACACATACATTCACTGGGAGCGCTGGCAAAGATCCACATTTGCGGCAATATATCGGCTATCCTTCCGCGGGTAATCGGCACAGGTGCTGACATAATAGATATTGATCACCGGACAGGACCGGTGACGGAAGTGCTTGGATTATTGATGCCCGGACAGGTTTTTTCGGGCAAGAGTGATCCGGTTTCGGTGGTCCAGGACGGCGACACGGAATCTATCCGCAGCAGTTGCCGGTCATTCTTTGATGAGGCAGGAGAGCGTGCAATCCTCTCGGCCGGATGTGAGGTAACGCCAGGTACACCGGCGGAAAACCTGCGCTTTTTCTCCGGGATGGCCGGGGAACTTCTCCCGGCTGCCGGACGTAAGGTTTAAGCTGAGTTGAAGGTTTCAGGTCATTATTAGTAACAGGATAATAAACTGCAGAACAAAATGAGCAGGAATGTGGCACTGGTTCTCTCCAGCGGCGGGGCAAGAGGCTTCGCCCACATCGGCGCCATAAAGGTGCTGGAGGATAACGGCTATACAATCACCTCGGTGGCAGGCACCTCCATGGGAGCGCTGGTCGGAGGCATTTATGCCGCGGGGCGGTTGAAGGAATTCGAGGAATGGGTCAGCGAACTCGACGTGATGGAGGTACTGAAACTGACCGATATAAGCATCAGCAGCAAAGGATTCGTCAAGGGGAACAGGGTCATTGAGAAGATCAGGGAGATTGTCCATGACCATAACATTGAAGAGCTCCGGATACCTTACTGCGCAGTTGCAACTGACGTGATCCGGGGACGTGAACGGATCTTCACCTCCGGCAGCATGTTCAATGCCATCAGGGCATCGATATCAATCCCTACATTTTTTCAGCCTTTCAGGATGGACAACGACTATTATGTTGACGGCGGCCTGGTCAATCCCATTCCCATCAACCGGGTAAAGCGGATAAAGGGAGATCTTCTGGCTGTTGTCAATGTGAATGCAGACATCCCGCATGTAAGTATCGGGACTGCGGATCAGGATGAGAACAGGGCGAAGGGGTATCTCAGGAGGATAAGGAACATCAATGCGCATGCAGACAGACATATCCCTAAAAACAAGAAGGATGACATCGGCATATTAAATCTCAACCACCGCAGCATAAGCATCATGCTTAACCAGATTGCTTCACTGACCCTGATGAACAACCATGTTGACATCATGGTACAGGTGTCAAAGGAATCATACGGAATCTTTGATTTTTACAAGGCTGCTGAGATAATCAGGGAAGGTGAGCATGCCACCGCACTGGCCCTGGGAGTACAATTGCCGTGACGTGCTGTCAGGCCTTCACTTTTGCAGGTAAAAATTGTAGATTTTCGTTAAAAGAACATATCTTTGACTATTGATCTAAACTAATTCCAGATGAAACGATCCTATCTCATGTTATGCCTGGTACTGTTGATTACGGCGCCGGCAATGTTCGGGCAGAAACCGATAAAGGTGCTTGAGGACAGTATTCAGTTTGGCAACTACCTTTATCCGGGATTCAATGTTACCATTCCCGAAGCCAACTATGACAAGATACTCAAGGACTGGATAAAGACCCAGGAAAGCGGCACCAAGTCGAAGGTACAGACTGAGGGCGGAGAGATGACCATTTTCGGGGCCATAGTCAAGGAGGTCTCCCCTGCCCCGGTCAATATCTACAGCAGGATAATGAATGAAGATACCCTCAGCAGGATGCTGGTATGCATAGAGCTGAAGAAGGACCAGTATGTGGAAGCTGCTTCAGGCGACATTCAGCTGACCTCAGCAAAGAATTACCTGAAAGAGTTTGCAAAGAGGCAGTATATGGACTTCATAAAGGAGGAGCTTGCCGCCGAGGAAAAGATACTGAGAGAGCTCAAACAGGACCTTGGAAGCCTGGAGAACAGTAAAGCCCGTACCCAGAGGACGGCCAGGAACAACAGGAACACCGTGAACGACGAACAGGAGAAGCTGCTTGTCAAGCATAATGAGCTGAGCCTTCTGTCAAATGAGATCATAAACAAGAACAACGAGATGATAGCAATGCCGGTGGGCCCCGGCAGGGATGCCATGGCCACCCAGGTGAAGGAACTCGAGAAGAGGCGCAAGAAGCTTCAGAAGGAGATCAGCAAGGGAGAGAGCCGTATAAACAAGGCCAGGTCAGCCATTGACCAGGCTGACAGGGCTATCCCCAGGAATGATGATGAACAGGCTGTCATGAAATCAAAGATTGATGCACAGCAGGCTGTTGTTCAGACCTTCATTGACAAGCTGAACAACGTCAAACTCTACTGATCCTTCATCGGACAATTTTAATTCATTAACCAATATATCAAATCAATTATGGAAAACCAGGAAAAAAAAGAGACCTACCAGCAGAAGATACAGGAACAGCTGGACGAATGGAGAGCAGATATTGACAGACTGAAAGAAAAGGCAAAAAATGCCACAGCCGAATCAAAACTGAAATACCAGGAAAACATTGACAAGCTTGAGGTCAAGATGGACGAAGGCAAGTCGAAACTGAAAGACCTTAAGGAATCAAGCGCTGAGGCATGGGATGCCGTGAAGGATGGAGCTGATTCAATATGGGATACCATGAAGGCAACCTTTGCCGAGGTCAAGGACAGGCTGAGGGACAAGGACGACGACGACGATAAGAAAGCGTGAGTACTTTCTTCAAAGCCGGCAGTTGACAGTTGGCAGTTGGCAGTAGTGAGATTTTGTAGTTAATATGTTGTTTATCAATGTATTACATTAATATGTGACTACTGGTTGCTGATTGCAGACTGCCGACTTCAGATATAATTTTATACTGACAAATATGAAAAAATTTGTAACAATAGGAATTGTTGTACTGCTGATTGCCGCTGCGGTTATCTTCTGGTGGCGTCATTACTTTGTATTTGGAGAGGGTGTAAAGGCCGGGGACCTCAACTACCTTGTCAGGAAAGGCTATGTTTTCAAGACCTGGGAAGGCAAGCTGATACAGACAGGCTTCAAGACACCGACTCCCGGAGCCATTCAGAGCAATGAGTTCGAGTTCAGCATAACGAATGACAGTCTGGCCACGGTACTTGAAAGAGCCAGTGGCAAATTCGTAGAGCTCCGCTACAAGGAGTACATTGCACCGCTTCCATGGCGTGGGATGAGCAAATATGTGGTAATAGAGATCCTTGACATAAAGGATTCTGAACAGGAGCAACAGACCCTCATACCCTACCAGGCAATCTGAAACCAACAAGACATAAAAACTGATGACCAGAACAAGAACAGCAGCACTGGTTGTGTTGCTGATTATGCTGTCCGGATGTGCTGAATTACTGAACACCCTGAAGACCATATCGGCGGTGAAGCAGCTTACGGAAGCGGATATCGTGGCGGGGCTCAGGGAGGCTCTCAGCGTCGGAGCGCGCAATGCAGCCGGGCGGCTGGCATCGCAGGACGGTTACTGGGGGGATCCGGCAGTCAGGATACCACTGCCTGACGAAGCGAAGGTAATAGTTGAAAATATCGGAAGGATACCCGGGGGACAGCAGTTGATTGACAATGTGGTACTGAGCATCAACAGGGCTGCTGAGGATGCAGCCCGCGAAGTTGCTCCCATATTCGTGAATTCAGTGACACAGATGACTATCACTGACGGGTACAACATCCTGCACGGTGCTGACAATGCGGCCACTGTTTATCTTAGAAACACCACATGGAACGGGCTTTATGATCTCTACAAGCCGAAGATCAGCGCATCCACCGGCAAGGAAATTGTGGCAGGCGTCTCAGCACAGGATTCATGGAACACCTTGACGGGAAAATGGAACCAGGTGGCCAACAGTGTGGCAGGAAGGCTGGCCGGATTCAAACCGGTCAATACCGATCTTGACGATTTCCTGACTCGGAAAGCACTCGAGGGAGTCTTTCTTAAGCTTGAAGGTGAGGAGCTGAAGATCAGGAAAGAGGTCTCGGCCAGGGTCACTCCCATCCTCAGGGAAGTATTCGGGACGCTTGACCAGCAATAAGACACTCCCGGACTGTTTGATGCAGGCTCAACAAGTTTGCACCTCTGTTGTTATATTTGCACACTAAATCTGATACAAATGAGAAAAATAACTATTGTACTGTCACTTGCACTGGCACTTACAGGAATAAACCCGGCGGCATCCGGCCAGGATGCCGACACCACCCAGGGTTGGCACAAGAGCGGAGTATTCTCCCTGAACATGTCACAGGCAAACTTCACCAACTGGGCTGCCGGAGGTCAGAACTCCTTGGCTCTGAACGGACTGGTTAATCTTGGAGCAAACTACAGGATGGGCAAGTCAGCCTGGGACAATGCCCTTATAATAGGTTACGGAAAGATGGTTCAGAAAGGGAATGACCTGGGATGGATGAAGACAGATGACCGTATCGACTTTCAGTCAAAGTATGGTCGGAAGGCAACTGAAAAGTGGTTTTATTCGGGTCTGATGAGTTTCAAAACACAGATGGACAACGGATACAATTACCCTGATACGGATAACAAGATATCGGGTCTGCTTTCACCGGCCTACCTGCTGTTCTCGTTGGGTATGGACTACAAGCCCAATCCGAATTTTTCGGTGTTTCTCTCGCCGCTGACATCAAAGAACACCATTGTCATGGATGATGATCTTTCCATGGCGGGTGCTTTCGGAGTGGAACCCGGGAAGAATTTCAGGCCGGAGCTCGGTGCATATGCAAACATTGCCTACAAGAAGGACGAGATTGTCAAGAACGTCAATTTCATGACAAAGCTTGATCTCTTCACCAATTACCTGAAGAATCCACAGAATATTGACATCAGCTGGGAAGCGCTGCTGGTTCTAAAGGTCAACGAATTCATCTCTGCAACTGTAAACACGCTCCTGCTCTACGACGATGACATACTCATCAAGATTGACGAGGGTAGTGAAGGTGAGCCTGTCCTTGGCAAGCGCGCACAGTTCAAGGAGGTCATCGGCGTGGGTTTCACCTACAAGTTCATTAAATAGAATGTACTCATATTACGCGACAGCATGAAAAGCATAACACTTTTTGCAATTATGACGCTTATTACTGGAATCCTGACAGGGCAGGCGGTGCAGGACATCAAGCTGAATGCCCCTGACATGGAGAGAGGGCTTACAATCATGAAGGCATTTGAAAAGAGGGCTTCGGCCACCTCCTTCAGTTCCAGGGATCTCTCCCTGCAGGATCTCTCCGACCTGCTCTGGGCATCAAACGGCATCAACAGGCCGGAAAGCGGCAAGCGCACGGCTCCCACTGCTGTCAATGCACAGGATGTTGACATTTATGTGCTGCTCAGGTCCGGGGCTTACCTGTATGATCACAAGACTCATACTCTAAAGGGTATTGCTGCCGGTGACAACAGGAAGCTGGTTTCAGACAGGCAGACCACGTTTGCCAATGCGCCGGTTATGCTTGTGCTGGTCTCTGACGTATCGCGCTTCAGGGGTGATGATGATGCCCGCAAGCTGAGCTGGGGTGCAATGGATGCAGGAATAGTCTCACAGAATGTCAGTCTCTTCTGTGCCGGGGCAGGGCTTGTTACCCGTCCGCGTGCATCGATGGACATTGAGGGGCTGAAGAAGCTGCTCCAGCTGAACGGCACCCAGCACCCGCTGCTCAACAATCCTGTGGGTTATCCCAACGAGTAGCGGCTGCCCGGTATGCTTAAGCTGATAAATCATCCCCTGATCACGCACAAGCTGTCGCTTATCAGGAGGAAGGAGACGGGTACACGTGATTTCCGGCAGAACATCAGTGAGATAGCCGGGCTCATGGCGTATGAGATCACCAGGGACCTCCCGCTCCGCGAGATAGTAATAGACACTCCCCTTTCATCATGCTCCACGGCTGAGCTTTCGAGAGAGATCATACTGGTGCCGGTGCTGCGTGCCGGTCTGGGAATGGTTGACGGAATCACTGCCCTCATTACCACGGCGCGGGTAGGTCATATAGGGCTTGTCCGTGACCATGAGACGCTTGCACCTATGGAGTATTACGCCAAGTTCCCCGCTGACATTTCAGAAGCGGTTGTGATGGTTCTCGATCCCATGCTGGCAACCGGCGGAAGTGCAAGCGCAGCCATCAGCGCAGTGAAAAAAAGAGGAGCGGTGACCATCAGGCTGGTATGCATCGTGGGCGCCCCGGAAGGTGTGACCAGGGTCGAAAAGGATCACCCTGACGTGGATATTTACCTGGCAGCGCTTGACAGTCACCTGAATGAAAACGGGTATATCGTTCCCGGACTGGGTGATGCAGGAGACCGGCTATTCGGAACAGTTTAGTTTACTATATTCGCAGATTCACAGGAAAAAAACAGGATTATGGGACTTAAGCGCCGGCTTATCATTATGAACTTCCTCCAGTTCTTTATCTGGGGGTCATGGCTCCTGACCATAGGAGCATACTGGTTTCAGAACAAAAACTGGTCGGGGACCGATTTCGGAGCCATCTTTTCAACAATGGGGCTGGCCTCCCTTTTCATGCCGGCAATAGCGGGTATCATAGCAGACAGGTGGATCAACGCGGAGAAGCTTTATGGTATTTTTCACATCGCAGGGGCAGTACTTCTCTCACTGATACCGGCAATTAACAATCCTGACACCTTCTTCTGGGTGCTGCTCCTCACCATGATGTTCTACATGCCGACACTGGCCCTGGCGATAACGGTGGCCTACAGCTCGATGAAGAACAGCGGGATGGATATTATCAGGGATTATCCGCCAGTGAGGGTCTGGGGCACCATAGGTTTCATCGTGGCGCTGTGGGTGGTGAGCCTGCTGGGATTCGAAACCTCTGCGTTGCAGTTTTACGTGGCTGCTGCCGCTTCCCTCATACTTGGGCTTTACGCTTTTACCCTTCCAAAGTGTCCTCCGCTGGCAAAAGGTCATAAGAAGAAGCTTATCGAGGAGCTCGGACTCAATGCATTCAAGCTTTTCAAGAGCACCAAGATGGCTCTCTTCTTCATTTTCGCAATGTTGCTGGGTGGTGCGCTGCAGCTCACCAATGCGTACGGAGACACTTTCCTGCATGATTTTGCAAAGATTCCTGCCTACAAGGATCTTCTTGCAGTGAAATACCCGGCCATAATTATGTCTGTGTCACAGATATCGGAGACCCTTTTTATCCTGACCATTCCATTTTTCCTGAAGCGGTTCGGGATAAAGAAGGTTATGCTGATGAGCATGGTGGCATGGGTACTCCGTTTCGGGCTGTTTGGCGTTGGTAACCCGGCAGAAGGGCTCTGGATGATAATCCTATCGTGCATCATTTACGGCATGGCATTTGATTTCTTCAATATTTCCGGTTCGCTCTTCGTGGAAACCCAGAGCACTCCTGACATCCGTGCAAGTGCCCAGGGACTTTTCATGATGATGACCAACGGTTTCGGGGCATTTCTTGGCAGCCGCATCAGCGGAATAGTGATTGACAAATACTTCATCCTGGAGGGCGGAGCATTTGACTGGAAGGGAATATGGTTTGCCTTTGCAGGATATGCGCTGGTGGTTGCGGTTCTGTTCGCCATATTCTTCAGGCACAAACATGTGCCGGAGGAGACAGCTTCCGTGAGTCACTGATTCTTTGTCCCGGAGGAGACAGCTACCATGAGTCAGTGACGCTTTGCCCCTGAGCGGGCTGGCGCAGGCTTCCTTCGAGTCACTTATTCCATCCCCCTGAGCGGGCACGCACAGGTTTCCGGACAGCTGATGAAGGCATGGAGAGGCTTCAGGCAGGTGTGATTACCCGAGCAGGATCAGGCTGATACCAATCATTATCATCCCGCTTATCAAACCGTAGATGGCAACATGGTGTTTGCCATACTTGTGGGCGGCAGGGAGGAGTTCATCAAAGGAGATATATACCATAATACCGGCAACCATGGCAAATACATAGCCAAGGCTTATGCCGGTATTGAAGAGCGTCAGGATGAAATATCCGGCCAGTGCGCCAATCGGTTCCGAGAATCCTGACAGAACTGACCATGCAAGCGCCTTCCTTCTTGAACCGGTGGCATAATAGACGGGCACCGACACGGCGATACCCTCCGGAACATTATGAATGGCCACAGCCACTGCAATGCTGATGCCAACAGTCACATCAGACATGGCTGACATGAATGTGGCAATCCCTTCGGGGAAATTATGGACGCCAATGGCAATGGCAGTGAATGTTCCGATCCGCATCAGCTTCCGGTCCCTGATGCTGTGGCCTCTGCGGTTCTGGTTCCCCGTGTCATGCCCGCCACGGTTCTGATTCTTTCTCCCCTGGCATTCCGGTTTATCCGGGTCGCGTGATTCGGGATGCATCTGCTCTACCCTCTTCAGTTCATGGGGATTGCCCTCTGACGGCAGGATCTTGTCTATGGCTGCAGACAGGCCAATGCCTGCCACAAAGGCGATGAATGTCAGCCAGGCTGCAGTATTGGCGTCATAATTCTGCCTCATGATGTCGCCGGCTCCGGTAAGTATCTCAGTGAATGAGATGAAAATCATCACTCCTGCTGAGAATCCAAGGGAAAAAGCAAGAAATGTGGTCTTGGTACGTTTGGCAAAGAAAGCTATCAATCCGCCTATCCCGGTTGCAAGGCCGGCAAAGAGAGTGATTCCAAATGCAAAGAGGAGCCGGGAACTATCCATCAGAAGGCGTTATTTAGATTGAGTTTAAATTGCAAAAGTAAAAGAATAACGGGAAAAACAACATGAGGGGTATTCCTGCTGATAAAAAAAGTCCTTATTTTGATATTGCAATTAACGATGAATCTCTGGGATTACTATAGGATACTCGGCGTTAAGCAGAATGCCACTGATGATGAGATAAGAAAGGCGTACAGGAGGAAGGCAATGGAGTACCATCCTGACCGGAACAGTTCACCTGATTCCCAGGAGATGTTTATCCGCATAACCGAGGCCTATGAGTACCTGATATCTCATCCCTACCGGCGGAATATCACCGAGGAGGAGGTGAGGCGCAATTACCAGGCATGGATTGATTACCGGAGAGAGGAGGCGCGCAAACGTGCAGAGGCTTATGCCAGAGCCTCATATGCAGAGTTCCGGAAAAGCCCGATTTACAAAAGTACGACAGTCATTGACGGCACCATTGTCTTCCTGGGGCTCATTCTGGCAACAATGGTCATATTCACAACGATCTACGGCTACATTTATCGAATGAAAGTAGCCGATTCTCCAAAGGAGGAACCCTCAATAACGCTGGCCGCCGTATCACTGATCATAGGCATTTCGTATATGATCATTTCCGTAATATACCTGAGTGCATGGATTGCCCAGCAAAAGAAGAAAAGGAGAATATCTGAAGATGGAGCACAGAAAGAAGATAAGGAATCCGTTTGATGCTGACCAGAACATGTGTTTCGGATGCGGTCCGAAAAATCATGTCGGGCTGAAGCTGTTGTTTGAGGAGGATGATGAGAAGGTATATGCATCATGGGTGCCGGACAGGCAATTCCAGGGTTACATCAATGTGCTGCACGGAGGCATCATTGCCACCCTTCTCGATGAGGTCAGCGCCTGGTGTGTCTATCTGAAGGCCTGTACCTCCGGCGTCACCTCTTCAATGACGGTCAGGTATCTCAGGCCGGTACATATCAGCAAAGGCACTGTCACCATTGAGGCGATGATAACGAAGAAGGGAGAAAAGAATGCGCTGATCTCAGCAGCGCTGCACGACGGTGAAGGGAAGCTATGTGCTGAGGCTGAGCTGGACTATTTCATTTACCCTGAGAAGATTGCCCGTGACCGGTACCACTATCCGGGCAGGGAGGCATTCATGTATCAATCCGTGCCACCGGGATCACCGAGTGGTCAGTGAATTCTGCCCTCAGGTACTTGTAGTACCCTGTAATACCGATCATTGCGGCGTTATCTGTAGTATACCTGAATTCAGGGAGGAAAAGGTTCCAGCCCCTTTTTTCAGCCTCCCGTGTTGCTGCACGTCTCAGGCCGCCATTGGCAGAGACCCCTCCGGCAATTCCGATCTCCCTGATGCCGGTCTCCCTGGAAGCCCTCACCAGCTTGCCAATGAGGATCTCGATAATGGTCCTCTGCAGTGAGGCCGCAAGGTCATTGAGGTTCTTCCCGATGAAACCGGGGTCCTCTGCCACCCTGTCACGCAGGAAATACAGAAAACTTGTCTTCAGTCCGGAAAAACTGAAATTAAGTCCCTGTATCCGCGGTTTTGCGAAGCGGAATGCGTCAGGGTTACCAACGGATGCAAGCCGGTCTATCACCGGTCCGCCCGGGTAAGGGAGTCCCATCACCTTGGCGCATTTGTCAAATGCCTCGCCTGCTGCATCATCGATGGTATTGCCGATAAGTTCCATGACCAGATGGTCGCGTATGACGATCAGCTGAGTATGGCCGCCTGACACCAGGAGGCACAGGAACGGGAATTGCGGGATACGGTTTTCCTTTCCGTGTTCCATGGCGAAGTGAGACATGACGTGTGCCTGGAGGTGATTAACAGCAATGAGGGGGATGTTTCGCGCCAGCGCAAAACCTTTGGCAAATGATGTTCCGACGAGGAGTGAACCGAGCAATCCGGGTCCCTGTGTGAAGGCTACTGCGCTTACCTCATCAGCTCTTTTCCCTGCCCGGGCAAGCGCCTGGTCAACCACAGGTACTATGTTTGCCTGGTGGGCTCTTGAGGCAAGTTCGGGCACCACCCCCCCATAGGCCTTGTGTACATCCTGGTTGGCGATCAGGTTTGAAAGCACGAATCCGTCGCAGATCACCGCGGCGGATGTGTCGTCGCAGGATGATTCTATCGCGAGGATCGTAATTTGTGGTGCCATTTTTGTATCACTCTTTTTTATAACTTCGCCAGCGGCGGGAATCACTTTGTGAATGGCCAAAATTATTAAAAAAATCGTCAGAGTCCTTCTCATCATAGCAGCAGTGCTGGTTGTGGTGCCCCCGATTCTCTTCCTGCTTCTTCAGGCGCCGCGGATTCAGACCTGGACGGTAAGCAAAGTGACGAATGCAGTCTCCGGGAAAACAGGGGCTGAGATCTCGATAGGCAGGGTTTCCTACTCACTGTGGCATGAGATTGTGCTTGATGATGTGCTGTTCAGGGACCTGAACGGCGACACCATCGTTGCAGCCCGTAAGGTTGATCTGAGGCTGCGTGAGATCAGACCGTCACACAGGATTTTTAAATTCGGAACAATTGACGTTCACGAGCCTGATTTCAGGATGATCAAGGACACTGCCGGGGTCATGAATCTGACAGCCTACCTCAGGTCATTGAAGAGTGACCGGGAGCGTGACAGCACAGGGGGCATCGACATACGTTTTGCTGACATTGACGTGCTCAACGGATCCTTTACACTGGCTGACATGTCTGATACGATCGGGGTTGTCGCGGGCAGTGTCAACTACATGAACATGCACATCAGACACATCACCGGAAAAGTAAGGGATCTCAGGATAATACCCGATTCTGTAAGCATGGTGATAAGAGGGCTGGCGTTTCATGAAGCCGGCGGATTTGTAAGCAGGAGTCTTGATATGAACATGGCTGTGACAGAGAGCAGCCTCTATTTCAGGGATATTGACCTGCTCACTGACTCATCCGCCATTTCTGCTGAAAAGATCCTGCTAATGCCCCGTGAAGAGGACTCATGGAAGGATTTCATCAATGATGTAAGGATTGACTTCCTGTTCAATAATTCCATCGTAAATACCTCCGACATCTCGTATTTTGTCAGGCCCCTTGCGGGGATCAGTGAGGAAGTCAGCTTCTCGGGCAGGGTGGCCGGTACCGTTGCAGAGCTGAAAGGGAAGAATATCAGGATTGACTATGAGGCCTCCACCAGGCTGAGGTTCGATTTTGACATATCCGGACTGCCTGAGATAAACGACAGTTATCTGTTCATCAGTTTCACCGACATGAAAACCCGTGCCGCGGATATCGAACGGTTCACGGTGCCGGGAAGGAAGCCTCTCAGGCTGCCTGAAGTTGCTCATGACCTGGGGCTGGTCACATACAAGGGAAGCTTTACAGGATTCACCACAGATTTTGTATCCTTCGGCAGGATCACCACCGAAAGGGGTACGTTTGACACAGACCTCTCACTTAAGCCTGACGGGCGAAACACCTTCGGATTCAGGGGTTCTCTCAGAACCAGGGCTGTAGATCTCGGGTACATGGCAAAGAACAGTGAGATGTTCGGCGGGCTGTGGATGCATGCAGAGGTTGACGGAACAATGAAGTCATTCCGCCATCTCTCAGCAAACATCAACGGGGTGATAGACAGCGTCGAGGTAAACAAATACCTGTACAGGAACATCAGCGTCTCAGGGACCTATGCCGACAGGATCTGGGACGGCAGTGTTGAGGTGAATGAACCAAATATTGAGATGAGCCTTCTCGGCAGGTTTGATCTTGAAAAGAGCCAGCCGGAGTTTGACTTCACCATGAACCTTGCCGATGCTGACCTGCACACTCTCAACCTTGTAAAAAAAGATTCAGTCTTCAGGGCAACTGCGCTTGTCACTGCCAATTTCAGGGGCAACTCAACGGAAAACCTGGAAGGAGACCTGAGGCTCATCAACTCGACTCTTGAAAACTCAAACGGGAAGCTCAACATATATGACTTCCTTGTCAGTTCCGAAATCGTCAGCGGTGAACCTGTCCTGAGGCTCAGGTCAGATTTTGCCGACGCTGATGTGAGAGGGCAGTACTCCGTTGATGCCATAAAAAGTAGCGTCTCAGAGATAATGGCGGGCCTTTTCCCTTCGAGGTTCAATAAGCCGGTAGCAAAGAAAGGTGAGTCAACACCTGAAGCTATGTTCTCCCTGGATGCCAGGATCAAGAGGATTGACAGGCTGAATGAGTTTTTAGGGACTGGCCTTGGTATCTCGGAAGGGACGCATGTCACAGGTCACTTCTGGTCAGACCGCCCTGAGGTTATAGCAGGGATTAAGGCAGATGCCGTAACATACATGGGTATAAGAATGGGCCGGCTGAATATGACAGGTTCGTTAAAGGATGGCAGCCTGAAGCTGGACATGACTGCAGATACAGTGATGCTGCCTGACAAATCCGAGCTGGGGAATTTTGCCCTCGGCGCCACAAGCTGCAATGACACAACTGACCTGGGCATGAACTGGGACAATCATGACAACGGGCGTACGCTGGGAGAGGTCAAGGCCAGGGGATTTTTCAGTCACGGTGTCGGCAATTTGCCGTCACTGACGGTTGCGGTGCTTCCTACCGGCCTGACTGTCAACAGTTCACAGTGGAATATCAGTCCTGCCAGGATCGTAATTGACTCCGTCAGCACCTTCTTCGACAATATACTGGTAAGCAGCAGGACGAGATATTTCAGTCTCGGAGGCAGTCTCTCGAAAGACCCCGAGGAGAAGCTGACCCTGGCTTTCGAGGGGCTTAACATGTCATACCTGAACAACCTCCTCCGGGGAAAGCAGGATGAGACAGAGGAACCGACCCAGATGAAGTTTGAAGGAATTCTGAGCGGCAATCTCACCCTGTCAGATGTTTTTAATAACCTGCTTTTTGAGAGCAGGATAAATGTCACTGACTTCAGGCTGAATGACAACAACTATGGCCTGATGACCATAATCAGCGAATGGGATCCGAGGAGAAAGGTGGCAGTAATAAATGTGGGCAATGACTTTGCCGGGAGGAAGCTCATTGACGTCAGCGGTACCTATTCGCCGTCGGCGCGTGTGATTGACATTGCAGCATCGGCATTTGATCTCCCGCTTGACGTGTTAAATCCGTTTCTCAGTTCTTTTGCTTCGGATATCCGGGGTTTCGGAACGGGAACCATCAGGCTGAAGGGGAAGCCACGGCAGCTGGAGATGACCGGAGCGGTAATGGCGCATGATGCCTCGATGAAGATTGATTTTCTTCAGACGCGTTACAGTTTCTCTGACAGCGTCAGGTTTTCGCCTTCAGGCATCATCCTGAGGAATATCAATATTTATGATGCACAGAAGAACCAGGGCATGATAAACGGTATGATCACACACCGTGCATTCAAGAATTTTGGTGTGAGCCTTGACATCAATATGGACAAAATGCTGGTTCTCAACACCAGGCCAAAGGACAATGACAGTTTTTACGGCACCGCCTATGCTTCGGGTTATGCCGGGATAAGGGGGAATGATGAGAAGCTGGTTTTCAATATCTCGGCCCGGACGGCTCCGAACACCGAATTCTATGTGCCGTTGAACTCATCGGCCAGTGTAAGTGATTATCCTTTCATTGAGTTTTTGAAACCTGCGGGGGAGACCGGCGAGCAGGAGCAGCCAGACAGGCAGAGCAGTTTTGTTAGGCAGGAAGAGGGAAGCAAAATGGAGCTTAACTTCGACCTTGATGTTACGCCTGAAGCCGAGGTACAGCTCATCCTTGACGAGACAGCCGGAGGAGTCATCAGGGGCAAGGGTGAAGGCCTGCTGAACATCTCCCTGAACTCAAGGGGTGACATGCGAATGGCCGGGGACTATGTGATCAGTGACGGAGATTACCTCTTCACCCTTGGAAGCATACTCAACAAGAGGTTTGCAGTGGAAGAGGGAGGGACAGTCTCGTGGAACGGGGCCATTGAAGATGCCAGCCTGGATATAAGGGCCCTTTACAAGACAAAGGCATCGCTCTCGGAGATCTTCGGGGAGGAGGAATTTACGGAGCTGAAAGCCAAGATGCCGGTCGAATGCATTCTCAGTCTCTCGGGAAGGCTCCTGAATCCCGCAATCAGTTTTGACATCAGCCTCCCCACCGCTGACGAGCGTACCCGTGAGTTGCTGAGAATGGCCATTGACACCGAGGAGGAGCTCAGCCGCCAGTTTCTTTACCTGCTGGTAATGAACAGCTTTTACCCTGATCCTTCGCTTTACAACTCAGGCACTACCACAGGCACACCGGTGGCTCAGGGGGGATATGCCGTATCACCGATCGTAGGTGTCACAACCACCACCGAGATGCTCTCCAACCAGCTCAGCAACTGGCTGTCACAGATAAGCAATGATTTTGACATAGGCTTCAGCTACAGGCCCGGAAGTGAGCTCACCGACCAGGAGGTGGAGCTGGCTCTCTCAACGCAGTTGCTGAATGACAAGGTTACCGTCAACGGGAACGTAGACGTGCGGGGAAACCAGTCAAACACCACGGCCAGCAACATAAGCGGTGAGTTCACCGTGGAGGTCAGGCTGACCGATATGCTCAGGTTCAAGGTATTCAATCGTTCGAACCATAACCTGTATTACCAGGTTCATCCATACACCCAGGGGGTGGGGCTCTTTTACAGGCGTGATTTCAGCACGCTGAAAGACCTTTTCATCAAACCGGAGGAAAAGAAGAGAAAAAACATCGAGAGTGAAGGGGAAACCGGGCAGAACTAACATTTCAACAATGACCCCGTTTTATCAACAATGGGATACTTACAGGGGATGAAATCCGTTTTTTACTATATTCGCGCGATGATACGCGAAAGCAAGTCAAACTGTTAACATCTTAAACCAAGGAAAATGATCTCAGCAGCTATTTTATTACAGGGAACACCAGCCACTGAAGCCGCAGAAGAGGCAACAATGTCACTGGCTGATCTTTACCTGGCAGGAGGATGGGTGATGTATCTCATCACACTTCTCTCTTTTGTTGCACTTTACATTTTTATCGAAAGGTACCTGGTGATCAAGAAGGCATCAAAGGGTGATGCCAACTTCATGAACCGCATAAAGGACTACATGTATGAAGGGAAGGTTGATGCGGCGTTGCAGCTATGCAGGAAGACCAACTCTCCGCAGGCCAGGATGGTTGAGAAGGGGATCACCCGTCTCGGCAGGCCTCTGGCCGATGTGACGGCTGCAATAGAGAATGTGGGCAGGCTGGAGGTTCACAAGCTTGAGAAGAGGTTCCCGACACTGGCAACAATTGCCGGAGCCGCTCCCCTGATGGGATTCTTTGGAACGGTCATAGGTATGGTACAGGCATTTTATGAAATGTCACTGGCAGGAAACAGCCTTGACATAAGCACCCTCAGCGGAGGCATCTACACCGCGCTCATTACCACGGTGGGAGGTCTGATACTTGGGATTCTCGCGTATTTCGGGTACAACCAGCTGGTTGTAAAGGTTGAAAATGTTGTGTTCCAGCTCGAAACAACATCAACCGAGTTCCTTGACATCCTCAATGAACCTGTAAAACAGTAACTGATGGCAATTTCGAACAAGAATAAAGTCAGTGTTCAGTTCAGCAATGCAGGCATGTCTGATATTGTGTTCCTGCTTCTGCTGTTCTTCATGCTGACCTCCACCCTGGTTCAGCCGACAGCCCTGAAGCTGCTGTTACCCAAGGGTACGACCCAGTCCTCGGCCCGTCCGATGACCACGGTATCAATTACAAAGGATCTTCAGTATTTCATCGAAGATCAGCCCATCGATCTTGAATTCCTGGAGGCTGCGTTGCAGTCGAGGGTTCAGGACAGTCCCGAGATATACATTTCGGTGCATGCCGACAGGAGTGTTCCTGTAGAGTATGTAGTCAACGTGATGAACATAGCTGCAAAAAACCAGTACAAGCTGATACTTGCCACAACTCCGAAATAGTTCCGGTGAGCCTCTCACAAAGGAAAGGAAGCAGGGTCTGATCTTCAGTGCCCTGACTCACCTTCTTCTTGCCATTCTCATCATTTTCGTCACGTTCCGGGTGAAGATACCTGAACCGGTTGAGGAGGGTCTTCTTGTCAACTTTGGTTTTGACGAGACAGGTGAAGGGTTGTTTGAACCGGCACCGGAGCCTGTATCTCCTCCCCCTCCTCCTGAATCTGCAGGGGAACAGGGAGGTGAGGAAGCGCTGCTGACGCAGGACTTCGAGGAGGCTGTGGAAGTGGAAAAGAAAGAGCCCAGTCCCGAGGAGATCAGGAAGCAGGCGGAGGCGCGTGCTGCAGAGATAAGAAGGCAGTTGGAGGCTGAGGCTGAGCGGAAGCGCATAGAACAGGAGGAGGCCGAGAAGCGGAAAAAGGAGGAGGAGCAGCGGCGTATTGACCAGCAGAATGCAAGGGCCAGGGGCGCTTTCAGCAATGCAGGCAATGTGGGCACTTCAGGCCAGAGCCAGGGAGTGGCAGGCGGGCAGGGTAACCAGGGAGTTCAGTCAGGTACCCCTGATGCACCCAATTACGGGCCGGGAGGTGGCCAGGGAACCGAGGGCATATCTTTTGACCTCGGAGGAAGGAAGGCACAGTCACTCATCAAACCTCCCTATGACCTTCAGAAAGAGGGAGTTGTTGTTGTTGCGATAACAGTAGACCGTTCCGGAAGGGTCACCGATGCTACACCCGGCATCAAGGGATCGACGACTCTCGAGGGGGATCTCCTCAAGCTGGCAAAGGAAGCTGCGTTGAAAACCAGGTTTGAAAGCAGCAATGATGCCCCGATTATTCAGAAAGGGACAATCACCTACGTTTTCCGTCTCAAATAAAACTCTTTTGTTTCAGAACAGCCCGGCCACAAGGTCATAGAGGCCGGTAAGCTTTATTGCGGAAGCCATAATGGCTACAAGCAGTATTACACGCACTACCCTGGGACCCCAGCTGACTGCCACCTTCGAGCCGAGCCAGGCTCCTGCACCCTGTCCGACAGCCAGGATGATGCCGTAGAGATAATAAACCTGGTTGCTGAGGATGAATACAACCAGTGCGATGGCAGTCATGGCGGCCACAATCAGCACCTTATGGGCGTTGGCCCTGGTCAGGCCCATGCCGGTCCCGAGCACCAGCGCCGCCAGCAGGAAAAAGCCCACCCCGGCCTGGATAAAACCGCCATATATGCCGATGATGAAAAACACCACAGGTACCCACCACCGCCGCTTCATGGCCGGTGAGTGAGCATGGTCACGTACCCACTGTTCAGGCTTGTAAAGGATTACGAAGAACATGAAGACAAGCAGTCCTCCTATCAGCAGTTCCATCATCCGTTCATTGATCTTCACTGCAATGAGTGACCCCAGCAGGGCTCCTGCAATGGCAGGCACTGACATCCATAGGCTTTCGCCGACGGTATAGAGTTTCTGCTTTTTAAAGCTTATGCTGCTGACCAGGCTCTGGACGAAGACGCCGATACGGTTGGTGCCATTTGCAATATTGGCAGGCAGGCCGAGGAACATCAGTAAAGGCAGGGTAATCAGTGAACCGCTGCCGGCAAGAGTGTTAACAAAGCCTGCAAAGAGGCCGGCGGCTATTACAGCCAGGTACATGTACCATTCCATATTTGCCGGGAACTATCTTTCCAGGACTTCCTTAACTGCCATCAGGAGGTTGTCAATCAGGTCAGAATCCTTTATGACATAATCAGCTATCCCCTTTCGTGCAAACTCAAGCACCACCTCTCCCTTCTCCTGGGCGGAGAGCATGATGACGGGAACTTCCGGAGCCAGCCTGGTAATCTCGTCATAGGCTTCCATTCCATTCATGGGGATTTCGCCCTCTTTCAGGAAATAGTAGTCAAGGATAATCAGGTCAGGAATTTCACCGAGTGCAGCGATGCAATCCTCGGCATAGGCAAATGCCCTTACAGCATAACCATTGCCTTCCAGCCTGGTTGAGACCAGGCTGGTGACGACAGGATCATCATCAACCACATAAACAAGGATGTCAGTCTGGGGGCTAACTTTTTCCATGATCACAAAAATACTAAAGGAATTGCTAATTTCCTAGTACGCAAAAAGAGGGAGGTCTTTCATCATTTTTACCACCTTCTCTCCCACCGATGTTATCACTGATTCATTTTCAATGTTAACCAGGACCTCATCAAGGAGCTGAACGATGGTTCCCATGTCACCCTCCTTCAGTCCTCGGGTTGTGACGGCAGGGGTACCCACCCTGATCCCTGAAGTAAGGAATGGCGAGCGGGAGTCGAACGGCACCATGTTCTTATTGACGGTGATGTGTGCCCTGACCAGGGTATTTTCAACCTTCTTGCCTGAAATTTCCGGGAAGCGTGTTCTCAGGTCGATCAGCATCGAATGGTTGTCTGTTCCGCCTGATATCACCTTGTAACCCTGGGCCATGAAAGCCTCGGCCATCACTGCGGCATTTTTCTTCACCTGCTGCTGGTAGGTCCGGAACTCCGGTTTAAGTGCTTCTCCGAATGAGACGGCTTTGGCTGCGATAATATGCTCCAGGGGTCCGCCCTGTATCCCGGGGAACACGGCTGAGTTGAGCATTGCCGACATCATCTTGATCTCGCCCTTGGGGGTGGTCACGCCCCAGGGGTTGGGGAAGTCTGTTCCCAGGAGGATGATTCCTCCGCGTGGTCCCCTGAGGGTTTTATGTGTTGTGGAGGTGACGACATGTGCATAACGAAGCGGGTTATCGAGCAATCCTGCTGCAATCAGGCCGGCAGGGTGTGCCATGTCAATCATGAGCAGAGCCCCTGCTTTGTCAGCGATAGCGCGCATCCTTGCATAGTCCCATTCCCTGGAGTATGCAGAAGCGCCGCCTACGATCAGTTTTGGTTTTTCGCGGAGGGCAACCTCCTCCATCATATCATAGTCAACACGACCGGTCTCCTCCTTCACCCCGTAGGCAACCGGATTGTACAGTATGCCTGACGAGTTCACCGGAGATCCGTGCGAGAGGTGACCTCCGTGTGACAGATTCAATCCCAGAAAGGTATCGCCCGGTTTGAGTATGGTCAGGAAGACAGCCATGTTTGCCTGTGCCCCTGAGTGGGGCTGTACATTTGCATATTCTGCATTGAAGAGTTTCTTCAGCCTGTCAATTGCGAGCTGTTCAACCTCGTCAACAACCTCGCATCCGCCGTAATATCTTGCCCCGGGGTAACCTTCCGCGTACTTGTTGGTAAGCACGGAACCCATTGCCTCAAGCACCTGCGGGCTGACGAAGTTTTCTGATGCGATGAGTTCAATACCTTCAGTCTGGCGTTTGCGTTCGCGGTCGATCAGTTCAAATATTGCGCTGTCTCTTTCCATGATTAGATTCTTAGTTCGGTTGATAATTACCCGTTTCCTCAAGCCGGTGAACACGGGATGTTTGCGGGCAAATATACATTTAATAATCAAATTTACTCATGACCCCCGGATGTCCGGTGAAGTACGATATGGATACGATATGGGCAAGCCGGATCATTCCTCTGAAAACTGTCTGAGCAGTTCGCGGTATGCGGAAAAGATTCTTGACTTGGAGATAAATCCCACGTACCGGCCCTCGTCAAGCACAGGAAGGTTCCAGGCTCCGGTGCGTTCGAAGGCGTCGAGGACTGCATCACCTCTCTCACTGAGATCAATATAGGAAGGAGGTATGGTCATCAGTTCCCTCACGGTGATTTTATCATAGAGTTCGGGTCTGAACATTTTGTCACGGACGTCATCGAGCAGCACAACGCCCTCCAGGATATTGAATTCATCCACCACAGGGAAGAGGTTCCGGTTTGATTTTGAGATTTGCTTTACAAGATCTCCCAGGTTGCTGTCGGGTCTCACCGTCAGCAGGTCCTTTTCCACCTCCCTGGACCAGTCGAGCAGAGTCATAACCGCCTTATCCTTGTCATGGGTGATCAGCTCTCCGGTTATCGCAAGCTGTTCATTGTAAATTGAATACTTCTGGAATGTTCTGGCAGTGATAAAGGCTACAGTGGATGTGAGTATCAGGGGGATGAGCAGGGCATAGCCTTCCGTTATCTCCGCTATAAGGAAGATAGCGGTGAGGGGGGCATGAAGAACGGCCGAGAATACTCCTGCCATGGCGGTAAGGGTGAAACTGCTTTCGATCAGGGCCAGGCCGAACAGGTGATTCAGCAGGCTGGAGAGGTAGTAGCCCGCCACTCCTCCGGTAAACAATACCGGAGCAACGATGCCGCCTACTCCACCGGCACCGTTTGTGGAGGCTGTAGCCACCACCTTGACAAGCAGCAGTCCGGCCATCAGCAATGAGAAGGACCAGAATCCGGCAGCCATATTGCCGAAGATCTCATTTCCGGGGGCAACTCCGCTTCCGGCATTGAGGAGCACCAACACCGTTTCGTATCCCTCACCGTAGAGCGCCGGATAGAAATAGATCAGGGCTCCGAGGATCGACCCGCCTGCCACCATCCTTATCCATTTGTTGCCAATCCTTTTGTAGAGTTTTTCAATTCCGATGGTTGCCCTTGTAAAGTATATTCCGACCAGACCACAGAAGACACCCAGGATCAGGTAGTATGGCAGCTCGCTCAGCATGAATCCCTGTTTTACCTGGAAAGAAAAAAGCACATTGTCGCCCATGAAGAAGAATGCCACGGTTGCTGCAGTCACAGATGAAATCAGAAGGGGAACTATTGATGACATCGTCAGGTCAAGCATCAGCACCTCGAGGGTGAACAATATTCCTCCAAAGGGAGCCTTGAAGATTCCGGAAATGGCCCCGGCAACGCCACATCCGAGCAGCAGGGTCACATACTTGTAATTCAGTTTGAAGTGGCGTGCTATGTTTGAGCCTATCGAAGCGCCTGTAAGAACGATGGGAGCCTCTGCTCCCACCGAGCCGCCGAAGCCGATGGTGAGCGAGCTGGTCAGGATTGACGACCAGTTGTTATGGGGTTTTATGTAGCTTTTTCGTTTCGAGATGGCATAGAGCACCCTGCTGATCCCATGTGAGATATTATCTCTGACGAGGTATTTGACTGCCAGCATTGTAAGAAATATCCCTGCAAGGGGGTAGGCAAGTGAGAGAACTCCTCCGGCGCCTTTCATAACACCCTGGGTGAACAGAACATGGGTAAAGTGAATTGCATTCTTCATCACCACGGCTGCCAGTGCACTTACAAGTCCGACCAGGAAACTGAGAATGTAAATCAGGGTCTGCTGGTTGGTAAGGAAAGATTTTAGCTGCCTTATTTTCCTAATTATCAGGTTGTTCAAGGTTACCGGAGAAAAATGAAAAATATTCAGATTACAAATATATTATAAAATGAGGATCAGATGTTTATTTTGGTAAGTTTGACATATTTTGCATACATGATCGGATTTGAAAGGCAAATACTTGACAACGGGCTGAGGGTGATAGTGCACCGGGATGAGGGCACCCCCATGGTAACAACCAATATTCTTTATGATGCAGGCTCGAGGGATGAGGAGCCTGATTCCACAGGTTTCGCCCATCTCTTTGAACACCTGATGTTCGAGGGGACGCAGAACATACCTCTTTTTGACGTGCCTGTGATGATGGCCGGAGGTGAGAACAATGCCTTCACCAACAATGACCTCACCAACTACTATATCACCCTTCCTGCGACCAACCTTGAGACGGCGTTATGGCTTGAGTCAGACAGGATGCGGGGCCTCGACCTGGCAGAGGAGAGGCTGGCCAACCAGAAGAGTGTTGTCACCGAAGAATTCAGGCAGCGCTATCTTAACCAGCCATACGGCGATCTGCTGCTGTTGCTCCGGCCCCTGGCCTACAGGGTTCATCCCTACCGGTGGCCGGCCATAGGGATGGATATCAGTCATATTGAGAAAGCAGACAGCATCTCGGCAAAAAAGTTTTATGACCGTTTTTACACCCCCTCCAATGCAGTACTCAGTGTTGCAGGCAACGTTGATCCGGACAGGGTGTTCAGTCTAGCTGAAAAATGGTTCGGAGACATTCCGTCAGGTGTAAAGACCGAAAGAAAGCGCCCTGTTGAGCCGGAACAGGCAGAACGGCGCGAGCTGACGGTACACAGGCCTGTTCATGCCCCTCACCTGCTAATGGCCTTTCACATGGGAAGTAGGGAGAGCCGCGACTTTTACATCCTTGACCTGCTTACCGATATACTGGCCGGATGTGATTCTGCACGGTTCCCTGCCATACTCGTCAGGAAAAAGGAGCTCTTCAGCGAAGCCGACATTTATCTCTCAGGCGAAGCTGATCCGGGTCTTGTCATTTTCAGTGGCAGGATCAGAGACGGGATTGATGTCAGAAAGGCAGAGGAAGCAGTCAGGTCAGAGCTTGACAGGCTGGCCTCTGAGCGTGTAATTGCTGCCGAACTTGACAAGGCACGCAACAGGTACGAGTCGCACCGTCTGATGCAATACATCAGCGTTTCCAACAAGGCATTCAGCCTTGCCTATCATGAGGTGCTCGGTGATGCAGACGGCATCAACAGGGAGCATGAACAGTACATGAGTGTGACAGCAGAAGAGATAGCCTCAGCTGCCGGGCTTACATTCAGGCCCGGGAACAGCAGCGTGATCCATTACCTGCCCGAGAAGATATGAGAAACAAAGAGATAAAGGGAGCCCCGGAGATCATCACTCCGTCAGCGGGAGATACTTCACTGCCGGAACCGGTGATGCTTGGCAACGGAGTACCGGTCTATATGGCAGGAAATGGCACCGTCGATCTGCTGAGAATTGAGTTCGTTATCCCTGCCGGCCAGGTGTTGGAGGAGGTTCATCTGGCAGCATCCACTACGAGCGCAATGCTCACCGAGGGGACATTGCATCATGATGCGGCTACAATCAATGATCTCATTGACAGCACCGGAGCCGCGCTTACACATTCTTCTGACAAGGACACAGCCGGACTGGTAACGGTTACCCTGACAAGAAAGCTTGATGATGTGATGGCCCTGGCCAGTGAGGTGCTCTTCAGTCCCTCCTTTCCTGAAAATGAATTCAGGATGCTGACGGACAGAAGGTTACAGGCTTTTCAGACCAGCAGGCGGCGGACTTCGGTTATTGCAAGGGAAGCTTTCTATGAAGCACTGTGCGGCAGCAGGAGCCCTTACGGACGCATTACAACGGAAGATGATTACCGTAGACTTACGACAGGTGACGTGAGGGAGTTTCACCGGAAGCACTACAGGCCGGTGAACATGTACGTCACGGTAGCCGGGAGTGAGCCATGGAAAGCGCTTCCCGTACTGGAAAAATACTTCTCAGGCAAAGGAACGGGACAATGGCAGAAGCCTCCTCTCCCCTCTCCCGTATTGGAAACTTCGGAGCCCGGAAAGATTTTCCGTGACCTTCCCACCTCGGTTCAGAGCACGGTACGGGTGGGTTGGAAGGGGATTACCCGCAACCATCCTGACTACCAGGCCTTGCAGGTGGCCACAATGATACTCGGCGGGTATTTCGGCTCGCGCCTGATGCGTACAATACGCGAGGAGAAGGGTTATACGTACGGCATCGGGGCAGTTGCCGGCGCTTTCCATAACATAGGCTATATTACCATCATGACAGATGTGGCAAATGCCTACAGGGATGAGACTCTAAGTGAAATCAGGAAAGAGATTGAGAAGCTCCGCACAGAAGGGGTAAGCGAGGAAGAGATGACCCTGGTAAGAAATCACATGATGGGAGAGCTGGCCCGGATCTTTGACGGACCGTTTTCGGTTGCCGATGCTATCAGGGGCATCATCGACTATGAGACAGGAGCAGACTATTATACACGTTTAGCCGAAACTGTCAAAACAATTACGCCAGCCAGGATAATGGATATCTTCAATAGGTATTTCAATCCCGGTGAGGCCTGGGAGATCATTGCCGGAAGCCGATGAAAAAGCAGAATACCTTAAGAAAGCTCTTCATACCGCTGCTGTTCTGCGGTTTGTCTGCCTTTCCACTGGCAGGACAGGATGCTGACCGGCCCCTGTCACCCAGGCTTGACATGGTGACGGTTGATCCTGCAACCGGGTTTGCCGTTCTGAGGTGGCTTCCTTCCCCTTCACCGGATGTGGGCAGTTATGTTGTCTACATCTATGCCGTAGGAAGGGCTGATGCCATTGATACCATTTATTCTCCATTCGTTTTCGAATACACCCATACCGCTTCAGCTGCCAGGTACAGGAGCGTATCATATGTAGTGGCAGCCATTGACTCATCAGACAATCCGAGTCCGCTCAGCAACAGCCTCAGCACCATATGGCTCTCTGCCGCTGAAGATCCGTGCACCGCAACAGTAGCAGTCTCATGGACAGCATATGACAACCAGTTTCATCCGGGCAGTGGTTACCTGTTGCACATAACAGACGGAACGGGAGGATCGTTTCCTGACATAGCCCTGCCTGTATCTTCCACGCAGTACCTGTTCACCGGGTACGAAGCGGATACAGAATACTGTTTTTATGTAACGGCAAGCGACGGCTACGGGCCGCTTTCTTCGTCAAACAGGGCCTGTGTCACAACCGGCATCGAGGCTGCACCGGGATGGGTAAGGATAGATGCAATTGCAGTGCAGGATGGCGGCATATCATTTGCTGCCGGCTATGACCCGTCAACGGTGATGAGTGATTTCCGGCTTTTTCGCTATGATCCTGTTGCAGCCGCATGGGATAAGGCAGCCTCTTCGACGGGAGTTGCCGGCAGGGTCACATTTGCAATGGCACAGGCAGACACCACTGTTGTCAGGCTGTACAGGGTTGCAGCCGTGAACAGTTGTGGTCTGGCTTCAACAGTTTCAGCCCCATCCCGGAATATTTTGCTGGAGGCATCAATCAGCGGAACCCTTGTCAACCTCCGGTGGAACAGGCCCTCTGCCGGATGGAGCGGGTCATTCAGTGTCTGGCGTGATATCGGAGAGGGTATGCGCGAAGTTGCTTCTTCCATGTCTGACACGCTCTGGTCAGATGATTACACAGGATTCGCTTCAGATGTATCAGCAGGCGAAGTTGTATACCGGGTGTCAACTGCGGATCTCTCAGCGCCGGCAGGCGCCGGGCCGCACCTTTCCTCTGCTGCCGTAATTGCAACCAGTGAGAATGTCTTCATGCCCAATGCCTTCACCCCCGGCGGTACGGATGAGAACGCCATTTTCAGACCTGAATTTTCATTTCACCCGGGAGAATATGATTTCAGGATACTTTCAAGAAACGGTGCACTGCTGTTCCGCACGGGTGACCCCGGCGAAGGATGGGACGGCAGGCACAACGGCAGGATGATGCCGCCGGGGGTATACCTCTGGAACCTGAGGCTCACCACCCCTTCCGGACAAACCCTTGAAAGGAACGGGACTGTAACTATACTGCCATAACAGCTAAAAAAAATAATGAGCCGATTTTCGTATCTTTGTCACTCGTTTGCAGGTAGAGACTGATGGTTAAGACCAGGACCAAAATATTCACCGCTGATGATATCAGCCGTATCGAGACAGAATACAGCCTGCTGACTGACAATCTTTACAGGTGTGACAAGCCCGGTGACAGGGAATTGATCGAGAAGGCATTCAGGTTCGCGAATGAAGCGCATCGTGACATGTACCGCAATTCCGGGGAACCCTACATCATTCACCCGATCAATGTAGCCCGGATAGTCAACCAGGAGATAGGGCTGGGCGCCAAGTCGGTTTCAGCCGCACTGTTGCATGATGTGGTGGAAGATACCGGCATTCCCCTTGAGGAGATATCGAAGCATTTCGGTCCCAAGATTGCATCACTGATTGATGGTCTGACCAAGATATCAGGAACCTACAACAAGGAGACCAATTCACTGCAGGCTGAGAACTTCCGCAAGATGCTGATGACCCTCTCTGATGACTTCAGGGTCATACTGGTGAAGATAGCTGACAGGTTGCACAATATGCGTACTCTTGACTCGATGCCCGAGTACAAGAGGATGAAGATTGCCGGAGAGACTGTTTATCTCTATGCACCGCTGGCGCACCGGCTGGGGCTGTTTGCCATCAAGACCGAGCTGGAGGACCTGAGCTTCAAGTTCAGGCATCCGCGCATCTATGATGAGATAGCGCGCAAGGTAAAGATGGATGAGAAAAAGAACCTTGCTCTCATCAACAGGTTCAGCCTGCCTATCATAGAGGCGCTGAACAACAACAATATCCTGTTTGACATATCTGGCCGGTTCAAGTCGATCTATTCCATATGGAAGAAGATGCAGTCGAAGAATGTCCCGTTTGAGGAGGTATATGACCTTCTTGCAGTAAGGATTGTCTTCGAGCCCGGTCCGGAGATGAGTGAGAGGGCGCAGTGCTGGCAGATATACTCTCTTATAACAGATATTTACACTCCCAAGCCTGACAGGCTGCGTGACTGGATCAGCAGGCCCAAGTCAAACGGTTATGAGGCGCTTCACCTTACTGTGATGGGCCCTGAGGGGCGTTGGGTTGAGGTGCAGATCCGCAGCCAGAGGATGGATGATATTGCTGAGAGGGGGTTTGCTGCGCACTGGAAGTACAAGGGAGACATGTCTCAGACTGAGAATGAGCTCGATAAATGGCTGAAGCATATCCGGGAGATGCTTGCCAACCCGATGTCTGATCCGCTCACCTTCCTCGATGAATTCAAGATGAGTCTATTCTCCTCAGAGATAATGGTTTTCACCCCAAAGGGACTGCTGGTCAACCTGCCCAAGGGAGCTTCCGCCCTCGATTTCGCATATGAAATCCATACTGACATAGGCAACAAATCCATCGGTGCCAAGGTAAACTACAAGCTCTCCCCTCTCTCCACCACACTTCAGAGCGGAGACCAGGTTGAGATTATCACATCCAACATTGCCAGGCCTGAAAAGGAGTGGCTTGAGTATGCCCATACGGCGAAGGCCAGGAATGCGATAAAGGATGCGCTTCGTGATGAATCCACTGATCGCATACAGAAGGGGATGGACATGCTTGAGCAGAAGCTGAGTGAGCTGGGGATTCTTCCCAATTCTGACATCATCAAGAAGCTTCTTGACAACTATGAGCTGCTTAACAAGGACGAGCTTTATTCGCGCATCGGGCTGGGGCTTATCAACCTCGACGAGTTGCGCAAAGTGCTGAAGAAGGCTCCTGAAGGAAGCCTGCGCAAGTACTGGAAGCTGGCCATCGGCGGAGTTACCCGCAAGAATCCGGAAACAAGGGAGGCGCCTGTCACTGCTGAAAAAATAGATAAGAGTCAGCCCTACCTGCTCCGGGAAAATGTCGACAGCGCTGCCAGTTCTTACGTCATTGCCAGTTGCTGTCAGCCCATCCCGGGCGATGAAGTGGTTGGTTATCTTGACCATTCCAACTCCATCATCGTCCACAAGCCCAAATGCCCGGTGGCCGTAAAGCTTATGTCAAGCGAGGGCAACAGGATCATTCCCGTCAGGTGGACCATCCACAAGCTTGCTTCATTCCTGGCGAGGATAAGCATCAACGGAATTGACAGGATCGGTCTTGTCAGCGAGGTGACCACAATCATCTCGAAGGAGCTTAATGTCAATATCAGGAACATAAACGTTTCAGTGTATGACGGGATATTTGAAGGCACCATAGACCTGTTCGTTCATCACACCCGTGACCTTAACAACCTGATCATGCAGCTTTCCAACATAAAGGGAATCGCCAGCGTGAAGAGGATAGAGGAGTTCATTGAGTAGTCAATCAGGCGAAACAATCAGGCAAAATGTCAAACGAAGAAGCCAGGGCGGTTGTCAGGCAGGTTTTTACGGAGTACCTTGCAACCCATTCGCTGAGGAAAACACCCGAGCGGTATGCAATTCTTGACGAGATATATTCCAGGGAAGGGCACTTTGATATTGAATCGCTCTTCAAGTTCATGAATAACAAGAATTACCGTGTTTCGCGGGCTACGCTCTACAACACTATTGACCTTCTGCTCGACTGCAAACTGGTGACAAGGCATAAGTTCGGCCATAACCAGGCCCAGTATGAAAAGACATACAAAGCCGGTCATCATGACCATCTGATTGACACCATCTCGGGGAAGGTGATCGAGTTCAGCGATCCGAGGATCAATGACATAATCAGGAGCGCCTGCGAGGAAAATTCGTTCGTTGTGCATCATTATGCCCTTTATGTGTTCGGCGTACAGGAAAAGAGAGGCGGATGAGTGGCCCGTGGCGCCATTTTTTTTCGTAACTTCGGACCTGTTTTGTCTAATCAGAGAATTTTTGGTACAATGAATATTGACATTTTGCTGGGGCTCCAGTGGGGAGATGAGGGAAAGGGTAAGATAGTTGACGTCCTGACCCCGGATTATGATATTGTTGCCCGTTTCCAGGGCGGTCCGAATGCCGGTCACACGATTGAGTTTCACGGGGTGAAGCACGTGTTGCATCTTATTCCCTCGGGGATCTTTCATGATGACAAGATCAACATCATCGGCAACGGCCTGGTGATTGATCCGGTTGTTTTCAGGCATGAGGTTGAGAGCCTGGGGATTGATATCGGAAAGGTGCGTGAAAGGCTTCTCATCTCGCTGAAGGCGCACCTGATAATGCCCACTCATAAGCTTCTTGATGCTGCCCATGAGGCTTCCCTGGGTGAAGCAAAGATAGGATCAACTCTCCGGGGCATAGGCCCGGCGTATACTGACAAGGCGTCGCGAAACGGCCTGAGGGTCGGGGATCTGTTCAGGAAGGATTTCAGGGAGTTTTATCATTCGCGGGTAAATGATCACCTTCGGACCCTTCAGGGTTACGGCTATACAAGTGATCTGAAGGCGCTGGAGGATGAGTGGTTTGACGCGGTGGAGTACCTTAAGCAGTTCAGGACGGTAAATGCTGATTATCATATCGACCAGGCCCTCAGGGCCGGAAAACGCGTCCTTGCCGAGGGAGCCCAGGGTACCATGCTTGATATAGACTTCGGTACATATCCTTATGTCACATCATCGAACACTGTGGCTGCAGGAGCATGCACGGGACTCGGAATTGCTCCCGGACGGACAGGTGAAGTGTTCGGCATCTTCAAGGCGTACTGCACCAGGGTGGGAAGCGGCCCCTTCCCTACCGAGCTCGATGATGCTGACGGTCAGCAGATGCGTGACCAGGGCAATGAGTACGGTGCCACAACGGGAAGGCCCAGGCGCTGCGGATGGCTTGACCTGCCTGCACTGAAATATGCAATTATGGTCAACGGGGTGACACGGCTGTTCATGATGAAGGCTGACGTGCTCTCAGGGTTCAGTGAGATAAAGGTATGCAACTCATACGCTGTGGATGGAAGGGAACAGGCGGAACTTCCCTATTGCCTGTATGACATCAGCGGACTCAACTACAGGACCTTCAGGGGATGGCATTGTGACATCACAGGTTGCAGGAGCTGGGAGGAGCTGCCCCAGGAGTTAAAGGATTATATCAGGTACATTGAAGATGAGACGGGTGTTCCCGTAACCATTGTTTCGGTGGGACCTGACAGGTCAGCCACCATCACCAGGTAATTGTCACTCCTGCCTGTAAACCCAGGCCTCGCCATTGATCCTGTCCTGAACAGTACCGAGTGCATTCCATGCCTGGTGCAGGTTTGGGAAGGCCTGAGCAGATACGAGTTGCCATCTTCCGCCATTCATCCCGACCAGCTGTGCGTCATAGCCGAAGCTTTTAATATGTTCCAGCCATGCATCTGCATATTCGGGTGTAAGGAAGCTGCCCACGATGACATGGTAACCGGTCATCACCCTGGTTTGTTCTTCAGCTGCCACGGCCATCTCTGCCTGACGGGCGCGTTCGGCCTCCGCCTGCTTCTCGTTGGCCACACGGATTGAGTCTGCTATGCGGAATGCTTCCTGCTGCTGACGGAGAGCCTCTGCCTCCCTGGCCTTTTTACCGAAGGGATTTATGCTCTTCATGAAATCACATGAAGGGGTAAGAACCAAAACGGCTGCGAGCAACACGAGTGATAGTTTCTTCATAAATGGCAGTTTTTCACGATTTTGATTGATAAAGGTATGGATAAATGGTTAAAAATGCAACCAATCTTCCGGAAAGATGCCATTCCCAGACAATTCTTTCCTATATTAGATCGCTATTTTTAACCTCAAACTACTTATCGAGATGAAGTCACTTATCCGGTTCTTTGAAGAAAATGTGGAAAAGTATGCATCCAACATTTACATGTGGGAAAAACTTCAGGAGAAATATGAAGGTACCACCTACCAGGAGACCAGGCGCCAGGTTCATGAATTCGGAGCCGGGCTGATGCAACTGGGGATTAAGAAGGGTGACCGTGTCAGCCTCCTCGCAGACGGCCGTAACAGCTGGGTCGTAGGCGAACTTGGGATACTTTATGCCGGCGGCGTCAATGTACCTCTCTCCATCAAGCTGAATCCTGAAGAGATCAAATTCCGTCTCATCCACTCCGGGTCCAGGATGGTAATCACTTCAAGCACGCAGGCCCCGAAAATACTTGCAGTGGCAGAAAAATGCCCGGATTTGCAGAAAATCATCTTCATGGATCCGCGCGAGGAGTACGCTGAAGGACAGATCCATTTCAACGAGGTAAGGAAGATCGGGCGTGAGTGGCTTGAAAATCCTGCCAACAGGAAAAGTTTTGAGGAGTTTACCTCTTCAATTACTGCTTCTGATTTTGCAAACATATGTTACACATCGGGCACGACTGCCGATCCCAAGGGTATAATTCTCACCCACGGCAACTATGTGACCAACGTCTACCAGTCATACAGTCTGATGGACATTCCGCAGTTTTACAAAACTCTCCTCATACTTCCGTGGGACCACTCATTTGCACATACTGCGGGCATCTATGCCTTCATGGGCAAGGGAGCCAGCATAGCGTCGGTAAAGGTGGGCAAGACGCCCATGGAAACCCTGCGCAACATTCCCGTCTGCATGAAGGAGATAAAGCCCAACCTGCTGATGAGCGTGCCGGCGCTGGCGAAAAATTTCAGGAAGAACATCGAAAAGGGGATAAAGGAAAAGGGAAGGATGACCGAAGCGCTGTTTAACTTTGCGATTAAGATGGCCTATTCCTATAACAAGGAGGGCTGGAACAAGGGGCGCGGAATACAGAAGATCAAGAAACCTCTCCTCCGCCTCTTTGATAAGATACTTTTCAGCAAAGTAAGGGAGGCTTTCGGAGGCGAGCTCGAATTCTTCATCGGCGGCGGCGCTCTGCTTGACATCGAGCTGCAGCGCTTCTTCTATGCCATAGGGGTGCCAATGTACCAGGGATACGGACTCTCCGAGGCATCACCCATCATCTCATCAAACTCCACCGCCAGGCATAAACTGGGATCATCAGGCTACCTGGTCAACAACATGGAACTGAAGATATGTGATGACAACGGCAACGAGCTGCCTGTTGGGCAAAAGGGAGAGATAGTCATCCGGGGAGGAAACGTGATGCACGGATACTGGAAGAACGATACTGCGACAAGTGATGCCCTGCGTGATGGCTGGCTCTATACAGGCGACATGGGATACATGAGTGAAGATGGGTTCCTTTATGTGCTGGGCCGCTTCAAGAGCCTCCTGATCGCTGATGACGGCGAAAAATTCAGTCCGGAAGGAATAGAAGAGGCCATCAGCGAACAATCGAAATACATTGACCAGTGCATGCTCTACAATAACCAGAAGCCGTACACTGTGGCCCTGATAGTGCCCAACCAGCATGCCATGAAACTGTACCTTGAAGACCGCAACATGTCGGCCACAACCGAGGAAGGAAAGCGTGCCGTCCTCAATCTCATAGAGAACGAAGTGAATGAATACCGCATAAACGGCAAGTACGGTCACATGTTCCCGCACCGCTGGCTGCCGGTAGCGATGGGAGTCCTCAATGAGAGCTTCAATGAAGAGAACGGCATGATGAACTCAACCATGAAGATTGTCAGGGGCAAGATCACCGACCGATACCATGACCTTATCGAGTGGCTCTACACCCCGATGGGCAAGATAGTATACAATGAACGCAACATGGAAGAAGTTGAGAAGATGAAACTCGGCTGACCAGTTAAAACCATTCACAGATGAAATACTTATTAATTCCTGTTCTCGTCGTAATTGCCGGGATGATGACCTCTTGCAACAGGGAGAAAACCCCGGAATGGAAACCTGCTGAAAACCCGACTTTTACAGTCTGGGGTGAGAAAATGGATCCTTCGGCACCCTGGCCGGAATACCCGAGGCCGGCGCTTGCCAGGGATGAATGGATGAACCTGAACGGTTTATGGGATTATGCCATCTGTCCGAAAGATTCAGATCGTCCGGAACCGCAGGGAAAAATTCTCGTCCCCTTCCCTGTTGAATCAGCTCTCTCCGGGGTCAGGGAAAGGATGAGTGACTCACTGGCACTGTGGTATTCAAGGGAATTCGTTCTGCCGAAACAATGGAAGGATAAGCGGATCATTATCAATTTTGAAGCTTCCGACTGGGAGACTACCGTCTGGGTCAATGACAGGATGGCTTCAATGCACCGGGGTGGTTATGACCCCTTCTGGTGTGACATCACCAATTATATTGATGACAGAAAGAAGCATACACTTGTGGTTAAGGTAACGGATCCCACCGACAGGGGACCTCAGCCAAGGGGCAAGCAGGTAACGAAGCCGGGTGGCATCTGGTACACTCCAACGAGCGGCATCTGGCAGACCGTATGGCTTGAACCGGTTGAGAAGACCTGGATAGGAGATCTTCGTGTTGTGCCTGACATTGACAACGGGGTGCTTCACGTGACGGTCATCGAGGAGCATTGCCAGGGAGGCCCGGGGGGGTGCCCTCCGGTAGACATGGCGCCGTCACTTGCGGAGATAACCCTGCTGGCTGAAGGCAAAACAGTGGCTGTGGCATCAGGGATAACAGGATCCGTGGTGACTCTGCCAGTGCCTGATGCAAGGCTCTGGAGCCCGGATGACCCATACCTCTATGACCTGAAGGTGAGGCTGGTAACCGGAGGCCTGGTTGCTGACCAGGTGACCTCCTACGCTGGCATGAGAAAAATATCACTCGGCGTAGGTGAGGATGGCTTTACCCGCATTTTCCTGAACAATGAATTCATGTGGCAGAACGGTCCGCTGGACCAGGGATTCTGGCCCGACGGACTCTACACCCCACCATCCGATGAAGCAATGGTTTATGACCTTGAGATGCTGAAAAAGATGGGATTCAACATGCTGCGCAAGCATGTAAAGGTTGAGAACAGGAGGTTTTATTACCACACTGACCGGATGGGCCTCCTTGTGTGGCAGGACATGCCCAGCGGCGACGACTACATCTGGGGTGACAAGCCTGACATCGAAAAGAGTGCATCTGACTCGGCTGTCTTCATGGATGAGCTCACAATGATGATCGGCACGAAGTTCAATCACCCCTCAATTGTTATGTGGGTTGTTTACAACGAAGGCTGGGGCCAGTATAACACACCGGCAGTAACCGACTATGTCATGGCCCTTGACACCACAAGGCTGGTCAACAGCGCTTCGGGATGGACCGACAGGGGGACGGGGCATGTGCTTGATATACATCACTATCCTGATCCAGTGGCTCCCGGCCCTGAAAAAGACCGGGCCATTGTGCTGGGCGAGTTCGGAGGGCTGGGCCTGCCGGTTCAGGGACATACCTGGGAACAGAAGAACTGGGGTTATGAGAAGATGGGTGACACCACGGCACTCCTGAATAAGTATACTGAGTTCTATGCTGCAGTGCGACAGATGGTTGCCGAAAAAGGACTGAGTGCATCGGTCTACACCCAGACAACTGACGTGGAGACGGAGACCAACGGTCTGATGACCTATGACCGCAAAGTGGACAAGATGGGATTCACCAATGTGAGGAAGGCGATGGAAGGAAATAGGCAGTAGGCTGATCAAACGATCAGCCTGCTTTTGAATGGCAGGAATGTCATGAAGTCTGCGTGGTGGACTATATAGGCCTCGGTGGTGCGTTTGACCAGGTCACCCTCGTGGGCATGCGCCGCAATGATATGGCACACTTCGGGCGGCACCCCGCACTCCTCTGCCAGGCTGACGCCTGAGAACGGGTGTCTCAGATACTGCCCGTACTTTCCCTGCACCGCTTTTCCGGATGCATCGAGTTCATACTCCAGCATCTTGCCGACATCAGCCAGTATAGCGCCTGAGATAAGCACATCCATGTTGACCGGCAGGTCATTGCGGAAGAACTCGTTCATCTTCATTCCTGCGTCGCGGGCAACGTGGACCACGCATCTCTTGTGGTCCATGAAGGTGACTTTAAGGTCAGGTCCGCAGAGAAGTGTGAATGGTATGCGGTTCAGGTCTCCGGCGGTGAGCACGCTCCGCTCGAGGGCGACCTCCCACGTGCGGGCGGTCTTCTCTCTCAGGTCAGGATCATTGATCCATTCCAGTTCAGGCCACAGTTTCTTTATCTCCTCGGTCATGTCCTGTTACTTTAGTCGTGCAATGATGGCATCGGTCATCTGGATTGTTGAGGCTGCTCCCATCGTAACCACTTCGGGCTTGCCCGTCATCTTCATCATGTCATAGGTCTTGACCTTTCCTTCTTCGATGACTTCGGCGATAGCCCTGCGTATCCTTGTGGCTGTCTCCTTCTCGTCTATGTAGTCAAGCATCATGCAAGCCGACTCAATCATTGCCACAGGGTTAACGATAGGCACCTCATACCCGGCGTATTTGGGAGCTGATCCGTGGGTAGGTTCAAACACCCCTATCCCGTCTTCTGAGAACTGTGCGCTGCAAGCAAATCCGAGTCCGCCGATGAGACCGGCAAACGCATCGGAAACGATATCGCCGAACATATTACCGGCAACTATTACGCCATAATCCTCAGGATTCTTTGTGAGCCACATCATCTGTGCGTCGATATTTGTGTTCCAGAGCAGGATGCCGGGGAACTCATTCTTCTGCATCTCCTTTGCTATCTTCCACATGAGGCCGGATGTTTCACGTATCACGTTTGGTTTTTCGCAGACAGTGACTGATTTGTATCCGAATTTCACGGCATGTTCAAAAGCTGCCCTGACGATCCGTTCGGTATATTTCTTTGTGAAGATCCTTGTTGAGACTGCCAGTTCCTCTTTCGGGCACCATCCGAAGTTTTCACGGAACTTGGGATGGGTCATCAGCGCATCATAGACCTGCTGCGGAGGATTGGACCATTCCACACCACCGTAGAGCCCTTCGGTATTCTGCCTGAATATCACCACATCCACCATCGGTTCCTCGGGATTTCCGGTCTTGTCGCGGCGGATGAAGTTGAGGGGGTTGCCCTTGTAGCTGCGGCACGGCCTGACGCAGATATCGAGGCCGAAGTGTTGCCTGAGGCCAACAATCGGGCTGCTGTAGGTAAAGCCTTTTCCCTGTAGAGCCGGTGAAAGCTCGGCAGCGGCATCGTCTTTTGGTTTGGAGGTGATGGCACCGAAGAGTGCGATCTTATGTTCAGCAATCAGGTCAATAGTACGCCGGGGAAGAGGATTACCCTCGCGGCACCAGAAATCCCACCCGATGTCTCCGTATACATAATCAGCATCAAAACCTGCCGCATCGAGGACGCGGACTGCCTGCTTCAGGACAACGGCACCAATGCCGTCACCCGGCAGTGCCACGATAGTACGTTTGGCCATAATTTTATTCTTTAAACTGTATTATTTCGTTTCCCGTAAAAATATAGTTTTTCCTGAGTTAAAAAAAAGAGTTTCAGCAGGTAAAATTCATAAATGTTGCAACGGAAAAAAACTATATTTGCCGCCAAGTCATTCAACTTAAAGAAGAAGAACAGAATGGGTGAACTGGGGGAGATGAAGCCTAGGAAGCTTTGGGGATATTTTGAGGAGATTTGCAAAATACCGAGGCTGTCGAAGAACGAAGGAAGGATCAGGGCATACCTGCTTGAATTCGCGAAGCAGCATAACCTTGAGGCAAAGGAAGACCATGTCGGGAACATATTGATAGTAAGGGAGGCTGCTCCGGGCAAGGAGAAGGTCATGACAGTGGTTCTTCAGAGCCACCTGGATATGGTAGGTGAAAAGAATGCCTCCCATCCGCATAACTGGGCAGAGGATCCTATATTACCGGTAATTGACGGCAGGTGGGTCACCGCCAGCGGGACGACACTTGGTGCTGATGATGGTATAGGTATTGCAGCCCAGATGGCTGTGCTTACAGATCCCTACATTCAGTGCGGACGGATCGAGTGCCTGTTTACCGTTGATGAGGAGTCAGGGATGACCGGAGCAATCAACCTCAAGCCCGATTTTTTCACAGGACGCATATTATTGAACCTCGACTCGGAAGATGAGGGCATTCTCTTCATCGGCTGTGCCGGAGGGATTGACACCCAGGCACTTCTGCCCTACACTCCGGAGAGGATTACTTCAGGGCACAGGGCCATGAACATCTCTGTCACCGGTCTGCATGGCGGCCATTCAGGCGATGAGATACACAAGGGCTACGGCAATTCCATAAAGATAATATCCAGGCTGTTGCAGGATCTTGAGAAGAAGTATGACATCAGGATCAGCAATTTCTCCGGCGGCAACCTCCGCAATGCAATACCGAGGGAAGCGTTTGTCACGGTGACATTCAATCCGACCCATGAAGAAAATATACTGGCAGACACAGCAGCTTACCATACCCTTGTCAGGGATGAGTACAACGGCCTGGAGCCTGACCTGAAGGTGGCAGCAACACCGGCAGATATTCCTGAGTTGGTCATTGACGGCGGCACACAGCACAGGCTGCTGGGTGCATTGAGCATAGTGCCTCACGGTGTGCTCGGCTGGTCAAAGGAGATACCTGACCTGGTTGAGACATCAAGCAACCTGGCAACGATAAGGCTCACCGATGACAACATGATCCACGTTGTCACCACTCAGAGGAGCTCTTCAGAAGAGGCAAAGCACTATGCCGCGATGAAGGCTGAGACAAGCTTTGACCTCGCAGGGGCGAAGGTGACCCATTCTGACGGTTACCCCGGCTGGCAGCCGAACATGAACTCGGCAATCCTGCGGCTGATGATTGATTCATACCGCAAGCTTTTCGGAAAGGTGCCGCAGGTTAAGGCCATTCATGCAGGACTTGAGTGCGGACTGATCCTCGAGAAATACAAGGGGATAGACATGATCTCATTCGGGCCTACCATCAGGGGTGCTCATACCCCAGAGGAGAGGATAGAGATTGAGACTGTCCAGATGTTCTGGGATCTGCTTATCGATGTGCTGAGGCACATCCCCGAAGAGTAATATCAGCTGACCTCCTCGAATTCATCATGGGGTGCGCCACAAACGGGGCATGCCCATCCTGACGGAAGATCTTCAAAGGGTGTTCCCGGTTCCACGTCACTGTGAGGGTCACCCACTTCCGGGTCATATATGTAGCCGCATACGGGGCATCTGTATTTGTTCATAATAATTGTTTTGATATTATCTCTTCACTTTTCTGACAGCATCAATAACCGTACCGTCGACCCATTTGATGGCAGCCACCACCCTGTCGTCAAAAGCAGCTTTTTCCGGCTTGCCGCACATCTTCTCAGCGATATCCTTCAGTTCTTCGATTGTCACCAGGGGGAGACCCTTACCGCGGACAGAATCAATCAGGTCCTGCCTGCGGGGGTTAATGGCAATGCCCCTCTCGGTAATGATCACATCAATAAGTTCGCCCGGTCCGCAGAGGGTGGTCACCCGGTCTACGATGACCGGGATCCTGTCACGGAAAAGGGGTACGGGAATTATGACGTTGCGTGCATGAAGGCAGTTCTGCCATCCTCCGATTCCATGCAACAGAAGGCCGTCAGAGTGGGTCACCACATTCCCGTTAAAGCCGGTGTCAATCTCGGTTGCCCCAAGGATCATGATGTCCATCATGGTGGTAAGGTTCCCCTTCGAGTGGTAGTTGTAGGCGTTGAACACCGGGTAGGGAATGTGATTCAGGTTTTTTTCGATTGACTTGACTGAATCAAGGTCAAAAGCCTGGGCATCAAGGATATATCCCATCTGGCCCTCCTCGAGCATGTCAACCATGTACTTGGTGCTGCCACCGAAGCCGAAACTGAGTTTCCAGCCCTTTTTCTTCAGGAGCTGGTGCACATATACCGCAATTGCAAGACTGGTCCCTCCTGCCCCGGCCTGCATGGTTGCCCCGTTGCGGAGCAGACCCGACTTCTCGAGAAAAGATGTTGTCAGTTCTGCAATCAGAAGCCTGTCAGGGCTCTTGGTGATCTGGGTGGTTCCCGAGACTATTTTTTCTGGAATACCTATTTTGTCAACCACCACCACATAATCAACATAATTGCCCTCTATCTCCATCGGGAAGCAGGGCAGGTCAACGAGGTTATCGGTCACCACTATCACCTTGTCGGCATACAGGTAATCAGGCTTGGCGTAGCCTATGACGCCTGTTGCGGATGGTCCGCCCGTTCCCCTGGCATTGCCGAAGGAGTCAGCGGCGGGGGCTGCCAGTATGGCGATATCTATCTTCACGTCGCCGTCCTGTATTGCCTGTACACGTCCTCCGTGAGAGCGCAGCACAGCCATCCCCTTCATTTTTCCTTCTGACACGAACATGCCCAGCGGACCGTTCATGCTTCCTTCAATGCGGTTGACAGTGCCGTCTTCCAGGTATTGGATGACAGGGTCATTGCAGGGGAATGATGCTGACGGCAGCCAGACAAGGTCTTTCACGCCCATTTCAGAGGCGATGGTGAATATCTGGTTGCTTACCAGGTCACCGTCACGCAGATGGTGGTGAGTTGATACGGTCATTCCGTCTTTCAGTCCGCAGCGTACGAGGGCTTCCTTAAGGGAGCCTACTACCTTGTTGTTGTCCTCGGGGTAATCAATACACGTCGCGATCGGAGGTGCATATTTCCTGCCTGAGGGGCGGTATTTGCCCACGCCCCTGTAAGGGATGGCTTCCTTGCCGTTTATTTCGTCCGGTACCTGGCGTCCGGCAGCGTTTTCTACAAGTTTCATGACCGGTAATGAATTAATTTTTTGACTTTTCCAGATCCATCCAGTTCTCCGGCAGCAGGCCCAGCCTGACGGCGAGGGTGATAGTCTTTTCGGCCCTGGCCACCACCGGCGGATCTATCATTTTTGTGCCGAGAGCGACAACTCCGAGTCCCTTTTCGAGCGCATCGCGGTATGCGATGACAATCTTCTTTGCCTTTTCCATCTCCTCCGGTGAGGGGGAGAATCCCTCCCTGATAACGGCTATCTGCCTCGGGTGGATGCACCCCATTCCCTCGAAGCCCATGGCCTTTGCTGAGAGTACGTTCTGTAGCAATCCTTCCATGTCACCAACGTCAGAGAAGACCGAATCGATCGGCTGAATGCCGGCTGCCTTGGATGCAACCACAAGACGGTTGCGGGCATAGAGTGACTCTTTGCCTTCTTTTGTCCGTTGCACTCCGAGATCAGCTGTGTAGTCTTCCAGACCTATTGCAAGGGCTACTACTGATTCGGCAGCAGTGGCAATTTCCATAGCGCGTTCCACTCCGGCGGCACTCTCGATGATTGGCATCAGGAACACCATTTCATTCTGTCCTTCCCTTTCCTTTATTTCCCTGATTCTGTTATCGACTGCACGTACGGTTTCAGCATTTTCGCACTTTGGGAGAAGTACCAGGTGGACGTTCTGGGGTATTAACATTTCAAGGTCATCGAGTCCACGTTCACCCTGGTTTATGCGCACCATTCTCTCAGCCCCGTAGAAATTGACAACCCTGAGGGCATTTCTGACGAGGATCCTTGCCTCATCCTTTCTTTCCGGGGCCACTGAGTCTTCCAGGTCAAGAATGACGCCGTCAGGTGAATGAAGCCCGGCGTTGAGGAACATTCCCGGGCTGTTTCCGGGAAGGTAGAGCCTCGAGAACCTGAATCTGTCTCTTGATGAGGCATAAAGGTTCTCAGCGGCCATCTCCGGTATGAAGCTCTTTGCAGTACCGGTAAGGGCTTTTACCGCAGCTTCAATCCTGGCGGCAATTACAAACGGCAGCGCCCCTGAATCATTCACCGAGAGCCTGGCATTTTCAATGCCGAAGTATTGAAGAAGGCTGCGACACTGCTCTTCGATGGCTTTGCCGTACATAGTCTTTACCTTCGATCTGAGATTCAGCTCGATACCGCCTGTTTCGGTGAGTTCAAGCGTTACTTCAATGTCAGACCGTACTTTGGGCCCGGCATTACCTGTTATTGCCTGTTTCATTTTCTGCTCCCTGAAATGAAGTTCAAAGTAAACTTAAGAAATTATCCGAGATAGCTGAGCAGTATACCGGCTGCAATTGCAGAACCGATAACACCTGCCACGTTTGGTCCCATCGCGTGCATGAGGAGGTGATTCGTCTTGTCAGCCTTCAGTCCTTCCATTTCCGAAACGCGTGCGCTGTCAGGCACTGCAGATACTCCCGAATTGCCAATCAGCGGATTTATCTTGTCGCCTTCCGGGAGGAAGAGGTTCATGATCTTAGCAAATCCGACACCGGAGAATGTTGCCACAGCAAATGCTGCAGCACCCAGGCCGAAAATAAGTACTGACTCCTTAGTCAGGAAGACGTCAGCCTGTGTCGACGCGCCAACGGTAAGACCGATCATAATAGTGACAATGTCTATCAGTGATGTGCGTGCAGTCTCAGCCAGCCTTTTTGTGACGCCTGATTCCTTGAGAAGGTTTCCGAAAAAGAGCATCCCCAGCAGGGGCAGTGCGCTTGGCGAGATGAAGCATGTCAGCAGCAATCCGAATATCGGGAAGAGGATTTTTTCGGTCTTGGTGACTGCGCGCGGGGGCTTCATACGGATGAGTCTCTCCTTTTTGGTGGTAAGGAGTCTCATGATGGGCGGCTGTATTACCGGCACCAGGGCCATGTATGAGTAAGCCGCGATGGCTATCGGGCCTATAAGGTTCTTCACGGTGGTGCCGTCAGACAGTACGTTCACGCCATTGGCCAGCCTTGAGGACAGAAAGATAGCCGTCGGGCCGTCAGCGCCGCCGATGATGCCAATTGCACCGGCCTCTGGTTTGGCGAAACCGAGCAGCAGAGCTCCGATAAAGGTTGTGAATATTCCAACCTGTGCCGCTGCCCCGAGCAACAGTAGCCTCGGGTTTGAGATCAGCGAAGAGAAGTCGGTCATCGCACCGATACCCAGGAAGATCAATGGAGGGTATACCCCCTTAAGGACCCCGAAATAGAGATAATTCAGAACGCTTCCCTGCTGATAAATACCAACCTGCAGGTTGGTACCACCATCAGTGAAGAAGGGTATGTTTCCTATGAGAATCCCCGTACCAATGGGGATTAGCAGCAGAGGCTCATACTCATATTTGATTGCCAGGTATATGAAGATAAGGCCTATTACCATCATAATCAGATTTCCCCTTGTGGCATTCCGGAAACCCGTGAATGCCCAGAACTGTTTGAGTCCCTGCACAAACTGATGCTCAGTATCTTCCCGGGTTTCCTGTTCCTGGTCCTGTAAGGTTGTTACCATGCTGATGGCGCCTGAGTCAGCCATGGCCTGCTGCCTGTCATGCTCAGGTTTGACGAATGCCAGCCATGCCAGTGATGTAATCACCAGCAGGGCCATCATTGTCCACATCTTTCTCCTTGCCATGGCTAACCTATTACCATTAGCACTTCATCCTGGAGGACTGACTGGCCGGGAGAAACGTTAAGGGCTGTCACCTTTCCACCTGTCTCAGCCTTAATGGCGTTCTCCATCTTCATTGTCTCGAGGGTGCATACTGTCTGGCCCGGTTTGACATCGTCACCCGGCCTGACGAGGACCTGGATAATGACTCCCGGCAGCGGGGCTTTTATCTCCGTTGCCTTTCCGGAAGCAGATTCGGGTGCCGGCTTTGTCTCTTTTACCGGCCTTGCATGTGCCGGAGCTGATGTTACGATGGTTTTAGCTTTGGGTATCTCGCGCTGCATCTCTACATCATAGACGGTTCCGTTCACCTCGATCTTTGCCATGCTTCCCTCGATCTCGAGAACCTCAACATCATACTGGTTTCCGTTTATCCTGAATTTGAAGTTTTTCATTACACTTACGGGTTATTCTTTTCTTAAAGGTTTTTCATATTGTACAATTTGGAGCTCCAGGGCGAATAATGCCTGGAGATGCGCTTGATGGTCACCACCCCGCTCTCCACGTCATGCAGCTCATTGAAATACTGGTAAATGGCCATTGCGATGGCTGCATTGACCTCGCCTGACTGTAAAGTCTTTACGGTCTGAACCTCCGCAGGATCCATACCCTTTTTACGGGCAAAGTTCCTGAGTCTGAAGTTCAGGATAAATGTGAGGATGTACCTGAAGAACCAGTATACGATCAACAGGGAGAGGAATACTATTCCGATGCCCACCACAACTACGGTCCAGGTGAGCTGATCGAGGGCCTGTGCACCCTCGGTGAGATATAACCAGTTCATGATCATCTTTTATCAGAGTGGAATGTTGCCGTGTTTTTTCATTGGTCCCGGGTCTTTCTTTGTAGAGAGTGTCCTGAGGGCCCTGATAACCCTGAATCTTGTGTTGCGGGGTTCGATCACATCATCGAGGTACCCGTACCTGGCTGCCTCGTAGGGGTTGGCAAACTTGTCGCGGTACTCCTGTTCCTTTTTGGCCACGTACTCCTTGCGTTCGGCAGCGTCAGCGATCTCGCTGATGGTTTTACCTTCAAGGACCTCGATGGCTCCCTGGGGACCCATCACTGCTATCTCAGCAGTTGGCCATGCATAGTTAATATCGCCTTTCAGCTGCTTGGATGACATCACGCAATGAGCTCCGCCGTATGATTTTCTTAGGGTGACGGTCACCTTAGGCACATTGGCTTCGCCGTAGGCGTACATCAGCTTGGCTCCGTGAATAATAATACCGCCATATTCCTGGGTTGAGCCGGGAAGGAATCCCGGGACATCGACGAAGGTTACGATGGGGATGTTGAATGCATCGCAGAATCTTATGAAACGTGCAGCCTTGCGCGATGCCTCGATATCAAGGACACCTGCGAGGTATGCGGGCTGGTTTGCAACTATGCCGACGGGCATGCCGTCAAACCTGGCATAACCGACCACTATGTTCTTGGCATAGGCTTCATGGACCTCGACGAAGTCATGATAGTCGACAACCCTTACAATCACATCTTTAACATCATAAGGCTGGTTGGGGCTTTCCGGTATGATATCATTGAGTTCATCCTCCAGCCTGTCAATCGGGTCATCACAGTCCAGCTGCGGGGGTTCCTCGAGGTTATTCTGAGGCATGAAGCTCAGCAGTTTCCTGATTAGATCGAGTCCTTCCTTCTCCTCATCAACGGCGAAGTGGGCCACTCCGGACTTTGAGGTATGAACGCCGGCTCCGCCGAGGTCGTCAATTGTAATATCCTCTCCGGTAACTGCTTTTGCCACTTTGGGACCGGTGACGAACATGTAGCTGCTCTTGCGGCTCATGATGATATAGTCAGTCAGTGCCGGGGAATAGACTGCTCCGCCGGCGCAGGGGCCGAAGATGGCTGATATCTGAGGGATAACCCCTGAAGCAAGGATATTGCGCTCAAATATTTCCGCGTAGCCTGCGAGGCTTCTGACACCCTCCTGGATACGGGCACCGCCGGAGTCATTGATACCGATGACCGGAGCGCCTGCTTTCATGGCCTTGTCCATAATCTTGCAGATCTTCTGGGCGAATGTTTCTGACAGAGACCCGCCGAAGACCGTGAAATCCTGGGCAAAGACATAGACTAATCTTCCGTCAATGGTGCCGTGACCTGTAATCACACCGTCAGAGAGAAATTTCTTGTCTGCCAGCCCGAAGTCTTCGGTTCTGTGGGTAACGAACATGTCAAACTCCTCGAAGCTGCCTTCATCGAGCAGCAGGGTAATGCGTTCCCTTGCTGTCAGCTTGCCTTTGGAGTGCTGATCCTCAATTCGTTTTTCACCGCCGCCCTTACGCGCTTTCTCCCTGTAATCAAGGAGTTGTTTGATTCTATCCTGACTCTTCATTGAACCTGGTTATTTGTTGTTTTTGCTGTTTTTGTCCTCGCACAGTTCGGTAAGCACACCGAAGGTTGATTTGGGATGCAGGAAAGCGATGCTCAGCCCCTCGGCGCCTTTTCTGGGAGTGCTGTCAATAAGCCTGATACCTGCAGCCTCGGCCTCCCTAAGTTTATCCTCAATCTGGTCTACGGCAAAGGCAATGTGATGAATTCCTTCTCCCCTTTTCTCGATGAATTTGCCCACCGGCCCTTCCGGGTCAGTTGACTCGAGCAGTTCAATCTTTGTCTGCCCGATCAGAAAAAAAGCTGTCTTGACTTTCTGGTCAGCCACTTCCTCGATGTTGTAGCACTTCAGGCCCAGAACCTTCTCATAGAACGGAAGTGCATCGGCAATGGAATTGACTGCAATTCCAATGTGCTCAATATGTGTAGGTTTCATAAATAATCGTTAAAAATTGAGATAATAATAAGAGCATGCAAGTTAAACCTATTTAACTCATCCTCACACGATAAAAATCATGTTTTCAGGTCTCAGAAGGGGAATTCGGAAGGCACTTCCTTCAGCTCTTCGGTCTCAGGTTTGGAAGCAGCTTCGTGGATCGGGTTACCGTCAACGAAGATGGCCCTGAAGGGTCTTGTGGGGCATGCGTACTCGCAGGCTCCGCAACCAATGCATATTTCGTCCTTTACCTCAGGTATGAGCAGGCGTCCTTCAAAGGGTACCATATGGCATGCCTTGGTGGGGCAATGTTCAGAGCAGGCTCCGCATGCAGTCTTTTCAGTATTGACAATGCAGTTTTCCTTAATAAAGACAGCCTTGCCGATCTGAGTCAGTTTCTTGGCTTCGGGCATGAGTGGCATGATGGCTCCTGTGGGGCAGACGTCGGTACACCGGGTGCAATCATAGTTGCAGAAGCCGCTGTGAAAATCCATCCTCGGCTGCATAATGCCGGCAAAACCGTACTGGTTGGTTGAAGGCTGGAGCACATTTGTGGGGCAGGCATTGACGCACAGGGTACATGCCGTGCACCTGGAGGTGAACATTTCAATGCCGGATGATCCGGGAGGTGATACCGGGTAGAGCCGGTCTTCCCTGACTGTAGAATCCTTTGTAGGTGAGGGTGTGGTGCCCTGTGCCTTCAGCAACTGCGAACCACCTGCCAGGAGGACGAGTGATCCGGCAATGAAACCGCGGCGGGAAGCGTCAGTCTCGTCAGGATTCATCTGTTGCCGCTTCAGCCTTACCAGGCCGTATGACATGCCGTTTTCCTTGCATGCGTCAATACAGTTGAAACAGTTGACACAGCGGCTCAGGTCAACTGATTTGTTCAGGAAATCTATGCATGATGACTTGCACGCCATTGCACACCTGCCGCATCGCGTGCACTTATCCTCATCGAATCTGATTCTGAAAAGTGACACCTTGCTCAGGAGGCCAAGCAGTGTTCCCACAGGGCAGACAGTGTTGCAATAGAGTCTGCCGTACCTGAAGGCAAGCAGCCCGGTCAGCAGCAGGAATGCTGCTGGAATTATGTAAGCAGCGAGCTCGTAGGGTTTGATATCCACGCGGTAAACCGAATAGATATCGAATTTGCCCAGAATTCCTGCGAGCAGATTGTTGATGACAAGCACCACCGGCTGTACAAAGTAGGTCATCAGCCTCCCGAAGGTACTGTACGGATCAAGGATTGTGAGCACATAGACACCGCCGATAGCCAGGAGCGCTGCTGTTATCACAAGGATGGAGTAGCGGAGGATGGTGTAGGGTTTTTTGTAACCGTACTTGCGGAACCGCCTCTTTACCAGTCCTCCTGCCCGGCTGAACGTGTCCTGAAGTATGCCCAGCGGGCAGAGAAATGAACAGTAAGTCCTCCCGGTAAGGAGGGTCAGAATAAGGACGATTATGAACCCGGTTGAGGTGACAACGCCGGCAATGACAAACTTGAGGAATGACGGCACAAACTGAAGATAAAGGATCGGGCCGAAGGCCTTATCACCAAGGACTCCCCTGAAGTCGACAAACAGAAATACAAACAGAAGAAGTACGAGGACAGCAAATACTGTACGGATGTGTTTCAGGGCAGAGGATTTCATGAATGGTTACATTTTCATCCTGTGTATGTTCATTGTTGCAAGGTCCATTTTTCCTATGCCCATTCCTGCTGCAAGTGCTATATGTTCTACAGATGAAGGTTCCTTTCCCATTAGTTTTGCACCCGCTGCGTCTATGGCCACCCAGTCAGTGGAGAGCATGAGTGACTTCATGTTTGAGAGGTCAGCCACAGACACCCCACGGGGTCCGTTACGCATCATCACGTTATAGGCATCCATGACATGGAGGTTCGGCTTCTTCGAATAGAGAGCATAGTCAGCAATGCACTGGTTGAGATGGTTTCTGTGCCAGTAACCACGGTCCCATACCACCCCCATCATGTTCTTGAGGGCGCCGGTCATCATAGCCGAGCTGTGGTGCTTAAGGATGGGGACGTTGATGAAGACATCGCTCGAAAGAACAAGTTCGTGAACTTTAGCTTTCGTCAGCTTCTTCCCGTTGGGAATGGTCACCTCCTGGTAATAGCTTTCCGAGTTGCCCGGCACCATCTTTGCGCCGGCATCCTTGACGGCCTGTTCAATGGCGGAGTTCTTGTAGCATTTGATCCAGTTATCGCATGTATTGTCAAATACAAAAACCTCCTTCGCTCCTGCACGGTAACAATGCTCAATAATTCTCTTTACGAGAGCAGGGTTGGTGTTCCCTCCTTTTTCAGGCACCACGTCCCAGCCGATGTTTGGTTTCACAAGCACCTTCTGTCCTTTCTTAACAAAAGTACCCATGCCGCCCAGTGCCTGTATGCCCATGTCAAACATTGCAGCCGGTTCTCCGCCCATGACTGCAATAAGGTCATAGTCAGCACCTGAGGGAAGACGCTTCCCTGCAAATGCCTTCTCATAACCGCCAAAACTCATAAAGGCTCCTGCCGCCAGGCCGGCACCAAGTGAACTTCGTAAGAAATTTCTCCTTTTCATTCCCTTCTGTTTGATATTACCCCAAAAATGAGAGGATGCAAAGTAAACATTTTTTTTAATATATCGGCTCCGTATTCTTATATTAGCAGCCTGAGAATACGGTCTTAAGCGATTATGCGCTGCCGGCAGGTGATGTTAAAAAAACTAAAAAAAATGAAGATACTGTATTATGACTGCTTTTCAGGCATCAGCGGAGACATGAACCTGGGTGCGCTGCTTGACCTGGGTGTAAGCAGCGAAATCCTGACCGACGGTCTGCAGAAACTTAATACGGGTGGCTGGAAGCTGGATATCAGTCGGGACCAGAGACATGGCATCACCGGCACTAAAGTTACCGTCATCACAGATCATAATGATCATGAGCACACGTACGGAAATGCTCATGATCATGACCATCACCATGACCATGAGTTCAATCATGGTCACAATCATAAGCACGATCATCAGCACAATCATGAGCATCGCTATGACCATCAGCATGAGCACAGGAACCTTGCCGACATAGAAAAGATAATTAAGGGGAGCGGTCTGCCGGCTCCGGTCAGTGATCTGGCGATGAAGATATTCAGGCATATAGCCGAAGCTGAAGCAGCTGTCCATGACAAGCCCTTGCATGAGATTCATTTTCATGAGGTGGGTGCAATTGACTCCATTGTTGACATAGTGGGTGCAGCCATTTGCCTCAATGAGCTCGGAGCAGACAGGGTTTATGTTTCGGAGATTGAGCTCGGGAGCGGCATGGTAAGGTGCCAGCACGGACTGCTGCCTGTCCCTGCACCTGCAACAGCACGGATCATCAGCGGATTCCCGGTTCATATCGGCGGAGTGGATTTTGAAGCCACCACCCCAACCGGGGCTGCAATTATTGCCGCCATTGCAGAACCATTGCCGCCCTCAATGAGGATGGTCATCAGGAAGAGCGGTTACGGCATTGGTCAGAAGAACAATCCTTCAAGGCCCAACATACTCAGGGTTAGTCTGGCGGAGACAGCCGGTGAAGCTGAGAAAGGGCATTCGGCAAGACTTGTTGAATGCAATATGGATGACATGAATCCTGAGATGTCGGAATATATTTCCGGCAGGCTTTTCGCCGCAGGCGCAGGAGACGTATGGTTCACACCGGTGATAATGAAAAAGGGGCGGCCTGCCTTCACCCTGAGCGTCATATGTGAGGAGGATCAGCTCAATGCTGTCAGGGAGATACTGTTCACCGAGTCAACCACAATCGGGCTGAGGGTCCTGTCCTTCTCCAAGGAGACGCTTCACCGCGAATTTGAAGAGGTTGAAACAAGGTTTGGAAAGGTAACGGTCAAGAAGTCATACTTCAACGGCAGGCTGGTCTCGGTCAAGCCGGAAGCGGACAGGTGTGCAGCCATTGCAGCCACGATGGGAATACCGATGAAAAACGTGATCCGGGAAATAACCTCGCTAACCAGGGAAGAATCATGACCGTTGCACTGAAACTTGACAGACTGAAGTCGATCCTTTCCGAATCAGGTTCGGCAGTAATAGCCCTGTCAGGAGGCACTGACAGCACATTCCTTGCCAGTGTTGCTGCAGAGGTGCCCGGACTCCGCATGATGGCAGTGACGGTAAGCACCCCGTATATGTTCTCATCGGAGGTTGATGAGGCTTCCCGCTTCTGCTCGGAGAAGGGCATTGCCCACCGGCAGGCCGGGTTTGACATTCCGCCTTCTGTTGCGTTAAATCCTCCCGACCGGTGTTATCTGTGCAAGAAGGAGGTTATGAAAGCGATCTCCTCTGTGGCGAAGGAAGAGGGATATGCATTTATCTTTGACGGCACCAACGCAGATGACCTGCTTGATTACCGTCCGGGACTGAGGGCTCTCGCGGAAGAGGGTATAAGAAGTCCGCTTGCCGAAGCCCGTCTGACAAAGGATGAGATAAGGGCGCTGGCCAGGGTGGCCGGCCTCGAGGTAGCTGACAGACCCTCGAACACCTGCCTGCTGACCCGCTTTCCCCATGACACGGAGATTAAACCCGCCGATCTCAGGAAGGCCGGGGAGGCTGAAAGGATACTGAAGGAAGCAGGATTCTCAGGCGCCCGGCTCAGGGTGCACGGTGAACTGGTCAGGCTTGAGCTGATGAGAGAGCAGTTTGAACTGATTGCCCTGTCTGAAACAAGAATGGCAATTGCTGCTGCACTGAAAAAGCTTGGTTACAGGTATATAACAATTGACGCTGAAGGGTACCGGAGCGGAAGCATGAACAAAACGACGAAAGAATGAATTCATCAGAGCTTGAAAAGATACTGAAGGAAATCAGGACCGGGAAGGTGAGTGTTGAAGAGGCGATGGAGAAGCTTCGTGACTTTCCCTATACAGACCTGGGATTTGCACGCATTGACCATCACCGGGAGCTGAGGACAGGGTACCCTGAAATAGTATACTGTGCCGGCAAAACCCCGGAGCAGGTCAGGGCCATTTTCAAGGCCATGGAGGGACACGACAATAATATAATAGGTACCAGGGCCGTAAAGGAGATGTTCAACTATATCAGTCCCTTTTTTCCCGAAGCAGTCTATTATGAGACTGCACGGATAATCAGCATAAGGAGAAAGGAGATAGTTCCCCCTGTATCGAAAATAGCAATCATTACTGCCGGTACCTCCGACATCCCTGTTGCCGAGGAAGCTGCCGTCACTGCCGAGCTGCTCGGAAACGAGGTGGTAAGGATCTATGATGCCGGTGTGGCCGGGATACACAGGCTGGTTGACAAGCTTCCTGAGATAAGGAACTGCAGGGTATCTGTGGTGATTGCGGGCATGGAGGGAGCACTTGCGAGCGTGGTTGGCGGACTGGTAAACATGCCGGTGATAGCCGTACCCACCAGTGTGGGTTACGGTGCCTCCTTTGAAGGTATCTCTGCGCTGCTGGCAATGATGACAAGCTGTGCAGCCGGCGTTACTGTGGTGAATATAGACAACGGTTTCGGGGCAGGCTTTGCGGCCAGCCGGATCAACAGGCTCTGATTGCCATGGCTGATGAGCTCCTCCTTTCAACCGCATACTTCCCTCCTGCCGGGTATATGAGTCTGATTGCCTGCAGCATGGGTGTGCTGATTGAACGGGAGGAAAACTATCACAAGCAGACCTGGCGTAACAGGTGCCTTGTCATGAGTGCAAACGGTCCGCTGCCCCTGGTTGTTCCGGTACTCAGGGGATCATTCCATAAGACAGCGATAAGGGATCTGAGGATAGACAACAGCAGACGATGGAAGGAACTGCATCTCAGGGGAATTGTTTCCGGCTATGCGGCCGCTCCATTCTTTGAGTTTTACTTTGATCTCATATCAGCGGTGTTGTCAAAGACACACCCATTTCTGCTTGATCTTAACAGTGAGGCACTTGAGGCGGTATGCCGGGCCACGGGCATTGATGTGCCGGTCGGTTACACTGACCGCTATGAGCCTGAGGGCACACGGGAAAATGACTACAGGTACCGGATCACTCCCAAAAAGCCGTCAGAGATACCCGGGTACAGGGATCTGCCCTATACGCAGGTCTTCGGAGAGAAACAAGGTTTCGTTCCGGGGCTGAGCATAATAGACATGCTGCTTAATAACGGCCCAGGGACCCGAGCGTTGTTGCTGAGGTCCCTGGGAGCAGACAACTGTTAACAACTTTAGAACTTCAGTCCCAGAGTGACTGACAGGTACTTATCCTTTATATTCAGATTAACCGGATCACTGGTGTATTCCGGGACTGCCCTTGAATCATCGGGGTACATCATGTATGATTCATAGCTGTTGAGCCACACCATTGCCACGTCGATGTAGAAATTATCCTGCCTGTATCCCAACCCTGCGCTGTATCCGTTTGATGAAGCATCCTCATTCAGTGTTCCTTCAGTGAATGCTGAACCGTGATGGCTGTATCCGCCCCTCAGGTAGAGGGGTCCGAGGCGTGCCTCGGCGCCAAGCCTGAGGTTGCCTGTAGCACCCACCTCGGAAGCCAGGTCTTCGTTTTCGGTCTCGAAGTTATAGCCGTCAGCCCCCTTGCTAAGCCGGGCGGTGGCATAATCGATGAACTCATAATCAGCGCTGATCAGTCCGAAGTTACCTATCTGGTACGCGATACCTGCATTCAGGTGATAAGGGGTTGTCACACGGTAACGGTATGTCATATCTTCATTGTTGACAACCGGGTTGGCATCGTCAGAAGGATCGGCCGGTGTGTCATTGTCAAGCTTGACTGACAGACTGTTATAAAAAACCTCATCGATAGTGTAGATGGTAGGTGTGGTGAAACCTACACCGATGCGGAGTGATTCGAAAGGTCTTACAATTGCTCCCAGCTTGAAGTTCCAGCCTGAACCCGTAGCCTTGAAATGATCGGTATAGGTGAAATTCACAAAGTCGAAGGTATTCTGTGCATCATCTGACTCCAGATGGCTGTAATGACCGGTATATGAGACATTGGTGATACCGAATCCGGCTCCCAGATAAACCTTGTCGCCAAGGCTGGCGCCAAGGGCAATGGTATGCTCATTGCTGTATCCCGAGTTATCAATGACTCTCTTCAGTTTCTGTCCATATTCGGGATAAGTTTCCCCGTAATAAGAGAAGATTGATGCGTATTCATCGAGATAATTCGGAAGGGTATCAATAAGGTATGTATCATATGCCATAAATGCCGTACCTCCGAGTTCACCGGTTCTGTAGCCGGTGGCCTGCAGGGCCCAGAAGTCAGCCATGGAACTGTTGTTGCTGATGCCGTCAATGACTGCATTCCTGTAGTAATTATTGGTTCTGTTGAAGGTATAGGCAAGGTTCAGGTTTGTGAGTCCTTTTCCGCTGCCTGTACGGAATGATGAAACCAATCCGGCCTGGCCGAGAGTCAGTCCGGAGTAGCTGTCGTCAGAGCCGTATCCGTTCCAGTCAGTGTTCAGGTCGCGGAAGAAGACAGCGGGAGTGATTGATACTTCTGTTGAGCGGAAGACGCCTGCCGCTGCGGGGTTGAGTCCAATCGCCGACACGTCGCCTCCGAGTGCGGTAAAAGCGCCGCTCATACCGTTGAACCTTGCGGTTCCCTGGTAGAATAGCCTTGAGTACCTCAGTGCATCATCCATGTTCTGTCCGGCCAGCCAGGCAGGAAGCATCAGAATTGATGCGGCAATCAGAAATATTTTTCTTTTCATTTTCTTGAATTTTAAACTATACACTTCCTGTTGCTCCTGCAGACTGCGGAACATTTATCAGCATTTATTGACCTGNNGAAGAGGATGATGAGGATGATGAGGATGATGAGCTTCCGGAGCTATAGCTTCCGCCTGATGAACTGGAGCTTCCCGAACTGTAGCTTCTGCTTCCCGAAGAGTACGATGACCCGCTGCTTCTGCTTCCCGAAGAGTATGAGGAACCGCTGCTGCTGCGTGAAGGAGCAGAGTACTGCACCGGTGATGATGACGACCTTGAGGGTGTGTATGCCGGGGTAGTGCTGCTGCTTCGCGGGGTACTGGTTCTGTTGTATACCGTTCCGCTGCTCTGGGTTGTGGTACCGCTGTTGCTGCGGGTAGTGTTGTATGACGGTCTTGAGCTTACCCTCGGGTTGTTGTAGCTCGGGGTATAGCTTCTCTCAGCAGGCTGGTACTGGGGCCTGTTTACAGTCTGTGTCTGTGTCTGTGTCCTGACCGGTGTCTGCTGCTGTGTCCGGGTCTGAGTGGTGGTTTCAGTCCTCACAGGAGACTGTGTACGTGTCTGAGTCTGGTTCTGGACGGTGGTGTTATCCGATTCGCGTCTTGTATATTCAGGTCTTGAGACGGTTGCAGCGCCCTGATTGGAATTGCTGACAGTTCCATCCTGGGTTCTGCGGGTACCGGTTGTTGTTCCGGCAGCAGCGGCTTCCCTGTTGGGGGAGGATTCAGTGGCTGTCCTCCTTGAACCGGCGGGAGTGTTGCCTGTCCCGGCCGGCAATGCGGTGCCTGACACATCCCTTCTGCTGTTCATGTCACCTGAAGGTGCATAGCCTGACTTGGTCCTGATATCAGTGTTGGAGTATGATCCTCTTGACATGGAGCTGTATCCGCCTCTGCGGGCGATATTTTCCACATATCCGCCATCATTGTAATGTGAGGGGTATCCGTAGCCGGAGTACCAGGGATAGTAACCGGGGTATCCGTAACCGTAATAGCCACCGTAATAATTATAATAGGAATACGGGCTGTAACCCCATGAGTAGTACGGGCTGTAGTATGAATAGGGAGAGTAATAATCATAGTAGAAGGGATCATAACCCCAGGAATAGGGTGATCCGTAAGATCCCCAGTACCCATAGCCGAAGCCGAGTCTCATCGAGAACGGTGAGTAGTAGAACGGATCTCTCCAGTAAGGATAGAAGTAATCATCATTGAAGAGGTATATCCTGTCGGCCGCACCACCGTAATAGTTATTTACTATTGTCGGTTCGCCGGCTGCAGCGTATGCCGAATACTCATCATCCGGAACGAATTCGTCAGCGATGAGTGTATCTCCTGCATAGATATTGTCATAATAGGACTGTCCGGCATTCCTGTCCTGGACCGTGGGACCAGCCACAGCCACCGGATTCTCAGACGGCCTGTAATACAGGTCATCGTTGTTGGCTCCTGTGAAGCGGAGTGATGAACACGCGCTTGTTATCACAAGTATTGCCGGGATTATGTACCAAAACCTTTTCATTTCAATCTCCTTCTGGTTATCTATCCAAAATTATACAAATTCCGTACCAATTTCACTCAGCAGGCCAGTTATTTATAATGCACCGAAATAAGTAAAAACTCAGCATCATAATCAGGCTCACTTTCCGGTTCACAAGATTTGTCTATTTTTACGCCATCATTTTTGAGAATTAACAATAATACAAAATTATAACTGAGGAATGGCCAAATTTCTTACTAACAGGGAGGAGAATTATTCACAGTGGTACAATGACCTGGTGATAAAGGCTGACATGGCTGAGAACTCGGCCGTGCGTGGTTGCATGGTCATCAAGCCTTACGGATACGCGATATGGGAAAAAATACAGTCGGAACTTGACCGGATGTTCAAGGCCACAGGTCATGTCAATGCATATTTCCCGCTCTTCATTCCCAAATCATTCTTCAGCCGCGAGGCTGCCCATGTGGAGGGATTTGCCAAGGAGTGTGCCGTTGTAACCCATTACAGGCTCAAGAACTCTCCGGACGGCAAAGGCATTGTTGTTGACCCTGATGCCCGTCTGGAGGAGGAACTCATCGTGAGACCAACATCGGAAACAATTATCTGGAACACATACAAGGACTGGATCCAGTCATACCGTGACCTGCCGCTGCTTATCAATCAGTGGGCCAATGTGGTAAGGTGGGAGATGCGGACGAGGCTTTTCCTCCGTACCACCGAATTCCTGTGGCAGGAGGGTCATACGGCTCACGCCACAAGGCAGGAAGCCGAAGAGGAGGCTGTAAGGATACTGAATCTCTATACTGACTTCGTTGAGAATTACATGGGAGTGCCTGTAATCAAGGGGGTAAAGACTGAGAGCGAGAAGTTTGCCGGTGCCATTGATACCTATACAATCGAAATGCTCATGCAGGACGGCAAAGCGCTGCAGGGCGGAACAAGCCACTTCCTCGGGCAAAATTTCGCAAAGGCATTTGATGTGCAGTTTACAAACCAGGAGGGCAAGCTCGATTATGTCTGGGCAACCTCATGGGGAGTCACCACCCGCCTGATCGGCGCACTGATAATGGCTCACGCCGACAATAACGGACTGGTGCTCCCGCCGAAGCTGGCTCCTATCCAGGTTGTGATAGTCCCAATTTACAAAGGCAACGATCAGCTTGACAAAATCTCCGATATCGCCGTTGATATCAGGCAACAGCTTGAAAAGGCAGGGCTCACTGTCAAGTATGACAACCGTGACACCCAGAAGCCCGGATTCAAATTTGCTGAATACGAGCTTAAAGGAGTTCCGGTGAGGCTGGCGATAGGTCCCCGCGATGCGGAAGAGGGCACCGTGGAGGTAGCCCGCCGTGACACCCTGACCAAGGAGACCATCAGGCGCGAAAACGTCGTGGCACATGTCATCGGTCTCATGGAAGACATACAGCAGAACATTTTCAGGAAAGCTGTTGAATTCAGGGAAAACAACACCTTCACGGCTGATACCTGGGAGGAGTTCACGGACATCATCGAAAACAGGGGCGGCTTCGTTCTTGCACACTGGGACGGCACACCGGAGACTGAAGAAAAAATAAAGGACCTCACCAAGGCCACCATCAGGGCGATACCCCTTGACAGCAGGGAAGAAAAGGGCAAATGTATCCTTTCCGGCAATCCTTCAAACCAGAGAGTATTGTTCGCAAGAGCCTACTAAACAGATTATTGCGTCAGACAGGCATAGGTCACCCACGGATTTACTCCATGAGGTAACTTATGTTTTAATGGATACCGGTTGTTTTTGTTTGAAATAAATCTGTAATTTTAGACAATCCAGCAATTGAACAGTTATGGCGGATGAGATTACACAAAGCAAGATTCTGATTGTAGACACTCTGAAGGGAAAATCTGTACTCAAGCAGAAGGTATTTGACAATACCGCAGTAGCCTTCATGATGGTGAAGGATATACTGAAGAATCTTGCCCGGGATGTGAACGGCAACCTGGGTGGAGTTGACCAGAGGATACGCATGGAGTACACTGACAGGAGCACCTTTGATGCTCAGCTCAAGGTAGCGGCCGATCTTCTTTTGTTCAGCATGCACTCGAACATTTTCCAGTTTGACCGCGAACATCCCGCCTGGAAGACGGCATACATACAGAAGAACAAGTTCAATGCGTACAGCGGCATAATAAACATATACAACTTCCTTGCAGATTCATTCAAGTATTCGAGGCTTGATGACCTTGGGTACCTTATTGCCCGGATCTTTATCAATCATGAGAACCAGTATTTTGTAGAAGGCAAGAGGCAGATGGGGATGCTGTTCACCAATTACGGCAACGAACCCTTCAGTCAGGAATCGCTGAAGAAGATTGTTTATACGGCCATCAATTACTCACTTGAATTTGACCTTCTGGTTCCTCCGTATGACACGGTGAAAATTGCTTCAGTAGGCCAGGCAGAATCAAAGATACAGCATTCACGGCTGATTACCGGAAAAAGACTCGGGTTCCAGTTTAACTCTGATGATATTCTGGATGACAATTCAAAGCCAAAGTGAATCCATTCACAAATAGGACATTCAAAACTTTATTTTTCCCCTTTCTGACGCTGTTTATTATCCTGCACGGGCTCCCCGTAGCTGCTCAGGGCACCAGTGCTCCCGACACTCTGTCAAGGGCTTTCTATGACACCCTTAAGGTAAGGGCTGAAAAACGCAGGCTGACGAGTCTCCTTTATGACATGATCATTGTCACGCCGGCTCCTCCCGGGCAGGCGAGGGAAAAACTGGCCAGCACCACGGCCTATGAAGCGTATGAGGGAAGGAAGATCCGCAACATAGAGATAATCAGGCTCGACGCATTCGGACAGAATATAGACAATCCTGAGGGGAAGACTCCTTCACGAGCGGAGAGGCTTATGAACTCCACCTATACCAAGACCAGGAGGTTTGTGCTGATCCGGAACCTCGTATTCAAGACGGGCGACACAATTTCATCACTGAAGCTGTCTGACAATGAGCGACTTCTCAGAGAGCTGCCTTTTATTGATGATTCCCGGATCACGGTAGTGCCGGCAGACAGCAATTACGCTGACATTGCCGTTGTTGTGCGTGAGAAATACCCGGTGGGCGCCAATCTGCGCATCGATGACATCAGGAGCGGCAGGGTGGGCGTCTTCACGAGGAATTTTGTCGGACTGGGCCATGAACTCGAGATCAGTGCTCCATATGACTATAACGAGTACGACGCGCCCGGAATAGGGCTCCGGTATTCAATCAACAATATTGCCCGCACCTTTTCCAGACTGAACATGCAGTTTTCAGACGGGCTGGGAACCACGCATATGGGAGGAACCTTCAGCAGGGATTTTGTAACATCCGAAACCAGGTATGCATGGTCAGCTTCCGTAATATTCACCCGTACCAATGATGAAATTGACACCATGACCGTGCCGGCTCCCTTGAGGTTCACCAGGCAGGATTACCGGGCGGCAAGGTCATTCATGCTCGACAGGAACACTGTGACTAGGCTGATAGTCGCGGGCAGGTACATGCACAACAATGTATTCAGGAGACCCAGCATTGATGAGTTTTCATATTATCGCTTTCAGAACTACCAGTCAGTCACCGGGAGCCTTGCAGTCTCCTCCCAGCGATTCCTAAACACATCATTGATATATAGTTACGGTCGTACTGAGGATATCCCGTACGGTTATATGGCAGAACTGTTCCTTGGCCGTGAAAAGAATGAATTCAAGTGGAGGAACTATGCAGGAGGAACGGTTGCGTACGGCAATTTTTTTACCGGGGTCGGTTATTTGTACGCCGGAGCCGGCATATCAGCTTTTTACAATAACGGGCACACGGAGCAGGGTATGTTTCAGGGAAGCATAAGGTATTTCACCCCACTGGCCCGGGTGGGGCAGTCAAGGGTCCGTACTTTCATAAACCTGAACTACGCCAGGGGTTTCAACAGGTATTCCGATGAATTCCTGTATTTCAGGGATGATGGTCTTATAAGGGGTTTCCGTAATGACTCCCTGGGCGGTAACACGCGGATCACAGTATCGGTGGAACCGGTTCTGTTCATCCATAAACCGGTGATTGGATTCCGGTTTGCCGTTTTTGCCTTTGCCGATGCGGGTTTATTGTCCAGGGGCCGGCAGATGGGAGCAGACTATTATACCGTAGCCGCTCTCGGAGCCGGGGTCAGGATCAGGAATGACCAGCTTGTGCTTAATACCCTGCAGGTAAGGATCGCGTGGTATCCCAACTCTCCCCCGTGGTCAGTGAGCTCCCTGGTTACTGCCAACAGTATCATGCGCCTCAGGCCTCCGGGTTTTGAACCTGGTCCCCCGGGGCTGGTCCCGTACCTGTAAGCCTCCGGTGATTCCGCGGACCTGCCGCATCTGAGCTTTTTCGCGGAACGCGACACTTTTACCATGATGATTTTTAACTTTGCAGAAAGCAGGTGGTTATGCTCAGCAGATTTCTGGAATTTTCCGAAAGGGAAAAGCTCTTCACCGGGGGCAGCAGGCTCCTGCTTGCCGTAAGCGGCGGCATTGACTCAATGGTGATGGCCTGGCTTTTCAGAGAGGCCGGCATTGAGTACTCTATTGCCCACTGCAACTTTTCACTCAGGGGAGATGAGTCTGACGGTGATGAGGAGTTCGTCGCGGCATATGCCCGCACAAGCAGCATTTCATTCTTCAGCAGGAGGTTTGATACTATGACATACGCCGGCACTCACAGGATCTCGGTTCAGATGGCTGCAAGAGAACTGCGGTACGACTGGTTCAGGTCTCTCATCCGCTCCGAAGGCTTTGATTCCGTGGCTGTGGCGCATAACCTGAATGACAATGTGGAAACCTTCCTGATCAACCTGTCGAGGGGAACAGGCCTTCACGGACTGACCGGTATGAGCCCGCGCACGGGAGACATCATCAGACCCCTGCTCTTTGCAACCAGGGAGGAAATTGCTTCATATGCCTCCGCCAGGGGCATAGATTTCAGGGAGGACAGGTCAAACGCCGAGGTAAAGTATATCCGTAACAGGATCAGACACAAGGTTATCCCGGAGTTGGAAAAGGTCAACCCCGGGATTCTGGCGGCAGTGGCTGATACCATGAAGCACCTTTCCTCCGACTCGTCACTGGTGGATACGTATCTTTCGCAGCTCAGCGGACAGCTATTCACCTTCTCTGGTGACTCCGCCGGGGTTGAAATCAGCAGTCTCATGGCTTTGAATCCATTGGAACCGCACATCTTCGGGCTTTTCCGCCCGTTCGGACTCTTTCCGAAACAGACTGATGAGGTCATCTCTCTTCTCCAGTCAGGGACAGGCAGGTCTGTTTACACGGCTACCCACCGGCTTCTGAACGACAGGGGACGGATAATCATTTCACCGCGGATATCCGAAGCTCCTGAAGAATACACATTCAATTCCATTGACGAGATTCGAATATCGGGTCTGTTCAGTGCCTTAAGAATCACAGAGCCTTCTGACGATGCACTGCCCGCCACTCACCTGACCGCATCCCTTGATCTTGACCTGGTGGCTTTCCCGGTCACGGTGAGACCATGGAAGCCGGGCGACAGGTTTATGCCACTGGGGATGAAACAGATGAAGAAAATCAGTGATTTCCTGATAGATCTGAAAGTGCCGGTGACAGAGAAGGAGCAGGTTTTGCTGCTGCTGTCAGGCAGTGATGTCATGTGGGTAATGGGTTACAGGATAGATGACCGGTTCAGGGTCAGTGAAGAGACCGGGAAGATCATTGTTCTTACCCTTTGAACAGTCGCACCTGGCTTCCGGCAAGGCTCACTCAGCGGTCTCTCATTCCGTTTATTCCCCTGTCAATCATCAGCAGGTCAGCCAGGCCAATTGCCACGGCTGATTCCAGGATAACAGGGATGCGCCGCGCAATGCATGCATCATGCCTGCCGGTTATCTCAAGGTCGGTCATTTCTCCGGTTGCCGTGTCAAATGTTTTCTGGGGGACACCTGTACTTGCAGCAGGTTTGACTGAGACCCTGATGATAAGGTCATTGCCGTTGGTAATTCCGCCGTTGATGCCACCGGCATTGTTGGTGGATGTTTTGCCTCTTGCATCAATAAACGGGTCATTGTGGAGTGAACCATAGCTTCTCGACGAGGCGAATCCTGCCCCAAACTCCACCCCGTTCACTGCCGGAATCCCGAAGGCAATCATTCCCAGGGCTGCCTCCACTGACATGAACGAGGGTTCCCCGATGCCTTTCGGAACTTTTTTCACCACGCACTCCACCACTCCTCCGACGGTGTCATTGGTTTCCATTGCCCTTGCAATGGCCGACGTGATATCCTTCTCCCCTCCTGCTTCCACCAGGGTGGCTGATATTATTGCAGGCGACAGAATCTTGCGGGCAAAGTAACCGGCAGCGACGATGCCCCATGTAAGGCGGCCCGAGAAATGTCCTCCTCCGCGCATGTCGCTGAAACCTTTATACTTGAATCCGGCTGTAAAGTCAGCATGACCAGGCCGCGGTATGCTGGTGAACTGTTCATAGTCGCCGGGACGGAAGTCGTTGTTGCGGGTGCAGATCACCAGAGGGGCGCCTGTTGTACAGTCATTGAAAATACCGCTTATCACCTCCGGTTCATCCGTCTCCCTGCGGGTGGTTGTTCCCGGCAGCAATCCCTTCCTCCGGGAAAGGTCTGCCATGAGTTCCTCCCGCCAGAAGGGCAGACCTGCAGGGCAGCCGTCAATCACCACTCCTACTGCCGGTCCGTGAGATTCCCCGAACAGTGATACCCTGAATATTGTTCCGATCGTGTTCATTTTTCAAGTTATAATTACTGACTTTGACTTTCCTTTTCGTTATAATAGTTGACAAATGCCTGCAGTTCGGTAGTTGAAATCTTTCTGATGACCGTTCTTCCGACTGATTTCAGCAAAACGAAGTTCACCCGGCCTGACTCACTTTTCTTGTCCCTGGAGATCATGCTGACCACGTCTGGCGGCAGTTTATGGCAGGTCATAAGGCCGGCCTTTTCAAGGGCCGTCTGCAGGAGTCTGAGTTCAGAATGAGCCATTTCTCCCTTCCATACTGACAATTCCGCAGCAATGGCCATTCCCTTTGCTACAGCAACTCCGTGAGGAATCCCGGAATGCGTCTCAATGACATGGCCGAAGGTATGCCCGAAATTGAGTATTCTCCTCTGCCCTTTCTCAAGCGGATCATGTCTTACCACTCCGGCTTTTACCCTGACAGCCCTGAGGATCAGGTCACCTGTTACAGCCGTGTCTGCTGCAATGATGTGTCCGGCCGAAGCCGAGATGTCAAAGAAGAGGTTCCTGTCACGAATGACTGCATGCTTGAACAGTTCTCCCATTCCTGACCTCACCTCTGCCTCAGGCAGTGTGGTCAGCATTGCATGGTCACACAGAACGAACTCCGGCTGGCGGAAGGTACCGATGGTATTCTTGTATTCTCCCAGGTTCACGCCCGTCTTCCCTCCGATACTTGCATCCACCTGCGAAAGCAGGGTGGTGGAAACGAATGCGTGCCTCACCCCTCTCATATAAACCGAGGCCACCATGCCTGCAATATCACATACCACCCCACCGCCAAATCCGAGGATGAATGATGAACGGTCGGCGCCTGCCTCAAGCATCTTACTGCAGATTTCTTCCACCATCCGCAGTGTTTTGCTCTTCTCCCCCGGTTCAATTGCAATAACCTCTCCGGGTGGGAACTTTTTCCCGTACAACTTTTGCACATTTCGGTCGGTTATAATGAAGAGTCCCCTCTGCGGGAGCAGAGTGACAACATCATCCACTGTTCCCCCAAGTATAATAAGGGATTCCCCCCCGGGGCTGTTTATTCTGATCCGGTTCATTCCGGCACAAAATAAAAAACAGAACCGGTTTTTAACATGATTTTATTCAGATAGTGGTACTTTTTCGGCAAAAAAATAAAAAAACAGTACATTCAACCCCTGAAACAGAAGAGAAGAGTGAGGATAGCAGAGAGATACAGAGGGATCATGGAATGGTTTGAGGCGAACATGCCTCTGCCGGAGACGGAGCTGGAGTACAGTGATCCTTTTCAGCTGATTGTGGCTGTGATTCTCTCGGCCCAGTGCACTGACAGGAGGGTGAACATGATCACTCCCGCTCTATTTGCGCGCTACCCGGATGCGTCTTCAATGGCCAGGGCAACACAGGAAGAGATATTCGGACTGATCAGGAGCTGTTCCTACCCGAATAACAAGGCGAAGCATCTCCGGGGGATGGCTGAGATGATCGTTAGCCGGTTTGATGGCAAGGTTCCCTCAACGCGTGAGGAACTGACCATGTTGCCCGGGGTTGGCAGGAAGACCGCGAATGTCATAGCCTCGGTGGTATGGAACAGTCCGGTCATTGCCGTTGACACGCACGTCTTCAGGGTTGCCCGTCGCCTGGGGCTTACTCCCGGGGCAAGGAATCCGCTTGATGTCGAACTCAGGCTGACGCGTGAGATACCTGAAGAATTAAGGCCAAAGGCACATCACTGGCTGCTTCTCCACGGCCGTTATACCTGCACTGCACGAAAGCCCGGATGCCAGGAATGCGGACTAAAACAGTGGTGCGCATGGTACGCATCTCATTCGGGAAAATAAGTTGGCGGGAAAGTCCGTTATAATTCATGCATATATGAGTAAATTTGTTCAGCCGGACAGCTATTCCCCTTTTAATGTATACACCAGACATCCAGATGGAAAAGAGAAAAGAGTCAGTCAATGAACCGGAACACTCCGCGGAGTACCTGACCTCTCTCAGACATCTTGCAGAAATCCCCGAGCTGGCTTTCAACAGTACGAACCAGCTGATCACCCTGAGTAACCTCGAGACCCAGAAGTACATAGAGGTTAACCAGGCTTTTCTTGACACCACCGGTTACAGTAAGGAGGAGATCATCGGCAAAACCTCCGATGACATCCAGCTATATGTCGATCTCATTCAGAGCCGCAAGTACATGAGGCTTCTCTCGAGGCTGAAGAAGGTGAGTGACCTCGAGATCAAACTCAGGATGCGTTCAGGTGATGAGAGAACTTTTCTCTTCAGTGCCCGCACCGTTTTCCTGGGCGATGAGATATTCCTCATCACATACTATAATGACATCAGTGCGCTGAACGGAGGCTTTGCCCGGGCTGAGTCGGAGAAGATCCTGAGGGAGATTTTCGATTCCATGAGCAGCTATGCCATCATCCTCAGGCGGGAGGGTGAAAACAAACATTTCATCATCGACTTCAACTACAGGGCTGAGGATGTGGAGCAGATTGACCGCAAGGATGTCCTTGGCAAGGAGATCGGTGAAACACCGTTTGCCAGGAACGAAACATTCCTCTCGCTCCTCGAGAACCTGGAATCAAGCCATCGTCCGTACAAGATACCCGTCTCCCCGGACGGCAGTGACGACTCAGGATATTATATCGGATTATTGCTTTCTTCAGGCGACATACTTATTACCTGGGAGGCCGGTAAAGCACAGAAGGAAAGGGAGAGCGAAATCCTTAAGCAGGGAATCGTTTTCGAGACCTTCGCCGAATTGCTCCCTGAGATGATAATGGAGATTGACACCGGGGGACACGTCACTTTCATGAACACCCAGGGAATGATGACACTGGGGTTTGACAACAACGACCTTGCCAGCGGTGTCACACTGTCGTCGCTCTTCATGCCCGACGATCTTGACAGGCTGATGAGGGAGCTCTCCGGCCTGACCGGCCCCGGCCAGATCACCTTTGATGAGTATATCCTGGTAAACAAGCGGAAAAGGAACGTATCGGTACTTTTTCACGCCGGTCCGATCATCATCAGGAACAGGGTGACCGGTTACAGGTGCGTCCTGACCGATGTAAGCAAGCACAAGGAATATGAACAGAAGCTCTCGAACGAGAAGGCTCTCCTGGAGCACCTGATTGACGCTGCTCCCGAAGCCATTGTGCTGACCGACTTCGACGGGCGTATCATCCGGATCAACCAGGGTTTTACCCATCTCTTCGGCTATGATGCCGATGAGGCGATGAACAGGATGATTGATGACCTCGTTGTCCCGGAGGAGCTTCGGGATGAAGCGGTAAAGATTGATGAGACGGCCCTTTCCAGCGGAACGGGCTACCTTGAAACGATAAGGAAGGACAAGCAGGGAAACAGGATAAATGTTTCACTGATTGCCTCGTCGGTCATTTCAAACGACATGACCATAGCCTTCCTGGGCATCTACCGTGATATCTCGAGGGAGATAAAGAGCAGACTGATGCAGGAGATCCAGTATAATATCTCTACTGTTGCGCTGCAGGACTCTGACATCTTTGACATCTATCCTACCATAGTAAAGGAGATCGGCAAGCTCTGGAACGTCAACAACTTTTTCATAGCGCTTTACAACAGGGAAAAGGATACTCTCACTTTCCCCTTCTTCGCAGACGAGCGTGACCATTTCCAGGAGACGGCTGCAAGGAACACCCTCACCGGATGGGTTATAAGGAACAATAAGGCTGTGCTGCTCGATGAGAATGACATTCTCATGATTGAGAAGACCGGCGCCATCAGCCTGGTCGGATCACCTTGCAAAATCTGGATGGGTGTGCCCCTCAGGATGGATGACGAAGTGATAGGAGCCATCTGCCTGCAGGACTACAAGAAGATTGATGCCTTCACCAATGAAGACCTGCAGGTGTTTGAGTTCATCGCCAACCAGATAGTGCTTACATTACAGCGTCGCAGGATGCTTGACAATCTCATCACTGCCCGCAAGAGGGCCGAGGAAGCTGCTTTCTCCAAGCAGCAGTTCATGTCTACCATGAGCCATGAGATACGCACTCCGCTGAATGAAGTGATCGGCATTACCAACCTGCTGTGGCAGAGTGATCCGCGTGAAGACCAGATGGACTACATAAATACGCTGCGCTTCTCTGCCAACCACCTCCTTTCCCTTGTAAATGACATCCTTGATTACAACAAGATGGAGGCAGGCAAGATCGTCTTTGAAAAGACCGAGTTTGACCTGACAAGCATGCTTGAAGACATAAAGCGGTCATACAGCCACAGGGCCCTCGAGAAGGGTATTTACTTCACCCTGGAGAAGAGTCCTGATCTGCCGGTGACCCTAATCGGTGACCCCATCAGACTTAACCAGATACTTTCCAACCTGCTTTCAAACGCAATGAAATTCACATCGCAGGGAGGAGTGACGTTGAAGGCTTCTGTAAAAGACCGCCAGGAGGGCAGGGCGGTAATAGAGTTCTCGGTAGCTGATACGGGCATCGGGATAGCCCGCGAGAAGCAGGAGGAGATCTTTGAGAGCTATGCACAGGCATCGTCTGACACCACCCGCAAGTATGGCGGGACGGGACTGGGCCTGGCAATCTGCAAGAGGCTGGTTGATCTCCAGGGAGGCACCATCGGCGTGACAAGCGAGCCTGACAATGGTTCGGTTTTCACGTTCTCCATTGAGTACAGCATGCCGGCTGCAGAGCCCAGAACGGCAGAGCGCGGAACCGCATCGGACAGCATGAAGGCTCTTGTCGGGAAGAAGATTCTCGTTGCGGAAGACAACAAGATCAACTTCTTCGTTGCCAATAAATTCCTTGAAAGCTGGGGTGTTAAGGTCACTCACGTCGAAAACGGGGCACTGGCGCTGGAGGAGATCAGAAAGCAGGACTTCGACCTCATACTCATGGACCTTCACATGCCTGTCATGGACGGCATTGAGGCTACGAGGATCATAAGAAGTTCGACTGACAGGAAGATAAGCCAGATACCGATTGTGGCTCTCACCGCTGCAGTGATGTCAGAGGCTCATGACAAGATTGAGAACCTGGCTATCAATGACTACGTGCTGAAGCCGTTCAAGCCCAAAGATCTTTATGACAGGATACTGAAGAATTCAAGATAGGCGCTGCAATGGCGCCTTTTTTTTACCTGATACAGTACCTGGCGAGGTAATCAGTTGCCTCCTTCACTCCCAGACTCCTTGCCTTGCGGAGGTAATAGCAGGCATCATCACTTCTGCCGCTGTTTATGAGTGCAATCCCGAGGTTAAGGTTCACATTGCCGTTCTCCGGATCCAGGTCAAGGCTCATTGTATAATCCTCGGCAGCCCTGTCCCAGGTACGCGCTGCGAGCCACGCGTCACCCCGCAGCCTGAAGGAAGAGGCCTCGCCGGGATGCTTGTCGACATTGTCATTCAGGTAGGGCAGCGCTTCGTATATTGCCCCCTCTTCCGCATATGTTTTTCCGATCAGCCCGAGCGCCTCGGTATTGTCAGGATCAATGGAAATATACCTCTGCATCTCCTTCTTCGCAGCCTCCCTGTCTCCGGACCTGATCAGCATGCGTGCCCTTTTGAGCAGCAATGCAGGGTCAGCAACATGGGCGCTGATCATCCTGTCATATATGGCTGCCGCAGCGTAGGCGCTTCCCTCCCCTTCGCGGGCTTCAGCAAGGGTATAGAGCCATCCTGCCGGAGCATCACTGTTCCCGGTGATGGTTTCAAGGATATCCGCTGCCTCACGGTACTTGCCGTTGCTCATGAGGATGCAGGCGTGACAGTATTCGGTAACCGGTTTTTCAGGATAGAGTGATGCCAGCTCGGCGTATGCCCCCGCTGCCATGTCATTGCGTCCTGATTTAAGGTAATAGTCTATCTCCCAGCTTTTCCTCTCATCACCCCTGTACCAGTCCTTCTTCCAGAGCGCTCTCCACTCAGGTGAGGAAGAGACAGACCTGAATGAGGGATCAAGCATGATCTCCGGCTCGGGCTTCCTCAGGGCAGACTTAAGGTGGGCTTCCAGCAATGAGACAGCAGTCTTTGCATCGCCACCGGCTGCAGCACACCTGGCAAGGCCATAGAGCCCTGATCCCTGGCTAAGGTTCTCCGCCCTCATGAAATCGGCTCTTGCCTCCCTGATCATGGATGCCCTGAGGTAGATGTCACCCCTGACTGAAAGGAGGTTGGCGTCGCCATTTAGTTCATCCGTTCCTGCGAGAAGTGCTGCAGCCTCTCCTGCTTCTCCCCTGCCGGCAAGGGTGATTGCCCTGAGGAGGGTCTCGTAACCCGTCTGGCCTGACATAATCTGTGAGGCCAGCAGAACAGCCAGGCTGAACAGTATCTTTTTCATTGTTTTCATTTTTTACCTTCAATAATACCGGGCCCTGCATCCTTTTCGGCAAAGACATGGATAAAACCGCTCAGGTGGAACTGTTCCAGTCCGCTGATCCTTCTCTCGAACACCTCGCAATCATAGTAGTAAACACCTGTCGGCACCACCCTGCCCTTATATGTTCCGTCCCAGTTCAGTCTGGGCTCCTGGGTACTGAATACCAGCACTCCGGCTCTGTTGAAGAGCCTGAATTCAACCTTCTCAACCAGTGCGGAGGTCTTCGCCAGCAGCCAGTCATTGAAATCGTCACCGTTGGGTGTGAAGACGTTCGGTATCTCATAGAAGTTGCATGAGTCAACACAAACCATCGTTGACAGGGGACTCTCGTTACCGATCTGGTCAAATGTTGAGATGGCATAGCAGCCTGCAACATAGTCAGGAAGTGAGTGAACATATTTTCTTACTTCCCTGTCATTTATGGTTGCCAGCAGCGTAAGATCCTCCTCTGTGGTCTGTTTGTAATAGAGTTTGTATCCTGCCACATCATCAAGACAGAGCGGATCCTCAATTGTCCACCTGACTGTGTTATAAAGACTGTCACATTGTGATGACACCGTCAGGGCCGGCGTGCAGGGCGGTTCATTGTCAACCGGCACTGCGCATGCACGCTGTGAGAGGTTTACCAGGTTCTTCGGTGTTCCGGTGCCCTGATAGCCCCCCCTGGAAACAACATAATAGCAATACTCGGTGCCGTTTACCAGGCCGCCGTCAGTAAAGGTCAGCTGGTTTGTTGAACCCACCGGCTCCCAGGTCGAGCCGTTGTACCTGTAAAAGTCATAGGAGGTGTTGATCCACGGCACATTCCGGGTCATCTCAAAGCGAACCTTTCTGTCGCCGGGAAGTGCGGTAAGGAAGAGTGACGAAGCTATGCCCGGATCACCTATCAGGAACCTGTTTCCCGGGGCATTGTTATACAGTTCAATCTTGTATACCCACCCCTTGTCAAGCGTGTTGATCAGGGTGTCAATGTAAACCGTGTCATTCAGGTCTGTTGTCGGAAGGGTATGTATCAGCTGCCATGAGGTGCCGGCTATTCCTTCTGCACGGTAAATAAGATATTCATAGGGTCCGTTGGCAGGTATGGTGTCAAGGCGGCCAGGCTTCTGCCATGCGAGGGTCAGAGATCCGTTCACAGCATGGGTGTTCCGGACCGAGACATTTGTGATCAGGGGGATACCCGTAATCAGCGAGGTGACTATTTCATTGGATGGTTTGCTCTCCGTACCGTTTGGATAGACGGCCACAATCCTGTATGCATATTCGGTACCGGCCTCCAGGGCATCGTCAGAATCGGTGAAGCTGACGGTTCCGGGTCCTCCGGCGTACCCGACCTTTACAAATCCTGCTGACGGAGGTATGCCGTCATAGCAAGGGTCGGCCGGCAGGGTGGATGCACCCTCGCGCCTGTAGATGCTGAACCCTGCTACCTGGTCAGTGACATACCCTGCCCAGGAAAGCTGAACCACCTTGCCCTGCGGCACGGCTGTCAGCAGCACGGGGGAGGGTCCCAGCACCTTTATACTCATGTTGTCAATATCAACCAGCTGCAGCTCCCTGTTGGAGTCCTCTGCCTTGATGATAATATCATATGGCTGGTGCCTGACCGCATTATGGCATGGTGTCCAGCTCAGCCGCGCCGTAGTATGGCCGGCGATGCGTGACAGTGTGGTAAAGGCAGCCGGACAGTCAGTGGAGGTAAAGATGCCCGAGGTTGCCAGCAGAGTCACTGAATCAAGATCGGCATCGGTGGCCTGTATGTCGAGTGTAACCTGCTGGCCGGCTTCAACGCACAGGTCATTAAGCTGTGATGTCACAGGAGGTTTGTTGTCTGTCTCGTAAACCTCAATCTGCATGTCGCGGACCACGATCCCGATCTTGATGCCTGCGCGCCATTCCTGTATTTCCATGGCGACGTTGTAGATACCTATGGCAGTGGGGGCATCCCAGACCAGGTCACCTGATATGGAATCAACATAAAACTTACGGGAAGCGGGAGGCAGCACATAATTCTGAATCGGTTTGCCATCCTCCCTTGTGCACACGGTGAGCTTGTATGAAAGGCTGTCGCCGTCGGGGTCAAAGGCTGCAGGGTTGTGGATGAATATCTGCCCCAGGGCAGCCTTGTCATAAGGCGGATTGAGCAGCACGGGAGTGCTGTTCCTGCCAACGGCAGTGTTAACAATGAGTATGGTAGAGATGGAGAAAACGACGTTTACCGAGTTGGGAATGTTTTCCACTCCGAAGTTCCGGTTCGGGTCCTGAACCACAATCCTGTAAACCCCGGGTCCGGGATAGGTATGCTCCGCCACGTAGACGTTCTTCTTGTAGTTGTTCGGCAGAATGGTCTCTGAGATCCTTGCCACGTTGGTGATAGAGTTATCACCCCATTCGACGTCAAGTGCCGGTCTGTCTGCCTTGCTCAGTGTGTAGGTGAATGTGGTTACCGTCACCTCGAAGGTGAGGTCCGATATCTGCCTGTATGTAATCTCCCCTGCCCTGTTGTGTGTTGCGGTAGCGCTGAAAGTCACAGCCAGCAACAATGACAGTGCATAAAAAAATCGTCTTCTCATCTCACTCCGTTTCATTTCACAAGATAACTCTTCAATGTATCGGTTACAGTGAACCTGTAACCCTCCTCTGTACCTCCATAGCCAAAGAGGAGCATGTTTGCCTGGTCTTCATACAGCCGGGTCATGATACGGTTCATCACGGCAACATTCTTCACTCTTTTCCTGCCCTTTGCCCGGAGGGTGAAGCGATGTTCCAGACCGTCAGCACCGGCTGATAACAGTTCCATGTTTACAGGTTTCCCATCCTCAAGTATCATGACCCTGTCAGAAAGATACATGAAATACCTCTCATCAGTGCTGCCGGTTATTTCGCCGCCGTTGCTCAGACCAAGGTTCATATCAGCTTCAAGGTCATCACTCCAGACCTTAACAAAGACTGACCAAACCCTGTTCACGCCGTCATAATCTATACCTGTAAGTGAAACATGTACAGGATGGATCAGGAGCAGGAGTGTGAGTGTTATTGTCTTCATGCCGGCACGGATTTAATTGCAGCAAAAATCAAGCCATCAGGTCTTGTTCGGTCACCCCTGCCCTCTCCCTGAGGTAGTCAACAGTGCCTACCTCAATGAACGAGAACCCGGTGCCTCTGGAGAAGTTGCCGGCCAGCACCACAACTATGTCGCTGTCTTTCATGGTGTAATTCCTCAGGAGCTCCCTTACCGAGACATGGATGAACTCATCAACTGACATTTTCTTTTCAATGAAGATGGGGATTACGCCATATGAAAGCGCCAGTTCTCTCATGGTCCGGTGTGAATAACAGTGTGCGATGACCGGGTTAATACCCCTGAAAGCAGCCATGTTTCTGATGGCAGTGCCATTGACAGTATCAGCCAGGATAGCTCTTGCCTTTATTCTGATAGAGGTTTTCACAGCCACCTTTGCCAGGTAAGCTGAAACCGGTCCGCTCAGTGTGCCGGCTGGCATCTCGATGTACTGGTCCTTTTCTTTCTCTGTCTCGGAGGCAATGCGAGTCATGGTTCTGACCGCCTCTACGGGATATTTTCCTGCAGCAGTCTCTCCGCTGAGCATCAGGGCATCCGTCTGGCTGTAGACAGCGTTGGCCACATCACTCACTTCGGCTCTTGTGGGCCTGGGATTCTGAATCATCGAGTGAAGCATCTGCGTTGCTACTATCACAGGCTTGCGCTTCTCAATGCACCTGGCGATGATGTTTCGCTGGATGCCGGGGATCCGCTCAAAGGGAACCTCGATGGCAAGGTCACCCCTGGCAACCATGATCCCGTAAGAGTGATCCATGATCTCCTCGAGATTATCCACCCCCTGCTGATTCTCTATCTTGGAGATGATCTTTATTGCACTGGACCGTCGGTCAAGCAGACGCTGAACCGCAAGCACATCCTCCTTTGACCTGACAAATGAATGAGCTATGAATTCAATGTCAAGCTCAACCGCCAGGTCTATGAAACCGAGATCACGTTCACTCACCGAAGGCAGGTTTATCCTTACCTGGGGAATGTTGACAGTCTTGCGTGAACCCAGAATACCGTCATTTTCTATTCTTCCGGTCAGGGTTTTGCCCTCACGGCCGGTAATCTTTATCTCAAGCTCGCCGTCATCAATAAGGATGACAGCTCCCTCCGGGACATACTTTGCAATATCACAGTAGTTAACATTGATAACCTCACGGGTGGTGCCGGCTGCCGAATTGCCGGAGACCCTGACTGTGTCGCCCTTGTGGAATCTCAGGGGTTCTTCACATGAGGTTGTTCTAATCTCAGGTCCCTTGGTGTCAAGGAGTACGGCAATATTGTCAGATATGCTGCGTACGTTTGCCACAATCTTCCTTACGCCGTCGGTATCAAGATGGGCAGAATTGACCCTGACAACATCCATTCCGGCTTCATGGAGCCTGCGCAGGAATGCGGGCTCGCAGTTCCTGTCGGAAATGGTTGCAACTATCTTGGTTCTCTTCTTGAGCAGGCTTCTTGCCATAGTCAGCTTATTTTTTCAGAATTTCGATGAGAGCCTCTGCCGCGAGCCTGTAGCCGTCAGTTCCCATTCCCATGATAGTGCCCCTGCAGTACCGCCCGGTGAGGCTTGTATGCCGGAATTCCTCCCTGGTCAGGAGGTTTGAGATATGAACCTCTATTGCCGGTATGGTGATTGCGGCGACAGCATCGGCCATGGCCACGGATGTATGGGAATAGCCTCCGGGGTTGATGATGATTCCGTCTGCAGTGCTTCCGGCTTCCTGTATCCTGTTCACAAGCTCTCCTTCAATATTTGACTGCGAGTACCTGAATGAGACCTGCGGGAAACGTTCCTTCAGCCGGTTGAGAACGGATTCAAATCCTTCGGTTCCGTAAATGGCCGGTTCTCTCTTTCCGAGGAGGTTGAGATTTGGCCCGTTGATAATTTCTATCGTCATTTTTTCTGCCACGCTGATGGTTGTATCTGTCAGTACAAAAATAAAGAAATGACCGGATTTAAGACGGTTATAAGATATAACTTTGGGAGCAGCAACATGAGCCTATGACAATATCGTGGACAGATGCCATCAGGGGTTTCGGCAGGTATCTCAGGATCGAGCGTTCGCTTTCGCCGAACAGTGTTGCTGCATACCTGGCTGATGTACGACGGTTGCACGACTGGGTGGAATCACACAGGCCGGGGACCTGGCCGTCAGCGCTCACCTACAGGGACCTGAGCGATTTCGTGGCATTTATTGCAACCAGGGACGATGCAGTGCGGACCCAGGCAAGGGTCATCTCGGGAATCAGGTCATTCTGCAGGTATATGCTCATTGAAAACCTCGTCACCGATGATCCGTCTGCGCTGCTGGAGCTGCCAAGGACAGGAATGAAACTTCCGGAGGTGCTGTCTGTGGAAGAGATCGACCGGATGGTTGCATCGATAGACCTGAGCGTACCGGCAGGACACAGGAACAGGGCAATTATTGAAACCATGTACGGATGCGGGTTGAGGGTATCCGAACTGGTCAACATGCGTCTCACTGACATCCACCGTGGTGAGGGTTTCGTTACCGTCACCGGGAAGGGTAACAAGCAAAGGTTAGTGCCGATAGGCACTGTAACGCTAAAGGAGATAGATAATTACATGGAACGCCGGATGATGATGCCGGTAATAATCGACATCAACATCCTGTTTCTGAACCGTCGGGGCAGGAAGCTGACACGGGTGATGGTGTTCAACATTGTCAGGGATTGTGCTGCCGCAGCCGGGATAACGAAAACAATAAGTCCGCATACCCTCCGCCACTCCTTTGCCACCCACCTGGTTGAGGGAGGCGCTGACCTTCGTGCCGTCCAGGAGATGCTGGGGCATGAATCCATAACCACCACAGAGATCTACACACATATTGACCGCAGCTACCTGCGTGACACTGTTTTAATGTATCATCCCAGGGCCCGTCGCCGGTAATGCTGCAGCTTCCGGACCCGGAAACAGGCTGCTGCAACAGGCACAAATACATTGTCTCACTGCCAGGAAAGGCAACCACTGCAAATAGGAAAAAGGATATTTCTTTATTTACTCCTTTTTATTACCTTTGCGGTTCGAAAAAAAAGAGATTTTAATCAATAACCAGATCGAATATGTCAAAAGTTAAGCGAGTTTATTCCTTCGGAAACAAGACAGCCGAGGGCAGGGCAGATATGAAAAATCTGCTTGGCGGCAAAGGAGCCAACCTGGCTGAGATGTGTCTTCTTGGCCTTCCGGTACCGGCAGGGTTCACAATCACCACCGAGGTATGTACTGAGTATTATGAGAACAACACTCAGCTTCCGGCAGAACTGATGCCGGAAGTATGGGAAGCCATGAAAAAGACCGAGCAGGCAATGGGTATGAAATACGGTGACAGGGAGAATGCCCTCCTTGTTTCCTGCCGTTCAGGTGCCCGCAGCTCGATGCCCGGCATGATGGACACTGTTCTCAACATTGGTCTCTGCTCCGAGACTATCCCCGGCCTTATAAAAAAGACCGGCAACCCCCGTTTCGTATGGGATTCATACCGCCGCCTGATCATGATGTACGCAGACGTGGTTATGGAGAAGGCTGAAGGAATTGAGCCTGCTGACGGCAAAGGAATCCGCAAGCAGCTTGACGAGATGCTTGACGAATTCAAGCACGGCAGAGGTTACAAATCTGACACCGATCTTACATCTGACGAGCTGAAGAACCTGGCCGAGGAATTCAAGAAGCGCATCAAAAAGTCACTCGGGAAAGAGTTCCCGGATGACGCTCGCGAGCAACTGGAAGGTGGCATCAAGGCCGTTTTCAAGAGCTGGAATGGAAAGAAGGCTGTTTCATACCGCAGGATTGAAGGAATTCCGGATGAGTGGGGAACAGCAGTTAACGTGCAGGCAATGGTGTTCGGAAACATGGGTGACTCATCTGCCACCGGTGTTGCATTCACGCGTAACCCGGCAACCGGCGAGAACCTCTTCTACGGAGAGTGGCTTGTAAACGCACAGGGCGAAGACGTGGTTGCAGGTATCCGCACCCCGAACCCGCTTAACGACGACACAAAGAACGAACAGAACAAACACCTGCACAGCATGCAGGAGTCAATGCCCGGAACATACAAGGAACTGGTTGACATCAGGAACATCCTTGAGAAGTCGTTCCATGACATGCTTGACATCGAGTTCACCATCCAGGAAGGCACCCTGTATATGCTTCAGTGCCGTGCCGGCAAGCGTACCGGTACCGCTGCCCTGAACATGGCAATGGATATGCTTCAGGAAGGTCTTATCGATGAGAAGACCGCTGTGATGAGGGTTGATCCCGCTCAGCTCGATGAACTCCTCCACCCGATCTGTGACCCGGCAGCCGAGAAGAAGGTTTCCCCGCTGGTCAAGGGTCTGCCCGCAGGTCCCGGTGCTGCCGTAGGAAAAATTGTCTTCACCGCTGAGGATGCAGTGGCATGGAACCGCAAGGGTGAGAAGGTTATCCTTGTCCGCGAGGAGACGAACCCAGAGGATGTTGAAGGGATGCGTGCAGCTGAAGGTATTCTCACCGCACGCGGCGGGATGACCTCGCACGCTGCCCTCGTGGCACGCGGCTGGGGCAAGTGCTGCATCGTTGGTGCAGGCGGCCTCCATGTTGACGTGGCAGGAAAGAAGGCTAAGGTGACCGGATCAGATGTGGTTCTGAAAGAGGGTGACATTATCACGCTCAACGGTACCAGGGGAAATGTCTATACAGGCTCACTGAAACTGATGGATGCCTCAGAGAATCCGAGATTCCAGTCGTTCATGAAACTGGTCGACAAGAACCGCACCATGGGTGTCCGCACCAATTGCGACAATCCCGATGATGCAAAGATGGCACGCGAATTCGGAGCCGAGGGAATCGGACTCTTCCGTACCGAACATATGTTCTACGGCAAGGGTTCAGAGCAGCCGCTCTTCATCCTTCGCAAAATGATCCTCAGCGAGAATGAGACTGAACGCAGGCAGGCAGTCAACGAGCTCTTCCCCTTCGTGAAGAAGGATATGAAAGGCACCCTTGAGGCAATGAACGGACTGCCCGTGACATTCCGTCTCCTTGATCCGCCGCTCCATGAGTTTGTTCCCCAGGGACACGAAAAGCAGGCTGAACTGGCAAAGGCTCTCGGCATATCTGTTGAAGCCGTTGCCAAAAGAGGCGAAGCTCTCCATGAGTCGAACCCGATGATGGGTCACCGCGGCGTCCGCCTCGGCGTTACATATCCCGAAGTCTCAGAGATGCAGATCAGGGCAATGTTCGAAGCTACGGCAGAACTGCTTAAGGAAGGCAAGAATCCGCTGCCTGAACTGATGGTTCCCGTAACATGCGACGTCTCCGAACTGGATGTGACTAAAAAGATCTACGACAGAGTCCTTGCCGAAGTACTGAAGAAATTCAACCTCAGCAAGATAGACAACAAGTACGGAACCATGATCGAGATCCCGCGCGCTACGCTGCTGGCAGACCGCATGGCAAAGACCGCCGAGTTCTTCTCATTCGGCACCAATGACCTGACGCAGATGACCTTCGGCTTCAGCCGTGATGACATCGGAGGCTTCCTTCATGATTATCTCGACAATAAAATGCTGGCAGCCGACCCGTTCCAGACTATTGATCAGGACGGCGTAGGACAGCTGATCACCATGGCATGCGTGAAGGGCCGTTCAACCCGTCCGAATCTCAAGATAGGTATCTGCGGCGAGCAGGGTGGTGACCCGGCATCAGTTGAGTTCTGCTTCAAGAACGGGCTCACCTATGTAAGCTGTTCACCATTCAGGGTACCCATCGCCAGGCTGGCAGCAGCACAGGCAGCCATCAGGGCATCCAGGAAATAAGCTTTATTCATGATAATGAGGAAAGGGAGGCACATTCGGGGCCTCCTTTTTCGTTTAGTTGGCAGTTGGCAGGAAACATGTGCGATTTGCGATTTGCGATTTGCGATTGCCGATTTTTCCCGAGGGGTTAAAGCATTGTAGTACAGTACCATATATTGTCTATTGGTCGTAGACCCATCAGCATTGTAACCCTGCTGCTATTTCAAAACCACCCACCTCCTGGAAACATATCTCCAGGCATCATCTTCACCACCGCTGATTCCCAGCCTCAGGGCATATACCCCTGCGGCAACCGACTGTGACGGGCTGCAGGGGATAGAATGCTCTCCGGCGCCCAGTGTCCCGGTAAAGATATTTGCAACCAAACTGCCATCAGAAGCAATAAGACTGATATCCACGCGACATTCAGACCGGAGCGTGAATGACACCCGGCCCTCACCAGCTACCGGATTGGGAAAAACAGTCAGTTCTGTGAGGTCTTCCGGAATCACCTCAATGCCGGTGGGGGTGAAAACCATGGCATCATCGAAGTACATTGTCCCGGACTTAAGGCCGCCACTGTTCTGCCTGACCACAATGCTATGATACTGCCATTCACCGCTGCCGCCAATTGAGCTGACGGGAATGGCAATCAGGTCCCACCCCGCCCAGTTGATGGTTGCAGCCGGCACTACCTGATTGACAGATCCGGGTGAGTAGAACCAGTATTCCAGCCGGTTCTCGCTAAGATCGCCATAAACCCACATTGCAAATACCTGGCTGGTATTGTTGCCTATAAGGGGTTTACCGGTATCAAATACCCTGCATATGCCTCCGTTGTCGCCGGTGAAGAGATAATCGAGCCGGCCGGCCGGGGCATTAACCTTAAAGGTATTATATGAAGCAGTGAAGGTGGTCATCGGATTGTCAGTCCCGACGGTACTGCCGCTCGTCTCAGGGTCCCAGAAAGCACCGATATTGTCAAATGACTCAATGACGCTGCCTGACTGGTAAGCCTCTGTACGAGTGGTAAAGGTTGTACTCACCGGAGTGCCCGCGGAGATGCCTGAGACATCCTTCACAGAAGCGTCAATCTCAATCCGGTAGATGCGGTTCCGTTCCAGCTGTGAGGCAGGCTCGAAGGTGTAGCTTCCCTTTCCGCCCTCACTTTTAAATTGCTCATTCTGTTTCGTCAACGGGACAGACTGGCTGTCGAGCAGTCTGATTCCGGCTGTGGCAGACTCCTGGCTCAGGGGAGCGTCAAAGAGTATTGTTATCCTTGGAAAGAGAGTGATGCCGGCAGAGCCCTGCGAAGGCCATATCCTGTCAATCACAAGCTTCGGTCTTTTTTTCGTTACGAAGCTTACCAGGTACTCCCCTGCAGGATGTACATTCCACCTGGAGGTGGCAGCGGTCGTCAGCCGGATGAGGTAAGGCGTCCCGGACGCATATCCGGTTTTCGGTTTAACAGTCAGGATCCTGCTTTTTTCATCCCATTCATAGGTAACGCTCACTTCCGGCTCGAACACCAGGGCGGACTGAACAGCCAGCATGTTCATGGGAACATTGAATCTGAACGAGAATGCCTGGTTGAACGGCAGGCTGTCAGTCGTTGAAGGAAGATGTTCAATGACCACCGGCACCCGTGCAGTATCAAATGAAGGAAGCAGATCAGCGAGTGTTGTCATTCCGGAATTTGCAACGGCATTAACGGTGTCATTGTAAAAATCAGTCATGCCGCTGGCGATGACCTCATAGTTACCCGGAGGCAGCGAGTCAAACATGAAGAAGCCATTGTTGAGGTTGTCAATCATGACAGACCGCCCTGATGGCTTCAGGGTGACTGTTGCTCCGTTAATGGGTGAGTTTTTGTCTGTCGTTTCCGGACCATAATAATAAGGTGGTGAGGTCAGCTCGTCCCTTACGGTTCCGGCGATTATCCCCAGGGATTCCGGATTAACATTGTAGAACTGCTGCAGCGCCCTGAGCATTGCCCATGCTTCGTGGCGGAGGTGGTTTTCATTCCGAAGCCTCCATCCCTCGGGTATGTAATCATGGTATGATCCTTCCGACAGCACCCCGGGCATGGTGAGGTCTCTGAGAACACCCAGTCCCACCTGATCTCCCCATTCGGGATAAAAGGTCCAGTCACCTTTTACCCATTGAAATGAATGAGTCCAGTAGTTGCTTTTCTCATACAGTTTTTCCCACAGGATCTGTGCCATTGATTTGGCAGCCGGGAAAACAGGAGAGTTGTCATAGCCCCTGAAGAGTACCAGCGGCTGGTTCCGGGTGCCGTCGAATCCATTGCTGTGAATTGAAAGAAAAATATCAGCATTTGCCTGGTTGGCCAACTCGGCTATGACTGAAAGTTTAAGGTCATCAGAGGTGTAATTTGTGGTCCTTGACATGTAGACAGTGGCCTTCCGGGCTTCCAGCAGATCGCGCAGGAAGAGCCCCTTGGCAAGGTTCCCCTCCGACTCCCAGAATTCAGTTGCAATCATGTGCCTGTCATCGCCGTCATGCCCTCCATGGCCCGGATTTATAAAGATCTTCAGTCCGCTGAAGTCCGTTCTCTGGCCATACAACAATACCGGCAGGCAAAGAAGAGCAGCCGTCAGCCAACACCATTTCCCCGGTTTCATCTGATCCGTACTTTCATCATGTATATCTCCCCGTTGTCAGTGCAGAAGGCAATGCGTCTGTTGCCGGCCGCGAACGGGAACATCTCCGACCTGTCAGGTGTGGAGGTGAGTATTACCCGTTTCTTGTCTCCAAGGGAATAATAAACAAGTTCGGATCCGGTTATCCTGTGCCCGTCATCTTTATCATCCATTCCTATCACAAGCCTGTCATTGAACCACTTAGGAGCGTTGATCCTGCCAAGGTCATGCAGGATCCTGCCGTCAGTATCACAGATGAATGAACTCTGCCCCCGGTAGTTATAGAGGATCTTGCTGCCGTCAGGAGAGAGTGAGGCCCAGATATAGAATCCGTCACCGTTAGGCATCATGGCTTTTCTCTCGCTGCCGCGAAAGAGCACCGGCATCAGATCCTCCGTCAGAAGGAAGGTTCCGTTGTTGCCGGATTTCAGGGCTGGACCTGCCTGTTCGACCTGCGTTCCTTTATCCGATCTGACAAGGACATTGTTTCCCGCGACTGCGGGAGGAAGAACATCCCTCCCCTTCTCCAGGAGCAACTCTTTCGTGCCTGTGGCAATGTCATAACTGCTTACAGACGAGAATTTGACGTTATCTATGAAACTGTCACTCCTGTACATGACCTTCCGGCCGTCAGCAGTCACTGCAGGTTCATACCCGGCGCCGGTATCACCGGTTATCACCTGCACCCTGCCTGTCTTCGTATCAAGCAGACAGAGCCCGTTGTAACCGCTTCCCGACACAAGCAGGAGTCCTGACCCGGGCACAACACCTGACAGCAGATAAGATCCGCTCTCTTCGGGTGATACCTTCTTTACGCTCCTGACCCTGATATTTTGCGCACATATGCTGATGGTAAGGAATAATGCCGATAAAAGAATAACTGTTCTCATGGTGGTTGGTATTGCCATCTAAAGATAGTCAATAGGAAGTTCGGGTGTCACTATTTCTTCATAGTCTGCTTCTTGACTTTTATCAGTGTATTTCGTTACTTAATATTATTAACTTTGATGGACATCAAAACCCCCGCACCCATGATGTCAGAAGAAATCTTGAAGCAATACGGTATTACAAAAGTAAAAGGGATAGTCTATAATCCTTCCTATGAACGTCTGTACGAGGATGAGCTCTCGCCCGGCCTGAAGGGATTCGAGAAGGGTGTACTGACAACCACCGGTGCGGTGGCGGTCGATACCGGAATATTTACGGGCCGTTCGCCAAAGGATAAGTACATTGTGCGTGACAGCACTACTGAGAATACCGTCTGGTGGAAGTCTGAGAGTGCTCCTGTCTCTGACAACAAGTCCCTTACGAATGAAGCATGGGACCACTGCAAAAAGATTGCTGAGTGTCAGCTTTCCGGCAGGGAACTGTACGTCATGGACTGCTTCAGCGGCGCAAACAGGGATACGAGGCTCTGCGTACGTTTTGTAATGGAGGTGGCATGGCAGGCTCACTTTGTCAAGAACATGTTCATTCGTCCCACCGAAGAGGAGCTGAAAGATTTCAAGCCTGATTTTGTGGTGTTGATGGCTTCAAAGGCGGTGAATCCCGAATATCAGAAGTTCGGAATGAATTCGGAGAACTTTGTGCTGTTCAACCTGACCGAGAGGATGGCGCTTGTAGGCGGCACATGGTACGGAGGCGAAATGAAGAAGGGTATCTTCTCGGTAATGAACTACTATCTCCCGCTGAAGGGCATTGCCGCAATGCACTGTTCGGCCAACGTCGGGAAGAAAAACGATGTGGCCATCTTCTTCGGCCTGTCCGGCACCGGCAAGACCACCCTCTCAACCGATCCCGAGAGGGCGCTAATCGGTGATGATGAGCATGGCTGGGATGATGAGGGCATCTTCAACTTCGAAGGGGGTTGCTATGCCAAGACCATCAACCTGAGCAAGGAGAATGAGCCTGACATTTATCGCGCCATCAGGCGCGATGCACTGCTTGAAAACGTGGTTGTTGACGACAAGGGCGAGATCGACTTCGCCAGTGCAGCCAAGACGGAAAACACGCGGGTCTCCTACCCCATATACCATATAGACAATATTGTGAGACCTGTCTCCAGGGCCGGGCATGCGACCACCGTCATTTTTCTCACAGCAGATGCTTTCGGGGTATTGCCCCCGGTCGCCAGGCTGACTGAGGAGCAGACGCAGTATTACTTCCTCAGCGGTTATACCGCGAAGGTGGCAGGTACGGAAAGAGGGATCAAGGAACCCATGCCCTCCTTCTCGGCATGCTTCGGGGCGGCATTTCTGCTGCTTGACCCGATCATATACGCACGTGAACTCACCCGGAAGATGAGGGCGCACAACGCTGATGCGTGGCTGGTCAACACCGGATGGATGGGAGGACCATACGGGACAGGCAAGCGGATAGACCTCCCTTCAACCCGCAGGATTATTGACGCCATATTGAATAAAACCATCAACGACGTACCGTACACTACGATCCCGGTGTTTAACCTGAGCATTCCCTCATCATTGCCCGGCATGCCCTCTGACCTGCTCGATCCCGGCAAAAAATGGCCTGATTATGAGGCATGGCTGAAGGCAGCAAGGGAGCTCGGTGAAAAATTCGTGAAGAACTTCAGCAAGTTCACATCGAACGTCGAAACGGCAAAACTTGTATCTTCGGGACCTAAGCCGTAAGAGATCGTAAATGGTCATATCGTTATCAGTTATTGCAGTCGTGCTGGCTTACCTGGCAGGCTCAATCCCCAGTGCCGTCTGGGCAGGAAAGCTATTTCACGGAATTGATGTCAGGGAGCATGGCAGCGGCAACGCCGGAGCCACAAACACCGTAAGGGTGCTCGGATGGAAGACGGGCATACCCGTTCTCATATTTGACCTCTTCAAGGGATGGCTGGCTGTAATGCTGCCGGAATTCCTCGACGCGGCCCCTGAAGGCTCCGAGCCTATGATGGTGCTTCAGATCGTATGCGGAATGGCAGCAATACTGGGGCACGTGTTCCCTCTCTTTGCCGGTTTTCGCGGAGGCAAGGGGGTTGCAACAACATTCGGAGTCCTGCTTGCACTGCATCCTCTACTGACTCTGACATGCGCCGGCATCTTTCTGCTGGTGCTGTTTATCAGCGGTTACGTCTCACTCAGCTCCATGACTGCCGTGGCCATGTTTCCCATATTGCTGGTTACGGTGTTCCGGACACCATCTACCCTGCTGATAATGTTCTCGATAGTGGTGGCGGTGGCGGTGATCATCACCCACGCCAAAAACATCAGGAGACTCCTCAGGGGCGAGGANNCGCCTCAGTCCGGCAATTGCATCTGAAGGGTTCCTGACTAGCGCTGCCTTAGTCCGGCAATTGCATCGGCGAACTTCCTGCCCAGGTCTATATAACCTTCACTGTCATAATGCCACATATCACTGTAACCGTAATTGTCAGTTGAGGTTACCAGTGCGGCATTGCCGTCTTCCGCCACAAACGTCGCCTGGGCTTCCCTGACATCATCACCCCATGTCCATACGATGCTGTCGGCATCGTTGTGCGAATCAGATATACGGCCTATTGCCACCGGCATTCCAGGAGCGGAGAAAACTTTCCGGATGCTGTCAACGAGCAGGGCCAGGTTCTCTTTATAAACAGAGGTGGCGTAATCATTATTAGCGTCACTCTCTCCCTGCATCCATAGGATTCCGGAGGGAATCAGCCGGTCCTTTTTCCCATCGCCGTCAATATCTCCGGCAGCCATCGCACCTTTTACAGTGGCGAGGAAGTGGTCATACTGGTTGATTCCGTTTCCTCCGGTGTATGAAGGCAGCCATGCCCCGAAGGAACCCGCTGCTGTTGTGTCAATTGAAGTTCCACCCCTGGAATATTTGACTATTGCAATCTTTTCATCAGGGAAGAGCTCCTTCATTCTCTCAGCAAAGGTGAGTTCAACGCCAAAACGGTCTGAATAGGTGTTGGCAGTACCATCACTTACGAAGCCTGCGCCGTGTCCCGGGCGGAGGGTGCTCCATAGTCCGCGGCCGTCAACAGCGGTGTTGTCTCCAACAGTGTTCCCCTGATAGATCATGACGCCTTCAAACTCGCCGGTGAGTCCGGCAGGAAGCTGGGCCACATAACCGTATCCATCCATATTTGACTGGCCCCCAAGGTAATATAAATGATATTCACTTCCCTTTGGGTTACACGACTGAAGCGCTGCAAGAATTACAGAAAGCAGAACAAAGATTATATTTTTCATAGTTAACAGGAATGTTTTGATGGCAGATATAAGTTCTCTAAAAGTAGCCAAAATTTCATTATTTTTATGGTCTGACACACATAATCAATCACTAAATAAGAGAAAGATGGAAGGAATAAAAGGAACCCGTACGGAACAGAATCTCCTGAAGGCATTTGCCGGTGAATCACAGGCAAAAAACCGTTATGAATTTGCTGCCAAGGTGGCAAAGGAAGAGGGCTATGAGCAGATAGCAGCCATTTTCCTTGAGACAGCGCTGCAGGAGCAGCAGCATGCCAAGCGTTTCTTCGGTTATCTTGAAGGAGGCATGGTTGAGATAACCGCTGCTTATCCCGCAGGCAAGACTTTAACCACCGGTGATAACCTCGAGGCAGCCGCTGCCGGTGAGCATGAGGAATGGTCCGAGCTCTATCCGATGTTTGCAAAGGTAGCCGAGGAGGAAGGATTCAAGGAAATTGCCACCTGCTTCAAGGCTATCTCTGCCGCCGAGAAGGTGCACGAGGAGCGTTACAGAAAGCTGCTGGAGAACGTGATGGGCAACAAGGTTTTCGAGCGTGAGGAGAAGGTCTTCTGGTACTGCCGCAAGTGCGGTTATGTACACTTCGGCACGAAGCCGCTGAAGAACTGCCCGGCATGCCTCCATCCGTTCAATTACAGCGAGGTATACGCACAGAACTATTGATCTTTTGCCTGGTGGTATGACCGATGGAGAAGAGATGCTCAGCCTGATTAGAGGCAGGCAGAGTGAGCGGAAATATCTCGACAAGCCCGTCGAGAGGGAAAAGATAGAAAGGATCACCGGGGCGGGAAGGCTGTCGCCCTCAGCCTGCAATGGCCAGCCATGGCATTTCATTGTTGTGGATGAGCCGGCACTGCGTGATGAGGTGGCCGCTGCCACGGAATCGGTTGTTCTGCGAATGAACTCATTCGTCAGGGAGGCTCCGGTGCTGATAGTGGTGGTCCGCGAAAAATCAAATTTTAGCTCACGTGCCGGAGATCTTATCAAACAGAAGGATTATTCCCTGATTGATATCGGGATAGCGACGGCATCAATTGTTTACCAGGCTGCGGCCGAAGGACTTGGGACTTGCATTATCGGATGGGTTGATGATAAGCGGGTCAGAAAGGTTCTGGGCATTCCGGCATCCAGAAAGGTAGAGCTTGTGATTTCTGTGGGATATACAGACAACCGTCTGAGGGACAAATCGCGCAAACCGCCCGAAGAAATTATCACGTATAACAGATATTGACAATTTGTTCACGTACCGCCGGGTCTGAGACCCGGCGCAAATCATCCCAATTTCTCCAACGCCTCCCTTATCCGGCGGACAGCCTCGGTGATGCGGTCGTCTGAGGTGGCGTATGAGATCCTGATGCAGTTGTCGGCGCCGAAGGCTGTCCCGCTGACCATGGCCACCCTGGCTTCCGCCAGGAGGAAGAAGGTCAGGTCATCGGCATTCTTCATCACCCTGCCGTCATAGCTCCTGCCGATAAAATTGGTGATGTCAGGCATGACATAAAATGCGCCCTGCGGCACCCTTACCCTGAGGCCCGGGATCTCGCCCAGCAGCCTGCATATCAGGTCCCTGCGGCGGAGGAATGCCTCGCGCATCCTCTCCTTCGAATCACTCTTCGAGGTGACGGCTGCCAGGGCTGCCCTCTGGGATATCGAGGAGACCCCGGAGGTGAACTGGCCCTGCAGCTTGTTGCAGGCCTTCGCGAGCCATAGCGGTGCGCCAATATAACCTATTCTCCATCCGGTCATGGCATAGCCCTTTGAGACGCCGTTGACAGTCACCACCCTGTCGTAAATGCTGCTGAATGAAGCCAGGCTGACATGCTTGCCGGAGAAGGTGATGTGTTCGTAAATCTCATCTGATATGATGATCACCTGCGGATACTTCTCAAGAACCTTCACCAGGGCAGCCATCTCCTCGCGGGTGTAGACCATACCCGTGGGGTTTGAGGGGGAGTTGAATATGAGCAGCCTCGTGCGCGGACTGAGGGCAGCTTCGAGCTGGGCCGGAGTGACCTTGAAGTCGCTGTCGATCGATGTCTGTACTATTACCGGTTTGCCTTCGGCGAAGGTGATATGATCAAGATAGCTGACCCAGTATGGTGCCAGCAGAATCACCTCCTCACCCGGGTCAACCACCGAAAGCACGACATTGATAAGGCTGTGCTTCCCTCCTGCTGACACTATGATCTGGTCAGGGGTATAGTCAAGACCGTTTTCCTCTTTGAACTTGCGGGATATTGCCTCTCGGAGATCGTTGTAGCCGGGCACGGGAGGGTAGAAAGAGTAGTTATCATCTATGGCTTTCTTTGCGGCTTCCTTGATATCATCAGGGGTGTTGAAGTCAGGTTCGCCGAGGCTGAGGCTTATGACGTCAATGCCCTGTTCCTTCAGCTCGCGGCTCTTCTGTGCCATCGCAAGTGTCTGTGATACCGAGAGTGCCTGCACCCTCCGGCTGATATGCTCCATATTGTCAGTTTTATTGGTTTCGTTACCGGAAAGGCCAAATGTAATTGTTAAAAGTGAAAAAGAAAAGGGATTATAGCAGGGTGGCGGGGCGTTGCGGAAATCATTGCAACCGGGCTGGCAAGACTGAATAATCCTTCCAAATCTTTGTTCAGACCGTCAACAAGGCCTGAAAATTGATTACTTTGCATCGCACAAAGACCTTAAACAACTGCGATCATGGAAACCTTCCTGGAGATACTCAAGATAACCATTCCTGCACTTCTGGTGATGCTAACCGCATGGCTGGTAATAAGGAACATGCTGCGTGACGACCAGGAGCGGCGGAGGCAGGATCTGCTGCTGCAGACCGTGAAAACCCTCACCCCGGTCAGGCTGCAGGCATATGAGAGGGTGGTGCTGTTCCTCGAGCGCATTTCTCCGGAGTCGCTGATAATACGCACTGCGAGACCGGAAATGACGGCCCAGCAGCTCCAGGCAGCGCTGGTCACTGCTGTCAGGAGCGAATATGAGCACAACCTCTCGCAGCAGATCTATATGAGCAGTGAGGCATGGGAGATGGTGAAGAATGCGCGCGGCACCATTGTCAGGCTGATCAACAGCGTTGCCTCTCAGCTTCCTCCTGCCGCCACAGGCGAAGAGCTCTCGAGGCTGCTCCTCGAGGAAGTTGTGGAGATGGAAACCGAACCAACCCGTACTGCCATCGCATACATCAAGTCTGAGCTTGCGAGGATAATGGGATAGTAAAAAGACGCCCCCGGGGGGGGCGTCAATATGTAAGGCAATATTTTAAAATTACTTCTAGAGGAGGCTGATGCTTCGCTTTACGAATGCGCTGAGCGCTTCGCCCTTGAGCATGTTGTTTGCAAGCATGGCGAGGTCTATCAGCTGCCTAACGGCCTGGTGATCATTGCCGAATCCGCCCAGCAGGGTTTTCCTCTTCTCCTCGAGCTGCTTCAGCTCGCCCCTGAGCCTCTCAAGGTCATCCTTCTCAACTGAAAGAACCTCTTCGGGCTTCTTCTTGCCGTGCTCCTTTTCCATGAACTCAATCTCAACCTTCGTTTTTTCTATTCCCGCACCGTTCTTCTTCAACTCGTCGGCATGCTCCTTGTCGAGGTCCCCGGCCAATGAAATAACCAGCGGATGGTTGGTGTTCAGCACAAGGTCGAAACTGTCAGGCATTTCGCCGTAGAAAGAATAACCTCCTCCGAACTGCGCCATGTCCTTCATCCTGCGCATGAACTCGCTCTGCGTGATAACCATCGGAAGGTCATTTTCATCGAGGTTCTCAGCCCTTACATTGAACCGTGCCTTGTCAGTGTCAGCCACCTGGGTGCGGAATACCTGAGCCAGGTCATCCGACTGTGACTGGGTAAGCTTCGAGGCATGACTCTCGTCCTTTTTGATAAGCTTTTCAATCACGTCACTGTCAACCCTTACAAACCTTGATGAAGGCTCCTTTGACTCGAGGGTGTTTATGAGATGTGTATCAAGCTGTCCGTCAAGCACAAGCACGTCATAACCCTTTTCTGCAGCTTTAGCCACATAGGTATGCTGGGCAACAGGGTCAGTTGTATAGAGGTGCACCAGCGACTTGTCCTTGTCGGTCTGGTTTTCCTTGATGATCTTGTCATACTCCTCGAGGGTGAAGTACTTGCCTGCAGTATTTTTATAAAGAGTAATCTTCGATATCTTTTCAAAGAATTTCTCCTCGGTGATCATGCCGTACTCGATGAACAATTTAAGGTCATCCCATTTCTTTTCAAAAGTTTCCCTGTCCTTCTTGAAGATGTCTGTCAGGCGGTCGGCCACTTTCTTTGTGATATGCCCGCTTATTTTCTTGACGTTGGAATCGCTCTGCAGATAGCTCCTGGAAACGTTCAGCGGGATATCCGGGGAATCTATCACTCCGTGCAACAGTGTCAGGAAGTCAGGGACAATGCCTTCCACCGAGTCAGTCACGAATACCTGGTTGCAGTACAGCTGTATCTTGTTTTTCTGAATTTCGAAGTTGTTCCTGATCTTCGGGAAGTAGAGGATCCCGGTCAGTTTGAACGGATAATCGACGTTCAGGTGGATGTGGAAGAGAGGCTCCTCGCCCATCGGGTACAGCTCGCGGTAGAAGCTTGCGTAGTCCTCATCCTTCAGGTCAGCAGGTTTGCGTGTCCAGGCCGGCTGGGTGTTGTTGATGATCTTCGGCTTTCCGGTATCGACCATTTTCCCGTCCTTCCACTCCTTCTCATTGCCAAACTGCACCTGCACTGGCAGGAAGCTGCAGTATTTCTTCAGGAGGCCCTCAATGCGGTTCTCTTCGAGGAACTCCTTTGACTCCTTGTCTATGTGAAGGATTACGTCCGTTCCGTGCTCTTCCCTTTTCGTCTCTTCGATTGAGTATTCCGGGCTGCCGTCGCATGTCCACTTCACAGCAGGCACGTTCCCGCGATATGACCTTGATATGACTTCGACCTTGTCAGAGACCATGAATGCCGAATAGAATCCGAGGCCGAACTGGCCGATGAGTCCGCTGGCCTGATCCTTGTATTTGTCGAGGAATTCGTTGGCGCTCGAGAAGGCGATCTGGTTCAGGTATTTGTCTATCTCTTCAGCGCTCATCCCAATACCGTTGTCGGAGACGGTGAGGGTTTTCTTTTTGGGATCGAGTGTGACGCTTACGCGAAGCTCACCGAGCTCGCCCTTGAATTCTCCGGCTGAGGACAGTGCCTTCAGCTTCTGGATGGCGTCAGTGGCGTTTGATACCAGCTCTCTCAGGAAGATCTCATGATCCGAATAGAGAAATTTCTTGATGATTGGAAAGATGTTTTCTGTAGTTACTCCGATTTTACCCTTTTCCATATGTTTTGGTTTTCTGATTATCCTGCCCCTTTTGTTCAAAGGACGTGCCGCAGCAGGAATTCTGACATAGTGTCAGTCAGGCCATGGCAGGCCTGAAATATTTGCGAATTGAGATTTGCGAATTGAGATTTACTTTCCGACTTTCATACCCTCAGACCCTCAGACCTTCCCCACTGTCTGTTGCCCTGACCAGCTTTTTCAGTCTCTGGCAGGCCAGGCTGATCTCCTTCTCTGATATGGTGAGCGGCGGCGCTATGCGAAAGGCGGTGGAACAGAAGAGGAAATAATCGAGCAGCAGTCCGTGTTCCGGTGCATGGGCAATCATAGCCGGGATAATCTCCGGCTTTTCCGGCACCACGGCCAGGAGGAGGCCTTCGCCCCTTATCTCTCTGAAAGGCATTCCTGCCAGTTCTTCTCTGAACAGCTTTTCCTTTTCCCGTGCAGCAGCTGCAAGATCTTCACTGACAATCACTTCCAGCGATGCCAGTCCTGTTGCGCAGCAGAGAGGATGTCCGCCAAAGGTGGTTATGTGCCCCAGCACCGGGTCACGGGTCAGTGATGATATTATTTCGCGCGAAGCGATAAAGGCTCCGAGTGGCAGTCCTCCGCCGAGCGCCTTGGCCAGGACCAGGATGTCAGGAGTGACATTGTACCTGAAAAGTGAGAAGAGGCTGCCGGTGCGGCCGAATCCAGTCTGCACCTCATCGAATATCAGCATGGCGCCGTGCCTGCAGCATGCACTTCGAAGTCCGGCAAGGAAGCTGTCTTCCGGCTGCACCACACCCGCTTCGGCTTGCACGGGCTCGACGAGAACGGCGGCGGTGCTGCTGCTGATCATCTGCACAGCCTCATGGCTGTTGAACTCAGCCATGGTTGTGGCAGGCATGAGCGGCCTGAAGGCATTCCGGTACTCCTCCGAGCCCTGTACGCTGAGAGCCCCGGTGGTGGATCCGTGGTACGCGTTGCGGAAATAGATGATCTCATTGCGACCGGTGTACCTCCGCGCCAGTTTGATGGCTCCTTCGATGGCTTCGCTGCCTGAGTTGACAAAATAGACTGACTCCAGCGAGGGGGGCAGAAGTGACGCGAGGCGTGCGGCGTACTGCACCTGGGGACTCTGTATCACCTCGCCGTAGACCATGAGGTGCATATACTTTCCGGCCTGCTCATTCAGAGCAGCCATGACTGCCGGATGGCGATGACCGGTGTTGCTCACGGAGACGCCTGAGATAAGGTCAAGAATATCGCGGCCGCTGCTGTCATACAGGAATGACCCTTCCGCCCTTTCAATCTCAAGCAAGAGGGGTGAGGGAGAGGTTTGTCCGATATGATCAAGAAAAAGTTGCCTTTGCGAAGGCATCAGCGCTGCATTATATTAATGTAGTTCATTATCCCGTCGCGGTATGATTTGCCCACGGGCAGGATCTTCGGATTGCTGCCGACTACTATTGTAAGGCTGTTTTCGCTGATCGACCTGATAACGCTTTTATTTACGAGGTACGACCTGTGGATTCTCACAAAGAGGCTTGAGGGCAGTTGCTGTTCTATGGCCCTCATGGTAAAGTGGATGGTATATTTCTCGTCTCGTGTAATGACGCTGACATAATTCTCAAGAGCCTCAACATAGAGTATCTCCTTGAGTTTCAAACGCACAAGCGAAGAAGCCTTTTTAATGAAGATCTCCTCCTCTCCGGCGGCTGACGGTACCGCCCTGGGTGCGTAGTATTTCATGATTTTCTCCACGGCACGGCAGAAGCGCGGGTAGGTAATCGGTTTGAGAAGGTAGTCTATGCCGTTGTAGTTAAAAGCCTTGTAGGCGTATTCTTCGCTTCCCGACACAAATATGATGTGCGGAGGGTTTTCGAGGCTGGACAGAAAATCGAATCCATCCATCTCCGGCATCTGGATGTCGAGAAAGATAAGTTCGATATCCCTTCGGGACATCAGCAGGTTGCGTGCCGACAGGGAATCAGAGAAACTTCCCACGAGGGAGAGGGAAGAAGATTTACCCACGAATTCCTCAAGAGTTCGGAGCCATACGGGATCATCATCAACAATAATACAATTCATTTCCGGAATACACGGTTGGGTTCAAGCTTCGTTAACAAATATACTAAAATATTCGCAAAAAGAATTCCTGTCCGGTTTTTGATCCCATACAAAAGATACGGACCAAGGAAGTATCAGGATAAGGAAATAAAAAGGGGTGCCTGAGCACCCCTGAAACTTTTACTTGAGGCCTTTTGTAAGAGCCGGAGCTGCTTTGAATTTCACGACTTTCTTGGCGGGAACATTCAGTTTGGCGCCGGTGCGGGGATTGCGAACAACTCTTGCACTTCTCTTCTCAACTTTGAAAGTACCCATTGAGGGGAGCTGGAGCCTTTGCCCTTTTTTCATGGCATCACCAAATGCGCCTACGAAAGCGTTCAGAGCGATGTTGGCATCTTTAAGTGAAAGTCCTGCTTTTTTTGCAATGCTGCCTACTAATTCTTTTTTTGTCATAGTCAATTCAATTTAGGGTTAGACCAAAATCTCTAATTGCATACAAATTTATTCCATTCTTATTCAAATGCAAGTTTTTATGATCTTTTTTATGCCTGAGAGGCCGGATTTTATGAGAAATGAGCACTTTTTTTGTTAATAACCCCGCGCAAGATGGTGAACAGAGGCTCGGTGATAGTGTCAGGCGCCCATTTACGGGGGGTCAGAGGATGGTGCCAGGTGAGCATTCCGGTTAAATTTTTGTCTCCGGGGCAGAAAAGCAAAAAAAGATTATATTTGCACCCGCTGCGCCCGTCACCCACGGTGAGTCAGGGATGCAAAGGGAGAAATGGCAGAGTGGTCGATTGCGGCGGTCTTGAAAACCGTTGTCCGGGCGACTGGACCGGGGGTTCGAATCCCTCTTTCTCCGCAAAACACAGCGCTCCCTTCCGCCTGCAGGCGGAAGGGACTTTTATTTTACGGCAGTGCGAGCCTGGCTTGCCGGAGCGAGCAATAACGGAAAATAAAG
>MTKZ01001303.1_pt1 | contig 122566 bp, 93 predicted proteins | sample 1042781 | NCBI WGS metagenome assembly MTKZ01 (sample SAMN06212207, study PRJNA360539) | anaerobic digester metagenome | biome: Wastewater treatment plant; material: sludge; isolation source: anaerobic digester fed with sludge from wastewater treatment plant | place: Denmark: WWTP Viborg ... | reverse complement strand
GACAGGTGGTACAGGAGCTGTGACATATACGCTTGATCAGGATCCGGCCAATGTAAGCGGAGCGATAACAGGGGTCTTCACAGGACTTGTAGCAGGAACGTATACGATAACTGTAAAGGATGCCAATAACTGTACAAAGACATCAACAAATATTACTATCAGTAATCCTGCAGTAATAACAGCATCTGCTCTTATCACAAGTAATTATAACGGAAGTCATGTGTCATGTAACGGATCATCAGACGGGGAGATAACAGTGACAGCTTCAGGAGGTACAGGGACACTAAGTTACCTGTTAGTTGAAATACCAGGTAATATAACAGGAGCCGCCACCGGAGTATTCACCGGAGTTCCGGCAGGAACATATACAATAACAATAACCGATGAGAACGGATGTACTCAGACCACAGCTCCGGTGACAATAGTTAATCCGCCGGCAATCACGGCCTCGGCAGCAGTGACTAGCAATTACAACGGAAGTCAGATCTCCTGCTTCGGTGCAAGTGATGGCAGACTAACAGTTACTGCATCAGGAGGTACAGGAATATTGTCATATGCCCTTGTCGAAATACCTGCAAATGTAAGCGGACTTATAACAGGAGTATTCACCAATTTACCGGCTGGAACTTATACCGTCACAGTAACCGACAAGAACTTATGCAGTACTGTAACGGCGCCGGTAACAATAAGCCCTCCGTTAGCAGTGACTGTAAATGCTTTGGTAACAAGCAACTATAACGGCAGTGAACTCAGCTGCTATGGATCATCTGATGGTGTGATCACCGCCACAGCAAATGGAGGAACAGGCACACTTTCATATTCAATAGTACAGATGCCGGGTAATCTTACGGGGACAGTATCAGGGATATTCACCGGAGTTCCGGCAGGAACCTATACTATCAGGGTTACAGATGCAAATGCATGTTTCGGAGTCTCGGCTGATGTTGTCGTTGACAATCCGACAGTAATCACAGCTACAGGTTCGGTAACAAGCAACTATAACGGGAGCCAGGTGAGCTGTTTTGGTGCAGCCGATGGTATTATTACAATAAGTGCAAGCGGAGGCACAGGTACACTCAGTTATGTTCTTGATCAGGATCCTGCTAATGTAAGCGGTGCAGCATCAGGCATTTTCACCGGACTTATTGCAGGCAACTATACAGTGACTGTAACAGACCTTAACGGATGCACAAAGAAAACTCCGGTAATAACAGTCAGCAATCCATCTAATATTGTTGCTGTTGCATCGGTAACAAGCAATTATAACGGCAGCCATATAAGCTGTAATGGTGTGTCCGACGGTGAGATAACAGTAACAGCCACCGGAGGTACAGGTACACTGAATTATGTTCTTGATCAGATACCGGGAAATACTACCGGAGCGACAACAGGAATATTCACCGGATTACCGGCCGGAAGTTACACGGTAACAGTATCAGATGTTAACCTCTGCAATGTCACTACAGTGCCTGTAAATGTCAACGAGCCATCTGTGATCACCGCGACAGCCGCAGTAACGAGCAATTATTACGGAAGCCAGATCTCCTGCAACGGAGCATCAGACGGAAGGATAACAGTTTCTGCAAGTGGCGGTACTGGTGTTCTTTCCTATGCACTTGTAGAGATACCAGGAAACACAAGCGGTGCAATAACCGGCGTCTTCACCGGTCTGCCCGCAGGGACATATACTTTCACTGTGACTGACAAGAACGGATGCAATACTACAACAGCTCCGGTCACCATAACTCCGCCACCGGCATTAACCCTGATCGTCAATGTGACAAGTAATTATAACGGTGAGGATATAAGCTGCTTCGGAGCATCCGATGGCAGGGCTCAGGCAGTAGCAGGAGGCGGAACAGGAGTATATTTCTACAGCTGGTACAGTGATGCAGCGATGACAATTCCAATAGGTCAGCTGACACCCGATGCGATCAATCTTGCAACCGGCGATTACTTCGTGAAAGTGATGGATATAAACGGTTGCATGATTACAGGCAGTGTTATACTTACACAACCTGTAGCTCTTGATGCAACAATAACTTCACAAACAAATGTCCTCTGCTACAGTAACTCAACCGGTTCAGTAACTGTCGAAGCTGTTGCCGGAACAGGTACACCACCTTACCAGTACAGCTATAACGGCGGAGCAACCTGGCAGGCAAACGGTACCTTCAGCTCTCTTGCAGCAACAACCTACACAATACTTGTGAGAGATGCCAACAACTGTATAAAACAGGTACTGGTGACAATAACCCAGCCTACGCAGCTTACAGCATCAATTACCTCCATAACAAATGTTTCATGCAACGGAGGCAATAATGGTGTTGTAACGGTTACTGCCACAGCAGGTTCGGGTACTGCTCCTTACACATATAGTATTGACGGAGGAACAACATGGCAGACTGACGGGACATTCTCAGGCCGTACAGCAGGCTCATACAATGTCGTGGTAAGGGATAACAACAACTGTATGGTGACAGTTCCTGTACTAATAACAGAACCCTCGCTGCTGCAACTTACGGCCACACCGGATATGCTCCTTGACTGCTATAACGACAAGGACGGAACAGGTACATTCAATGCTGTCGGAGGCACACTGCCTTATACCTTTACGATTCAGACTAACTCTGCCAATGCAACATTTGCAGCACCAGGGTTCAATTCTTACACTTTCTTCAATGCAGGTGCAGGTGTAATTACTGTCAGGGTCACGGATGCCAACGGATGCTTCAGGGAGGCAACAATCAATCTGACCCAGCCCACGCAGTTATTACCGGGAAGCATACAAACTGACCAGGTTCTCTGCACAGGTGACAGCCCGGCTCCTCTTACACAGGTTACTCCTGCAACAGGAGGTCCCGGAGCAATAACTTACCAGTGGCAGTATGCAACTGATTCACTTGGGATATACTTCAATATTGCCGGCGCTAATGGAACCGGATACACTCCGCCTGCGAATGCAACAAGCACTCTCTTCTACAGGAGAATGGCTACATCAGGTATTTGTCAGCCGGTTTACACCGACACTATAATGATCAAGGTCAATCCGCGGCCGATAGCAATACTGAGCGGCGGTGCTGTAATATGCCCGGGAGATTCTGCAGTGATCAAGGTGAACCTGCCTGTCGGAACACCTCCTTACAATTTGGTAATGGATAATTTCGGACCTGTTACCGGGTACCGAAGTGATGATACAATTTGGGTCAAACCTCTTGTTACGACAACATATACGCTTACAAGTGTGGCAGATTCAAATTCATGCGCAGTAACAGGGCCTCCCAACATAATGGGTTCGGCGACAATAACTGTAAGGGATCTTCCTGTTATAACCCAGAATCCGGATAATGTGATAACCTGTGAATACGGAATAGTAACCTTTGAAGTTAAGGCAACAGGATCAGATCTGACATATCAGTGGTACGTTAACGAAGGCGCAGGACCGGTTGCCATATCGGACGGAGGGATCTATTTCGGAGCCACCACTCCAAAGCTCTATCTGTTCGGTGCAACAAGAGACATGAATGGATTCGTTTACAATGCAGAGGTTACAGGATGTTTGAATACGGAAACTTCTGCAACTGCACTGCTGACTGTTAACACGGTTCCGGAGATAATTCATCAACCAAAGGATACAACTATATGTTCGGGACAGAACGCATCATTCCATGTTTCTGCGACCGGTACGGCAATAAGCTTCCAGTGGCAGAGGAATTCAGGTACGGGATTTGTTAACCTGTCAGACAATATAAACTTCAGCGGTACAAAGGACAGCGTTCTTGTTATCACTAATGCTCCGGGGACCTTCAATAACAATATCTTCCGGGTAATAGTGAACGGGATCTGCGGTGTACCAGTCTATTCAAACATAGTCCCATTGAGAGTTAACGTACCGCCGACTGTGACAATTAACCCGACAAATAAAGCTATATGCGCCGGTGGCGGACCAGTTTACTTCATAGCCAACGGGTCGGGAATGATCGATTCTCTCAGGTGGCAGGTGAATGTCGGCGGTGCTGGTGTATGGACTGATATTCACGATGATGCTAATTACAGTGGAAGTACCACCCAGCAGTTGTCGATAGTGAACATTCCTTTGTCCTTTAACACCAACCAGTACAGGCTTGGTCTGAAGGCATTCTGCGATACAGTTTATACCAACACAGCAACACTTACAGTCAACTCCAATCCTGTTGTGAACTTTGCAAGTGATACGATACCTGCCTGCGGAGGAGTTACAATACCTATTGATCCGGATCCTTCAGGAGGATCAGGCTCATGGTCGCAGCATGTATGGACAGGCGATATAGGAGCTTTGAGCAACTACTTTGTCGAAGTACCTAACTTCAGGTCGCTGATACCCGGTCCTTATAATCTCAACTACAGGGTAAGGGATACTAATGGTTGTTACGGCGAAGGAAGTGTTGTTGTCAGTGTAGACAGTCCGGATGCTACCTTCACCCAGGATCTTAGTATGATGTGTACTCCGGATACAGTTACATTCACGAAGGATATGACTGGCATCGCAAGCTTCACATGGAACTTCGGTGACGGTACACCGGTCAACACTGTTGATGCTAATCCTGTACATATCTTCACCAATACGAATCCGACTGCGATAGAGTACTACAACGTAAGTCTTACTGTAGTCTCGGATGCAGGATGTACAGCAACATTCACTCAGATGACTACCGTATACCCGGCAATTGATGCTACATTCACAGCCAGCACCGATACTGTCTGCAGCGGAAGCACGGTGATATTCACCGCCCTCTCGGGAGCCAACAATTACTTCTGGGATTACGGCGACCTTGCAAGCGGTCCGGGTTCTTATGTCTCAACTCATCTGTACGTCAACACAACAACAGCACCCATAACACGTACAATCACCCTTACAACCACTTCATTCTATGGTTGCATGGATGTCAAGACAGTTGATATAGTAGTGATGCCTGTACCAATACCTCAGTTTAGTGCAGCTCCGACACCGCAGACATTCAATCCTGCAGGTAATGTTGTTAACTTCACTAATCAGACAAATACCGGTACATGGAATTACTTCTGGAGGTTTGGAGACGGTGGCACATCGACACAGGACAATCCGTCACACACCTATACTAATGTAGGTACCTTCAATGTGACACTTATAGTGGATAACATCAACTGCAAAGACAGTGTCACTCACCAGGTCAACATCCTGCCGATACCACCGGTAGCCAACTTCGATTCAATACCTTCGGGTTGCGAACCGTTGTATATCAGTCCGAATAACACTTCACTGAATACTGAAACACCGGGCACCACATACAGGTGGGATTTCGGCGACGGTAACTATTCAACTGTCAAGAACCCGACATATACATATTATAACCCGGGTACTTATAGGATCGAGTTGACGGTTACAGGACCTGGTGGTACATCGGTCAAATCGCAGATCGTGAATGTTTACATATCACCAAGGGCATATTTCGAAGTAACGCCTTCGCTTGTCTTTGTCAATGATGAGCGGGTAAGGTGTTTCAACCTGAGCCAGTTTGCTGATTCTTATCTGTGGGAGTTCGGTGATGGTGATACATCGAAGCAGAAAGAACCGTTCCACAGGTATATGGAAGAGGGAGTCTACGATATCACCTTGTGGGCTTACTCAAACAACGGATGTTCGGATGTATATGTATTATCGCCGGCTGTCACTGTTGAACCGGCAGGAGAGGTCAGGTTCTCGACAGTCTTCACGCCTAATAAGGAAGGACCGATTGAAAGAACTGATCTGCCGACCGGAGGGACAGAGATAGACCAGTTCTTCTTCCCGCCGATAAGGGAGAAAGTGATCAACTACAAGCTGCAGATCTTCAACAGGCTTGGAGTGCTGATTTTTGAAAGTCGTAATATTAACGTCCCATGGAACGGCTACTATAAGGGTCAGCTGTGTCCGCAGGGAGTATATGTATGGTATGTCGAAGGCAAGTACGCCAATGGCGAGCCATTCAAGAAAGTAGGTGATGTGACCTTGCTCCATTAGGAAGAAGCATATAAGCAGGCCTACGGATTATTTCCCCCTCCAGGCGCTACGTCGTTTGGAGGGGGAATTTTTTTATGTAACCCACTCCTATCCCGATAATTATCTGGACCCCCAGGGGGGACTTGAAATTCTGCTGTCAGTGTTACGCTCTATAGTCAGAAACCTTTTTACCTTGAGGTTCTGAAGGAGCCAGATGTGAATGACCCCGGGCCGAAAGCCCGGGGAAAGGGATACCCCATATCGGTTCATCCCTGGAAGGGGTGAACTGTTATATGTGGCGGCCAGCTTATATTCAGCACCTTCGGCGCTGATACATTATATATATAGCCTCCTTCGCCCCGGGTTGTCGACCCGGGGTTATTCAAATATAGCACCTGTCGGTGCCAGTTTACCATAGAAATGAGTTAATAAAAGGTTCTATCTGGTACTGAAATATCCTGAAAAGGAAAATCCAAGAAGAGACACACATCTGCATATGATTATTTCTGCCCGTCACTGAAAGAACTTTATTTGTGTGATGTCCGAAGTGCCAGGGAGTAGGCAGTCTTCCTGACTGCACCGGCTCTGAAGGAGCCAGATGTGAATGACCCCGGGTTGACAACCCGGGGAAATGCATATCTCATGACAGTTCATCCCTGAAAGGGGTGAACTGCGAGTTGCTGATCTCATATTAAATAAATTCACTACAAGTTTAATGGAGTTTATCCCAATGGTAATTATTAACCGGAGATTATTTGATTTTTCTGTTTGCTGAGAGATTTTTTGCCTTTTTTCAGATGGCTTAGCTGTTTTCAAAACCGATATTTTCAAATATTTTTTTCAAAAAATATAGATTTTTCAAAAAATACAGCTTTGTAATTATCACATATTGAAGCTTATATAAAAAATTTAAAAAAAATCGAAAAAAAATTCCAATTTTTTAAAATTCTGGCCCCGGGAGTTTTTATAATTGTTGTAGTGAAAGATCATAGAATCTGTAAATCGAAAGTCAGGTAGAGTTTGTGCTGTTGGTTTTTTGTGAACGGCTTATGTAATAGACAAATTTGTAAGTGCTTAATATTTATATATTTAAGTGGAATTAAATTATTGTCTAACTGCATTAAAATTTGTGTTATGAAAAAACTGACAGTTGTTTTGATGTGCCTTGTTGCACTTTTTGCCTCGTGTACGAAGGATGTAATTCCTGATGTTGAAAAAACCGATCGGGTGATAAGACGTGTACTGACACCTGAAGAGGCTTTACTGAAAGAAAAGCTTGCTGTTGCGGCGCAGGTTGTAAGGGATGTTGTTCTCCGCCAACCTGCTGTTGTTGAAGAAGTTAGTGACCTGATAGGTCTCAAATTGTACCGGGATGACTATATTTATTTCAGGGATCTGTTTGGTTCAGTGAACAGTAATAAAGGTGTTGTCTGCGGAGCTCCTCTCTTTGAAAAGACATTTGACGAAGTAATTGAGAGCAAATCGGGCGATATTAATTTCCCTGATATTAAAGAGTACCTCGTTACTAATAATATCACACTTTATTGTCCTTACCCTGTTGAGGATTATCCTGCTGAAAACCAGCTTCCTTCCTGTACTTCTGATCCGCTGGATAATGATGTAATAAACACCGGCTACCAGCTTGAGAGCGATGGATCATATTCGGTTGTTGACATCACAGAAGAGTACAGTGAAGATTATCCGGTCTGGATTGTTATGCCGGAAGAGGAGGATATCATAACCATGCCTGTTCCTACTAATCCTCTCCCAGGTGTACATCAGTTAAGAGTAGGACATGTAAAATGTACAAAGCAATACGATGGACTTTTTGGTGGAGGTTCTGAATTTAAATTCTGTTTGTTAGGAGGGACAATTACACTCACAACAGCAAGTTCATTTATGGCACTTCAATCTTGTAATCTAACAAGATCCCAGATAAGAAGAAAGGTGTGGGTGAATTTTCAATACGAACTCGATGATGACTGGTATGTATCTTCTGACGGTTCAACTGATGAAGGAGGCAGGCAGTTTGGATTGATCGAGTTTGATAAGAATAAGACAACCTTCACAATTAGCTTTGAACCGAAGGTCAAGATAGATAAAATTGATGTTTCTACAGGGAAAATCGAACTTAAAATTGAATCTGCTGAAGGATGGATAAAATTAGATAATTTTCTAAGTAGGGATACATTTGAAAGGTTCAATAAGGTGGATATGGGTAATGGAATTCAGGATGCCTTTAGAATATATACTGCTGGATGTGTATCCTGGACCTTACCTTTAATTGAGTATTAACAATAATTAAGCTGTTTTAAGGTATATGTACCTTAAAACAGCTTTTTAAATATGTATAATATGAAATCAAAAATAATCCTGGGCATTTTCATTTTATGCATTTATTCTTCTGCAAACTGCCAGAATGAAGAAAGCAAAATAGAACTTAATTCATCTTGTCATTACTCATTATTAGGAACAGGAGATTATTCGGCATTCTATTATAATAATGGTATAAACTACTCAGTTACTCCTTTACTTCAGATCTGCGCATCTCTGGGATTCATATATTCTTCTAATAATGGTGAAAGTAATATCTTTCTATATCATAATAATTCTTATCTGATGGGTAATTTCTATATCAGAATACTGCCAATTAAGACTAAAAGGTTTACCGGATATCTTGGTCTTGGAAGCAGTAACAGGTACAGAGCTGAAATAGTTTTATCTGGTTATAGTAATTATGGTGGCAATATCACTTATGATTATACCGACAATTTTTCTTTTGACACAGGTTACATTGTTTATTTAGGATTCAGTTACAAAATCTCACCAAAAATAAGTATCATCTTAAATGGTGAAATGGATAATTATAAAAATGGTACAGGTGTTTCTTCGATCGGAATGGGCATAAATATAAAAATCTGACTCATGCGGACTTCATTATTCGGATTGGTTATTTTGATGCTATGTGGTAATTTTGTTAGGGCCCAGGTAGATACTATAAACAAATTTCGTCTTACCTGCGGAACTGGATATTTTGGGGACGTAACTCAGTTTCTGAAGCCAGGATTTAATGAACCAGACTATGCCAAAGTCAATCCCGCAGTTCGCGGCAAGATCCATGACGGAATGAATGTCTGGTTCCGCCTGGGCTATAATCTTAAAACCGGTTATATAATCTCCGGCTACTGTTCAATGGCTGCTATTTCTTATAAGATAAATGATCCGCTGGCTCTGTTCTGGGACGAATATCTGACTGATACTTACAAAATCGCTAATGTAATGTTCTCAAAGGAAATCGGTAAAAAGAAAAACCGTTTTTCTCTTGGAACCGGATTAGTATACAGGTCTTATAATCACCAGGATGTTGATTATCCAATCACCCCTGTTTATAACCAGGATAATGAACTTATAGAAGTGCTGATGGGGTTGCCGGAGCCCTATAATTTAAAAATGAATGATCTTGGATTAGTTCTTAATTTGGAATATAGTTACCGTTTCAACAACAGGTTCATGTTGGGCCTCTCCTGTTCGACCAACCTGATATTTGATATAGGCTTTGAGACTATATCAGTATCCCCCTTCATAGGTTGTATTTTTTAGATTGTTACTGAAACAATCCCGGTAGGACCGGGACCGGCCTTAAAAAAATTCTCGCTACGTGGTGGACACTTAGTGCTGAAAGAACCTGCGTACCCTGGGTGAAAACCCAGGGTAGCTGCAGATTCACAGCATGGAAATTTATGGGTTCGGGTTTAATTCATGATAAAGGAACCAGAGCTATCGCTGCATTTTGATCGTGCTATTCAGGGATGTAGTTTCTGGTGAGGGGGTCCCCCCAGGGTGTCTGAAAAGGCACCCTTTCTTTTTTGGTTATGTCACTTTCTTTTGCTCCTCTACAAGAAAGAAACCAAAGAACCGAAGCCCTGAAAGGGCGAGCTCGCATATGTAGTGAGTAAAAATCGACCGTCTCAATAAAGTTTAATAACGGCCTCGCTTCAATACCAGGTTATTGAATGGGGATTCCTTATTTCCAGCCCCCCTATACTTTGAGTGAACGGTAATTAATCCAGATTCAAAGACCTGTTAAGGGCTTAACAAAGCAGTCATTAAATGACTGAATATGAATAACCTCCGGTGCAACCGGAGGTAAGGGCATCTCTCCCGAAGTAAGCCCTGAAGGGGCTTAAGATATCTGCAGACCAAGTACATAATTAATACCTTTCACTTGTCTGATTAGCTCTTCCAGGATAGCTCTCTCCCTTTCACTGAAGCAGAATTGTCTTTTCACTACAACTTCCTCACCGTAACGCCGTAACGCCTTAACGCCGTAACACCTTAACACCTTCTTCCCCTCTTCAACCTTTCAACCGCTTCAACTTCTAAAAGAAGTCCCCGGCAGAGCATAACCCTCCCGGGGACGCACAGGGGTCTCAGGTCAGAACGACCAAAAGGATCATTTTAGCGAGACCTTAAGCACGAGCGGCCGTAAAAAAACCCGTCAATATTAGTTCTCTGTTACATAAGACCCGGCAACCTGACTGAACCTGATCTCATTCCCCTCTTTCCTTATCTCCCCGACAAACCTCTTTACACTCCTTACACTTATATCCAGCCTCAAAGCCAGATCAGCAGGACGTCCGGTACTTCTTAATGCAGCGAGCCTTAATATACGGAACTTGATATCTTCCTTATCTTTCCGTGTCATATCCTTGAAAAAGTCTAAATTGTTACAGACATTGTTACTTTAAAGTTAAACAAATAATGAAATATCTCCAAATATTTCTAAAGGAATTTAGCAAAAATTTATTGAGAAATTGTGATCATTAAAATGCAGGTAACTAATGGCTTAGGCAATAATCGTTATTGCTTTCGATCAGTGCCTTATCAGATACCACAACTTTCCCCACCGAAGCATATAACAGGAAATGATCCCCAGACTGCTTTTACACTTATACCTTCTTTTCATGAAGCCGGGAGTAGGGAAGAGATCTCCTAAAATATAAAGGATCTTCCTGTGGATCCCGGGAATCTCCCTGAAAGTATTATAATAGAACTTTCCTTTATTTTTAGACGGGTTATTCTTCGGGCTCTTAATGAAGAAAACAAAATCATTTATTGATGCAGGATCATAATATTTATCAATGAATTCATTTATCCATTCAGGAAATGTCAATCCCCACAGATCCCTCAATGGTTCAAGTTTAGCTGCAAGCAGCGCATTCAAACCTGCCTTGCCGGCATAACCGATCAGATCGGTCGTAAATATTTCATCTCTGAATTTCTCAGTTAGAAAAACGAGATCTGAATAAAGCCTTAGCTGAGATTCATTATTCATCTCGTGCATGCACAAATGCCGTACCAGATAAAGGAAGAAGATATCTTTTGGAGGGAGGAAAGCTTTTTCCCCATTTATCTCCCTTTCAATGCTTCGCTCATACAGAAGTCCGGTGAGAGAGAAATTATCTTTTCCAAAGAGATCGTGATGAAGCTCCAGCCTCAGGTCATTCTTTACAAGAGTCGGCAGATGCTTGCCTATGTAACCCATTATCGGTTTATGGAAGGCCGACTTGACCGGGTAGGATCTGAACCCGTTCTCCATCAACAGCATCCTTGCATTAAGACAATCCTGACGGGTAAGCAATACATCAAGATCGGTCATCTGCCTCAGTCCCTCATTTCCGTAGACCATCAGTTCAAGGGCGAGACCTTTAAGCAGGATCACCTTCATGTTCTTCGCATTAAGCAGGTGCAGAGCCTCTGCCAGCACCTTAACATTCCTTGTGTTTCTGGTAAGGCTTTTCAGGAGGCAGTTCTTCAGGAAGTTTTTCCCTCCCTCTGGCAGATATTGAAGGAAGTCAAGCCTCTCAAGATTATGATATACCAGTGCAGCAACCCCGTGTTCCGAGGACATAAGGATAAAATGATTCCAGTCTTTAATATTCTCGGCAAGTGCCCGGAGCATTACTTTCAGCTCCGGATTGAAGTAACTTCTGCACAGTCCGAGCAGGAGTATCTCTTCGTCTTTTAGTTCAAGTTCTTTTTTCATCTGTCGAACCTGCTGCTCTGCTTAGAATACATTGTATAATAGAGGCCTTTTCTTTTCATAAGTTCCTCATGGGTGCCCGATTCAACAACTTCACCCTTGTCTATGACAATTATGCGATCGGCAAGACTAATATTCGTGAAACGGTGGCTTATCAATATTGATGTCCGGCCTTTGACTATATCCCTGAAACGGTTGAATATATCATATTCGGTTTCAGCGTCGAGAGCGCTTGACGGTTCATCAAGTATCAGGAGGGGTGCTTCCCTGAAGATGGCTCTGGCAAGCGCTATTTTCTGCCATTCGCCCCAGCTCAGTTCTCGGCTGTCTTCAAACAATGTGCCAATGGCAGTGTTATAACCTTCAGGCAGCTCTCTTATGAGAGCATCAATGCCGGTGACTTTCGCAGCGGCTATGATCTTGTCATCAGGCATTTTCTCATCTATATCACCCATCCTTATATTCTCACCGGCAGCCATATTATAAAGCATGAAATCCTGGAATACTACTGACAGAAGCTTGCGGTATTTCTTAGGGTCGAGATTCTTTATATTGATACCGTCGCATATCACTGATCCCGACTCCGGATCATAAAGCCTGCAGAGAAGTCTTGCCAGCGTACTCTTACCCGCTCCGTTTGGTCCCACAAGGGCAATGATCTCACCTTTTTTTATCTCAAATGAAACGTTGTTTATGGTCCTTGTCTTATTTCCGGGGTAGGTGAAGCAGAGCTTATCAGCAACAATGTTATGTCTGAAATCTTCAAGTTCAGCTTCCGGAGGAAAGGCTTTCACATTCTCTTCAAGTGAAAGGAATTCAAAAACATCACCAACAAAAAGGGAATCTTCGTAGAGGCCTGCAAGTGAACCCAGGAAATCCTTTATATATATCATTCCCTGCCTGAAAGCCAGGACGAACATAGCCATCTGGCCCAGGGTAATGCCACCTGAAACCGTTTTTTCTGCTATTATGACAAGAGTTAACAGAACAGCGGCTGCTTTAACAACATCCGAGATCAGTTCAATGAGAGTCCGCTTTTTAAGGATATCTAATTCTTCTTCCTGGGTCTTAAGGAAGGATTTTCTGAAAAGAGATATAAAGTAATCTCCCAGTCCGAAAAGCCTTATTTCTCTCGAAGGTCTCTCTCCTGTGAGCAGCCAGTTGAAATAGGCGGTTTTTCTGGCTTCAGGTGTCTGCCTGAGGCGGAAACTATAAAGGATGCCGGTATAATGAAGCCTTAGCCAGATACCGGGAATATTTACTGCAAGCAGCAATGCTGCCAGCCACCAGTTGAGAAATGCAAGGACTCCTGCCATAAGCAAAAGGGAAAGTAGTCCCCGGGTCATTGATACAATGTTGTTAAGGATGCTGTTTGGCCTCCAGGGCGCTTCGCGTGAGGCCCTGGAGAGGGCATCGTAATATTCCGATCTTTCAAAATTGATCAGATCAAGCTTCACTGATTTGGAATGAAGAAGTCCGTACATATAATCCTCGAGCTTCATCGATTGTTTCTTCCTGATATATGTATCAAGGCCGGAAGCTGCTTCGTCAAGGAACCAGAAAATAACGACGGCAATTATCAGCCAGAGGACATCAGCCGGTACTGTTCCCTGACCTGATGATGCAACCTTTGTTATTATATCGATAAGCTCTTTAAGGAGCCATATAAGAACGAGGGGAAGGAAGCTGCGCAGGACAGATATAATGATATTTGCCAGCGTCCAGGAAGGAGCGCTTTTCCAGACAAGTCTGATTGATTCCCTGAAATATTTTATCCTGGTTCTCATTTAGGTATCGGGAGTTAATTTCATCCACGCCTGAATTACGAAATGGTATTCAGCAATTTCCGGACTATTAATAAGATCCGCACAAATACTCTGTTATAAAGATAAAAAGGTTTCCTTATAAGATCTTCTCCGGTTATTGTTCTCCCTTTAAGATCTTCAACACGAACGACCTTTCCGACAACCTGATCGGCACCAACAGCTTTATCTTCATTGGCGCAACTGTCTCCTCTTGTAATAAACAGGATGCTGCTTTCATTTTTCAGGATCCTTACCAGGCGGTGGACCACCAGTCCCGATTCCCTTTTCCATGCAACTATCTCACCGGGTAAAGGAGTGATATCTCCGTTGATTGGCTGAATATAGACTGTTGAACCGGGTTTCAGTGACGGGAACATGCTGAACCCGTCTGCCCTGACCTTAATGATCCTGCCTGCATCAAGCAAAGAGAATCCGATATCCCTTATGATTTTATGCTTATCCGGATCCCTATTCATTTTCAAGGATATGATCGATCACCCTGCGGTCGGGTCTGAAATGGAGGGATGCAACCGGTATCACTGAGCACATAATAGATACTGATCCGAGGAAGCGGGCAATAAGCTCCGGATTATAATTATGCTGGATACAGTTCGCAATGACAAGAGAAACAGCTGAGGCTCCGGCTACCGGCACTATTTTATTCTCATTACCATGCTCTATAAGGAAGATCCTGTGGAGAAGGGATTCTGCAGGCTTGTCATCCCTGTAAACAGGGGTGTTATAGATATGATATTCTCCGTTAATACTCCTGATTATCAGTCTGTCGTCATGGATGATCGTTGCCCCTGATTCACCGCAGATCCTGGCAATTGTGGATTTCCCTTTACCTGAAGTACCGCTGAAAAGGTAGCCGCGTCCGGCAATATTTACGCCTGAAGCATGTATCATTATGTCACCGCTGATAACTGTCAGGTAATAAAGGATCAGGCCGTCAAGCGGATATTCAAGAGGATCGGTCGAATTATCTATCCCGTCTATCCACAGCTCCCATTCCCGTATAATCAGGGAGAATTTAAGGACAGCGGTTTTATTATGATTAGCCGGGAAATTGGTAGCCAGGAACATGCCTGACTGATGCCTGTAAACACTCCAGAAATTATCCCGGGTTGTAATTTTCATGTCTTTAACCTCAACCGCATACGGGGCAACAAATAATCTTTCGGAATCTTCAGGGAGAGAATAATATCCGCGATGGACCCTGATAATAACATCAAAATCGTTTGACTGGCAGATATTTCTTTGGAATCTTTCAGCCGGCCACAGATCGGGCCCGTCATCAGAGGCCTCGAGCCTGATATTGTATCCTGCTATTATTAAATTATAGTTCCTCATCGAACCGGGTAACAACTAAATTTATGCGTTTCAGCTCCTCAGGATAAACCGGTAGTGTACTTCCTAAAATTAGTATTTTTATTTCACCATCAGATATTCTTTCATCTTATTTATGAATGAAAGAACATCCGATTCTGCAGTTTCAATATCAATTTTATATTCTTCAGCTAAAGCCTTGATAAGGTCACTGACACTTTTCTTTCCGTCGATCAGCTCCCAGATGAAAGCTCCCGTCTCATTAAGAGTGTAAACACTGTCCATATCGGCGACATTGTCAGATATCGGGACAAGCACATATTCATTTCCGGTCTTTCTTGTGACTACTGATGAAGAGTGAGACAGAACGGATTTAAGATCAATCATGAAACGTCATATTATGATTCAAATTTATGAAATTACTGGTTCATTTTGCTACCTTCGCAAAAACCGAATTTATGAGCAGGAAGGGAAGAGGGAAGAAGAAGGCAGTCATAACACCGGAGTCAGTTAAAGAACAGGTACTTGCAATAATATCTAAAAGTCCAGCGCAGGGCTTTAATTACAAGCAGATCTCCAAACGTCTGAATATAAATGATCCTTCTGAGAGGAAGATGGTCTCGGATATTCTCAGGGAACTTTCAGAGAGTGGTACTATTGAGGAAATCAACAAGGGGAAATACAGGGCTAAGGTCCGCAGGGGGTATATAACCGGGACTGTCGATATGACGCGCATGGGTTACGGCTTTGTTAAATCAGAGGATATTGAAGAGGATGTCTTTGTAGCTGCAAGAAATCTGCGTACTGCGCTTCATGGTGATAAAGTAAAGGTGCTGCTTTTACCCCGCAGAAAAGGTTCCAGACCGGAGGGAGAAGTGGTTGAAATAATCGAAAGATGGCGAAATACATTTGTGGGCACTGTGGAAATAATGCCAAATTTTGCTTTTCTCATTCCCGACAACAGGAATATGCCTTTCGATCTTTTCATTCCCTCCTCAAAGCTGAATGGAGCCAGGCAGGGCCAGAAAGCGGTGGCTAAGATCACTGACTGGAATACCGGATCGAAGAATCCTGTTGCCGAAATCGTTGAAGTGCTGGGAGAACCGGGGCTCCATGAGACCGAAATGCATGCCATCCTGGCGGAATTTGAGCTTCCTTATCGTTTCACTGAAGAGGTTGAAAAAGATGCTGAAACCATAAGATCCGGAATAACGACGGATGAAATAAAAACCCGGCGGGATTTCCGTCAGGTGTTTACCCTTACAATTGATCCGGCCGATGCAAAAGATTTTGATGATGCCCTTTCTTTAAAAAAACTTGACAACGGTAACTGGGAAGTGGGCGTCCACATAGCTGATGTGACATACTATGTTAAGCAGGGATCTCTCACTGAAGAGGAGGCAAAACAGCGCGCAACATCAGTTTACCTGGTCGACAGGGTAGTGCCTATGCTTCCGGAAAGACTTTCAAATAATATCTGTTCACTTAATCCATCAGAGGATAAGCTTACTTACTCAGCTGTATTTGAACTTAATGAGAAGTCAGAAATACTCAATGAATGGTATGGCAGGACGATAATTAATTCCAACCGTAGATTCTCCTATGAGGAAGTCCAGGAAATAATTGATAAGGGAGAGGGTGAATTAAGGGATGAGATCCTGGTCCTTCATAAGCTTGCACAGAACCTTCGGACAAGGCGTTATGCCGGAGGAGCGTTCTCATTTGAAAAAGTTGAGGTGCAGTTTGATCTTGACGATGAAGGGAGGCCTCTCGGGATAAAATTCCGTCAGATGGGAACTGCCAACCAGCTGATAGAGGAATTCATGATCCTTGCCAATCTGAAGGTTGCCGAACTGGTGGGAAAGAAGATGAAGGGAAAAACATTTGTCTACAGGGTGCATGATAAGCCAGACCCGGAGAAGATAAGCGATTTCAGTCATTTTATAACAAGATTCGGGTATAAGCTTATTGATGACGATGTCACATCATTACCCAAATCAATGAACAAGCTACTGGGTTCGATAGCCGGAAAGAAAGAGCAGAATATCATTGAAACGCTTGCATTAAGGGCCATGGCCAAGGCTGTGTATTCAACAGATAATATCGGGCATTATGGACTTGCATTGAAATATTACACGCATTTTACGTCACCGATAAGAAGATATCCCGATATGATGGTCCACCGCCTGCTGACATCTTATCTTGACGGAGGGAAGCCCGAAGAAAAAGGTAAATTCGAAAAGCTGTGCGAACACTCTTCAAAGATGGAAAGGCTTGCAACGGAGGCAGAAAGAGCATCAATTAAATACAAGCAGGTTGAATTCATGAGCGACAAGACAGGGAAGGAATTTGAAGGGATAATCTCTGGTGTCACTGAATGGGGCTTGTATGTTGAAATTATTGAGAACCAGTGTGAAGGGATGATTAATGTAAGGGAACTGGATGATGATTACTACGAATACGACGAGGAAAATTACTGCCTTCGGGGACGTTCAGGCGGCAAGGTCTATACTCTCGGTGATAAAATAACTATTGAGGTAGTAAAGGCTGATCTGCAGAAGAAGCAGCTTGATTACCGGCTTGCCCGTCCTCGTCAATGATCCTGAGCAGCTCTTTAATGGCATCTTTTTCGGGTACATTCTTCATAACAGGAGTCTGTCCTTTGTAAATATGAACTTTCCCTTTTGCGGCTCCTACATAACCGTAATCTGCTCCGGCCATCTCTCCGGGGCCGTTTACTATGCACCCCATAATAGCAATTTTCAGTCCCGTAAGGTGACCAGTCGCTGCTTTTACCTTTCTGACGGCATCCTGTAGGTCGAATTTAGTTCTGCCGCAGGTGGGGCACGATATATACTTGTTTCGTGTGATCCTTGCTTCAGTTGCCTGGAGTATCGAAAATGATAATTCCTTAAGTTTATCGCCCTGGATCTTCCCGCTGTTTGTTATGCAAATACCGTCGGCCTGTTTGAGGATGAAATATCTTCCAAGCAATGCAGCTGAATCAATTACAAGCTTTTCCGGATCATCTTCAGAAAAAACAGGATTCAGAATTATATTACCTTCTTCCTTTCCTGTTATCAATGGAGCTGTCTTATAATTAAATATCAGCATATCACCCTGATAAGAATTACCATCTTCCCTGAGATATCTTCCGTTATTATAAGTGATCACTTCCGGTTTATACAAATTAGTCCGGGTTTGGAACGCAGCAGGTTCAATGGGGTTGGTGACTCTCCCCTTTGAGCCGCAGAGAAAGCGTACTATTTCCTTTGCAACCGGGATTTCGTGTTCGGGATCCTCTGATAAAGATACTCTTATCGTATCGCCGATTCCTTCTGAAAGGAGGGTGCCGATACCTGCTGCTGATCTTATGCGGCCGTCTTCTCCTTCTCCCGCTTCTGTCACACCAAGGTGAATAGGATAGGAGAGCCCGAATTTCTGAAGCATTTTTACAAGAAGCCTGTTTGATTCCACAAGAACTGCAGTGTCAGACGATTTGACCGAGATAATAAGATCACTGAAGTTCTCTGAAAGGAAGATCTTTACAAATTCAATTGCTGAGACTACAATTCCTGTCGGCGTGTTGCCATACCTGTTCATTATACGGTCCGACAGTGATCCGTGATTGATGCCCAGCCTTATCACAGTGCTGTTTTCCCTGCAGATATTTATGAGAGGAAGCAGCCTCTCATGGATCCGTTCAACCTCCAGGTTGTATTCATTATCGGTAAGGTCTGTTTTGATGAATTCAGCTCTCTTATCAGCGTAATTTCCGGGGTTTATCCGGATCTTCTCTACAATACGAGCTGCCACTTCAGCTGCCGCAGGATTGAAATGGATATCAGCAATAAGAGGAGTACTGAAGCCTGCTTTGCGGAGTTCCCTTTTTATATTCTTCAGATTTTCGGCCTCCCTTATCCCCTGGGCTGTCAGTCTTACAAAATCAGCCCCTGCCTCTATTATCCTGATGCATTGTCCGACGGATGCTCGCGTGTCGTTGGTGTCGGTATTGGTCATAGACTGAACGCGAATTGGATGATCCCCGCCAAGAGGAACCGAACCGACAGAGATAACAGACGATCTGTAGAAAGACCCGCTGTGCTCCTTATTGTTCACTCCCGTTCCCATTCAACACCATCCTTTACATCTCTGAGTATTATGCCTGCTTTCTTAAGGTCTTCCCTTATCTTGTCGGAAGTGCTCCATTCCTTTCGGTTCTTTGCTTCCTGCCGGAGATCTATTATAATCTTCATCAGTCCTTCTGTCAGCTTTTCATCTCCTGCATTTATTCCTTCATCGGTCAGTCCGAGAATATCAAATACAAATGTTCTGAATACGTTTCCAAGCAGTTCAATATCGCCTGCTGTCAGTTTTTCTGCACTGTCGTTAACAGAATTTATATATTTTACTCCTTCGAAGAGATTAGACAAAAGGACGGGGCTGTTCAGATCATCGTCCATAGCCTCATAGCATTTTGCCTGCAGATTTTTAATATCTACTGTTGATTCAGACGAAGGCCTGAGGTTCTTCAGGGTGGCAGTTGCCTTAAGAAGTTTTTGCAGACCTTTTTCTGCAGCCTGCAGCGCCTCATTTGAGAAATCAATCGTACTCCTGTAATGAGCCTGAAGAATAAAAAACCTGACAGTCATCGGACTGTATTTCTGCTGAAGCAACGGATGTTCGCCGTTGAAAAGCTGGTCAAGAGTGATGTAATTACCTAAAGAACGGGCCATTTTCTGGCCGTTGATCGTGATCATGTTATTATGGATCCAGTATCTTACCGATTCTTTTCCAAGGGCTGCAGTAGACTGTGCTATCTCACATTCGTGATGAGGGAACTGAAGATCCATGCCTCCCCCGTGAATATCAAATATATTGCCAAGATATTTAGTGCTCATCACAGAGCATTCGAGGTGCCAGCCCGGAAATCCATCGCTCCAGGGTGACGGCCATCTCATAAGATGTTCAGGTGCAGCTTTTTTCCAGAGCGCAAAATCGAAAAGATTCCGTTTTTCATCCTGGCCTTCAAGGTCTCTCACAGTAGCCTGCAATTCCTCGAGAACCCTTCCTGAAAGTTTGCCATAAGGATATTTCTGTGAATATTTCAGAACATCAAAATAGACAGATCCGTTCACCTCGTATGCGTACCCTTTTTCAATAATCGACTTAATAAATTCCTGCTGTTCAATTATATGTCCTGATGCACGTGGTTCAATTGAAGGATGAAGTGTGTTTAGTTTTTCCATATTCTTCAGGAAGTTGTTCAGGTATTTCTGTACCACCTCCATAGGTTCAAGATGTTCAAGCCTGGCTTTCTTCTGGATCTTATCCTCACCTTCATCGGCATCATTCTCCAGATGCCCTACATCTGTTACATTCCTGACATAGCGCACACGGTAGCCAAGATGCATCAGGTAGCGGTAGAGAAGGTCGAAGGTTATAGCAGGGCGTGCGTGTCCAAGGTGGGCGTCGCTGTAAACTGTGGGGCCGCAGACATATAAACCCACGAAAGGCGGATGAAGCGGCTTAAATGGTTCTTTCTTCCTGGAAAGACTGTTGTATAATGCCAGATTGTTCTGCATATGAGATCACTTAGAAAGACAAAAGTATATTAATTATTTTGCTTTTTTGAAAAACGTCTCTATCTTTGGCCCACAAATCAAATATTCCTTCCAATTAAGGGTGTTTGATTTTTATTAAGAAGGGTGGAGAGATTAGGCTCAGGGAAGCCCTGGCAACCAATCCGCAGAAAAGCGGGGAAAGGTGCCAAAACCTAATCCCGGGCAACCGGGAGATGATAAAAATAAACACGGGAACAATGAACCAGATTCAAATGATCCGCGAAAAACACTTCCTCCCATTCATGCCTATGGACATGCGATGGTAATTCTTATTGCGGATATTACCATTTTTACTATTATTAAAAGGATCATTGCATTACAAGGACTACCATAACTGTATGCAATTGTTCCAATAATTATAACGACATGAGAAACTTAAAATTTGAAACATTACAGATACATGCCGGACATCATCCGGACAATGAGACACTCTCCAGGGCAGTGCCTCTTTACCAGACTACATCATATGTCTTTAAAAATGCCAGGCACGCAGCCGATCTGTTCAACCTGACAGAACCCGGGAACATCTATACAAGAATGCAAAATCCTACTACTGACGTGTTTGAGAAGAGAGTTGCGGCCCTCGAAGGAGGCGTGGCAGCCCTGGCTGTTGCTTCAGGTCACGCAGCACAATTCATAACCTTCTCAACTATTGTACAGAAAGGGGAAAACTTTGTCACTTCACCATATCTTTACGGCGGAACACATAATCAGTTCAAGGTCACATTTGCAGGTTTCGGAATTGAAGCAAGATTTGCCAAAGACATTGAACCGGCTTCTTTTGAGGAACTTATCGATGAGAAGACCAGGGCGATATATGTTGAAACAATCGGGAACCCGGGATTCAATATCCCGGATATCGAAGCCTTCGCCAGGCTCTCAGGAAAATATGGGATCCCGCTTGTTGTTGACAATACATTCGGCGGCTGCGGTTATCTTTGCAGACCAATTGAATACGGAGCGAATATAGTGGTTGAATCAGCTACTAAATGGATAGGCGGACACGGTACAAGCATTGGCGGAGTGATAACCGATGCAGCCAATTTCGACTGGAATAACGGAAAATTCGAAATTTTTACAAAACCTTCCGCCGGCTACCACGGACTGATATTCGGAGAGCAATTCTCTGCCTCGTCGCCGTCAGGTAACATTGCTTTTATAGTAAAGGCTCGTGTTGAAGGTCTGAGAGATCTGGGTCCTTGTATAAGTCCCTTCAATTCATTCCTGCTCCTCCAGGGACTTGAAACTCTTTCTTTAAGGATGGAAAGGCATGTCAGCAATGCACTGGCACTTGCAAAATGGCTTAAGTTACAGCCAATGGTTGAAAAAGTCAATTACCCGGGACTGCCTGAAAATCCTAATTATAATATGGTTCAGAAATACCTCCCGAAAGGAGCGGGGGGAGTGCTTAGTTTTGTACTTAAAGCTGAGAAATCAAAGGCGGTGAAGCTTGTTGAACATCTGGAACTGGTAAGTCATCTGGCAAATATAGGAGATGCAAAAACTCTTATAATTCAGCCTTCCACTACAACTCATGCACAGCTCTCAGCTGAGGAACAACTTGCTGCAGGTGTGGAACCTGGATTATTCAGGGTCTCAGCCGGACTGGAGCATATAGATGATATAATTAACGATTTTGATCAGGCATTCAGGCATGTTATCTGAAAAATACTATTGAAATGACACGCGAAAAATTAAAAATAGGAATGTTCGGTTATGGTTGTGTAGGCCAGGGCTTGCACGATGTCCTGAACAGCAGCAAGGGATTTAAAGCCGATATAGTTAAGATCTGTGTTAAAGATCCAAACAAGAAAAGAAGGATCCCGATGTCGAATTTCACATTCGATAAGAACGACATTCTTAATGATCCGTCAATAAACCTCGTTGTCGAACTGATCGATGATCCTGTTGCGGCATTTAATATTGTCACAACTGCCATGAAGAAGGGAAAAAATGTCGTTACTGCAAACAAGGTGATGCTGGCAAAGCATTTCAAACAACTTGTTGAGATGCAGGATAAGTATAAAGTATCGTTGTTGTACGAAGCATCTGCCGGGGCCAGTATACCGATAATACGCAATCTCGAGGAATACTATGATAATGAGCTTCTGTATTCATTGAGGGGTATACTGAACGGCACAACAAATTATATTCTTACATTGATGCATAATAATGCGATCGACTTCAACATAGCTCTTGAAGAAGCAAGGGCCAAAGGTTTTGCTGAATCTGATCCGACACTTGATATTGAAGGATGGGATGCCAAATACAAGCTATGTATAATAACCGGTCATGCCTATGGGCTTTTCCTTGATCCTGAAGAGGTCTTTCATTATGGCATAAAGACTATTTCAAAGTTCGATATCAGGTATGCCAGGGAGAAGGGTTTTAAGATCAAGCTTGTTCCGTTTGTCGGAAAAACAAATGAAAACACAATAACAAGTTTTGTACTTCCCCGTTTCATCTCATCAGATAAATACCTTTATAATGTCGATTATGAATATAACGGTGTTATAACTGAGGCTGCTTTTGCCGATAAACAGTTCTTCTCAGGGAAAGGGGCCGGAGGCCATGCCACAGGGAGTGCGGTGTTGTCCGATATATCCGCAAATTCATATGGCTACAGATATGAATATAAAAAATACCAGCAGGGAACAGTATCGGATTATACGCGCGATTACAAGCTGGAGGTATATCTCAGGTACAGCAAAGAAAAAGACAGGGATTTGTTTAAATTTGAGGAGATTTCTGAGTTTTTCAGCAGCGCATCGTATAAATATGTGATCGGGATAATTAACCTTCAGACCCTATATGCTCTGAGAAAAAAAATCCAGGGATTGGATGTTTTTATTGTTAATACTGGAAGAAAGGGTATAAACACATGAAATACACTCTCGAAGAGATAATCCGGGAAAAGATCCTGATCCTTGATGGTGCGATGGGAACCATGATCCAGAAGTACAGGCTTCAGGAGAGTGATTTCAGGGGAGATCAGTTCAGGGATCATCCCAAACCTCTTAAAGGAGACAATGACCTGTTGTCACTTACAAGTCCGGCGGTAATCAAAGATATCCATAAGGGCTTCCTTGAAGCCGGTGCAGATATCATAAGTACAAATACTTTCAATGCCAATGCCATATCCCAGTCTGACTATGGCTTGAAGGATCAGGTCTACATGATGAATCTGCGGGCGGCTCAGATCGCCGCGGAGGCTATAACTGATTTTGAGAAAAGCACTGAACCGTCAGAACATTTCATTGCAGGTTCAATGGGACCCACAAACCGTACGGCATCATTATCACCAGATGTAAATGATCCCGGCGCCCGCGCCGTTACATTTGATGAGCTTGTTAAGGCATATTCTGAACAGGCCAGGGGACTTATCGACGGAGGGGCTCATATCCTGCTGATTGAAACTGTATTTGATACACTTAATTGCAAGGCAGCATTGTTTGCTGTCGATTCGGTATTTGAAGAGAAAAATATAACCCTTCCGGTAATGGTATCGGTGACGTTAACTGATATCAGCGGCAGGACACTTACCGGCCAGACTCTTGAGGCATTCTTGATATCTGTATCTCACTTTCCTCTGTTCAGCCTGGGACTTAACTGTTCGCTTGGAGCTGATCAGATCAGACCTTATGTTGAAGAATTGTCAGCAAGGACGGAATTCTATGTCTCTGTTCATCCGAATGCAGGTTTACCAAACCAGTTCGCGGAATACGATCAGACTCCTGAATATATGGCTTCAGTTACCGAAACTTTTATGAAAGCCGGCTGGGTGAATATCATAGGTGGTTGTTGCGGAACTACACCGGAACATATCAGGCTGATAGCAGAAGCTTCCGGGAAATACAAACCCCGGATTCGACCTGTAATTAAAAGATACACAAAGCTTAGCGGCCTGGAACCTTTAATAATAACTCCTGATACAAATTTTGTGAATATAGGAGAGAGAACCAATGTGTCGGGTTCGTTGAAATTTGCAAGGCTTATCAGAGAAGAAAAATATGAAGAAGCCCTTTCGGTTGCACGCAGCCAGGTTGAAGGAGGGGCGCAGGTGATTGACATCTGCATGGACGAGGCAATGATCGATTCCGAAAAGGCAATGGTGAGATTTGTGAATCTCATAATGGCCGAGCCGGATATTGCAAAACTGCCGTTAATGATCGACTCATCGAAATGGAACGTCATAGAATCGGCACTGAAATGCATACAGGGGAAGTCGGTTGTCAATTCCATAAGCCTCAAGGAAGGTGAAGGGATTTTTCTTGAACATGCCCGCCTTATAAGAAAATACGGAGCTGCAGCAGTTATAATGCTGTTTGACGAGAACGGACAGGCGGATACTTATGAAAGGAAAACAGAAGTTGCCAGAAGATCGTATAACCTTCTGGTTGACAGGCTCGGATTCAAACCTGAGGACATGATCTTTGATCCGAATGTACTGGCCATAGCAACAGGTATCGAGGAGCATAACAGGTATGCTGTCGATTTCATCAGGGCAACAGAATGGATCAAGAACAATCTTCCATATGCAAAAGTGAGCGGCGGCATCAGCAATCTATCATTTTCATTCAGGGGTTTTGATAAAGTGAGAGAGGCAATGCATTCCGTCTTTCTGTTTCATGCCATAAATGCAGGTCTCGATATGGGTATAGTAAATCCGGGGATGCTTCAGGTTTACACTGAAATACCTTCCGATCTGCTGGAGTTGACTGAAGATGTTGTATTGAACCGAAGAAAGAATGCTACAGAGGAACTGGTCAGATTTGCCCAGGGACTTAAGCAGGGAAACCAGGAAACCGTAAAGGTTGATGAATGGAGTAAAATGCCTGTTGTTGATCGTATCAGACAGGCTTTGATTAAGGGTCTGGATGAACACATAGAGATGGATATTGAAGAAGCCCGTTCACTTTTCCCGAAATCGATCGATATAATTGAAGGTCCTCTGATGGATGGGATGAATGAAGTAGGGAACCTTTTCGGATCCGGTAAGATGTTCCTGCCGCAGGTTGTTAAAAGCGCCAGGGTAATGAAAAAGGCAGTCTCCAGGTTGGCCCCATATCTTGAAGAGGAAAGCAGGGGAGCCAGAAAGCAGAATGCAGGGAAAGTTCTTCTTGCAACAGTAAAGGGAGATGTCCACGATATAGGTAAAAATATCGTCGGTGTTGTGCTTGGCTGTAATAATTATGAGATAATTGATCTGGGGGTAATGGTTCCTTCAGCGAAGATCATCGAAACAGCGATAAGGGAAAAAGCTGATATAATAGGTCTCAGCGGTCTGATCACTCCGTCGCTTGAGGAAATGGTTCATATCGCTTCGGAGATGGAGAGGCAGAAGATAAGATTACCATTGCTGATAGGCGGGGCCACTACTTCAGAGATACACGCTGCAGTCAAAATAGCTCCCGAATATTCCGGTCCGGCAGTTCACGTAAGGGACGCCTCGAAAGCTGCGGGTGTAATCTCCGCACTTCTGAAAAAAGATAATGAGGAATATATCAGAAATATCAAACACAGATACTCGAAGCTTTCAGAAGAACATAATGCGAGGAAGGCGGAGAGGAAGCTTATCACCCTTGATAAGGCCCGCAAGAATGGTTTCAGGACCGGCTGGGACACAATAGAATTACCTAAACCGGTCCAGCCGGGAATTCATGTTATCAAAGGATTCAATATCAGGGAGTTGATTAGGTTCATTGACTGGACATATTTCTTCTTCGCCTGGAAGATAAACGGTAAATACCCTTCAATTTTTGATGATCCGATTAAAGGCAATGAGGCACGGAAGCTTTTCAATGATGCCCAGATATATCTTAATGAGATCATTAATCATGACCTTCTTGAAGCCAATGGTGTTTTCGGGTTGTTCCCGGCTGTATCGTCGGGTGATGATGTGAAAATCCTGGATGAGAGGAATGAAGTGAAAAAGGTTTTGAGATTTCTGAGAAACCAGGAACAGCAGGAGAAGGGAGTCCCGAATCTATCGCTTTCAGATTTTATAGTTCCTGAGTCAGAAGGGAAAATTGATACTATCGGAGTATTTCTGGTTACTGCAGTTCCATCAGAAAAAATAGAAACTAAGTACAGGAATGACGATTATGCCCTGCTTATGATAAGGCTTCTCAGCGACCGTATCGCTGAAGCTGCAACAGAATATCTGCATCTCAGGATAAGGAAAGATTACTGGGGTTACGCAAAAGATGAGGATCTGACAATTGAAGAACTGCTCGGGGTCAAATATACCGGTATAAGGCCCGCACCGGGTTATCCGGCTTGTCCTGATCATACTGAAAAAAGAACAATATTTGATCTTCTGGATGCCGAAAGGGTCACCGGCGCCTGTCTTACTGAGACATTTGCAATGAAACCGGTATCATCGGTATGCGGGTACATATTCGCTCATCCCGGATCGGTTTACTTTAACATCGGAAAAATAGGAGCTGATCAGTTGAGTGATTATGCATCGCGGAAAGATTTCACAATAAAAGAGGCTGAAAGATGGCTATCTCAGAATTTATAAGAGCAATATGAGTGTAATAGAAAAGATTAAGAACGCTAAGGGCCCGCTGTTCACTTTTGAACTGCTTCCACCTTTAAAAGGACACAGTATTGAAAGAGTATACTCGGCTATTGACAGGCTGGTGGAATTTGATCCGGCTTATATAAATTTCACTTCGCACAGAGATGAGATAATATATAGTGAAAGACCCGACGGGTTGCTTGAGAAAAAAATTGTCAGAAAACGACCCGGGACCATAGCCCTGGCCGCGGCTGTCAAGTACAAATATAATCTGACAGTTGTTCCTCATCTGCTTTGCGGAGGATTTTCAAGGGAAGAGACCGAGAACGTTCTCATCGAAATGAATTTTCTCGGGATTGATGATGTGCTTGCTCTGAGAGGTGATCCGCAAAAAGGCAGCAGGACTTTCATTCCGGAAAAAGACGGGCATTCTCATACTTCTGATCTTGTAAAACAGATCATTAACATGAATAATGGCAAATATCTTGAAGAATTGCTTGAAGATACCACACCAACTTCATTTTGTGTGGGGGTTGCCGGTTATCCGGAAAAGCATAATGAGGCTCCGAACAGGCATGTTGACCTTGAAAATCTTAAACTTAAGGTAGATTCCGGTGCGAGCTATATTGTCACACAGATGTTTTTTGATAACTCTAAATTCTTCAGATTCAGGGATGAATGCAAAGCAATTGGAATAAATGTTCCTGTTATTCCCGGAATAAAACCGATTTCAGCACTGAATGATATAAGGATGCTGCCACAGACATTTCATATTGATGTTCCGAACGACCTGGTAAATGCGATAAAAAAATGCACCACCGACAAGGACGCAAGGGAGGTAGGTATTGAATGGGCAATTATGCAGTCAAAAGAGCTTATCAGTAAGGGAGTGCCGGGAATTCATTATTATACTCTCGGCAGATCCGATAATGTTGCCCGGATCGTCAGGGCTTCATTTTAAACTCTTTCCGGATCTTATCAACATAATCAAGCTTTTCCCAGGCAAAGAGCTCGACTTTTTTCTGCCAGGCATTCTTTCCATTGTTGTTTACGGCTTTTGGTGTGCTTCCCGGTACCTCATAGTAGACTTCCTCATTAATAACCTGGCATTCACGACCGAAATGTCCGTACGATGCTGTGCGGATGAAGATGGGATTATTGAGGCCGAATCTTCTTACGATTGCATAGGGCCTCATGTCGAACAGCTTTTCGATTTTTCCGGCAATCTCACTGTCTTTTACTACCCGTCCTTTGCTATCCTTTATTTTAGCTGTTCCGAAAGTGTTCAGGAATAATCCTACCGGCTGAGCAACTCCGATAGCATATGCTACCTGTATAAGAGCTTTATCACAGACACCTGCAGCTACAAGGTTTTTCGCTATATGTCTTGCGGCATAAGCTGCTGATCTGTCAACTTTTGAAGAGTCTTTACCGGAGAAGGCTCCACCACCATGGGCGCCATGGCCACCATATGTATCAACTATAATTTTACGCCCGGTCAATCCTGTATCGCCGTGAGGTCCGCCTATCACAAACTTACCGGTCGGATTGACAAGAAGCTTCATATCATCCGGGAAAAGCCGGCGGATCCTTGGTGATAATGATTTTTTTACCCTTGGTAACAGAACTTTTATGATATCCTCCTTTATTTTTTGCTGCATAGCTTTTTCAGCAGCTTTTTCTGAAGCTTTTGTCCTGTTTTTCGGCAGAATAAATTCATCATGCTGGGTGCTTATAACAATAGTATCTATTCGCAGAGGATTGCTGTCATCATCGTATTCTATCGTTACCTGCGATTTAGCGTCTGGTCTGAGGTATTTCATCAGTTTTCCTTCATGGCGAACGGCAGCCAGTTCGCGGAGGAGAAGGTGTGCCAGCTCTATGCTCAGAGGCATGAAATTATCCATCTCACGGCAGGCATAACCAAACATCATTCCCTGATCTCCTGCCCCCTGGTCCTCTGGTTTGTCACGGACCACACCCTGTCTTATATCCGGCGACTGTTCATGTATAGTTGAAATAACCCCGCAGGAATCGCAATCAAAACGATATTCAGCTTTTGTATAACCAATGTTGCGAAGCACTCTCCTGGCTGTCTCCTGAACATCGACCCACCCGCTTGTCTGAACTTCGCCTCCGCATACTACAAGACCGGTTGTCACAAAAGTTTCGCATGCGACTTTTGAATCAGGATCCCACCTGAGAAATTCATCAAGCAAAGCATCTGATATTTGATCGGCTACCTTATCCGGATGTCCTTCGGATACTGATTCGGAAGTAAAAAAATATCCCATAGTTTTTAAGTTTGGAGTGCCTTAAGTACTTAAAGTACTTAGAGTTAATTATTGTTTTTATTTGAATTTCAGAATACGTAAAAGCTTAATAAGCTTTTTAAAAACTAATTACTTAAACAGTTGAGGGGAAAATTGGTTGATCAGAAAAAGAAAAGAGCTGTAATTTTAGCATTTTTTCCTGTGGTTGCAATCAGCACAAATCTTTCCACCATTCAAACTGGACACAAAGAAAATAAAAAATCCTGAAAAGAAAAATTATCCGGAGGTCAGATGCCTGAATACTTCTTCCAGGCTGCTTTCTTCTTTCTGGAGGGATAGCACTGTAAGGTTGTTTCTTACTGCAAATGAAAAAACAGCAGGCCTGATGTCATCTTTTCCTTCTGCTTCAATAAGCCACTGGTTCTTCTTTATATGGTTGGTTATGATCACATTGGGAATTGTAAGCAGGGCCGGTTCTCCCGGATCCCTGTCAAATTCAACACGGATAATCTGCCTGGGCACCCTTATCTTTGAATAGATATCGTCTTTCTTTTCATCGGCAACTATTACACCTTTATCAATAATGATTATCCTGTCGCACACAGCTTCAGCTTCCTGCATTATATGAGTTGAAAGCATTACAGTTTTTTCCCTTCCTGTTTCACGGATAAGGTTCCGGATTTCGACTACCTGGTTGGGATCAAGGCCAGTGGTGGCCTCATCAAGTATCAGGACGTCAGGATCGTGGATCAAAGCCTGGGCAAGACCGACCCTCTGACGGAATCCTTTTGAAAGTGAACCGATTTTTTTCTTCTGCTCAGGAGCAAGCCCTGTCACTTCAATTATATGATCTATTTTCTTACCCGCAGATTTCCCGGTCTTATATAATGATGCTGCGAACTTCAGATATTCCCTGACATACATTTCAGGATAAAGAGGATTGTTTTCAGGCAGATATCCGATCTTTTTCCTGATCTCAAGGTTATCGGCTGAGGTTTCAATACCGTTAACAATCACACTACCTGAAGAGGCGGGGATATAACCGGTAATTATTTTCATCATAGTCGATTTCCCTGCTCCGTTAGGACCAAGAAATGCCACTATCTCTCCTGTTTTAACCTGAAAAGAAACATTATCGAGGGCCTTCTGTTCCCCGTAATATTTTGTCACGCCACTGACTACAATTGACATTTAGTATGAAATCCGTTTAATATTTCAGATGCTAAAATAGCATTTATTAGTCAACGAAATATGAGTTAAAATATTTGGCGTTTTACCATCTCGTTAATAAATTTGATTTATCACTAAATCCTGAGCCAGATGGGAAGCCAGATCGGAATCATTACAGTAATGGTGGTTTATGTTATTCTGTTAGTCTCCTGGGGGATTTTTCAGGGGAGGAAAGTAAGAACAGGAGATGATTTTGCTATTGCCGGCCGTAAGCTGCCGGGATGGGCTGCAGCACTTTCAGAGAGAGCTACGGGAGAATCATCATGGGCTTTACTTGGACTTCCCGGTGCGGCTTACGCCATGGGGCTCACGGAGATATGGACCGCTTTAGGCTGCGTGGCAGGTATAATTACTGCCTGGGCTCTTATTGCATGGAGATTACGGGATGAAGCTGAGAAATACAAGGTTTCGACCTTTACTCAATATATTTCTGTAAAACACGGTGAATGCGGCAGGATCCTCAGAATAATATCAAGTCTGGCAATTGTGTTTTTTTTCTTTTTCTATGTCGGAGCACAGTTTCTGGGAGGCGGTAAGACATTGCATACTCTTTTCGGACTTAAACCCGGAACAGGGGCTTTGATAACAGCAGCAATAATCATCCCTTACACCGTTTATGGAGGATTCAGGAGTGTCGTCTACACCGATGTGGTTCAGGCAATAATAATGATCATCACACTTATCATCGGTCCGATAGCAGGGATAATTTTTATCCTGAATCATAGCGATCTTTATGCCTCAGGTATAACTGAAGCTCTTGTTAAGGCCGGGGATTCCTACACATCTGTCACCGGCGGTGCAGGTGGTTTTGCCGCAGGGCTTCTTATTGCGGGTGGATTCAGCTGGTTTTTCGGATACCTCGGAGGTCAGCCCCAGCTTAGTGTAAGATTCATGGCCATCAAGGATACCAGACATTCAAGGAAGGCGCGTAATATAGGAATTGCATGGACCCTGATAGCCTATTGCGGTGCCCTCATGCTGGGGTGGATCGGACTCGCAATTTTCGGGCCGACCGGATTAACTGATCCGGAATATGTAATGCCAAGCGTAATACTAAAACTCTTTCCGCCTGCTCTTGCAGGAATACTTATAGCAGGTGCTATTGCTGCCATGATTTCAACAGCCGATTCTCTTCTGATAGTTTCTTCGACAGAACTTTCAGAAAACATCCTGAAGCGGAAGGCAAAAGATAAGGATGGAGGGAGTAAAGAAATAAGCACTTTAAACCGTCATCGTGTGACAACGGCACTGCTGGCTGTTGTAGCTCTTATACTTTCATATCTGTCACCTTCAAAACTGATCTTCACAATTGTCAGTTATGTCTGGGCCGGTATTGGATGCACTTTTTCGGTGGTTATCCTGTTTACTCTTTTCTGGAAGAAATTTCACGGCCGGGCTGCCATTTTAACAATAATAGCCGGATTACTGTTTACAGTGTTCTGGATAAGCGGAGGATTCGAGCAACACTACAGGATAACAAAATCCAGGGCAGAATTTCTTATGAATAATAATGTAATAAGCATTGAAGAGAGCAAAGCACTTCTGGCACTTGAAGGAAAGAAATTTGTAAGCTCTTCAAAGTTTGAAGCTGTCGTAAAAGACAAACTTGGGACAAATCCGGACAATGACAGATATTCTGTTATCTCTTCTTCGTTCACGAAAAAAGGAATACCTGCGAGACTGACCACATTTATTTTTTCAGTGATAGTGGCAATATTCTCCACCTGGCTCGTACCTTCAGCGAAGCCTGTTGCTTCGAAGCAATAAGTCAATAATAATTCCTGAGAACTGGGAGATTAATCACCCCAGCCTCCCATGAACTGTCCGCTCTTGGCAAAAGATGCTTTGGGGTTAACACAACATACCGGTATTTTGGAGCTGTTTGCAATTATATATTGTTCTGAAGCTCCCAGCATATAATCGGCGAAAGTTATGTTCTTAGTTGTCACAATCAGGATAAGGTCGGCATTTATCTTCTGAGCAAAATCAAGAGTCTGCTGAGCGAAATTACCTTTCGGGACCTCGTGTATCTCATAATCTATATTATTCTGAATGAGATATTTAATTGCGAATGAGAGATTTATTTTTGTTTTCTTTACCAGGCTCTGATCGGTAGAAGTTGTAACAAGGATATGCATCTTCGAATCGAAGTATTTCCCCATATAGATGGCCATCTTTGTTTTCTCTTTATTCTCCCTTCTGAAATCGACCGGGAAAACAATATTATGATAGCGGCCCTGATCAGGCGGCGGGTCCTGAACGACTATAAAAGGCACCTTTGATTTAACGATCACCTTTAGGGCCCAGCTGCCGGTCAGCTTCTGCATCCCTTTCATACCATGGGTTCCCATAACCACAAGGCTTGCATCTTTTTCATTGACAAACTCGGCAATTGATGTGAAAATGCTCCCTTTGTAAATCTGAGATGCTATTGACAGATTGTATTTTTTACCATTTTCATCAGCAACATGTTGCAGCAGAATTTTCTTCTCCCCGAGAACACTCGTTTTAATACCCGGATCGACTATATGAAGAAGACATATATCATTCCCTACCATCCGGCTTATTTTAACTGCATGCGCCAGAGCATGTTCTGCAACAGGAGTGAAGTCCCATGGTACCACAATTATTTTCTGATGCTCTTCCATAATTGATATTATTTCAAATTCTAATCAAATGTATTCAGATTTTGATAAATTTCAAACCCTTCATTGGTGGAAAAAAAATTTTAGTGTAAAAGAGAAGCAAAATCGTGTTTTGCACAAAAATGATGCCATCGCGGAACAAAAGAGAGTAAGCGCCCGTTTTCCCATCAACAATTTATTATTTTTGCAGGATTATTTTATTATTCATAAATGGAACGGAAAAAGATTAAAGAATTATTGTCATCTCACAAGACCGGGAAAGAAGTATTTGTTAAAGGATGGGTGAGAACAAAACGCGGAAGTAAAAACATTGTATTCATTGCACTCAATGATGGTTCTACAATTAATAATATTCAGATTGTTGCCGATGCTTCAGTTTTTAAAGAGGATCTGCTTAGGGACATAACCACGGGAGCATGCCTGGCAGTGACCGGTACTCTTATTGAATCAGTGGGGCAGGGGCAAAATGTTGAGATAAAGGCAAATTCTATAGAGCTCTACGGCAAATGCGATGCCGAGACCTATCCTCTTCAGAAAAAGGGGCACTCGATGGAATTCCTCAGGGAGATAGCACATCTGCGCCCCAGGACCAACACTTTCGGAGCCGTCCTGAGGATAAGACATGCAATGGCTTTTGCGATCCATAAATATTTCAACGATAAGGGATTCTTCTATCTTCATACACCTATCATTACAGGAAGTGATGCTGAAGGTGCCGGTGAGATGTTCCATGTTACGACACTTGATCTGACAAATATCCCGCTGAATGAAGACAAAACTGTTAAATTCACTGAAGATTTTTTCGGAAAACCGACAAATCTTACTGTTTCAGGGCAGCTTGAAGGTGAGCTGGGAGCCCTGGCTTTAGGCGAGATCTATACTTTTGGTCCGACATTCCGGGCGGAGAATTCAAATACACCCCGGCATCTTGCGGAATTCTGGATGATAGAACCGGAAATGGCTTTCTATGATCTTAGAGATAACATGGACCTGGCTGAAGATTTCCTGAAATATCTTATCCGCTATGCTCTCGAAAATTGCAGGGAAGATCTTGAATTCCTTGATAAGATGATACAGAAAGGACTCATTGATCGCCTGAATTTCGTCCTCGGGAATGAATTCATCAGAATGACTTACTCAGAAGCTGTCGACATACTGATTAAAGCAGACAGAAAATGGGAGTATCCGATAGCCTGGGGGAAGGATCTGCAGGCAGAACATGAGAGATATCTTGTTGAGGAACATTTCAGGAAACCGGTTATCCTAACCGATTATCCCAAAGCCATTAAGGCATTTTACATGAAACAGAATGATGATGGAAAAACAGTCAGGGCAATGGATGTTCTGTTCCCGGGAATAGGTGAAATAATCGGGGGATCTCAGAGAGAAGAAGATTATGAAAGGCTTCTTGGAAGGATAAAGGAACTGAATTTGCCGGAAAAAGACCTGTGGTGGTATCTTGAAACTAGAAAATTCGGAACTGCCCCCCACAGTGGCTTCGGACTAGGTTTTGAAAGGTTAATTGTGTTCATAACCGGGATGTCGAATATCCGTGATGTGATACCATTTCCAAGAACACCAAAGAATGCTGAATTTTAGGGCATCTGTTTAATGAATAAGATCACCGCAAAGTGGAAATGTTAAAACAAAAACTGCAGCAGAAGCTTTTACAGAAGCTCTCCCCCCAGCAGATACAGATGATCAAGCTGCTTGAAGTCCCCACTTTGCAAATCGAGCAGAGGATCAAAAAAGAACTTGAAGAAAATCCCGCTCTTGAAGAAGGGAACGAAGAGGAAGAAATCCCTGATGAAAACTCTATTAATGAAGAATTTGAAGAAGAAGATAATGATAAGGACCAGGAGGAATTCACTCTCGATGACTATATAGAGGAAGATGAAATTCCTGATTACAGACTTCAGGCAAATAATTACAGCCGTGACGATGAGAAACGGGCCGAAATACCTTTTTCAGCGGGTTCATCTTTTCACGAAAACCTTGAATCACAGTTCGGGCTGAGAGATCTTACTGACAAGCAAAAGATCCTTGGTGAATATATCATCGGAAATATCGATGAAGATGGTTACCTGAGAAGAGAGCTCTCAAGCATAATTGATGACCTGGCCTTTCTCCAGAATGTAACTGCAACTGAAGAGGAACTGGAAGAGGTCCTTAAAATAATCCAGGATCTTGAGCCAGCAGGTGTAGGAGCAAGGAGTCTTAAAGAATCTCTTTTGCTTCAGCTTGAAAAGAAGGACAGATCGCAGAAATCAATAAATCTCGCATATTCCGTTTTAGATCAGCATTTTGACGAGTTCTCCAAAAGGCATTATGATAAGATAATTGCGAAGATGGGTTTAAGTCAGGAGGATCTCAAAGCGGCTGTTGATGAGATTTTAAAACTCAACCCCAAACCCGGCGGCATTTACAGCGATCCTTTCAGTAAAGTGTCTCAGCCGATAATCCCTGATTTTATCCTCGAACATTCAGAAGAAGGCTTCGATCTTCACCTTAACTCACGGAATCTTCCGGAACTGAGGCTTAGTTCTGCTTACAGCAAAATGCTTCAGGCCTACAGCAAGGATAAAAACACAAAAAAGGAGATGAAGGACACTATCCTCTTTGTAAAGCAAAAGATCGAATCTGCAAAATGGTTCATCGATGCAATAAAACAAAGACAGAACACCCTTCTCCTTACAATGAATGCAATTCTTGAATACCAGAAGGAGTATTTCATCGATGGTGATGAAACAAAATTAAGACCAATGATCCTGAAGGATGTGGCAGAAATGACCGGACTTGATATTTCAACAGTATCCAGGGTAGCCAACAGCAAATATATTCAAACTCATTTTGGCATACTGCCCCTTAAGTTCTTCTTTTCAGAGGGCCTTCAGACCGATACCGGCGAAGAAGTCTCAACAAGAGAGATAAAAAGGATACTCCAGGATTGTATAGATAACGAAGAAAAAAGAAGGCCATTGACCGACGAAAGACTTACTGAGATATTGCAGGAAAAAGGATATCAGATCGCACGTCGCACAGTTGCTAAATACCGTGAACAGCTTAACATACCGGTAGCACGATTAAGAAAGGAGATCTGATGAAATCTGAAAGAGTCAGTCAATATCTTACCTTATTGGCTAAAGTTGTATCATTGCTTTTCCATCCCCTGCTGATGCCTCTTTACGGTCTGCTTGTTATCTTCTATGCTCCGACTATCCTCGCGTATCTTCCTTCAGCAGTAAAAAAGATCCTTTTTCTGATAATCCTGATCAACAACGTATTCGTGCCGCTGTCACTAATGCCATACTTTCGCTACAGGAACATCATCACTTCATGGGCCATTGGGGAGAGAAAAGAGAGAATTCTCCCCCTCATCGTGACTTCAGTTCTATATTCCGTTACTGCATATGTAATTTACAGGTTTAAGATTCCGGGTTTTATTAAATCTTACATTCTTGTTTCAGCTTTTCTTGTTATTGCTGTGACAATACTTAATTTCTGGTGGAAGGTGTCGATCCATTCAACGGCGGCAGGAGCTGTCACGGCTCTCATAGCAATTCTTTCAATAATGATGCAGGCCGATCTTAGAGGCCTTCTTGTCATGGCTATACTTATTACTGGAATTATTATGTCAGCAAGACTTTATCTTAATTCACACAAGCCGGCGGAAGTGTGGACCGGCTTATTCATTGGAATGGCAGGATCGGGCCTTACTCTTTTAATCCTCTAGCAATTCATTCAGGGCTCTTTCAAAAAGCAACCGGCTTTGCACTAAAATATCGTCACTCCGGTTAGTTGGCCGGGAACCGCTGAATTTTAATTCATTGGTGATCTCTTTCTGTGATATATAAGAAAACCAGCCCTTGCCGGAAAGATACTCCGACAGATATTCCTGCTCAGTCTGCCCGGGAGTTGGTATGAGCAAAGCGCTTTTTTTCAGACAGATAAGGTCCATGATTGTACTGTATCCGGCCCTGGCAATTATATCTTCACTTTGACCGATCACTGTTTTCATTCCGTTGGTCGGGAGATGATTATAATACATAATATTATCAGATCTCACCAATTCAGCAGATAGCTCAGGCTTTCCGCCAAGAAAAATTGTTACAGGTTGCCTGTCCTTCAGCACCAGGGCAAGCTTCTTACTGAGAATTTCTCTCTGGGGAGACGGCCCGGATATTATGACACAGTTGTACGGGAAATTGAAATTATCCGCTTTTCCCTTAGATTCTGAACCGCTGAATCTGGAAAGGATTCCGATGAAACGGGTATTATCCGGTAATGCAGTTGAGTGAGTAAGTCTGCCTGTGAAATTCACTGCACCCGGCAAGTCAGGGATAAAGCACAAGGAATATCTTCTGATAATTGCTCTATGGAGCTTTATGCCAATGTATTCGAGGAACCTGAATGCTTTCGGAAAAGGTATCACAGGCATGTGTGTGACATAAACTGTTTTGATGTTTTTGTTCCATAGTCCGAATCTGTTATCGCTTATAAGTATATCGATTGAATGATCCCTGATTATCCTTTTCACCTTAAAGTGTTCGTTGATAGTATGATAGATGAGAAGAGGGGTCTTAAGAAGAAGTACAAGGTAAGCAGGCAGGAATCGTGAATATCCGGGTTTAAATCCGGAAAACTTTATAAGGATGGACCCTGGCAATTCACTTTCAAGGAATGCAAGATGTCTCTCTTCAGCTCCAAAGTAAATGCGATGCCCCATTTCTCTCAATCGTAAGGCTACCGGGATCATCCGTCCGGTATGCCCCAGTCCCCAGCCGAGGGGGCAGATAAGGATATTGAGTTTTTTGTTCACTGTCAGCCCGACACCTGTGTTTCGATACCGAGTTCTTTGACCCGCGTTGCAATTTTCCTCAATTCGCGGAGCGGCACTTTTTCAAGTTGCCCCTCAACAGGTGTATCCCTTGAAATCGTATAAATCATCACTTCAGAGGGCCTTATTCTTTTCAGGGCTTCCAGCCAGGCCTCTATTTCTTCAGGCGTGGTATTGTCGATTATCCTGTCTTTAAATTTTCCTCTTACAAAAAGTGTCTGAATAATAAGTCTTCCTTTGAATTGTTTTAAGTTTTCTATAAGCTCTCCGATCTTAAGGTTGACGCGTGGCTGGTTATGGATCCTGACAGTAAGTTCAAATGCTGAATCGAGCTTTAAAATATTTGAATCAACTTTTAATAAAGCTTCCCTTATCGCAGGGTTCCCGATAGAGGAAGAGTTTGACAGGACTGCAATTTTTGCTTCCGGAAAGTATTTGTCGCGTAGTTTAATGCTGTCATCGATGATCCCCGGAAATTCAGGATGCAACGTGGGTTCGCCATTGCCTGCATATGTTATAACATCTATTGCCTGCTTTTTTTGTTTCATTCCTGAAAGCCGTTTTTCAAGAGCTTCATAAACTTCTATGCGTGATGGCAAAGATTCGTTCTGTATAGCTGAACTCATCGTCCAGCCGCACTCACAATAGATACAATTAAAGTTACATATCTTGCGTGTTGAAGGCAAAAGGTTGATTCCCAATGAAATACCGAGTCTCCTGCTTTTTACGGGGCCAAATACTATTTTATCAAAAAGAAATGTTGGCATACCAGATTAAATCGGATTCAAAAATAGCATAATATTTAAAGCAATCTGGTAACAGTTGACGTGGGAAGAAGTTTCAGGTTAACGAGATCAATATCCTGGAGCAGAAGTAAGCCGGGTTTCATTCCCCGTTCAATTTTACCAAAGTGCTGATCTTCCCCGAGAGCTCTGGCACCATTAATTGTTGCCCACCTGACAAGTTCCTCCAGACCCAGCTGCGGGAAATTATCCTGAAGGATCTTAAGCTCTGAGAGGATGCTTAAGGTAGTGTTTGAAGCAAGACTGTCGCTGCCGATCACAATATCGCAGTTCTCATATCTCAGAAGATTGATGGGTGGCAGTTTATTTTCAATGTAAATATTCGATCCGGGGCAGAGGCACCAGAAAAGGTTCTTCCTCTTTTTCAAAGCCCTTACAGTGCTATTGTCTGCAAAAGTGTTGTGAACAAGAATAAGGTTGCCGGAGGGAGTTATCTCCTTGAGTATTGCAGTTACATGATCTTTTACTGTTTTCAGTACACGAGGCATATGCCCTGTAGTCAGATATGAGTCGCTGATACGGCCGGAAAGTCCTTCCAGAAAGGAGACCTCGGAATCAGTCTCCAGGAAGTGAATGGATGTCACCCTGTTTTTCCGGGTGATCTTCTTTATAAGGCGGAAAAGAGGCAGGGATATTGAATAGACTGCATGCGGGATTATCGACCATTCCAATCCGGAATTTGCGGCATCGACTGATAATCTGATTATTTCCTGCATCCTGTGATCTGCTTTCAGAGGGTCGATACCAAATACTTCGAGTAGATTCAGGTATTTGATCCTGCTTGATTTTTTAATCCCGAAAGTTGCGGGAGTATTGCATATATCGGCACAGAGGTTAATTCCTTCATTGAATAGATCCTTATCTGCTGAAGCGGCTGATGAGATGATTGTTTCCTCATCGGTCTCCCTCAGCGTCCTTATCTTTGTTATAAAATCAGCAAGTCCTGTCCCCGCAGGGATTTTTCCCTTAAGATGAGACAATTCAAGATGACAGTGACAGTTAACAAATCCAGGGATGATTATACCATTATAGAATTCAACCATTGGATCCTCTTTAAGGCAACCTTTGGTATCCTCAATGCTTATTATTGTTCCGTCATCATCTGTTCTGATCACGGATCTTTTAAGCAGCGGACCGGAATTTGTCAGAATATAATGGGCTGAAAAGGACCTCATATAGTATCAGAGAATGTTATGAAGTAAAATATCGCTGATCTTTGCATGGGGCTGACCCGGATCGGGGGAATTATCATGTTCAAAGAAAAATACTGACAGAGCGACCGGATATATCTCGTTGACTTTTATTGTCACTGAATAGGTATGTGGATTACCATCCTTGAAGTATTTTAATCCGGGAATGTAATTCCTTCTGCCTGTACCAATGCTGTCAGCATGGCAGGTAAAAGCCGTAAAATGCGGATTGAATGACGGGTCATCGGGGAAAACAGTGGCAGAGAACTTTAAGAAGTACGAGCCGGGAGTTTGTAAAATATGTGTAAAATGTAAATACCTGTTTTTTGTCGTATCGGGAAAATGAAAATCCGTTTTTCCCTGCCAGAGGTTTGTGAACTCATGATCAGGTTGCTGAGCTTTCAGGAGCAGCGATTCCATTTCAGAAAGTTTTCCGATATTCCTGTCATATATTTTCATCAGCTTTTTTGGCTGTTTTAAAAAATAATATCGTAATGTTTTTTCCATTTGCTCTTGAGAGTATCCGTGGCTTTCAATAATATCGAGATAGACCTGCAAAGTGTCACGTTCTGAGAATATACTCCTGACTTCAGGAGCTATCAGAAGGCCGTTCCCCAGATGAATTTCGTACAGGATATCACTGAATGCATCCTCAGGTATTAATCCTTTCTTTTCTGATTTTGTACAACTGATGACCGGCAGAAGCAACAGAAGTATTGCTACAATCAGTAATTCATTTGATAATGCTCTGTTTTCAAACCTTTTTATCATTTTTATCAAGGTATTTTTTGGTAAGATACCTTACCGGATACCAGGCGGCCCAGTAACCGATCGTGAGAACCGTAAGGGGTACGATTATGAAATCCTTAAACTCCATGGAAATTGGATAAGAAGTAAGCAGTAATGAATCGCTCTGCAGTCTTACAAGCCCGTATGTTTGCTGTAACCAGCATATAATGAACCCCAGTATCAACCCTATAACCGCCCCCATAATTGAGATCATCCATCCTTCAAAAATGAAAATCCGGCGTATAAGATCTCTGTCTGCCCCCAGACTTTTAAGTATTTCAATATCTCTCTCCTTCTCGATGATCAGCATTGTCAGCGACCCTATAATATTAAACGAAGCAATAATAAGAATAAGTGTTAGTATCAGAAATATTGCAAACCTTTCGGATTTCATTACCCTGTAAAATATCTCCTGCTGTTCAAACCTGTTCTGAACGACGAAATCATCACCGAAGATATCTGACACTTCCTTCTTAACCCTTTTTTCATCAGCAGTATCCGTGAATTTGATCTCAATTGAGCTTACGCCATTATCATTTCCAATTAGTTCTCTCGCAAAGTCAATAGGAACATAAACATATTTGGAGTCATAAGATTGTTCGACCTGGAATATGCCTGAAGGGTAAATAAATTTCCTGTTAAATGCATCCTCAGGGTTCACGGTGCTGCTGGCTGAAAGTTTTGGCACGTAAATATTAAGGGGAGTTACAAAGGTTATCCCAATTCCCAGGTAATTGGCGATTCCGATACCCGGGATGGCATAGTCCCTTTGTCTGTCGGATTTGAGGATAAACTCGCCATCCCACATTGAGCTGTCAATTCCGGTTACTCTTACATATGTGTCATCAACTCCCTTTATTGTTGCAACGGTCTGCCTGTCGTCGTACCTCAACAAGGCATTTTCTTCAATTGTAAGTGAATAACAGGCAACTCCGTTTACATTTGCCAGCATCTCCAGTTTTGAGCTGTCAGGAATGAATGTCTTACCTAAGGAAGGAGTGATCTTCAGATCAGGATCGAAAGTGTTGAAAATAGACCTGACCATATCTTCAAGTCCGTTAAATACTGACAATATTATGATCAGAGCCATTGTACCTACGGCGACTCCGGTAACCGATACGGCAGAAATAATATTGATCGCATTCCTTGATTTCTTTGCGAACAGGTACCTTTTAGCAATATATACGGAAAGCTTCATTAAATTTTCCTTGCTGTGATTAACAATCCGGTACCTGACTTATGAGTCAGACACAGGTCAAAGATGTTAAATATTAATGATACCGGTAAACAGATTGCATAATAGACTGGAAGGATAAAGAAAAACAGATATGAAATGTTGAGGAGCTTTATAGGGTATTTCATAGTAAGATTCCAGGAAATATTACCCGGTTTTCCATAGGTATATCTGGTTTCTATATTCCTGAACCCCGTGCTGCTTAGTTTTTCTGTTATTTCCTTAACACTGTAACCGTTCCTTACATGTTCGGCAACAAACGACTTTTCATCTTCCGAATGCACATCTGATCCGCCAAGGTCAGAGGGAGTGGAGATTATCAGAAAACCATTATTCTGTAAGGATCTGAAGAAATTTGAGAAGACCCTTTCATCATCCTTTATATGCTCCATTACATCTACTGAAAGAATTAGGTTGAAGGAATCAGGTTCTGAATATTTCACAAGGTCGGCAGCAATGAAATCCACTCTTTTGGAAAATCCGCTCTTTATAAAGAAATTATTGCAGTCATTTACCTGTTCTTTATCAATATCAACTCCTGTGATGATCCACTCCCTGTTCATTCTGCACATCCTCCAGGAGTACTGGCCTAGTCCGGATCCTGCATCCAGGATCCGTGCATTATAAGGGATGTAACGGCTCACTGATTTTAACGCCCTTTTAACATGCCATGTCCTGAGAAGGACGATGTCAAGAATAAAATAGAACAATTTCCTCATGAAAAGAGGTCCGGAAAAGATCTTTCCAAGTGTTCTCTTTATAGGTTCGTATTGCATTAATATCAGGATTTCAGCAACCTGTCTATTTTTTCAATATAATCGAGGCTGTCATCAATAAAAAAGGCAATATCGGGAACGATCCGGAGCTGGGTCCTGACCTTATGTCCAAGATCAAACCGGATCCTGGTGGAATGATCCTGTACATTCTGCAGAACATCATTAATATTTGTTGATGGGAATATACTTAAATAGATCCTCGCAAAAGACAGATCAGGACTGACTCTGACTTTTGTTATTGAAATAAGTTTCCCTGGAGCATATTCACTCCCCTTCCGCAGGAAAATATCGGCAATTTCTTTCTGAATTAATCTTGAAACCTTTTTTTGTCTTGTTGATTCCACAGCCTTCGATTTTAATTGTCAAAGGTACGAATATTTTACTACAGGCCATTTTAGCAAAAAACCATTAGCTTTGCAAGAAATTTGTTAAACAGGAAATGGAGACAGTTGTCAGTGGTATCAGGTCAACAGGTAATTTACATCTCGGAAATTATTTCGGTGCGGTAAGGAATTTTCTTAAGATGCAGCAGGAAAATCAATGTTATTTCTTTATTGCTGATTATCATGCACTTACTACTCATCCGAAACCCGATGACCTCCATGGGAATATTAAAAAGGTGCTGGCTGAATATCTTGCCTGCGGCATTGATCCTGAGATAGCAACTGTGTTCATTCAAAGCGATGTGCCTGAAGTCATAGAGTTATATCTTTTGCTGAATATGAATGCTTACGTGGGAGAGCTTCAGAGAACAGCATCTTTTAAGGAAAAGATCAGGAACCAGCCTGATAATATAAATGCCGGACTCCTTACTTATCCGGTGCTGATGGCTGCTGATATAATAATACATAAGGCAAATAAAGTGCCGGTCGGTAAGGATCAGGAGCAACACCTGGAGATGACCCGGCGCTTTGCCAGGAGATTCAACACGATGTATGGGGTGAATTATTTCCCTGAACCGGATGCCTATAATTTCGGCAAGAAGCTGATAAAGGTCCCAGGGCTTGATGGTACGGGTAAAATGGGTAAAAGCGAAGGTAACGGGATTTTTCTTGCTGATAGTCCTGAAGATATAAGGAAAAAAGTTATGAGAGCAGTCACTGACGAGGGACCAAAGACTCCGGGAGAGAAACCCTCAGAACCTGTAAAAAACCTGTTCACAATAATGAAGATTGTTTCTGATCACTCTACATACAGCTATTTTATGGAAAAACACGCTTCATGTGAAATCCGTTACGGTGATATGAAAAAGCAACTGGCTGAGGATATTATAAAAGTCACTGACCCAATAAGGAAGAGGATAAATGAGCTTATGGCAGATAATAAATATCTTGCCCGGGTGGTTGCCGGTGGGGCTGAAAAAGCGAGAGCAAGTGCATCGAAAACTATTAAGGAAGTAAGAGAAATCATCGGCTACAGACCTTTCTGAAAAATTAAAGCCAGGCTTGCGGCCTGGCTGAACTTGAAGAATCAAGTATATGATTGAGATTGCCTGTGTAACTATTTAAAAACAAATAACGTGCCAAAAAAGAGGATTTCTGCTATAGCACAGGCTATCAATATGATAAAAAGATAACGCCGGTTAATATCCATTCCGTCAGGAACTGAATTGGTAATCATATATTGCTTATTTTTGAAGTCGGACAAATCTTATTTACTGGGTGGGAAAACGGTTTGCCTTTATTTTAGTAATACTTCTTGTTGCAGGCCTGGCAACAATGGTCTATTTCCTGCACCAGGGGAGGAAAAATTTTCTGACCGATCCATATAAGGCTGTTCAATCTGATGCCTGTTTTATTATTGAAACGATCGATCTGCAGAGTTTTATAAACTCGGTTACGTCGGGGACCGGAATAATGGGAGAGATCGGCAAGGTTAAGGACTTTAAAAGGTTCAATACCAAAGTAAAATTCCTGGCTGATCAGATCAACAAGACGGGTTATCAGAAGATACTGAACGGAAACTCAGCTTTGATTTCATTCCATATCTCTTCTGAAGGGAAAGTCCAGCCTCTGTTATCTATTGCAGTCCTGTCAAATACCAGGTTAAAACACCTGAAAGAAATACTACAGTCATCGGGTATCAGAACAATGAATGACCTTAACATTAATGGAAATAAACTTCTAGGAATCCCATTTATCATTGATAATCAGCAGGATACTGTTTTTATCACAATTAATTCGGGATTGCTGGTCAGTACGACATCCTCAAGTCTTATCAAAGCCTCAATCAGCCACATAACAGGCTCAGATGATATCAGAAGCCTCCCGGGGTTTTCGAGGATAATGCAGGCTTCAGGCAAAAACGAAGATAAAATATTCCTGCTTTCAGATAACCTGAAACCCCTTCTGAAAAAGGGCTTCATGGAAAACTTCTTTTCTACAAGAGGTATTGATAATATTTCGGAATACGCTGTTGCAGATATTTATTTCAATGAAAATGGACTTGTGTTGAGCGGTTACACTGAAAGTACTGATTCAACCCAGGTACTCTATAAATACAATTCAGGTGCTGCTTCAGCATTTGAAACATATAAGATCCTGCCTTCCTCAACAGTGCTTTTTGAGTCGGTTGTACCTTTCCCTGGAGACTATAACAGTAACCAGTACCAGCAGCTCAGTACCGGAACAGTGGAACTGGCTCAAAAAATAAGGGAATATCTCGGTGACGAGATCACAAGGGCTTACATTGATCTGAAAGACGGTTCGTCAGAAGCCGGTTCATCGATAATCTATGAACTTACAAACAGAGTATATGCTGAAAAGATATTTCTGGATTATTTCGGTCAGGAAGAAAACAGGATTGACATCAGCTTTTTTCATCCCGACGATCAGATAAATGTTCCGGTTTATCATACTGCATTTAAAGGTCTTGCAAAAGTCCTTGCACCTGGATTCTCAATAGATTTTGATGATTCCTTCTTTACTTTTTATGATAATTATCTTATTACGGGCAGTTCAGCAAAGGCTCTTTCAAAAATCCTTTATGATAATCTGCTAAAGAAAACATTAGCAAATGATTTGATATACAGGGAGTTTGAAAGCACATTGCCCAGTGTTTCCGGGTATTTCTTCTATTGTGTCCCCTCTCAGATAACAAATTATCTGAGCAGATTTCTCTCAGAGGATATTATCAGGTTAATGAAGTCAAATAAAAGCTCTTTAAGCAAGATACAGGCTGCAGGTTATCAGTTCACTCCGAGCAATAATATGATCTATAACAGCCTGTCAGTCATGTTTAAGGAAGAACCCAGGGAGGAATCTACCACTGAATGGGAAACTCTGCTGGACAGCATAGCAGCAATTAAACCCTTCTTCTTTACGAACCACATAACCGGAGCAAGGGAGATCTTTATACAGGATCTGAAAAACAATGCATATCTTATAAATGCAGCGGGCAGGATCCTTTGGAAAGTGCCTTTGCGGGAAAAAATAACGAGTTCTGTTTTCATGATAGATTACTTCAGGAACGGAAAATACCAGCTTTTGTTCTCAGGTGAAAATTACCTCCATCTCCTTGACCGGAATGGCAATTATGTGGAAAGATACCCTGTAAAACTCCGCTCCCCCGCCACTAATTCACTTGCTTTGTTCGATTATGATAATAACAGGAATTACCGCCTGCTGATCGCAGGACAGGACAAAATGATATATGCCTATGATAAATCAGGCAGCATAGTTAAGGGGTGGAAACCATTCAGGACAAATGGCACAGTTGTATCAGAGATAAGCTGGTTCAGGGTGTCGGGGAAAGATTATCTTGTAATAGCTGATGAGACAAGCCTCTATTTTATTGACCGGCAGGGTAATACACGTCTAACACTTAAGGAGCCTGTAACAAAAGCCCGGGGATCATCAATAAGGCTTACTCCGGGAACTGTACCTTCAATAGTATGCTCAGCCCCTGACGGTACGGTTCAGCATATCTACTTCGACGGCTCAGTAAAGAAATTCAGTAAAAAAACCTTCTCTGTTGACCATTCGTTCGATTTTTTTGATATAAACGGAGATGGTTTTGGTGAATATATTTTTATTGATAGCGGTATATTATATCTTTATGATCATAACAGATCAGAGGTATTCAGCCGGAAATTCGGCTCCAGTAAGCTCGGAGGACCGATAAATTTTATATTTAGTTCATCTGACAGGAAGATAGGGGTTTATGATACAGAGAGGAGACAGATATACCTGATAGATGACAAAGGAAATATAATGAAAGGATTTCCTTTAAGGGGAGCTTCAATGTTCTCGATAGGAAGACTAAATGAAAAGAATGAATGGCATCTGATTGTCGGAGGAACTGATAAATTCATGTATAATTACAAGCTGGATACCCAGGATAAATAAATAGTATATGAATGGCAAGATTAAATTGTTAATTACTGTCGCACTAACAGCAATTTTCGTCAACGCAGCTTCCCAAAACAGCCAGGTTCTTTATTATATGAACCTGCCTCAGAACCACTTGCTCAACCCTGCATTACGACCATCCAATAAAGTTTATATTGGCCTTCCCGTGATATCCGGGGTCAACCTGAACATCAATAATAACATTCTTAATTTCAAGGATATTTTCTTTGAAGGAGAACCTATCGATTCAATTGCAATCATCAACGAGAATTTTGATGTTGACAGATTCCTGTCCGAAAAAAGTGATTATAATTTTCTGAGACCGGAAGCTCTGGTACAGGTATTTGGACTGGGATTTTCAGCGGGGAAGGATCTTTATGTGTTTGCCGACTATAATATAAAGGTAGACGGCAATTTCCTTTTTCCGAAAGATATGTTCCGTATGGCATTTTATGAGCACGAGTCTCTCGCAGGAAACTCGTACGATCTCTCTTCATTACAGGCAGGGATAATGGCATATAATGAAATTGGACTGGGATTTTCCAAAAACATAACCGACAAATTCAGGATTGGTGTAAAGGGGAAAATGTTGCTGGGCATCTATTCAGCTAAAATAAAAACAAAAGAGTTTAATGCTACTATAGAAAATGACTATTCCCAGACATGGAACGCAGATATTCAGATGGATATAAGCGGTCCGGTAGAGATCGAGTGGGATGAGGAGGATAAACCATCGGATATTACAGTGTATGAAGACCGTTTTGAATCAGTAAAAGGTATAGTAAAAGAGATACTTAATACAGGGAACAAAGGATTTGGAGTGGATATCGGAGCGGTTTATGACATAACCCCCAGGTTATCTGTATCGGCAGCCGTGACAGATATTGGATTTATGGACTGGAAAAAGGATATCACAAATGTGAAAGGAGTAAGCCAGTTCACATTTACAGGAGAGAACCTCCAGGATGTTTATGAAGGTTCTACGGATTTTGATGAAATTATCACTGCCTATATGGATTCACTAATAAATTCAGTGACATTCACCGAGACAAGCCAGCCGTTTTCAACAAAGCTTTCTTATGGTATCTCGGCAGGAGTAAACTATAGCCTTGCTAAAAGCTTCTCCTTAGGTTTGTTGTCATATACAAGGTTCATCGACAGCAGGTACCAGGAAGCATTAACCCTTTCGGCAAACCTGAATATCAGGAATCTCTTTTCGACAAGCCTGGCATATACAGCAACAAATTACAGACGTGATAATATAGGCTTCGGTATTGCCTTCCGTCCAGGATGGTTCCAGATATATGCAATGGCTGACAGGATTCCCCTTACGTGGGGGAAGGTACTTAATAATGAATCAAAGAAGATCCCCATACCCGAAATATGGAGCACAGCTCATATCCGCTTAGGGATGAATATGTGCTTTGGCAACAGGGCAATATCGCGGAAGCTTGATAAACCGATGATTGAAATTCAGTAATCTAAATAAGGAGGAATGGTGTATTTGCTCAGAGTTTTTTTAATAATCCTGATAATCATATTGCTTTTCCGTTCATTTACCGGATACAGGATCGTTCAAAATGACGGTGACAGGGAGCCCGAAAATGATAACAGTCGAAAACCTGATAAGAAAAAGATTTCAAAAGATATTGGTGAATATACTGATTACGAGGAAGTGAAATAAATTGTCACTTCGCAATCCCTTTAAGCTGCTTGGCCAGGGAATTGGCAAATACAAAATCATTCAGGGTTTCACAGTCAGAATTAAGGATCTCTTTATTGGTTCCTTCCCAGCATTTCAGACCTTCATGAATGAATACTATCTTTTCGCCGATCTCAATTACAGAATTCATGTCGTGAGTATTCACAATTGTTGTCATTGAATATTCCTCGGTGAGCTCTTTGATAAGTTCATCTATAAGAATGGCAGTCAGGGGGTCTAGTCCTGAATTAGGTTCGTCGCAGAAAAGATATTTTGGATTTAATGAAATAGCCCTTGCAATAGCCACTCTCTTCTTCATGCCTCCCGACAGTTCGGAAGGGAACAGCTTATTGGCATTGATAATATTCACTCTTTTCAGACAAAAATTGACCCTGTCGGTCTTCTCTTCCATTGTTTTGCCAGTGAACATATCAAGAGGGAACCTCACATTCTGTTCAACAGTAAGAGAATCAAAAAGAGCGCTTCCCTGGAACAGCATTCCCATTTCCGCCCGGATTTTTTTCTTGCCTTCAAAGTCGAGCTTGTTAAAAAGGACATCTTCAAACCAGACTTCACCTCTGTCAGGGTCATGGAGTCCGACAATTGACTTGAGAAGCACAGTTTTTCCTGAGCCGCTCCTCCCAATAATAAGATTTGTCTTTCCGGATTCAAAAGTGACAGAGATATTGTCAAGCACCAGTCTGCCATCGAAAACCTTATCTAGGTTGTTCACTTTAATCATGACAGCAGGAGTTGAGTTAGGATTACATTGAATAATAATATAATAAGACTGCTGTAGACGACAGCTTTCGTACTGGCCCGGCCTACTTCCAGGGATCCTCCATCGACATAATATCCCTGAAATGCAGAGACACTCGTTATGATGAATGCAAAAAACAGAGTTTTGATTAACGAATACGTAATATAATAAGGTATGAATGCATACTGTATACCGTAAACAAAATCTTCGGATGTAATTACTCCTGCTGCAGTTCCGGCGATCCATCCTCCTATGATCCCAACGGTTATGCTGATAAGTGTCAGGATAGGATTGAATAGAAGTGTAGCGATAATTTTCGGCAGGACAAGATATGATGCAGAATTGACCCCCATCATCTCGAGGGCATCTATTTGTTCTGTAACTCTCATGGTACCGATCTCTGATGCTATATTTGATCCTACTTTGCCGGCAAGGATCAAAGCGCTGATAGTTGATGAAAATTCCAGAATTATTGAGTCACGGCAACCCAGTCCAATCAGGTATGTCGGATAAATAGGATTCTCAGTGTTATAAGCAGTCTGAAGTGTGATGACAGCTCCCATGAAGAATGAAATAATAGAAATGATACCTACTGAATTCACTCCCAGGTAAACCAGCTCATGCATTGTTTGCTTATAATAAATGTGCGGTTTCTCAGGTTTTGAAAAAACCTTCTGAAGCATCAGAAAATACCGTCCCATTTCTCTAAGAAACCTGATCATACACGGAAAATAATTGAGCCTAAAATTACAAATATTTACCGATTTAAGGGAGGAGAGTTTTAAAACCGTAACCATAATTATATATTTGCAGGGATATTTCACTTTTAATTACAGTGATCATGGATAACAGATTTGTAATAATAATGGCAGGAGGTGTGGGAAGCCGCTTCTGGCCACTTAGCCGTCGCGAAACTCCCAAGCAATTCCTGGATATTCTGGGTACAGGAGAAACACTTCTGCAACAGACATTCAGGCGATTCAGATCAATCTGTCCTGCCTCGAATATTTTTATTGTTACAAATGATGATCATAAGGATCTGGTTGTAAAGCAACTTGATATTAATCCTTCTAATGTTCTTGCAGAGCCTGTCAGACGAAATACCGCCCCCTGCCTTGCATACGGAACATTCAGGATATTGAAGGAAAATCCGGAAGCAGTTATCACTGTTACTCCGGCTGATCACCTTATAACAAAAGAGGAAGAATTCTCCAGGGTCATAGGTAAAAGTATTGATTTTGTAAGCTCTAATAATGCTCTTCTCACTTTAGGTATTAAACCTGACAGACCGGAAACAGGTTACGGTTATATCCAGGCTGATCTTAAGAAAAAGGTTGAGAATCACAGCGATTTGCACAGGGTGAAAACGTTTACTGAGAAACCCGATATTAATCTTGCAACGAAATTTCTTCAGAGTGGTGATTTTTACTGGAATTCAGGGATCTTTTTCTGGAACCTGAAAACAATCCTGGCAGCTTTTGAAAAATATCTGCCTGATATGTATGCAGCATTTGATGAGGGGAAAGCCCGCATCGGGACTGAGGATGAAGAAGTTTTTATACGCAGGACGTATGCAGAATGCCGGAGTATCTCGATCGACTACGGCATAATGGAGAAAGCTGATAATGTATATGTCATGTGTACTGATATAGGCTGGTCAGATCTTGGGACATGGAGTTCCTTATATGAACATTCCAAATCTGATAAGGATGGCAACACAATTATAAGCGGTAATGTATTTTCATATGAAAATAAAGGGAACATTATAAATATTTCAGATGGGAAAGTTGCTGTAATACAGGGACTGGAGAATTATGTAGTTGTTGAGTCGGATGATGTATTGCTTATTGTAAAGAAAGATGAAGAGCAGAATATTAAAAACTACCTTGAAGATGTAAAGAAGGATACAGGTGAAAAATACCTTTAGTCATTTTTAGTCAATTCCATAAAAAAGGGTGCTTTCGGGCACCCTTTTTTCATATTTACTTGAGGAACAGATATTTTAATATTCCCAAAGGTCGTGTTCCAGGTTGAACAGTTCTGTCTTCAGTCGTTCAGCTTCGAAGAGGGAAGCTTTGCCAACGGTATATTCGTTGACTGATCTGTCGTTGAAAACATTTGATTCGCCCCAGATGATACTTCCGAATCTTCTTTGCATGAAAAGATCATCAAATGAGAGCCTTTGTGCATCGTTATTTGAAACAAGAGCTTCATTTTTTGCAAGGATATCCCGGATCTCTTCAAATTTAACCCAGAAGAGAGGTTTCCTCATAGCTCTCTGAAGTTCAGGGTCGTTGCCCATCCAGTAAGGACATATTGCTATTATCCTGACATCCATCTTTGAGAGTTTCTTATCGAAGTACCACTCTTCATAAACAAGGAGTTGTTTAACATCTTCTGGTCTGGCCTGTTCTGTAATAAGAGAATCCCTTGTGTCGCCGGCTGCATTGATCTGGATCTGCTGGATCCTGGTTGTAGCGCCCATATTTGTCTCTATATCCTGATAAGTAGTCGGCACGTTAATATCAAGGACTGAATAAGCATTTATATTACCGGCTTTAATTTCATCAAGCAGGATATTAATGAAGCTTCTTCTTCCATCACGGGTCGGGAGTGTAGGATAGTACAATGGCTGATTGATCTTTTCACGCAGGTCTATCAACCGGTAATATCTGTTTGACCAGATGACGTCAGCTTCTCTAAGAAAGGCATAATTGATTTTCTTAGCATCGGGAATTGATTTCTGGTAAATATCGCCAAACGACTGCACCTGAGCATGAGCTATGCTTCCAAACATCAGAACGATAAATCCAAAAATAATTTTTTTGTTCATAGTTATAAAATGTTTATTACTACTCTATCTGCAAAATAATAGGACTCAGGTCGACAGGTTTTTTATCGGGTCCCAGAGCTTTTATATCTTTTATAGTAAGGTATTTACCTTTTGTTAATCTGCCGAGAAGTTCTTTCTGTCTGGCAGTAAGATTACTACTTGAGCTTTTCTCCTCAAAGTCGCCCATTCTGTCGGAGTAAAGCACAGTAAATCCTGTTACGCTCCATTGCAGGTCGAAGTCAAAATCGGGCAATACGGCAAAGACTCCCTGCTGTGCAACAGCAAGGTTCCTTGATATTGTTCCGGAATTTTTACCACCGAATCTTGCTTCAGGTTTTGGAACAGGTTTAACTCTGAATTCGTAAGGAGCGTATGATATTGTTTTTCCGCTGGCATCTGTAGAGGATACTATGACCTGGACGTTCTGTCTTTCAGCTGAAGGTCTTACTGCCCAGCTTCCACGGAAGTTTTCACCTTTCGAATTTTTAACTCTTTCAGTGCTTATAGTGCCGTTAACCACTCTGATCTTTATTTTGTCAGGGCTGACACCGGGTACTGAGACATCAAGGGGATTGGGTATTCCGTAATACATAACATTCATGGCGGTAGGAGAGCAGATGACATTAGGTTCTCCCACACCATAGGATGCGCTGAAAGGATAAGTTCTTGTTGTTCCGTCAGGGGCTTTAAGAGAAATGACACCTCCCCAGGATTTTGCACCTGTTGTGGAAGGACGCACGGAATAAATTCCTTTTCCGGTTTCGTCAAGAGGCAACTGCTGTTCTCCTACGGTAATTATCGGCTGCTGGGTCGTATCGGTAGCCGAGATGAACACCCTTGCAGTATAATTTGATCCAAGCGTTACATAATTAGCGTCAGGTATAACAATTGCACTCAGTTTGTTGAATTTGAAGGATGAGGCATCGATCTGGCCGTAAAGGTAATTTAGTACTTCAGTTTCAGCATTTCTTACGTCAACCTGAATTTTCGACAATAAGGCAGTAGCGCCAACGACAGGCATAGTCTGGAACATAAGGTTAACCCAGGGTTCCATTTCACCATCCTCATTTTTTGCATCATCGGTATTGAGGGTTTGTCTAAGTGCTTCTTCAGCAGTAGGATTCTTTCCCTCGAGAGTTGAAATAAGGAATTCACGGTAGTCGTTTATAGCAGCTTTCAGTGCATAGCCCTTTCCGGCTTCGTTTGATCCGACGAGGATCTCAGACGGAACATTGTTTTCATCAAATCTCTTTACCTGGGTGATGTCGATCGTTGTTCCGGTAATAGCTGGAGTATTCTCATCTCTTTCCGCAGTTTTGATTATTTCAATTTTGAGGTCCTGGATGAAATTATAAAGTTCATCAGCACGTTCTTTTACGGCAAATGCTTTTGTTTTGTATGGTCCTGCTTTTGTTGGATTTTCAGCAGCGGCTCTGTCAAATGCTTCATAAACCAGGTTATTCTTTTTAACATAGTTATCCACGGTAAGAGTAAGCCCCTTATCGACCTGCATAAATGCTTTCACAGCTTCCTTTGATACGTTGAGTGCAAGCATGGCGGTCAGCACCAGGTACATCATACCGATCATTTTTTGTCGCGGAGATAGCTTTTCGTGAGCCATTTTCTAAGGTAGTTTAGTTTGGTGAAATAAAAGCTCTATTACTTGATATTCATAGCAGCAAGCATATTTCCATAAACGTTGTTAAGAGCCGACAAATTTTCGTTGAGTTTTGTTATCTGTTCGCGGTATTTTGCTGTATCGCCTGCGGAATCAGCAAGGTTTTTCACCAGGCCCTGAAGCCCTTTATAAAGATTATCAGATTCTTTCAGATGATCATCAGCTCCTTTTTTCTGCAGTTCGTATACTGCATTAAGAGCGGAAAGGTTTTTATTCAGTGTCTCAAGTTGTTGTTGATACGATTTGCCACCGAGCTCAATTACGGATAAGGAATCAGCAATATGTTTGTAATTGGAACCAGTCTCATTAATGATTTTTGAAGTATTCTGGTATGAATCAGCCAGTTTGTTCAGAGAGTCATTTGCAATATTCATTGTATTCATGAATTTGGATGATGCGGCCGATATCTCCCCCATTGCAGCGATATTTGCTGTTGACTCTCCAAGTTTTTTCATTCCTACTCCGAGTTTCTGGAACAATTCGGGAGTGATTTCGGCTTTTTCAAGCATCTCATCAAATTTTGCCAGGGCAGCAGAACCGGCGCCACCTCCAACATATCCTCCTCCTCCTCCGATACCGCGGTTTCTGCCTCCATGAGATTGCAGTTCTTCAGCTCCTTCCTCCGGAATTCCTGCAAGTTCAGGATAGACCAGCGACCAGTCTACCTCTTCATGAAGTGGCTCAAAAGCTGAAAAGAAGAAGATGACAGCTTCGGTTAACAGACCAACTGTAAGCATTGTTCCTGCCAGTGGCCAGTGTTGTATTTTAAACAATGCACCAACAATTACGACGGAAGCACCTAAACCATAAAGTTTAGCGATAAAATTCTTCCAACCGCTGCTTTGTACTAATTCTGCTAGGCTCATATACCTGTTATTTTTAGGGTTATTTCAATTGTTAAATTATAATTGTGCTCCAATATAAGATCTTACATTCCGGAATCCTACGTAAGGCTTGGTGGAATCCTGGTATTCAAAATCGCGTGTGCTGGTCTGAAGGAAATATGCAATATCTTTCCAGGAACCTCCGCGGATTACTTTTCTTTTAAGTACTGGCGGATCCTGAGGGGTTGCATTATATTCATAGTTTGGTTGTAAGTCATGCTGGAAGATGTATGCTGACGGGTGGTAAGCACAACGTGTCCATTCAGCGACATTACCTGCCATATCATAAAGCCCGTATTCATTGGGTTCATAGGATCCTACTTTCCCTGCATATACATTTCCGTCGTCAATATAATTACCTCTGAGAGGCTTGAAGTTAGCCAGGAAACATCCTTCATAGTTACGTGTATAAGGGCCGCCCCACGGATACATTGAAAGATCAAGACCGCCTCTTGCTGCATATTCCCATTCAGTTTCGAGCGGCAGCCTGTAAGCCATTACATCCACAACACCATTTTTTCTAAGGGCGTTGTTCATGTAATCAGTTCTCCAGTGACTGAAGGCATTTGCCTGCAACCAGGATACGCCGACTACAGGATAATCGTCGAAGGAAGGATGCCAGAAATAAAGATCTGCCATCGGATCATTGAATGAATATGTGAAATCTCTTATCCAGCAAAGTGTATCGGGATAAATATTGATCACGATGTGCTTGATGAATGAAGAGCGGTCTTTAACATCGGTACGGGAACCATCAAGGTTTGTGACCTGACCCTGGTAGCGACCGGTGTTGTTTTCATAGTCCTGAACGTAATTGACTTTAGCTGCAGACTGGTAGTCAACCCAATAGTATGAGTAGTTCAGCTTACGTACATCTATCTGTTTCTTGCCGTTAAATCTTTCTTCGGGAGGATAGTACATTTCTTCGACGACTTCTTTTGTAGCTTCATCTCTGAGATCGATTTTTTCTTCCCAGTTGATTATGTTTGGTTCCCGAACGTTACCATCATCATCAACGACGAAATATTCACGATCCGGAATCCCTGCATTTCCGAGTTTGGTCCTCAGGATAGAATCCCTTACCCAGTAAACGAACTGACGATATTTATTGTTAGTGATTTCGGTCTGGTCCATCCAGAATGCATCAACAGTCACAGACTTTGAAAGGCTGTTCATTGAAAAGAGAGCATCCTGATCGCTCGGGCCCATCATAAAATTTCCGGCTGGGATAAATGCCATCTCCATCGGTTCAGGTTCAAAGAATTTCTTCCTTCCCAGAACACCCGTCAGCTCTCCGTTATCTGAAGTACGGCACCCGCTTAAAAAAATTACAATTATCAGGACAGACAGGATTACCTTTTTCATAATTCTTTAGAATTTATAATGCAAGTAAGTTATTTTTTTTTAAAAATCATAAAAATCTAACACTTTTGTATCTCATTGGACTCTTGCCAAAACTGAGATCGAAACAATAGTTAACCATAAACTCATGTGATCCGTAAGTGCTCTTCCGGACGTCCGAAAGCGGGAAGTCATAGCTATATCCGATACGGATCCCGTTAAAAAGCTCAATGCCAATCAACCCGATTACCGAATCACCGGCTCTGTATGAAACGCCACCCCATACCTTTTTATTGTATCTCACAAGAGAAGTTACAGTTGCCTGAACTATCTTACCATCGCTGTATGCAAAAACCGATGGCAGTAATTCCAGTGCCGGATCAGGCATCTGTAAAGTATATCCGGCAGTAATGTAGTAATGCCTGCTTATATATGATAAGCCTTTGGTGTATTTAATATCAGGCTGGTTTATATGAGTTACGGAAGCAGCCAGATAGTATTTGTCATTCCTCAGATATACTCCGGCGCCTGCATCAAAAGCAACAACGCTTTCCTTGTTAGTCGGGATAAGCGGATCCTGGTCAGGTGGAGTAAAATGATCGCCATCAGGGATTTCCCAGGAAGGATCAAGAGTCTTATTGACCATGCCCAGGTAAATGCCTATTCCCAGTTTAGATGATCCGAGTTCCATAAGGTAAGAATATGCAGCTGCAAGGTTGATATCTTTGTCAAAGCCGATATTATCGCTTTCCACAACCAGGCCTACACCACTATTGATTTTCGATATCGGGGCGCTTATATTGAAAACGGTGGTAGAAGGTGCACCGTCAAAGCCAAGCCATTGCTGCCTGTTAACAGCTGTGGCACAGATCATCCCTGATGTGCCGGCAGCCCCCGGATTGAAAGTCAGCGTACTGAACATATACTGACTGGTTAGGGGATCCTGCTGTGACAGTCCGGTATAGCTAATTAATCCTAATAAAAGAATTGCAGTGCAAAATCTTTTCATCTCTTTATCATATCAGTCAGACCGATATAATCTTATTGATCGAGTAAAATTACATAAAAATCTATAACGTCAAATTGTATAGAATTATTTATTTATACGCAAATATTATTCACTTTGATTCGTATTTGCTCTAAAAATTTTAATTAGCTGGTTGTGCAGGGTATCTGCAGAGGCCTGGGAAGCGATTCAGGTTTTTAATCTCTCAACCCCGATAATCCAGCGTTCTGGCACTTCGTTACGGTTCGCTTTCAGGTAATCTTCATGTGAACAGGAAATATATACAATATTTTCAGCAGTGCTTCTGAATTCCATCCACCACCTGTCGGTAAGGGTGCTCTTAACAAAGACAAGATCATCGTCAAGATCTGTTACCCTGACATGATATCTTATAAACCTGCCGGAATTTCCATTGCTCAGGGCAGGAGTCTCATATTGCTTTTGAGAGAAGCCTTCAAGGAATAGCCAGAGTATCTGAGCAGCAAGGCCGGATGTCTGGTTCCGGTTGTCAAGATCAGGGTTGACATCAAATAGAGCGAAGGTCTTCAGATTGTCGCTTATTCCGGCGTACCTTGCAAGCAGGCAAATTTCCTCTCCGTAAAATCCATTTGGAGAAGGATAAATTGTCCCTGGAGCATCCGACTGCCTCACAGCGGATATATCAAAAATTGCTACCTCAGAGTCCCTGAAAAGTGGTTCAGTAAGATGAATGGCTTTCCTTACATCACCTATCCTTATTAATTCCGACTTCTGTTTAAGGAAACGGTTCAGGACCTGCTGGTCGTTCAGATAAGTCTGATATCCTAAATTGATAAAATGTCTGAAGCTGCTTTTGTGGTTATGTATAATCCTGTTCAGGTAACTGAAAGAGTCAGGTTCCTTTTTTTCATTTATATAATCTATTCGCGGATCGACAGATATCATGGTGTACCTGATTTTCAGATCCGAAAAAGCATGATCAATCGCAACTGTCAGCGCACTGCTGCCTCCTATGATCACCGGGAATATGCCGTCACTTATAAGACTTGTAAGAATATCGCAGAGACCTGTTAATGTATCATTGAATGTTACACCGCTCTTCATATTACCCAGGTCGATTATCTTTGATTTTCCCGGTATCCTTGATAATTTGTACAGTTCTCCCCTTATCTGGTCAGGTCCTCTTTTGGTTCCGGTACCAGGTGAATTTCTTCCATCGGGAACGCCGAACAGAGCTATCTTGTATTTATTCAGGTCCTTTAAAGACAGGTTCGGGGTATGGACTGTGATATTATGGGGGAATCCTGACTGATCAGCAATCAGATCAAATTCAGGTCTGTCGATACTTACCGGATCAAAATAATCGTTAAAGTCTATCATTGTTCATCATGATTTATTCCGGGTCTTAGAACTTTTCTCAATTATGCTGATACAATCTTCTTTTGTCAGTTTCTCTGTATCTGTTCCTTTGGGTAATCTGTAGTTCTGCTTATCCTTTGAAAGGTAGGGCCCGTATTTGCCGTTCAGAACCAAGATATCACCGAAATCCTTTATTGTTTTTTTCTTTTCGCTTTCATTTTTCTCGGCTATCAGCTCCAATGCCCTCCCGAAAGTAATTGAGTAGGGATCATCCACTCCTTTTTTTAAGGAGAAAAACTTACTCCGGTATCTTATATATGGTCCAAACCGTCCTGTTCCAACTATTATTTCATCACCCTCATGAATGCCCAGGGAACGTGGCAGGCGGAACAGATTCAATGCTTCTTCAAGGGTTATTGTTTCGATGAGCTGGTTTTTCGCCAGGCTTGCAAACCGGGGCTTATTACCCTCTTCGGAGGATCCGATCTGGGCGACAGGGCCAAAGCGTCCCATCCTTACAGAGACCGGTTCTCCAGTTTCAGGATGATTTCCCAGCAACCTTATCCCTTTCTTCCTGTCGGAATTCTCAAGTGTTTTTTCAACTGTTTTATGAAATGGCCCGTAGAAATCCCTGAGCATTGCGGTCCACTTCAGCTTGCCTTCCGCTATATCATCAAATTGCTCCTCGACTTCGGCAGTAAAATGATAATCAACTATCTCGGAGAAGTTTTCAATGAGGAAATCATTTACGATCATCCCTATATCCTGTGGGAAGAGCTTTGATTTCTCTTTTCCTGCCATTTCGGTTTTTCCAACCGCTGTCACTTTCCCTTTTTCAAGGGTTAGTATTTTTACCTGTCTTTTTTCACCGGGGCGATCTTCCCGTGAAATATAACCTCTGTTCTGTATAGTTGATATTGTTGGAGCATATGTTGAAGGGCGTCCTATCCCAAGTTCTTCAAGTTTCTTAACAAGACTGGCTTCTGTATACCGGGGCGGAGGAACTGTGAATTTCTGCGTTGCGGTTATAATATTATATTGTAAAGGCATTCCTTTTTTGACCTGTGGGAGGATATATCTTTCTTCGTCATTGTTCTCCTGGTCACTGGATTCAGAATACACTTTAAGGAACCCGTCAAACCTTATCACTTCACCTGTTGCAGTGAAAGTCACAGGTGAATTGCTCATGTCGATGCCTATAGTCGTTTTTTCAATCTCAGCATCAGCCATCTGAGAGGCAATTGTCCTTTTCCAGATCAGTTCGTACAGCTTTTTCTCATTCTGGTTGCCCTGGATGGACTGGTTATCAAGATATGCGGGACGGATAGCTTCATGTGCCTCCTGGGCTCCTTTCGATTTTGTCTTGAACTGCCTTGTCCTGGAATACTTTTCCCCGAATGAAGAAATAATTACTTCACGCGATTTTGCCAGGGCAAGTTTTGACAGGTTCGTGGAATCGGTTCTCATATATGTTATTTTCCCGGCTTCATAGAGTCTCTGGGCTACGGCCATTGTCTGCGATACCGAAAACCCCAGTTTTCTGTAAGCTTCCTGCTGCAGGGTGGATGTGGTGAAAGGGGGCGCCGGGGATCTTGTTCCTGGCTTGACGGATACATCAGTGACTTTATATGCTGCCGCAGCACATAGTTCCAGAAATTCACCTGCACTCTTTTCATCCGGAAATTTTTTTGAGGCATCAGCCCTGATCAGGGAGCTATTTCCTTCAGTATCCGCTTTGAAGACGGCAGAGACCTTAAATGATGATTCCGGTTTGAAGGCAATTATCTCCCTTTCCCTTTCGACTATCAGTCTCACAGCTACCGACTGCACCCTGCCTGCTGAAAGAGACGGCTGTACTTTTCTCCAGAGGACCGGAGATATCTCGAACCCGACAAGCCTGTCGAGAATACGGCGGGCCTGCTGCGAATTTACAAGATTCATATCAATGGAACGAGGGTTCCGGATTGCTTCAGTGATAGCATCCTTTGTTATCTCATGGAACACTATTCTTTTTGTAGTTGCAGGATCAAGCTTAAGGACTCCCGTAAGATGCCATGCTATTGCTTCTCCTTCACGGTCCTCATCAGAGGCAATCCATATTGTTTTAGCTTCGGCTGCAGCCTTCCGTAACTCATTTACAACCTTTATTTTCTCTTTGGGGATCTCATAATCGGGCTTAAAATCATCTGCGATATCGATACCGAGGTTCTTTTTAGACAGATCTCTAATATGACCAAAACTTGATATGACATGGAATTCCTTACCCAGAAATTTCTCAATTGTTTTAGCTTTTGCAGGCGACTCAACTATTACCAGATTCTCAATCATGCCAGGTGAATTTTTTTTTCTAAAGACACCGCAAAGTAAATCAATTAGGTTTCAAACTTCAAAATAAAGATTTAAGATTCTTTAATTTTGCTATTTTTGGGAGAAATTTCTCAACCCATGACTGGCCTTGGAAAAGAAAAAAAATACATTATCGGCTTCTGGTCACTTGTAGGTGCCCTTTTTATCCTTATTGTTCTCATATTCATTCTGATATCAAAGGGTAAGCTTGGGCCGATGCCTTCATTCAGTGAACTTGAAAACCCCGAATATAACCTGGCAGCTGAAGTTTATTCGGAGGATGAGATCCTTCTTGGCAAGATAGAGATAGAGAACAGGACATGGACCGAATACAAGGATCTTTCGCCCTATCTTGTTTCTGCACTTATTGCAACTGAGGATATAAGATATTACAGGCATTCAGGTATTGATGTACGCGGACTTGCAAGAGCAATTGTCAGGACAATACTTCTCGGGCAGGACACCGGGGGAGGGAGTACAATTACACAACAGCTCGCCAAGCAGCTTTATCCAAGGGATACGACGAAGGTTTCAGCTTTCGTCAGGAAACTGAGGCTCGGAGTGTCAAAATTCAAGGAATGGCAGACAGCGGTAAAGCTCGAAAAGAGTTACACAAAGGAAGAAATCATTGCCATGTACCTCAATAAATATGATTTCAATTACCGGGCAATCGGGATCAAATCGGCGGCGAGGGTATATTTCGATACAACCCCCGATTCGCTGAATATTCAACAGGCTGCTGTTCTGATAGGCATGCTTAAGGCTTCAACCCTCTATAATCCAATGCGTAACTATGAACGCATGTTCAAACGCAGGAACATCGTCATTTCCCAGATGGCAAAATATGGGTACATCACCCAGACTGTAGCTGATTCTGTGATGCAGCTGCCAATTGAAACTCATTTTCAGATTGAAGATCACAATACGGGTCGTGCAACATACCTTAGGGAATATCTGAGGTATATTATGACAAGACCGGAACCTGACAGTATACGGTTCGGAAACAGGTCATCCTATGAGGATGCTCTATGGGAATGGGAGAACAATCCTCTCTGGGGCTGGTGTACCAAGAACAAAAAGCCCGACGGATCGAATTATAATATCTACAGTGACGGTCTGAAGATCTTCACTACGATCGATTCAAGGATGCAACAGTATGCCGAAGAAGCTATCAGGGAGCATCTTTCAAAAGAGATACAACCCGATTTTTACAAAACGGCAAAAGGATTGAAGAACCCTCCTTTCTCAAATGACCTGACAAGGAAACAGATCGATAACCTGATAATGACTTCGCTGAAGCAGAGCGACCGATATATCGCAATGAAACATCTTGGTGTTCCTGAGGATTCTATAATGCTTGCTTTCAATACAAAAGTCAGGATGAGGGTTTTCTCATGGAGGGGTGAGATTGATACAATAATGACACCTCTCGATTCAATTAAATACTACAAGTATTTCATTAGATCTGGATTTGTTGTCGAAGAACCAAGGACAGGACATGTCAAGGCTTATGTGGGGGGGCCGGATTTCAGGTATTTCAAATATGATGCTGTAACTCAGCAGAGAAGGCAGGTAGGAAGTACAATAAAGCCGTTCCTCTATACGATAGCGATGCAAAGCGGTTACTCGCCCTGCCACGAAGTTGAAAATATTCCCAGGTCATTTTACGATCCTTCAATAGATTCTACATGGACACCAAGAAGCTCCGGACCAAAAGCCTACCATGGGAAAATGGTAACCCTGAAATGGGGGCTGGCACAGTCGGAAAATTATATTTCTGCATGGCTGATGGAGCAGTTCAGTCCTACTGCAGTTGTCGACCTTATGTACAAAATGGGAGTAAGGAGTTTTATAGATCCGGTCAATTCGATCTTTCTCGGGACCTCGGATGTAAAGCTTGAAGAAATGGTAGGAGCATACGGGACATTTGCCAATAAGGGAATCTATACTCGTCCGATGTATGTCACCAGGATAGAGGATAAAAACGGGAACGTGCTGGCAAGGTTCAATCCGAAAATTGAAGAAGTGCTGACGGAAGAGACTGCCTATCTGATGGTGAATCTTCTTCAGGGGGTTGTCCTGAGCGGTTCCGGACAAAGGATGCGCCGGGAACCATACAATTTAATGAACCAGATAGGAGGAAAGACCGGAACCACCCAGGAACAATCTGACGGCTGGTTTATCGGAGTTACGCCAAGTCTTGTTGGCGGTGTATGGAGCGGCTGGGAGGACAGGGCAATACATTTTGGTACATTGGGTGAAGGTCAGGGCGCTAATATGGCCTTACCGATATTCGCAATATTCCTGAAAAAAGTTTATAACGATCCTCAGCTCGGAATACTTCAGACAGAGGAATTTGAACGCCCTGCAGGTTTCAATATGGAACTCGATTGCGAAAAGGTAAAACGCGAAAGTCAGAGGAGGACGAATACGCTGAGGGAGAGGTATTAGAAACGGTATAACGGTATAACGGTACAACGGTGCAAAGGTGCAAAGGTGCAACGGCGTACGGTCTTAGCCGAATAATGATCGTACAAGATGTTCTATTTTACCCACCCTGACAATTTCGATCTCCGTACCCTTAACAGGGATCCCTTTATGAAATTTTGAAAGACAGATCTTTTTAAATCCCATCTTTGATGCTTCTCTGACACGCTGTTCAATTCTTGAGACCGGGCGGATCTCTCCCGACAGACCAACTTCTCCGGAAAAACATATTTCTCTTGATATCGGAATGTCGAGATTCGAAGAAAGAACGGAACTGATCACTGCAAGGTCGATTGCAGGGTCATTAACTTTTATCCCTCCGGCTATATTAAGGAAGACATCTTTTATTCCCAGCCTGAAGCCTGCTCTTTTCTCAAGTACAGCGAGCAGCATATTGAGGCGGCGGATATCGAATCCGGTGGAACTTCTTTGCGGAGTACCATAAACGGCGCTGCTGACTAAAGCCTGGGTCTCAATGAGGAATGGCCTGAGACCGTCAACTGTAGCTGCAATAGAAATACCGCTGAGTGATTCTTCGTGCTGGTTTATAAACAGCTCTGACGGATTGTTCACCTCTTTCAATCCTGTCTCTGTCATCTCAAAAATACCAAGTTCGGAGGTTGAACCAAACCTGTTTTTTGCCGATCTGAGAATCCGGTATACATAATTACTGTCACCTTCAAAATAAAGAACCACATCCACAATATGCTCAAGCACCTTGGGCCCGGCAAGTGTTCCGTCTTTTGTAATGTGTCCTATCAGGAATACAGGGGTTCCTGTGATCTTTGAGTATTTGAGAAGCTGTCCGGCGCACTCCCTGACCTGTGAAACAGAGCCGGCAGGCGATTCCAGCATACCGGTACTGACAGTCTGTATGGAATCGATTATTATTAATCCTGGTTTCATGTTTTCAGCATGGGAGATAATGTTTTCAAGCTCAGTCTCTCCAAGAATATAGCATTGCGGATTGGAATTATTCAGTCGCTGAGCCCTTAAACTTATCTGCTCCTCACTTTCCTCGCCCGACACGTAAAGTATTTTTGATTGTTTCAATATTAGTGCGAGCTGCAGGGCAAGAGTCGATTTGCCAACTCCAGGTTCTCCGCCAAGAAGTATCAGGGAGCCGCTGACAATACCTCCGCCAAGGATCCTGTCAAGTTCATTTAAACCTGTCTTAAACCTGTTCTTCTCATCTGCCTTAACATCATCAAGCAGAACAGGTACCCTTTTAGCCAAATCTTTTGCATATGATGCCTCCCTCGAGGAAACAGGAGTAATGATCTCTTCATGAAATGTGTTCCATTCCTTGCATGAAGGACACCGGCCGATCCATTTAGGAGATTCAGCACCACAGTTCTGGCAGACAAAAACAGTTTTAGCCTTTGGCATGGGTCATTTGCTCAAGAAAATAAATTCAATTTCGAATATATTAAAAAATATGAGGATTGAATCATACATCCTCATTGTTGTCAGCAGCCGGGATCTTCCCGAACCTTCTTCCGAACAGGGCAAAGAAAGAAATTGGTCCGATTATCAGCTCGAAAATGATCTGTGATTCATGTGACAACAAGGCATATACAAGACCATCTTCCAGGTTTACTCCATGGACCACAGCAAGGCCCCTCGACACAAAGTAATGGAAAGCACCGATCCCTCCCTGTACAGGTAATGACATTGCCAGTCCTCCTACGACAAGTATAAAAAATGATTCCCAGAAAGTAATGTCAGATGTACTTTCAATAGCAAAAACTACAACCCAGGTCATAAGGGCATAGTTTAGCCATATGAATATTGTATGAAAAATGAATTCCCATCTTCTTTCCAGCTTCGTGATTGTTTTCAGACCATTGAACACACCTTTTATCAGATCGAAGACTTTTGCAAAAAAGCTGATCTTCCTGAGGTTCTTTCTGTAACGGATAAGTAGTGCAAGAGGTATTATAAAGCATAAAGCTGCTATTACCCATATGATCCAGGTAAACCCGAAGAGAGCCTGAACTTTTTCCTTCAAAGGCACGAAGAAATGTGTAAACAGGAATTCATTTATCAATGCACCACTTGTAAGAATCAGTATTACGAGGAATACAAGAACAGACAGGAGGTCAATGGTTCTCTCTATTATTACGGTTCCAAGAAGCTGATCGGTGGGTAGTTTTTCTTTTCTGCCCAGAGCTACGCACCGGGTTATTTCCCCTATCCTGGGCAGTGCCAGGTTAGCCATATAGCCGACCATAAGGGCATGAAAGGTATGCCAGAATGAGGGCTTGTATCCAAGGGGATGAATCAGCAGCTGCCAGCGGCGCGTCCTGCTCAGATAAGCCAGGGAACTGAAAAACAAGGAAAGGAGGAGCCAGTAATAATTTGCCTTTTTAAGGCCTTCAACCAATTTTTTAAAATCGACGCTGCGGAAAGCGAGCCATAGAAGTATAATTCCGGCAGCCAGAAATAAAATGAACTTAAGTGCCCGGATGATCTTTTTTTTCAAAATCAGATCAGTTTATTTGTTTTTGTATCGGGGAATATTACAACCGGTTTGAACGATTTTGCTTCATTGAAATCAATTAAAGCGTATGCCATTATAAGAAGGATATCTCCCGGAAGCACGAGTCGTGCTGCAGCTCCGTTGAGGCATATATCCCCGGAACCTCTTTTGCCTTTGATTATGTATGTTTCGAAGCGCTCCCCATTATTCAGGTTAAGCACCTGGACCTTTTCATTCTCTATCATATTGGCTGCATCCAGAAGATCTTCGTCAATAGTTATACTTCCTATATAATTGAGGTTGGCACCCGTGACTGTCACCCGGTGGATTTTCGATTTTAATACTTCTATTAACATATTATCAGGATCGTACGTTTAAAATATCGCTGCAAAGTTAATTAACCTTTTCAATTCAGACCAAAAGGATCCGGATATTATCAATAAGACGTATCCTGCCTGCCCTGACAGCAATACATCCGTAGTATTTACTGCTATCCTTCATTTCGGTCTTTCTTTTCAATGGGATAAGTTCAATATCATCAACAATCTCAAAATACTCAAGAACGAAATTGCCGGATCTTTCAATTTCCTTTTTTACAAAATCTTTTATTTCAGGGATGTCATTTTTCCGAAGCATTCGCGAGGCAGCGGAAATGGTCCTGTAAATGACCGGGGCCTCTTTCCTTCTGGCCGGATCCAGAAGCTGGTTCCTGCTGCTCATGGCCAGTCCGTCGGCCTCTCTTACTATCGGATTTGGGACTATTCTTATGCCTGATCCGGATTGCCGTACCAGTTCCCTTACAACAGCGACCTGCTGGAAATCCTTAATGCCGAAGTATGCCATATCAGGTTTGACGATTTCAAACAATCTCGAAACGACCTGAGCCACACCATTGAAATGCCCCGGGCGGTGAAGGGCTTCCATAACTTTATCGAGATTGCCGAAATCAAAAACCCGTGTATCCTTCTGAGGGTAAATCTCCTTATCGTCGGGTGTGAAGACAATATCATCTTCTCTCAGGACGGTGGCAAGCATACCGAGATCTTTCTCCAGGTTCCTCGGATAGTTTCTGAGATCATCCTTATCGTTGAACTGTGTCGGGTTGACGTAAATACTGACAACAATTACAGGACAGTCAGCAGCAGCATTTTTCATAAGAGACAGGTGACCCTCATGGAGTGCTCCCATTGTAGGCACTAAACCAACAGGGCTTTTGTCAGGCTGCTTTAATTGATGCTGCAATGCCTTAACAGTAGTCAGTACTTTCATTTTAAGAAAATTTAACATACAAAGCTACGTAATATTTTTTGTTGCAGGATGCATGGTGCATGGTGCAGGGTTTTCACTACTCTTTGCATCTTCACCCCACATCTGTCATATATCATGTTCCCTGCACATTTTCCGCTCCAGCGGAATCGTCGCTGTGCACTGAACACCTTGCACCCTGCACCCTGCAACATACACCATTGTGTCACCTCCCTGTATCAGCCTGGCACAAATTTTAATGGCTTTTCCGGATTTACCGTTATTGATAATTAGTTAATTATCTCATTTTTTATTATTATCTTTGCAACTTGTTAAGAAATGATATTCGAGGCAGGTAAATGGAAAGCAGGAAGGTGTTATTCATTTCGCAGGAAATCACGCCATATCTGGCGGAAACAAAGTTATCAAAAATAGGACGTTATTTACCTCAGGGCATACAGGAGAGAGGGAAAGAGATACGGACTTTCATGCCCAGATATGGATGTATCAACGAACGCAGAAATCAGCTTCATGAAGTTATCAGACTTTCAGGGATGAATCTGATAATAGATGATACCGATCATCCTCTGATAATTAAGGTGGCTTCCATTCAGAGTGCCAGGATGCAGGTCTATTTCATCGATAACGATGATTATTTTCAGAGGAAACATATCGTGGCAGATTCAAACGGCCGTGAATTTGAAGATAATGATGAACGGGCTCTTTTCTTTGCCAGGGGGGTGATAGAAACAGTCAAGAAACTTCGCTGGGCCCCTGATATAGTCCATTGTCATGGCTGGATGTCGGCACTTGTGCCTGTTTATCTGCGCAGTATCTACAGCGACGATCCTCTCTTCCACAATTATAAGGTGATATATTCAATCTATAATAACGAATTCAAATCCCCGTTCAGATCCAATTTTGCGGACAAACTCCGTTTTGACGGAATAGATGGTGAGAATCTGAAACTTGTGAAGAAAGCAGATTTTATCAATCTGTCTAAACTTGCTATCAAATATTCCGACGGGATCATTATAGGAAGTGAAAAGATAAATGATGAGCTGACGAAATATCTTAAGACAATCAAAAAACCGGTTCTTGACTACAAGGACGAGTCAGAATATCTTGATGCCTATAATAATTTTTACGATGAGATGCTTTCTTAGTTACAATATCTCGCTGAAATTCTTATATTCGAACCCAATTTAACAATTCTTTATTTTCATATGTGCGGAATAGTTGGTTACATTGGATCTAAACCTGCCCGTGAAATAATCATAAATGGTCTGAAACGTCTCGAATACCGCGGTTACGATTCCGCCGGACTGGCAATTGTCAATGGCGAGACAAAGATCTTTAAGTGCAAAGGCAGGGTGCAGGATCTTGAAGAGATGGTCGGAAAGACTGATTTTAACGGTACCATCGGCATGGGGCATACCAGGTGGGCAACACACGGAGAGCCGAATGAGCTTAATGCCCATCCTCAGAGATCATATAAGGGGAACTTTATTGTCGTTCACAACGGGATCATTGAGAATTATGCAATTATCAAAAAACATCTCGAAGGCAGAGGCATTGAATTCACGAGCCAGACTGATACCGAAGTGCTTGCAAACCTTATGGAGCATCTTTATATCGAAGGCGACCTTACAGCTGAACAGGCAATAACCCTTGCCCTGAACAGGGTCGAAGGTGCTTACGGCCTGGTTATTATCTGTACCAAAGAGCCCGATAGGCTTTTTGCCGCCAAAAAAGGCAGTCCGCTTGTGATAGGTGTCGGGGAAGGCGAGAATTTCATAGCTTCCGATGCCACTCCGATAGTTGAACATACCCAGCGCGTGATATATCTCAATGATGACGACCTGGCAATTATCAAGAGGGAAGAGCTGATGCTCAAAACAATCAGGGTCAATAAGATTGAACCTGTGGTTAAGAAAATTGATCTTAAGATCGGAGAGATTGATAAAGAAGGATTCCCTCATTTCATGCTCAAAGAGATATTTGAACAACCAAGGGCCATTCATGATACTTTCCGGGGCAGGGTATTGCCTGATCATTCAGGAGTGATGCTTGGCGGTCTGCATCAGGTTCTGGAAACTGTCTCTCAGGCCGAAAGAATAATAATAATTGCCTGCGGAACTTCGTGGCATGCCGGACTGATAGGTGAATACTTTTTTGAAGAATACACAAGGATCCCTGTTGAAGTTGAATACGCTTCGGAGTTCAGATACAGAAACCCTATAATTAAAAAGGGAGATATTGTTATTGCGATCAGCCAGAGCGGGGAGACAGCCGATACTCTTGCTGCTGTCAAGCTGGCAAAATCAAAGGGGGCAATGGTAATTGGCATATGCAATGTGGTCGGGAGCAGCATCCCCCGGGAAACCGACGCTGGTGTCTACACCCATGCAGGCCCGGAGATAGGAGTTGCCTCCACAAAAGCATTTACAACACAGGTAACAGTCCTTGCCATGATGGCTTTTGAGATCGGTCATCTCAAGGGGGTTATTTCAGCTCAATATTATAAGGAACTTATAGCAGAACTCTCTTCAATTCCTGAAAAGATCGAAAAAGCTCTCGGGCAAAATGCTAAAGCAATTGATCTTTCAAAGAATTTCGAGAAAATTCATAATGCTCTTTATCTTGGCCGGGGATACCTGTTCCCTGTAGCTCTTGAGGGTGCACTCAAGCTGAAGGAGATTTCATATATTCATGCAGAAGGATATCCGGCTGCTGAAATGAAGCATGGTCCAATAGCTCTTATTGACGAAAATATGCCGGTTATTATTGTCGCAACAAAGGATGATACATACGAAAAGATAATAAACAATATACAGGAGATAAAAGCCAGGAAGGGGAAGGTTTATGCCATTGTCACAGAAGGCGATGAAATAATAAAGAAAATGGCTGATTATGTTCTTGAAGTGCCTGAAACAATTTCTGCATTTTCATGTCTTCTTGCAGTCATTCCGCTCCAGCTTCTTTCTTATCATATTGCAGTTCTCAGGGGCTGTAATGTCGACCAGCCCAGGAACCTGGCCAAATCCGTAACTGTGGAATAGCCCTCTAGAAATATCCCATATGAATACTCCTAATAAATACCATTCCTTGTTCGATTCAGAGATCAGGATCCTGAAGCAAAACGGCTGCAAAAGTAATGACTGGAGCAAAGTAAAGGTCAGCGCCGGATTTGATCCTTCGAGGTGTCAGAATACAATTTTTTCAGGAGACGTCTTCATAGGTGATCTTAAAGGATCATACACCGACAAATCAGGAGTAACAATGCAATGCGGTATCTCGAATGCCCATATCCATAACTGCAATATAGGTTCTGATGTACTTATTGTAAATATCGGAGAATATATTGCAAATTATAATATTGAAGATAATGTTATCATCAAGAACTGCGGTAAAATACATACTGAAGGAGAATCGTCTTTCGGGAATGGTACCGAAGTGGCGGTATTGAATGAAGCTGGCGGCCGGTCGGTAACTATCTGGGATAAGCTTTCTGCTCAGCAGGCTTATATAATCGCCCTTTACAGGCATCGCGCCAAAGCAGTGAAGAAAATTGGGCAGATGGTCATGGATTACTCAAAGAAAATCACTTCTGATCATGGTGTTATCAACCGCGAAAGCCAGATCATCAATTGCCGTCATATCAGGAATGTAAAGATAGGGCCTTACAGTAAGGTTGAAGGAGCCATGAGCCTGAACGAGGGGTCGATAAACAGTTGTAAGGAGGACCCTGTTTTCATAGGACCAGGTGTTATCATGGAACACTTCATTGTCTGTTCCGGATCTATAGTCACTGAATCGACTCTTATTGATAAATGCTTCATAGGTCAGGGTTGTGTTCTTGGGAAGCATTACTCAGCAGAGAACTCTCTCTTCTTTGCCAATTGTGCCGGATTTCATGGTGAGGCATGTTCAATATTTGCAGGTCCGTATACAGTGACGCATCATAAATCAACACTGCTCATTGCCGGTATCTTTTCTTTTATGAATGCCGGCAGCGGATCGAACCAGAGCAACCATATGTATAAGCTCGGACCCATTCATCAGGGTATAATGGAAAGGGGTTCCAAAACGACAAGCGATTCCTATGTTCTGTGGCCGGCCCGAATAGGCCCGTTCACACTTGTAATGGGAAGACATTACAAGAATATGGACACTTCATCGCTCCCGTTCTCATACCTGATTGAAAGCAACGATGAGAGCATTCTTGTCCCGGGTATAAATTTAAGAAGTGTCGGAACAATAAGGGATGCCCAGAAATGGCCCAAACGCGACAGGAGGAAAGACCCTGAAAAGATCGACCAGGTGAACTTCAATCTGCTTAGCCCTTATACAATACGAAAGATGTTCGAGGGAAGGGATCTGTTACGCAGGATCAAATCGGTTGCCGGTGCTGTGTCGTCTTCATATACATATAATAACATGGTCATAAAAGGCGAGTCACTTGAAAGGGGAATAGCTCTGTATCAGACCGGTATTAACAAATTCCTTGGCAACTCGCTGATAAAAAGGCTTGAGAACACAAGGTTTAAATCAAACAGCGACCTTCAGAAAAAACTTGCTCCTGATAAATCCGCAGGAAACGGCGAATGGGTTGATCTGGCTGGTCTTATAGCCCCTCAAAGGATGGTGGATAAACTTCTCGATGAAATTGAATCCGGTAAATTATCAACTCTGGAAGCAATTGAGGAGGAGTTCCGGAATATGCATAAGTCGTACTATGAGTGGGAATGGATATGGGCCTGCGAAAGACTTGAAAAAGAAATCGGGAAGCCTGTAAATGAGATTACAGCATCTGATGTGCTCAGCATGGTTGAAAAATGGAAGAAAAGCGTTATTGATCTCGACAAGATGCTTTATGAGGACGCAAGGAAAGAATTCAACCTTTCCTCCCGGACAGGTTTCGGGATAGATGGGGGAGAAGATGTTAAGAAGCTCGATTTTGAAGAGGTCAGGGGCGATTTTGAATCAAACAGTGTAGTATCGGCGATCCAGGATCATATAAAACAAAAAACCGCTCTCGGCGATGAGCTGATTGAGCGGATCAATGAGATCAAATGATCTTAAGACTACCTTCCGGTATACATTGAATCATAGTATTTTTCATATTCACCGGAAATTACATTATTCATCCATCCGGTATTTGTTAAATACCAGTCGACAGTTTTTTCAAGTCCTTCTTCGAAACTGGTCATTGGTTCCCATCCTGTTTCATTCTTTAGTTTTGATGAATCGATTGCATATCTGAGGTCATGACCGGGACGATCCTTCACAAAGGTTATAAGCTTTTCTGACTCACCCTCAGGTCTTTTCAGCTTACGGTCCATTATCCTGCACAGCAACCTGATAAGGTCGATATTTCTCCATTCGTTATTACCGCCGATATTATATGTTTGTCCGGGTTTGCCATTGTGAAATATCTGATCGATTGCTGCAGCATGGTCCTCGACATACAACCAGTCGCGTATATTCGCCCCTTCACCATAGACAGGCACAGGCCTGTTGGTTTTTATATTATTGATTGCCAGCGGTATAAGCTTTTCAGGGAACTGATTTGGGCCGTAATTATTTGAACAGTTTGAGATCAGGGCAGGGAGTCCATAGGTATGATAATAAGCTCTGACAAGATGATCAGAACTTGCTTTCGAAGCCGAGTAGGGGCTCCTGGGGTCGTATGCTGTCTCCTCAGTGAACCGGCCGGTTGAACCAAGCGTTCCGTATACCTCATCAGTAGAGATATGATAGAACAGCTTATTTTCTTTTTCCTTCTGCCAGGAGCTAAGGGCAGCATTGAGGAGATTCACAGTACCTACAATGTTTGTATGAACAAACTCATCGGGACTTGTTATTGACCTGTCGACGTGTGATTCGGCTGCCAGGTGAATAATCCCGTCGAAGCCGTACTTTGCAAAAAGTCCGGCTATGGCTTTTTTATCGGTTATATCAATTTTTTCGAAGAAATAATTATCCTTTTTTTCAACATCTGTCAGGTTTTCAAGGTTGCCTGCATAGGTCAGCTTATCAGCATTTACAATCCGGTAATCCGGATACCGGGTGACAAATCGTCTTACCACATGGGATCCTATGAAACCCGCTCCACCGGTAATCAGAATGGATCTTTTTATCTTCATGATGTTCAGATTTTTTTTCTGATACTGTTTTCCCATTTCCAGGCGCTTCTCATAGCTTCGTCAAGAGAGTATTCTGTTTTCCATCCCAGCTCTTCATTGGCAAATGAGGGATCGGCCCATATTTTTTCTATATCACCCGGGCGCCTGCCCGTGACTTTATATTTCAGTTTTACTCCGGACACTCTTTCAAATGATTCAATAGCTTCAAAGACCGACACCCCTTTTCCCGTTCCGAGATTGAAGACCTCATATCTTTTCTTGTTTTTATCGCCAAGCAGTCTGTCAACGGCAACAACATGGGCCTTTGCCAGGTCAACAACATGCAGATAATCCCTTATACAAGATCCGTCAGGGGTATTGTAATCGTTCCCGAAAACCTGAAGCATATCCCTGAGACCGATGGCTGTCTGGGTAATGAACGGCACAAGGTTTTCCGGAACTCCACGGGGCATCTCACCTATAAGCCCGGAGGGATGGGCGCCGACAGGATTGAAGTATCTCAGTGAAATGGCTTTCAGGTCAGGATTGGCAAAGACTGTATCACGTATTACCTCTTCACCAATCCTTTTTGTATTACCATAAGGTGATGTGGCAGGCTTTATCGGAGTATCCTCTGTTACCGGCAACTTCTCGGGTTGTCCGTAAACAGTGCAGGATGAAGAGAATACAAGTGCAGGTATCTTAAACCGGATCATTGCATCCAGCAGGTTCATAAGGGAATCGAGATTATTTCTGTAATAATCAAGAGGCTTATTGACTGATTCGCCAACAGCTTTGTAAGCAGCAAAATGAATTATTGCTGATATTTTGCTATTTTTCTTCAGGAATCCGTCAAGCTTTTTCCGGTCACAGATATCGAAGACTTCAAGGTGAGGCTTGATCCCGGTTATTTCTCCTATCCTTTCTGCTGTTTCGGCATCGGAGTTATACAGATTGTCGATAATATTTACTTCATAGCCACTGCCGATAAGTTCAACAGCCGTATGCGAACCTATATATCCCGTTCCGCCGGTTACCAATATTTTCTTTTTCATCCTGTCAGATCTGCTTAATAATTTAAAATCTCAATAGTCCTTATGAGGTCAAAGTTTTTTAAGGATAGGGTGATAATTTCCCTGCAATCCTATTGGCCGTGCGTTCCTGATATCGTATGCTGTTATCACCGATTGTCGTGCATCATCAAGTCCGAAACCATTGCCGGCGATTATATCCCTGTATGTAGCTGTATGCAGTTCGGTGAAGCCTTCGCTGAACTCCAGCTCTTCACCCTCAATTAATATGGAGCGGAATGTTCTTTGGCCTTTTTCCTTCGTCTCTTTTGGGATATCGTTATAGTCAAGGCTCAGGAACCACCTGACACGTGCATTTGCAAGATCAAGATAGCCTGCAGCTTTAGTGGGTTCAGAGATATTAACGACATTGTTCTTGACTTCCCCGAATATCCAGCCGAGCATATCAAAGAAATGGATACCGATATTACAGGCAATTCCGCCTGATTTCTGGATGTCTCCTTTCCAGGATATGTAATACCAGTTACCACGGCTTGTTATGTAGCTCAGGTCAATATCATAAACCTTGTTTTTGGGACCGTTCCTTATCTTTTCCCTCAGTTCCGCTATTTTGGGATGAAGCCTCAGCTGCAGAATAGTATATATTTTACGGCCAGTCTCCTTTTCTATTTCCTGAAGGGCATCAATGTTCCACGGGTTAAGCACGATAGGCTTTTCGCAGATTGCATCAGCCTGATGCCGCAGTGCAAATCTTATATGGGAGTCGTGCAGGTAATTAGGAGAGCATATGCTCACATAATCTATCTTTGTGCCTGTTCTTTTCAGTTTATCAAAATGCCTGTCGAAGCGTTCAAATTCAACGAAGAAATCGCTTTTTGGAAAATAACTGTCAAGAAGACCGACACTGTCAAATTTATCGAGGCTGGCCAGGAGGTTATTACCCGTATCCTTAATAGCTTTCAGGTGGCGGACAGCTATATACCCTGCGACACCTATCAGTCCGAAATTTTTTGGTGCTGATTCCATATTATTATTTTATCTGATCCGAAATTAAACTATTTTGTTTACTGATCCATTCTCGAGCCTGTATCTCTCACCGCTCTCGGGGCAGACTGCAAATCCCTTATTATCAAAAATCAGCTTGTGACCGAATTCGCTCATCCAGCCTGTCTGCCTTGCAGGATTGCCTACAACGAGTGCATAGGGCTTAACATCTTTTGTTACTACGGCCCCGGCCCCTATAAATGCATACCTGCCAATTATTGTTCCACAGATTATAGTAGAATTGGCTCCTATCGAAGCTCCTTTTTCCACAATGGTGGTCTGGTAACTGTCCTTCCGTATAATCTCACTACGGGGATTAATTATATTGGTGAACACCATTGAGGGCCCAAGGAAAACATCATCGTCACAAATTACTCCTGTGTATATCGACACATTGTTCTGTACCTTGACATTTTTGCCCAGCCTTACACCCGGAGATACCACAACATTCTGTCCGATATTGCAGTTTTCACCTATTTCAGAACCGGCCATTACATGACTGAAATGCCAGATTTTTGTTCCTTTGCCAATCTTACATCCGTTATCGATGACAGCTGTTTCGTGTGCAAAATATTCTTTTTCCATTATCAATGTTTTTCAAAGAATTTAAGTACGCTGGAAGCAATATAGCCAAGCTGCTCCTGTTCCAGGTCAGGATGCATCGGTAATGACAGAACCTGTTTACATAGCTCCCTCGTTACGGGGAAATCATTTTTCCCGTATCCCAGAAAACTGTAAGCCTCCTGCAAATGCAGGGGCCCGGGATAGTAAACCATTGCAGGGATCCTGGCAAGCTCAAGATGCCTTTTCAGATCATCCCTTTTTCCGTTCATTACCTTTATTGTGTACTGATGAAAAATATGGGTACTGTTACCCGATCTTACAGGTGTTAAAATTGAAGGGCATTCTGCAAAGGCTTTATCATAATAATCAGCGGCAGCTCTTCTGGCAGCATTGAACTGGTCGAGATATTTCAGCTTGACATTCAGTATGGCAGCCTGCAGAGTATCGAGACGCGAATTGACTCCTATATCGGCGTAATGATATCTTTCCTTCATTCCATGATTGGCAATACTCCTTAATTTTGAAGCTATTGCATCATTGTTCGTGAATAAAGCCCCTCCGTCTCCATAGCATCCAAGGTTTTTGGAAGGGAAAAAGGAAGTTGCACCGATAGTTCCCATTGTCCCTGCTTTCCTGCGCCGGCCGTCTGATGATATGTATTCCGCACCTGTCGCCTGTGCAACATCCTCGATAACATAAAGGTTATGTTCTCGTGCGATATTCATTATCTCCTCCATATCGGCGCATTGTCCGAAAAGATGAACAGGAACAATGGCTTTGGTTCGTGGAGTAATTGCTTTACGGATCTCTTCAGGAGAAATATTAAAAGTGTCAGGATCAGGATCAGTCAGTACCAGTTTAAGTCCAAGCAATGCAACAACTTCGACTGTAGCGATAAAAGTAAAATTTGTTGTGATGACCTCATCACCGGGTTTCATCCCCAGCGCCATCATTGCTATCTGCAGTGCATCGGTCCCGTTTGCGCAGGAGACAACATGCTTTACAGACATGTAATTCTGAAGAGCTTCCTCGAATAACTTCACTTCAGGACCTTTGATGAAAGCGGTTGAGTTAAGGACGGATTTTATTGCAGAATCGATTTCTGAACCCAGTTTTTCGTACTGAGCCTTAAGGTCAACCATCTGGATCTCTCTCATCTTATAAAAATAAAACACGAAGATATTATATTATGGATTAAGTACGAAACCTCTTTTGACCAACACGTCTAAGCTTTATGTTAATAAAAGTAATTACCGAACAGATATATGATTTTAGGGATCCGGGCTAAGATATATTAAGGTATAAATGTAAAATGAAGTTTTATTTGATCCCGGATTTTCTTATTTTTGTATTTATATAAAAGCAACGGATGGATGTCACAGCTTACATAAGAGAATTGCTATTCAGTCACGATTGTGTCATTATTCCGGGGTTTGGGGGTTTTATAGGGAATTATTCTCCCGCGCGTATTGATAAATCAGCTTCGACATTCTATCCCCCGGTTAAACAGATATCATTTAACCGTAACCTTAACCATAATGACGGTCTTCTTGTCGGGAAGATATCTGAATCGTCAGGCCTGAATTACGGTGATTCAAGAAATATTGTCGATGAATTTGTCAGCAACCTGAGGAAGAGGCTTGAAAAAGGAGAAAAGGTAGTTCTTGATAATATCGGCTCTTTCCAGAATAACCAGGAAGGAAGTCTTCAGTTTGAACCTGACCATAATGTCAATTATCACCTTGATTCCTATGGGCTCGATCCTTTCCAGTTTTCTCCTATCGAAGGTTACGATGTCAGAAAAAGGATCGTAAAGCACTCCGGTAAAGAACCCGTCCGGCATACTGCAAGTAAGATACTCTGGCGTGCTGCAATAGCAGTGCCTCTTATTGCCCTTATGATCGCTATTCCTCTCAGGACTGACATTTTCAAATCGAAAGTAGAATCTTCCAACCTGAATCCTCTTGCAAAAACCGAGTTAGAGAATAACAGGAAAGAGGCGGATAAGAATTCCGGCATTGAGATCAGTCCATCAGCGGAGGCAGAAATTATAACCCCGGGAAATATCTCATCTCCTGTTACTGCTCCTGTTGAAGCTGTTCAGCCGGCGGAAACGGAAAATGCGGATTATTACCTTATTACAGGAAGTTTTCAGCTTAAGGAAAATGCTGATCATCAGGTCAGAGCACTCAGAGCAGAAGGTTTCACCCCGGAGATTATAACTGCTCCCAACGGATTTTTCAGGGTAAGTGCGATGCGTTGCTACGATCTTAATGAAGCCCTGAGTAACAAGGAGACCCTCTCAAAAAAATACCCGGGCACCTGGGTGAGGAAACAGAAAGCTATTTGATCATACTTCCGTTGCTCACTTTATCTGCCGGTGAAACAAGTACCAGCTTACCGTCTTTATCTTCAGCCATAAGGATCATTCCCTTTGACTCGATGCCTTTTATCTTCCTCGGTTCAAGATTAGCAACTATTGATATCTGCTTTCCTATTAATGACTGAGGTTCATAATATTCTGCGATACCCGAGACGATTGTCCGTACATCCAGCCCCGTATCTATCTTAAGTTTTAAGAGCTTTGTTGTTTTCGGCACTTTTTCTGCTTCAATGACAGTCGCGGTACGGATATCAACTTTTGTAAAATCGTCAAATGATATAACATCTTTACCAGGAACAATTTTTGCTGAAGATACTTCGTTCATCTTTTTAGTGGCCAAAAGCTTATCAATCTGTCTGTTGATCTCCTCATCTTCGATCTTGTCGAAAAGAAGACCGGGTTTACTTATCTTATGACCAGGCAGGATGAGATCCTGATTTCCGGCATCTTTCCAGGGCTTTTTTTCAAGGTTGAGCCATCCTCTTAGTTTTTCCATCGAGAACGGCAGGAAAGGTTCAAGCATTATTGTCAGGTTTGCAGTAATCTGCAGAGCAATGTTCATAATGGTCTTAACCCTTTCAGGATCAGTCTTTATCACTTTCCATGGTTCCGCGTCGGCAAGGTATTTATTACCAAGTCTTGCCAGGTTCATAGCTTCTTTAAGAGCTTCTCTGAACCTGAATGTATCTATGTTATCCTCAACATTTTTCTTTAAGACGCCAATCTCTTTAAGAACGGTCTCGTCATTCTCATCAGTCTTTCCTCTCAGTGGCACTTCACCTTCATAATAATTATTCGTGAGCACAAGTGTCCTGTTGACAAAATTACCCAGGATAGCTACTAGTTCACTGTTGTTGCGTGCCTGGAACTCTTTCCAGGTAAAATCATTGTCTTTTGTCTCAGGGGCGCTTGCACAGAGAGAATATCTGAGTACATCCTGCTTACCGGGGAAATCAACAAGATATTCGTGAAGCCAGACGGCCCAGTTACGCGATGTTGAGATCTTGTCGCTCTCGAGGTTGAGGAATTCGTTTGCGGGAACATTGTCGGGTAAAATATAAGTACCCTCGGCATTAAGCATGGCGGGGAAAATGATACAATGGAAGACTATATTGTCTTTCCCGATAAAATGTATCATCCGGGTATCTTTATCCTTCCAGTATTTTTCCCAGTCGGGAGTCAGTTCCCTTGTAGCAGAAATATATCCGATAGGGGCATCAAACCATACATAAAGGACTTTCCCGGCGGCATTTTTTACCGGAACGGGAACACCCCAGTCAAGATCACGGCTTACTGCCCTTGGTTGCAATCCCTGGTCGAGCCATGATTTACACTGTCCATAAACATTTGCCTTCCATTCCTTATGATCCTCAAGGATCCATTTCCTGAGCCAGGGCTCGTATTTATCAAGGGGAAGGTACCAGTGAAGTGTCTCCTTCAGTACCGGCTTGCTGCCGCTTACAGTGGAATGAGGATTGATCAGGTCTGACGGGCTTAGTGAAGTTCCGCATTTTTCGCACTGATCACCGTAAGCACTCTCGTTTCCGCAATGCGGGCATGTNNGTTTTCTCAATGAATTCACCTTTATTATATAGCTTCAGGAAGAAATCTGAAGCAGTCTCATAATGTATCTTATTTGATGTTCTTGAATAGATGTCAAATGCGATCCCGAAATCTTCAAAAGCCTTCTTGTTTATAGCATGATATCTGTCGACTATTTCCTGTGGTGTAACCCCTTCGTTCCTTGCTTTCAGCGTTATAGGAACTCCGTGCTCATCTGATCCGCATATAGAGATTACATCTTCACCTTTCATCCTCAGGTACCTTGTATAAATGTCGGATGGGACATAAACACCAGCCAGGTGACCGATGTGCAGGGGCCCGTTTGCATAGGGCAGGGCAGAAGTGATCAGATATCTCTTGAACTTGTTCATAAACTTGATAATGAATACATAAGAATTTTAAAAAAGAACAAAGATAATAAAAGTTGGAGAGAGTTGAAGAAGTTTAAAAGGTTGAAGCGTTGAAGAGGCAGGGGGCTGGGGGCAGGGGGCGGAGGGCCAGAAAGTCATGCAGGTCGTGCAGGTCCTGTACATTGCAGACCGCAAGACTGCAAGACTGCAAGACCGCATGACTTTTTTCGAAAAAGAGCCAAACTGACAACATTATCAGTTATTTTTACGTAAAATATAATATATGCCTTCACGTAAGATACAGCCTTCTTTCCTTAAACCAGGCGATGAAGTCGCAATAATCTCACCGTCATTTGCAGTCGACAGATCAAAAATTGAAGCCGCTGCTACCTTCCTGGATAACTGGGGATTGAAAGTGCATACTGGCAAAAATGCATTCCGTTCCAGCGGTCCATTTGCCGGAACAGACAGGCAGCGTATCTCAGATCTTCAGAGAGTCACTGATGACAGCAAAATCAAAGCTGTCTTCTGTGCAAGAGGAGGATACGGTATGCTCAGGATAATTGACAAAATTGATTTTTCTTTTCTCAAAAGAAATCCGAAATGGTATATTGGCTTCAGTGATGTAACTGTTCTTCATCTCTGGCTGAACAGGAAATTCAATCTTGTCACAATTCATGGTGAAATGCCTGTGAACTATACCAATCCGTCTAAGTCATCTGCTACAATAAGCTCTTTACATGATGCGCTTTTCGGCCCCGGTCCGACTATAGAATGGACGGGGAGATCAATTCATCCGTGTAGTATTTCTGGAGAATTGACCGGTGGTAACATATCATTGATATACAGTCTTATAGGCACGCCTGCCGATCCTGACACAAAAGGGAAGATCCTTGTAATTGAGGAAGTTGGAGAGTATCTGTACCGTCTCGACAGGATGCTCGTTTCACTGAAGCTGGCAGGAAAGCTGAAAGGACTGGCGGCTCTTGTAGCTGGAGGCTTCAGGGATATGGAAGAGACATCAAGGCCATGGCATAAATCGCCTTTCGACCTGATAAAAAATATCGTTTCTGAATATAATTATCCTGTATTCTTCAATTTCCCGGCAGGGCATATTGCTGACAACCGCTCATTTTATTCAGGGAAAGAGGCCAGGATTGATGTAAAAGGCAGAAAGGCGGTTCTTAGTTATATATAATTGTCAGAATGCTGAAAGGAGAAGATCGAGATCTTTTGACAGTATCCCGAATTTTTGTCCCAGCGTTTCATTCGTCAGGATGCCGTTATACAGGTATACTCCGTTCCTGACGCCCTGATCGTTTTTCAGAAGCTGTGTAATACCTCCCGAATCTGCCATGTTTTGCAGGAGAGGTGCAAAAATATTACTAAGGGCCATTGAAGCTGTTCTTGCCACGCGCGACGGCAGGTTCCAGGCTGAAAAATGTATTACACCGTGTTTCTCATATACAGGGTCCTTCAATGCACGGCACTCGGTCGTTTCAATACATCCGCCGCGGTCGATGCTCAGGTCAATTATAAAGGCTCCCTTTTTCATTGTCCTTACCATATCTTCAGTAACATGATAATATGGTTTGAGATCTTCCAGCTCTATTGCGCCAATAAGCACATCGGCTGATTTCAAAGCCTTTTTAAGGACCTGGGGATGAAAAACGGAAGTCTGCAGCCTTTGTCCTACAATTGACTCAAATTTCTTAAGCCTTTGAAGCGACCTGTCAAATATCTTAACCTGGGAACCAAGTCCGATCGCTGCTTTGGCAGCATATTCTCCGGCGGTGTTTGCTCCAAGAATCACAACTTCTGTCGGAGTGACCCCGGTAATTCCTCCCAGGAGTATCCCTTTTCCGCCATGATGATTGCTGAGGTAATCGGATGCGATAAGCACTGATGAGACGCCGCTTATCTCGCTCATCGATTCAACAACAGGCATAACACCGCTGCTGTCGCGGATCTTCTCGAAAGCAATTGCCGTTACTTTCTTACGGATCAGCTTGGCAAGAGTTTCCTCACTGAGCCTCAAGACATTAAGATATGAAATAACAACCTGGTTGCCTTTCAGATAATCAACATCCCGGGCTGAAAACGGGGCTACTTTAATTATGACATCAGATCCGTACACCCTGGCCGGTGAGTCAGTAATTATCGCTCCATTCTCACTATAGTCTTTATCGGAATAGTTAGTGCCGGCGCCGGCACCTTTCTGAACAATTACTTCGTTTTCGGATTCCACAAGGAGACTTACAGCTTCAGGAGTGAGAGCCACTCTTTTCTCATCCTCTTTTGTATCACCCGGTATGCCAATGGTGATCTTTCTGAACCTGACAGCAGTTTCCAGCTGCTCTTCTTTTGGCATGAAAGCACTGTCGCCAAAATTCACCCTGCCACTTTTGCCTTTTTCATTCATGTTAAGAAGAAGTTAGATTACCAAAGGTATAAAAATTGATAAAGAGAGCAAAAATGAGCCCGATTAATCTATATTCAGTATCCTTTCCCCGTCTTCACCAACAGTGATCCTCACTTTTATTGTTCCCTGAGGCAGCATATCATCAATAATCCCGGGCCATTCAATAAAACAATATGATCCGGCAGAAAGATATTCTTCAATGCCGAAATCATAGACCTCATCCTTTTTATTTATCCTGTAGAAATCAATGTGGTATAGAGAATCTCCATCAACTGTCCGGTATTCATTCACTATCGTAAAGGTCGGGCTGCTTACAAGATCGGCGGCTCCCAGTATTTCACAGAATACTTTTATTATTGTAGTCTTGCCTGCGCCAAGGGTGCCATAGAAAGCAAAAATCCTTCCTCCGGCTGCATGATCCAGTATCTTTCTGACAACTGATTGAAGTTCTCTCTTATTTCGAACAGATAATATCATTTCAGTACAGGTTCAATCAGTGCAACGGGAAGCAGCATTTCCTGCATTGATATCCCGCCATGCTGAAAAGTATTGCGGTAGTAGCCGGCATAGTAATTGAAATTGTTCTGATAAACGAGGAAATCCTTATTGGTGGCAAAGATATACCTTGAGCTGATATTGGACTTTGGGAGAAAAGCGGCCGCAGGGTCCTTTATTTCGAAAACTTCCTGGGGATTATAATCAAGATTCCGGCCCATTTTATAACGAAGGTTGGACGATGTCTTTTTATCTCCGACCACCTTTACGGGATTCTGGACACGTATCGTGCCATGATCGCTGCTGAAAACTATCCTGACGCGGTGTGATGAGAGTGTCTTTAGCAGTTCGAACAGCGGAGAATGGATAAACCACGATCTTATCAGGCTTCTGTATGCCGGTTCGTCGCTGGCAAGATCCCTGATAAGTCCTATCTCGGTCCTGGCATGCGAAAGCATATCAACGAAATTGTAGATTATTATATTGATATCGTTGGTAAGAAGCTGTCTTATCTTTTCGTTCAGCTTTGAGCCATCCGGATTATTGCTGACCTTATTATAGGACCATTTATATTTCAGGTTTTTGCGCGAAAGGAGCTTGCTGAAAAGTTCCTCTTCGAAATTGTTCTTCCCTTCCTCTTCATCGTCGTTGATCCAGTATTGAGGCATCATTCCGGCTATCTGTGAAGGCATTAATCCCGAAAAGATTGCATTGCGGCTGAACTGTGTGGCAGTAGGGAGAATGCTGAAATAGATATCATCCTCAACGATCCGGTATAATCCGGCAAGTTCCGCAGAAATTGTTTTCCATTGATCATACCGCATATTATCTATCAGGATAAAGAAAAGAGGCCTGTTATTGCTTACCTGAGGGAATATTTTCTTCTGAAAAAGGGATGGGGACAGGAGAGGGGCTTTTTCATTACTCTGGTTAAGCCATGTCAGGTAATTCCTTGAAATGAATTTAGCAAAAGAAATATTCGCTTCATGTTCCTGCGTCCTGAGTATTTCAGCCATACTCTGGTCGGATGATCTCTCAAGTTCAAGCTCCCATCGTACGAGCTTCCTGTATAGCTCAGTCCAGTCAGTGAACGATGAGGCCGTTGAGATCATATTGCTTATCAGGCTGAATTCCTGCCTGTAATCTGTAGTGGTCTTCTCCGTGACAAGTCTTTTCTGATCGACTATCTTTTTTATTGCAAGCAGTATCTGTTTGGGCTTTACCGGCTTAATAAGGTAGTAGTCTATTTCCGATCCGATTGCAGCCTCCATTATATCCTCTTCTTCGCTCCTGGTTATCATCACAACCGGGATGTCCCTGCGAAGCTCCCGGATCAGCCTGAGGGTTTCAATCCCGCTCAGACCGGGCATATTCTCATCAAGAAAAATAATGTCGTAATCATTCTGTTTTACAAGGTCAACAGTATCGTTGCCGTTAGAGCAGGTATTGATATCATAACCTTTCTCCTCAAGGAAGAGAATGTAGGATTTTAAGGCCTCAATTTCATCATCAGTCCAGAGTATCCTGATCTTTCTCATTCCGCAAAGATACCTCCAAAACTCATTTTAACAAAGTTGATTATTCGAAAGAGAAGCAGAGACTTATTCTGAAGGCAGGTTGATGTAATTCTCCCTGAAGAAAAGGAGATAGCGTTCCGGGTTGTTTTCCTTATTGATCAGTTTAAGGTTATCAGAACTTATAAGATAAGTAAACATCCTTACGCCTGAAGGATTTCTTACAAGCTGATCTGTCCTGAAAGATCTGTAATATTTCATAGCCTGGCTGAAATTTCGGAATCCGGAAACATTTATCATAATAAAGTTATTATCAATAAGGGTTCCTTCGGTGCGAAAATTCTGGTTCGTAAAGTTGTCGATGTTGTAGCTTATTACATCAAATGTTGCCTGATTGATATTGAATGCCGGATCTGCTATTATTAGTGAGAACACGTGGGTAAGTGTTGTATCAGCTTTAAAGATCTCCTTTGCGATTATTGTTTCTTCCTCTATTTTGAGTTCGGGCAGCTTCTGATCAAGAAAAGCCATTATCTGGAGAGCTTTCCTGCTTTCTTCTGTCGATGGCCACTGCTTTGTTATTTTAGCAAGTTCCTCCCTGAAAGCTCTTTCGTCGCTGATGCGCGCCACAGCGTATGCCCTGAGCAGCTGGAATTTAGGCGCGAGATTATTCTGTCCGTGTTTTTCAAGTCCTTCATTGCAGAGAGATATCACTGCTGAAAAATTTTCCCCTGAATAAGCATTATATGCCTGTTCATAAAGGTTTTCAGCAATCCTTATCTCTTCAAGTTTCTTTTTATAATAATCGGGATCGGACAAAATTTTGGAAAATTCAGTCTGAGGATATTTTTCAAGGAGCCTCTGTCTGTAAGTCTCAGATATTGAATTATTTTCAGAGCGATTGATGTTATACAGGCTATATAATGCCTCAGGCACCAGCTCATGTGAAGGATACCTTGTTATCAGTTTCTCGAGCAGTTCAGTGGCTCTGCCGGTATCGGAGAGTTTCTCCGCAAACGCTTGTCCGGCATTTAGATAAGCATTGGCAATTTTTTCATTTGAAAGCGCCAATAGAGAATCATTCAGAGGCAGGTTTTTGAGGTAGAATTCCGGTTTTTTATAATCCACAACAGCTTTTGAGGTGTCTGTTTCCTTGCCGTTGGTCTGGCCTGCATTATCAGCTGCAGGCATAACAGATATGCTCGACCTGTTTGCCCGTCGCCAGTTATCTTCAAGTGCCCTGTCGCCGTAACGCCTTCTGAACTCTGTTCTTCCGAAGGTCAGGGCTGACTGGTTATAGAAATACCACTTACCCTCCTGTGCTATATTCTCCTGGAAACGCATTTCATTTTCATAATACTGTCCGAGGTTGAATCTGTCGGCATACTGAGATTTCCTCCCTTCGCTTTCAGCTTTTATTATATCATTGATTATTGAATTAATAAAAGTATTTCTTTCATTTTCCGACATTGCAGCCACTTTCTGCAGGCTGTCTTCTGTTTGGATTATTATCAGTTGTGATACTACAGCTCCGAGATTCTGTGCTTTGGTTTTAAGTGCAAGGTAATCGGGATTTTTTTCATTAAGGAAAAAGACAGTGCTGTCATAGAATCTGCCGGCATTTATAAAATCGGGCTTAGCGAGATAATGATCAGCAAGGGCAAGGTATGACCTGCCTTTCTGAGCCCTGTTTCCCGAGGATGATGACACTGATTTCCTGAAATAAGCCAGAGCCTCTTTTTCGTTGCCCTCTTTCATCATTAAATTTGCCAGGGCGAAATAGATCTGATCGAGGTAATCTTTATTCTTGGAGTTTTTCAGCATCTTCTCAAGCTCGCGCCTGATTGCCTTCGGATTATCGGAGTCAGGGTCAAAAACACCTGCAATATTTATCCTGGCATTGAATTCGACATCATAGGGAGGATTCAATCTCACAACATCCCTGTACAATGATAATGCTTCAGAAGAATTACCGGCAAGACCGTTAAGCTGGGCCAGAAGATAGGTGAGCCTGTACCGGGTCCTCTTGCCTGACAGATATTTCAGTGAGGTCTTAAGGGGTTCAATGGCTTCAGAGTATTTCTTCTGTTTTATATAATTATCTGCCAGTGTTGTATAATACATTGCTTTCAGCGGTTTCTGCCTCTTTCCTGAAATATCCAGATCGTTCAGTAATCGCAATGCCTCACTGTATTTTCCCGTTTCATTATAGACTCGCGACAGCCAGACCGAAGCTTCTTTTCTGATCATGGGATCGTTGGCTTCATTAATGCTATGAATAAATACCGGTTCAGCCTCTGCGAATTCGTGTTTATAGAACCTTGCCTTACCGATAAGAAGATAACTGTCGTCGACCCACTCGTTATATTCTTTTCTGTTTAAAAGGTCTGCAGATATTTCGGACTCCTTGTTTTTCGACTGAGGTTTTGAGGTTATTGATTTTAAGGAGATCAGTTTTGATGCTTTCTGGATGGCAGTCTCCATATCCGATCTGCAAACAGATACTACTGAAGGATCGCTGAATTCAAAGACCTTGAGAAGGTCTCCGTAATCGTCTTTATACTGACCGGATATCTTCAGCACCCCGGCTTTAAAGCTCTCGTTTCCATTAAAATAAATATTGTAACGGGCAGTGATGCCATGATATAGGCGTGTTGCACCGGTATTTTTCTCAACGGAACAGTTTACCGGTAATAAGATCAACCCCAGTAATAAAATATACCTATATGATGCTTTAACTGCAGGCAAAATGCATCTTTTAATACTATAAACTCCCTGAAGCGGAGTTATAGTATTTCAAAGGTAAATAAAATTGGATAGCCGGGTATTGTCAGGCTGAAATAACACTTTTTATTTCGGGGACCTCTCTGATAATTGCCTGTTCGACACCTGCTTTAAGGGTCTGCATGCTGAAGGGGCATCCATGGCAGGCTCCGGTCAGTTTGACTTTAACATTGAGATCATCGGTTATTTCAATTAATTCTATATCGCCGCCATCAGACTGGAGATAAGGTCTGATCCTGTCAAGCGCTTTTTTTACCTTTTCCTTAAGGCTGGTGTTTTCCGATGTTTTCATTATTCTAGTTATTAATCTGAACTTTAACAGTTGGTTTTAGTTCTGCGTTTCTTTTTTCAACTTTCAGCACCAGTTCATCAGCCAGTGACATAAATGCATTTCCTGCTTGTGATTCCTCAAGAACAGCCGGGCTGCCTTTGTCACAACTTTCACAGATGCTTTGTACAAGCGGGATCTGGCCAAGCAGAGGTACGTCCATGCTCTCAGCCAGTTTTTTACCGCCATCTTTACCGAAAATATAATATTTGTTCCCGGGCAGTTCGGCAGGAGTGAACCACGCCATGTTCTCGACCAGTCCGAGAACGGGAACATTTATCTTATCGCTCCTGAACATGGCGATCCCTTTTACTGCATCTGCAAGCGCTACATCCTGGGGGGTTGTAACAATAATTGCACCTGTTACGGCAACCTCCTGAACCATTGTCAGGTGAATATCACTTGTTCCCGGGGGCAGGTCGATCAGAAGAAAATCAAGCGAACCCCAGTCGCCCTGGTCCATCAGCTGCTTCAGAAAATTTGAAGCCATAGGGCCCCTCCAGACTATTGCATCGGAAGGATCTACAAAAAACCCGGTGGAAAGGACCTTAACACCATATTTTTCAAGGGGAGCGATAAGATCCCTGCCATTAAACCTTCTTACTTCGGGTTTGTAATCTTCAGAATCGAACATCATAGGAACGGAAGGACCAAATACATCAGCATCAAGAAGTCCGACCCTGTAATTCCTCCTTGCAAGAGCAATTGCCAGGTTGACCGCAACAGTTGATTTTCCCACACCACCTTTACCCGAAGATACGGCAATTATATTCTTAATATCCGGTAACATTTCTGCCTCAGCTTTTTGCTGTTTACCCACGATCATTTTAGGCCGTATCTCTATCTCTGAGATCACGGTATCGGGTCCAAAAGCATCCTTCAGCGTCTTTGCGATTGAACTTTTAAGAGAAGGGATGAACGGATCGTTTGATCGCTCGGGTTCTAATATAACAGAGATCCCCTTTTCTCCTGACGTGATCTCAGATATCATACCAAGTGTGACAATATCTTTTCCTTTCTCAGGATGAATCACTTTTTTAAGTACAAAGAGGATCTGATCTTTTGAAATCATTATTTTTATTTAATTTAATTAAAAACAATCCGCAAGTTTACTTATTTTTTAATTAAACACAAAATGGCGGTCAAAGTTCAGCTGAAGGATCCCGGAATTTTTCTTTGAAGTTGACGATCTGGCCGTTTTCAACAATTATGCCTTCATTCTCAAGCATCTGCTGCATTGTTGATGTATTCCCGAAATGGTGTTTCCCCGTAAGTATGCCGGTATGATTTACAACCCTGAGAGCAGGAATGAATTCAGGCCGGGCAATCTTTTTTTTCTGTTATTCAATTATTTTATTTTTAGGTAATCTGAACGACAGGTAATTGATCTTCAGACCGTCTTTGATATATATCTCCTCATAATGAGTAAGTATGGAAAGGATCTCATCTCCAACAAATTCTGAATGCAGGTCGGTGGAGGAGGAGACTATCTCAAGGCCGTTTCTTTCAGCAAGCGATTTTGTATAATTATATAATTCAGTATTATCTGTTTTAAGATTGATAATCCCGCTATCTTTCAGGAAATACCGGTATTTATTCAGGAACCACGGGCAGGTAAGTCTTTTATTCGAATTACGTTTCCCGGGATGGGGATCAGGAAATGTAAGCCAGATCATTTCAATTTCATCCTGCGCGAAAAATGAATTTATAAATTCTATTCTTGTTCGAAGAAAAGCTGCATTGGGGATTTTATTCTCGTGAGCGGTTTTTGCTCCTCTCCACAACCTGGCCCCTTTTATGTCTATGCCGATGAAATTCCTTTCAGGGTGCCTTTGGGCAAGGCCGAGAGTATATTCTCCCCTCCCGCAGCCCAGTTCGATAGTGATATCGTTTTCATTCCGGAAGATCTCTTTTTTCCAGTTCCCTTTTAAAGGATGGTCCCTGTTGAACAGATCGCCATCAACCGGCTGGATGACATTATTGAAGGTGTTCATCTCCGCCCACCTTGCAAGCTTGTTTTTACCCAAAGTATAAGATTTACCTTTTGAACTTCTGAATTCTTATTCCGAAATCATATATTCCTTTCAGACCATCTGTCCTCATACCATGTCTTATCTTGAAATCGTAGTTTCCTTTGAGCGGAAAATAAATATTTGATCTGAATGGCAGATCAAGCTCGTGAACATCACCGGATCCCTTTCCAAACCAATTACCCTTTTCATCTGCAAGATAATACTCCAGAGTATCAGTCATTGTTTTACCATCTGGAGACAAAGTCGTAACAAACAGAAATATGTTTCGGAAAGGATAATCAGATCCGGTCCGGATTGTGAAATAAATATCAGAGGTGATAGTTGTATCTGTCACCGGAGCAGAAAAATTGACGATATTCGAGAGATCCCATGTCTTTTCAGGCATAGTTACAGAATCAGTATAGATAAGGTTGCTTTTGCAGGCATTAAGCAGGAATAATAGTACAAGAAGGGGAAAGGAAATTTTAGTTATTTCTTTTATCATGACTTCTCCTGTTTTTCTTCTTCCTGGAATGTCTGTGGTGCCTGTTTTTAGGTTCGTTATCGTCGAACCTGTGCAAACTACTCTCTTTCAGAAGATCTTCTGATTGATGTTCACCTTCCCATCCCTGTTCAGCAACAACAAGTTTGTCTGCTTTCAGCCCTTTCCTGTTCATAGCCTGGATTTCCTTTACTCTCTGAACCGGAACAGGGACAAGGTTCATTGTGGAATGAGCATCGGTTGAATACCAGAAGATCCCTTTATGGACTTCCATTTTCTGGAAATAAGCTGTTCCTTCTGCTGTCTCAAGGGGGATCTCCTTCTGAGGGAATGATTTCTGTGCATCTACGTAGCAGTCTACCTCATAATTCAGGCAGCATTTAAGCTTGCCGCATTGACCGGCGAGTTTCTGAGGATTAAGGGACAATTCCTGATATTTTGCATGGGTTGTTGTGACCGACATGAAGTTAGTGATATATGTTGCGCAGCAGAGTTCTCTGCCGCAGGCTCCAATTCCGCCGATCCGGCCGGCTTCCTGTCGGGCCCCGATCTGACGCATCTCAATTCTGACCTTAAATTCATCAGCAAGGACTTTTATAAGCTGTCTGAAATCAACCCGTTCATCAGCAATGTAGTAGAATATTGCTTTTGTTTTATCCCCCTGATATTCAACATCACCTATCTTCATATTGAGTTTCAGTTCCTCAGCGATCTGTCTGGAGCGCAGCATAGTCGGCACTTCAAGCATCCTGGCCTCTTCCCATTTGATAATATCTGCAGGTTTTGCTTTCCGGTACACCTTTTTAAAATCATCAGGAGAAGGGATGATCTTAAGCTCTTTCATCTGCTGCTTCACAAGACATCCGACCATTGAAACCCTGCCGATATCATGGCCCGGGGATGCTTCAACAGCAACAATATCCCCTATCTCAAGGCGCAGGTTATTTACATTCCTGTAGAATCCCTTCCGGGTATTCTTGAACCGGATCTCAATAATTTCATTGTCATCCTTGCAACCCGGGAGATCATCCAGCCAGTTGTAGGAGTCAAGTTTATTATTACCGGGTTTGTATTTTAAATCAGGCAGTTTTATCTCCTCATCGGGATGTGCCTGAACTTCTTCATTTTCTGTCATTGAAATGGAACGCTACTTAATATTCCCCGCAAAAATAGTGAATAAATGGATTAATGTCAATTCCGGACTTTCGCTCAGCGGATCAGTCTGACAACCTTCAGGGCAAGGTCGAGGAAAATGATTCTGGCGTTGCCATTAGCTTCAATATGATAGAATGCCTGATTCAGCTCTTCGGTCAATGGGTAGACATTTCTCTGATTTATATACGGATGGAACTTTTCTGAGAATGTTACTTCCTCACCTCCGAGATATACGAGCCGGTGTTTTTGCTGATCGAGTGAAAGCATCAGGTTTTCCCTGAGCAGGCGAAGGGCATAGGAAATAAAACCCTTCTGGGCTTCTCTCCCCCTTGAAGCCATTTCTTCCGACCATCTGATTACTGAAAGTATATCCCGTTTCCAGGAATACCTCATCAGTGACCGGAAACTGTCAAGGTTCTGAAGCGATGATTCCTGGTTTTCAAAAAGATCGGAGGCCCTTATTATATTACCGTTTGCGATCCTCGCTATTTCAGCGGCTTTCTCAGAGCTGCTTCCGTATTTACTTATAAGGTAATCCTTAATTTTATCTCCTGTGAATCCGGGGATCTTTATATGCTGGCATCTTGAGAGGATAGTAGGAATAACCTTATCAGGCTCTTCGGAAACCAGGAGAAAAAGTGTCCTGTCGGGAGGTTCTTCGATTATTTTCAGAAGCTTGTTAGCTGTAGACAGATGCATTCTTTCAGGGAGCCATATGATCATTATCTTGACATCAGATTCAAATGTCTTAAGGCTGAGCTTCTTTATTATCTCAGCTGCTTCCGAGGCAAATATCAGTCCCTGTTCCTTTTCAACCCCTATTGAATCCAGCCAGCTGTTCAGGGTAAAGAAAGGAGACTTTCTTACAAAATCCCTCCACTCACCTATGAATGAATCACTTACCGGGTCTTCCCTTTTATTCTTGATAACCGGAAACACAAAATGAAGATCCGGGTGGATCATCTTTTCATATTTCACACACGATTTGCATATACCGCATGAGTCATTCCCGGACCTGTTCTCACAGCTTATATAAGTTGCGTATGCAAGAGCCAGGGCAAGGGACCCGCAACCCTCAGGACCCGAGAACAGCTGGGCATGGCTTACCCTTTCACACCTGACCGACCCGATAAGCCTGTCAATGATATCTTTCTGTCCGGGTATCTGTGAGAATTTCAATTTATTTCCAGATTATTATTTGCGGGAAGAGATATCTTTTCAGACGATATTACAATGCATTAAGGACATCATCATAATCAGGTTCCTGGGCAATTTCCGGGACCAGTTGAGTATAAACGACTTTGCCTTCCCTGTCAATGATGACAACGCTCCTTGCATAAAGGCCCTCCATAGGACCATCCATTATTTCGATACCATAATTCTTCCCGAACGATCTGTCACGAAATCCCGACAGAGTTATAAGGTTACTGATGCCTTCTGTTGAGCAGAACCTGCCGTGAGCAAAAGGCAGATCTTTAGAAATTGCAAGTACAGTAATACCCGGCTTTTCTGCAGCAACCTTGTTGAATTTTCTTACAGAAGCTGCGCATACAGAAGTGTCGAGACTCGGGAAAATATTAAGGATTAATTTCTTTCCCTTCAGTTCTTTCAGGGAAAGTGAGCCAAGGTCAGATTTAACGAGTGTAAAATCAGGAGCAACAGTGCCTTTTTTTGGCAGGTCTCCCGATGTGTTGACCGGATTTCCTTTCAGAGTGATCTTTGCCATAACTTTTTTTCAAATTTAATTAAACTTTTAACAACGGTAAAACATTTGATCGTGCGTGTATGTTCGTTATTAGTATTTATAAATTTTAAACCAGGCCGGGAAGCAGATATTTAAAAAATAATTAGGTTTGTATGCTTTTTTAAATTGATTCACAAAAACAATTGATATATGAAAATGATTCAGGATTTTAATTTCAAAGGTATAAAGACCATCGTAAGGGTTGATTTTAATGTACCGCTTGACAAGAAAACTTTTGTTGTAACAGATGATACAAGGATCCGCGGAGCTTTGCCGACGATAAAGAAGATAATTGCGGACGGGGGATCAGTCATCCTTATGTCGCATCTGGGCAGACCCGAGGGCAGGATGGAAAAATACTCCCTCAAACCGGTTCTCCCGGTACTCGAAAAACACCTTGGGAAGAAAGTCCTGTTTGCCGATGATTGCCTGGGTGAGTCAGCAGTAAAAATGTCCGCAGCATTGAAACCCGGCGAGGTTCTGCTTCTTGAAAATGTTCGCTTTTATCCTGAAGAGGAAGGCAAGCCTATCCTTCCCGAGACAGCTACAGATGAAGAAAAGAAAGCTGCAAAGGCAGAACTGAAAGCCAAACAGAAAGAACTGGCGAAAAAACTGGCAAGCTATGCTGACGTATATGTTAACGATGCTTTTGGAACGGCACACAGAGCTCATGGCACAACGGCAGTTATCGCCGATTACTTCCCGGCTGATAAGAGGATGTTTGGGTTTCTTATAAACAGCGAGCTGGCAGCAATGGACAGGGTGCTTAACAATGCACAGCATCCTTTCACTGCGATCATGGGAGGGGCAAAAGTATCTGACAAGATCATGCTCATCGAAAATCTTCTCAACAGGGTTGATAACCTTATTATCGGCGGGGGGATGACCTATACATTTATTAAGGCAAAAGGAGGTAAGATCGGCAAATCGCTCTGTGAAGAGGATAAACTCGATCTTGCACTTAAGATTATTGAAAAAGCCAAAGAAAAAGGGGTTAACCTTTATCTGCCTGTTGACAGCCTCAATGCCGACAAGTTTGATAATGAAGCCAATACAAATGTTACAGCTATTGATGCGGTCCCTGATGGCTGGTTAGGTCTGGATATAGCAGAAAAGACAATTAAAAAATTCTCAGAGGTAATAGAGAATTCAAAAACTATCCTCTGGAATGGTCCAATGGGAGTTTTTGAGATGGAAAAATTCTCAAAGGGAACAACCGCTATTGCAAAAGCTATTGCAGCTGCAACTGAAAAAGGTGCTTTCAGTCTTATAGGAGGAGGCGATTCGGTAGCTGCCATAAACAAGAACAAACTGGCCGACAAGGTAAGTTATGTCTCAACCGGGGGAGGTGCAATGCTCGAATATATGGAGGGCAAGAAGCTCCCGGGAATTACGGCAATAAGAGGAGAATAAAGGCTCGAAAGAGAAAAGGCTTTACGGCNNGGCTTTACGGCTTTACGGCAATGACCACAATGGACTTGTTTAAGTGGTCATTTCTCGTGAATTTACGTTATCTTTGCAGGATATGAGAAGAAGTATTCTGACAGGGTTATTGATTGTTTTCCTTCTGCCATCATGCAACAAGGATAACGGAGTTGATACATCAGGGATAGCAACAATAAACAATAATCTTTTACTGAATCAGCAGACACAGAATTACTATCTGTATGGTTTTTTATTTTCTAAAGGAGAGCTGGTCTCAAGTGAATCAGTGCCTCCTCCGGATATTATTGTAGACACTGACGGAACGAAACTATCGCTTGAGGCAAACAATCTTCAGAACTCATTTTTCCTCGTTGATGAATATGTAAGTGAATCACTTGCAAAAAATGCTTTCAATAGTCTTACATCGGCAACTGTCTCTCAGTGGGCCGGATCAGCTACCCCGCTGAGAACCAATCAGATATGGCTGTTCAGATCAGGGACGGAACGCTATGCAAAAATCAGGATAATCTCAACGACCCTTGACAATACTAAGAATCCTGATTTTGCAGAATGCACCTTCCAGTGGGTCTACCAGCCCGATGGTTCTTTAACCTTTCCCGGGAAATGAGAGCGGTGAAGGCTCAAAGTATCTTTAGAGTAAAAAGCGATAACTCTTTTCTGAAGAAAGCCCTTGAAGTATTCCGTTTTCAGTCGGAGGGTAATCCTGTCTATAAGGAATTCATTGAGAAACTCGGGATTGACAGAAGTAATGTCAGGACACTGGAAGCGATCCCTTTTCTGCCCGTAGAATTTTTCAAGACAAGAAAAGTGATTACAGGAAGCCGGTCACCCGAAAAGATATTTGAAAGCAGTGGTACAACAGGATCCACTATAAGCAGGCATTATGTTACCGATACCGGTATATATGACAGAAGTCTGCTTGCCACCTTTAATATCTTTTATGGCGATCCGGCAGAGTATATGATAGCTGCCATGCTCCCGTCATATTTAGAAAGGGAGAACTCATCGCTGATCTATATGGTGGAACAACTTATCAGGTTGAGTAGGGACAGCAGGAGCGGATTCTTTGGAAATAATCCGCGGGATCTGTTGTCTGTGATAGCCAGCGGTAAGGCTGACGGGAAAAAGATACTTCTTATCGGGGTCAGTTATGCACTGCTTGATCTGGCTGAGAATTTTTCGCCTGATCTATCCGGAGTGATAGTTATGGAAACCGGAGGGATGAAAGGCCGCAGGAAAGAGATAACCAGGGAGGAGCTTCATTCAGCACTGAAGAAGGGATTCAATGTAGAAAAAATACATTCGGAATATGGTATGACAGAACTTTTAAGTCAGGCTTATTCGTCAGGAGAAGGTATTTTCCGCTGCCCCCCGTGGATGAAGATCATTATAAGGGATCCCCAGGATCCATTTGCGATGATTTCCGGACCAGGCAGAACCGGAGGTATAAATATCATTGACCTTGCCAATATTAATTCCTGCTCTTTTCTGTCGACATCAGATCTCGGGAGGCTTCATGCTGATGGAAGCTTTGAAGTCCTGGGAAGGTTCGACAACAGTGATATCCGCGGCTGCAACCTCCTTACAATATAATTTATCCTGCTCTTCTTATCTATCCATCCCTCTGGCACGACCGCACGACCTCACGACTGCACGACCGCACGACAATCAGACCCCCAGCTTAGTCCTGATAGCCGGAGGTATTCCATTCTTATTTACCATAATGAAAAGTGTTTTGCCCCTGACATAGCTTTCAGACATGTTTAAGTATCCTCCGTATGAATTCCTGTCAGAACCCCAGGAGTTTTTCGTCTTGTAGAATTTAGTCCCGTTCTGATCTTTCACCATTCCTGTGATATGCATGCCATGATCATCGGTCGTAGTAAAATTCATATATCCTTTCTGACGGGTATCCTGGTCAATTACAGCTTCGGCATTTATCACACCGTTGTCTGCTGTTTTATTGCGCTGTTGATTTTTGTCATCGGCCGGAATTATCGCATAACCATTACTGAACAGGAACCCTTTCTCACTTGTATCCCCGTCCCAGTTAACTGTAAACCCATTTGAAAGTGAATAATCGATTATCTCTATAAGATCATTGAGCGGGACATTATAAAACGATGCCATCGCCCAGTTATCGGGGATTTCAAGAACTCCCTGGCTGTAAAACGGGAAATGAGTAAAAGAAGTTATTTCGATATAGTCATCAGGATTTATTCCCAGGCTGGCAGCGAATGATCCAGGAGTATAAGTAACTCCTTTATAAAAGAATGATTCAGGGACTTTTCCCAGATATGCATCAAGAACAGCATTGACAATCTCGTTATACTGATCGCTTTCCTTTTTTTGTTTTATTGCCACATCAGCTACTGCTTTAAGGAATGCCTGAAGCTCTGAATGGTTATGTAATGGAGAATCGTAATTAATTCCCGTGTATACATCCTCAGGTACAATTCCGCATTCGCTGAATACTCTCATCCAGTCGTGGGAATTTCCCCCTTCGCCGGTATTCCCGTTGCCTCTGCGCAGATAATTGTCTTTGAGTCTGTCAATATAGTTATACCGCACTATGAACATTTCCGACAGGTCAAATTCCCCTTTCCCCATACGGAGAAGTTCGGATTCAATAAATGATGTGGTTGCAAAGCTCCAGCAGGTTCCTGTTGAGGCCTGGTTCTTTACCGGAGTGGTTTTCAGATCAATAACTGTTGTAAATTTAAGATCGTCCCCGTTGGGCCGGGTATCAGTGGAAACATCTCCGGTCTCAGAGCGGCAGGGGAAAACGATTAAACCCAGGGCAAATGCAAGAAAAGAAAATTTATTCATTAGTAACTATCTTAATGTAGGGTAAAAAGCATTCTCTATATGATCGATCTCGAAATCATTCTCTTTCATTACGACACTTATAACATCGAAACGGCACTCTTTAGATACATTGAACCATTTAATATAACTGTCGGCAAGGTAAACCAGGATCCTTTGTTTTTCTTTTGTAACAGCGGAAGCAGGATCCACAAGAAAATCCTCTGAACGGGTTTTGACTTCCACGAAAACAATATATTCATTATTATCAGCAATAATATCCACCTCATTCCTTCCAGACCGCCAGTTGCGCTTCAGTATCCTGTACCCTTTTTTTCTGAGGTAGTCGGCTGCGAGGTCTTCGCCCTTTTTTCCAAGATCAAAGATATCCGCCATGTCAGATCTCTATAAGTCTGTTCCTGATTGCATATAGAATAAGGCTTGCAGTATTCTTTGAATTTGTTTTTCCAAGAAGATTAGCCCTGTGCTTATCAACAGTTCTTTTACTTATAAAAAGGGCATCTGCAATCTGCTGGTTTGATAGTCCTTCGCAGATCTTTACAAGGATCTCTTTTTCTCTTTTAGAGAGATGTGCCGCTTTGATTTCATTCTCCCGATGTTTTATTTTCTGGATGACATTGTAGAGCAATTTCTGGGAGAAGTAACTGCCGCCCCTGATGACAGTAAGGATTGCTTCCCTCACTTCATTGATATTTGAATCTTTAAGAAGGAAACCCCTGGCACCGGCATCAATCATTTTGTAATAGTATTCTTCCTCTCCATACATCGAAAGGGCAATAATATTTATTTCCGGGTTGATTCTTAAGCCTCTCCTTGTTGCCTCTATACCGTCCATTTCCGGCATATTAATATCCATCAGAGCTATTTCAGCTTTTGTGTTTTTAAGAAGATTGACAAATTCTTCGCCATTTGAAGCTTCTCCTGTTACTTCAAAATCCGGAAATGAATTCAGTAATATCTTGAGTCCATTTCTGAAAAGCTGGTGGTCATCAGTGATTATGATATGTATTTTTTCCATTTAAATTTGTTCTCAGGTATCAATCAATCTGAATTCAAATATTAATTATCTGTCTGATATAAAAGTACAAGGTTAACATTCAGGCTTATTCTGTCATTTTAATCAGAGCGCTTGTTCCTTTTCCGGGAGTGCTTTCAAGCACAAATACTCCCTCAATTGTCTTAACCCGGGTTTCAATATTTGACAATCCCATTCCTTTATTATCTTCCGTATTGAGAGCTGTCGTGTCAAAACCACGGCCATTATCTGAAAAATGCAAGGTAATGAATTTTTCATGTTTGTTAAGCTCGATATCAATCCTGGAAGCGCCAGAATGTCTTATTGCATTATTTATTAATTCACATACTGCCCTGTAAATAACAACTTCCTTGTCATTCTCTATCCTGTGGTTTTCCATATTCGATTTAAAATCTATTTCCACAGCTTTTGTCTGGTTTATCTTCGTCGTGAAAGTGTTTATCGCACTTGCCAGTCCGAAGTTAGACAGCATATGCGGGCTCAGATTATCCGATACATCTTTTATTGTGCTGATTGCTTCATTAATAAGGTGACTTGTATTATTAAGGATCACTGTCCCTGACGGATCATGGATCCTGGATGCGAGTGATGACAATGACATTTTGATAGTGGAAAGAATGGGGCCCAGGCCATCATGAAGATCGTTGGCAAATCTTCTTCTTTCATTCTCCTCGGTATTTATTATTGCATTCAGGACTTTTCGTTCTGTACGAAGCCTGTCTATCTCAGCTCTTTTGAGTGAATAGAATATCTCCCTGATCAGGATTACTCCGACGATGATCATAAAGGAGACAAGGACCCCGGTCCATTCATCTATCATCTGCAGGGTATATGAAGGAGTACCCCTGAAAAACTCAAATAGCTGGATAATTTTTCTGACAGCCATGAAAACGAAAGCTGTTGAAAGGAGTATCCACGAGAGCCTGTATTTCGTCAGCTTCATAAACCCCAGAGCTATTGAAGCTGCAGCTATCTGGAGCACAATAGAAATTATCAGAGCGATAAGTCGGACCATGGCAGGAGGTGTATTTTTCACAAAAATAGGAGATTTTTTTTAAGGCATTACGGCGATACGGCTTTATGGCATTACGGCCCTGCACAGCCCTAACACCCTAATTCCTTAACGCCTTAACGCCTTTGTGCCTTTGTGCCTTTGTGCCTTTGCGCCTTTTTTCTAACTTTGGAGACTTATTTAAAAAGGATGCGGCTGATTTACAACATCGGAATCCGGATTTATCTTGCCATTCTCTGGCTTGCATCTCCTTTTAACAGGAAAGCAAGGTTATGGATAAGCGGCAGGAAGGGCTGGTATCAGAAATTAAAGGACAAAGTTGATAAGGATGGCAGATATATATGGGTTCACTGTGCCTCGCTTGGCGAGTTCGAGCAGGGAAGGCCTGTTATTGAGGCTATAAAGAAGGAAGCTGCCGGATATAAAATTATTCTTACTTTCTTTTCTCCTTCAGGCTATGAAATAAGGAAGAACTACGGGCAGGCTGACATTATATGTTACATGCCTGCTGACAGTCGCCGGAATGCTGAAAGGTTCATTGATCTGGTTGATCCTGAAAAGGTCATATTTATTAAGTACGAGTACTGGTATAATTATATAACTGTATTGGCTGAAAGGCAGATACCTTTATACATTATTTCAGCTATTTTCAGGAAAGATCAGTACTTTTTCAAATGGTACGGAGGTTTCTTTCACAGCCTTCTGAATAAGGTCGGGGGGTTTTATGTTCAGGACAATCAATCGGCAGAGGTTCTCAGAGAAGCAGGGCTTACCAATATAACAGTAGCGGGAGACACCCGTTTCGACAGGGTTATTGAGTTAGCTGAAAAAGCAAGGAGCATTGATGAGATCGGGTTATTCAGGGGCGGTGAGAAATTAGTTGTAGCCGGCAGCACATGGAAGGGAGATGAAGAAATAATAGCAAGGTATATAAACAGGTATCCTGAAAGGATCAAATGGGTCATTGCGCCCCATGAGCCGGGAAATGCTAATATAGAGAGGCTTGAGAAGCTCCTGGCGGTCAGGTGTCTGAGGTTTTCCCGTTTCAGGGCAGAAGAATGCGATGCAAGAGTGCTTATAATTGACAATATCGGGATGCTTTCCTCAGTATATCGTTACGCGCATGTGGCTGTTATTGGAGGGGGATTCGGAAGAGGTATTCACAATTTACTTGAGGCAGCATGCTGGGGTGTACCGGTATTATTTGGACCGAATCATAAAAAATTCAGGGAAGCTCTTGAACTGAAAGAGAACGGGGGAGGGAAATCCTTTACAAATTATACTGAATTTGAAGAATTGCTTAATGAATTAATGTATGAACAGGCGGTCTGTAAAAAAGCTTCAGAAGCAGCATGCAATTATGTGAAAGAAAACGCCGGAGCTACCCATAAAATCATCGCGGGAATCATCTGAAAAAATATTAACAAGCCCCTCTGATAACTTGTTTATAACTAATCTTTTTTAAATCTGAGGGATAGTTTAAAGAGGTTTATTTTAGGCCTCCCGTTGTAATACAGGGATGATTTTTTTTGGTGACATGAAATCAACAGTTTACGATGAAATTATAAAATGAATTATTAAACCTAATCTCTATTTCTATGATGACACAATTAAAACGACACTATCTTACTCTATTGTTTATGTTCATTTCTGTCCTTGTTTCCGGGCAGGGATCAACTACATCTTCGATGAGCGGCAAGATAGTTGACAATTCAGGACAAGCCATGGCTGGTGCAACTGTCCTGGCTATTCACATCCCTTCGGGAGCACAGTATGGGGCTCTGACAAATGTCGAAGGTCTTTACACAATTCAGGGTATGAGACCGGGCGGGCCTTATAGCATTGAAATATCCTTTGTTGGTTATGCAAAGAAATCAATCTCGGATATTAATCTGTCACTGGGAGAATCGTTCCTTTTAAATGCCAATCTTGAAGAATCAAGCGCCCAGCTTGGTGAAGTGGTTGTAGTAGGGACAAGAGCTCCGGTTCTTAACTCCGAAAGGAATGGTGCATCAATTAATATCAATACAGCTCAGCTGAGTACAATGCCGACAGTTTCAAGGAGTATTAATGATGTTACCCGTCTGACACCGCAGTCGAACGGAAATCAGATAGGTGGCGGAAACTATCGTCAGAATTTCATCACTGTTGACGGGGCGCAGTTCAACAATGCTTTCGGTATCGGAACGAACCTCCCAGGCAATGGTTCACCGATTTCTCTTGATGCTCTCGACCAGATCTCAGTGAATATCACACCCTATGATGTAAGGCAGAGCGGGTTCATAGGAGCAGCAGTTAACGCGGTAACCAGATCAGGGACCAACGAATTTTCAGGTTCGGCATACACCTATATGCAAAATGAAACATTCAAAGGCAACAAGGTAGGAGACAAAACATTTGTTAAATCTCCCTCAAGCTACAGTATGCAGGGATTCCGTCTTGGCGGCCCGATAATCAGGAATAAGCTGTTCTTCTTTGTAAACTTCGAAACCGAAAAGTCAAAAGTGCCGGGGCCATCAAGAGTGGCTGCAACTCCCGAAGCACCAGCTAACTATGAAAATAATATAGCAAGACCTACTGCAGAGAGAATGGATCAGATAAGCCAGTATCTGAGTGAAACCTATGGTTATGAAACCGGTCCGTATCAGAACTACTCAAATGAGAGCCCGGGAAAGAAATTCCTTGCCAGGATAGACTGGAACATAAACAAGGACCATAAGTTCAATATACGCTACAGCTATATGACAAGCAAGGATCCGTCTTCTCCAAGTACATCTTATTCCCCCTTCTCATCTTCAGCAATGTACACTGGAAGACGAACTGATATGGATGCTATGTGGTTTAAGAATACCGGTTATTTCCAGGAGAGAAACTTCAGTTCCCTGTCAGCAGAGCTGAACTCATCTCTCGGGCAGGGGAAATATACAAATACCTTCAGGGCTACCTATTCTTTCCAGGATGAGCCGAGAAGCACCGGTGGTAAACTGTTCCCATTTGTTGATATACTACTCGATGGCAAACCATACGTGTCATTCGGAACGGAACTCTTTTCATATGGCAATACAAGAGAGGTTAAAACACTCACTCTAAGCGATGATTTTTCATGGTCGTGGGGAAAGAATTACCTCACTGCCGGTATCAATTATGAATTTGATGACACTAAAAACGGCTTCATGAGATTTGGGTCAAGCTATTATGTGTTTAATTCATGGGAAGACTTTACCGGTGGAGCCAATCCGAATAACTTTGGTATAACTTTCTCAAATACACCTGGATATGCCCAGGCCTTCCCAACCTTCAAGTTCAGTCAGATTGCGGCATATATCCAGGATGAAATAACTGTCAGCTCAAAGCTAAAGGTAGTGGCCGGTCTGCGTTTCGATCTTCCGACCTATCCGGAACCTCTCAAGAGCCATCCGATAATTGAAACTCTTAATTTTGGCGGCAAGTTCTACAACACCTCTACCCTCCCGAAAGAGAGGCTGATGTTCTCACCAAGACTTGGATTCAATTATGACTTTTCAGATAACCGCTCTCTTGTGCTTCGCGGAGGTACAGGGCTATTCACAGGACGTGTTCCTTTTGTATGGATTGTAAGCCAGGCAGGAGATGCAGGCATGCTGCAAACGACTCTTACCTATGCAGGCTCAGGAAACACTCCCGGACCATTCAGCCCGGATATTGACACTTATTATCCTCCAACCCAACCGGCTGCAGGAACAATCGTGCCAACTACATTCACTATTATATCTGATGATTTCAAGATGCCTCAGACGTGGAAAACAAGCCTTGCCCTTGATGCGAAACTGCCATGGGGAATAAAAGGATCTGTTGAAGGGATCTACAATAAAGATTTAAACACAGCTTTCTTTGTAAATGAAGGCCTTAAAGGTGCTCAGCATCTTAATATAGCAGGATATCCGGATAACCGACTTATGTATCCAACCTCTCTTTCAAATACTTATTATTATCTGGCTACTTCTTCCGGAGTTATTACTCCCACAGGAAACCGGGGGGTGTCACCTATAGTACTTGAAAACAGAAGAGGCGGATATTACTGGTCAATGACAGCCAAAGTTGAGAAATCATTCAAAGGTGGCTTAAACGCAATGCTGGCATATACCCACAGTGCTGCTAAGAATCTAGTTGATGGCAGCGGCGACCAGGCAGCTTCGGCATGGAATGGAAATGCCAATGTGAACGGCGCAAACAGCGATGAACTGGGCTTTGCAAGCTATATAATACCTAATAAGCTTATCGGTGCCCTTTCTTATAAGGTTGAATACCTTAAGTTCATGGGTACATCAATATCACTCTTCTATGAAGGTGGTTCAGCAGGTCGCTTTTCTTATGTGTATTCATCAAACATAGTACGCGACGGCGCAGGGTCAAACAACCTGATCTATGTTCCGAAGAATTCGTCTGAGATAAACTTCGTTGATTATACATTCACTCCATCTGGAGGAAGCCCCATTTCATGGACTGCTCAGGAACAAAGTGATGCATTCTTCGATTACATCGAACAGGATAAATACCTCTCATCAAGGAAAGGCGAATATGCAGAAAGAAACGGGGTTGTTATGCCATGGGTAAATAAATTCGATATCAAGATCCAGCAGGATTTCTTCGTGAATGTTGGCGGAAAAAGGAATACGATCCAGGTAAGTCTCGACATTCTGAACGTCGGGAATCTTATAAACAAGAACTGGGGTATTGTACCTTATTATAATCAGAATAATATACTTGTTATGACAAATAACACCAGTGTCGTTCCAGGTGGTGCAGTTGCTCCTACTTTCAGGCTTAATCCATACAATAACGCGATGATCTCCAAAACTTTCAGCAATAATGTATCATATGTATCAACCTATTCAATGCAACTGGGTATTCGGTATATATTTAACTAAGCTTAAGAATACTTAAGCAAAATGAAAGGGCGCGATTCAGCGCCCTTTTTTAATATGTATCCGGGCGCTGCATTTAAATGATGGTATGTTAAATACTTATTCGCTCAAACAGCTTCTGGGAACGACGGCATTATTGCAAGTATCAGATAATGAGGTGAATATAAAAAGTTAATAACTATCGCCTCAAATGTTAATAAACTTAAAAATTTTGTCTTGCATTACGAATGACCCTTGTCTAATTTAGCAAATACCCGTAAAAAAAATCAACGGTCGTTTAATCTCATTAAAATCAGAGAATAACAGAATTATGGAAGATCTATTTGTCCAGGAACCAGCTATTGCTTCTGATCAGACTAAAGATGGAAAGCAAAAATCAGATGATCAAAAGAAAGCTGGTGTGAAAGAAAACAGTAAAACAGACAAACAGGCGGGAGAGAGGATTGTATATTCTCATGATGAAGCTGTTGAAGCAAGCGTAGCATACTTCAACGGCGATGAACTTGCTGCAAGGGTATGGGCCAACAAGTATGCTCTTAAGGATTCTTACGGGAACCTGTATGAGAAGACACCTGATGACATGCATCACCGCCTGGCAAGGGAGATCCATCGGATCGAGCTGAAATATAAGAATCCACTGCCGGAGGAACTGATATACAATGTGCTGAAGGACTTTAAATATATAGTGCCCCAGGGAGGTCCTATGACCGGGATCGGAAATGAATACCAGATTGCTTCCCTTTCGAACTGCTTCGTGATCGGTAATGACGGATCGTCCGATTCATACGGCGGAATAATGAAGATCGACCAGGAACAGGTACAGCTTATGAAACGCCGCGGCGGAGTCGGGCACGATCTTTCTCATATCAGGCCGAAAGGGACACCGGTACTGAACAGCGCCCTGACTTCAACAGGAGTTGTTCCCTTTATGGAGAGGTATTCAAACTCGACACGCGAAGTGGCCCAGGATGGAAGAAGAGGCGCCCTGATGCTTTCAATATCGATAAAACATCCGGATTCAGGTAAATTTATCGACGCCAAGATGGAAAGCGGGAAAATTACAGGAGCAAACGTCTCCGTGAAGATTACCGACGAGTTCATGAAAGCTGTAGAGAATAAAACGATATTCCGGCAGCAATATCCGATAAACTCCGATAACCCCAAATTCGTTAATGATATTGATGCGGTCCAGCTCTGGAACAAGATAATACACAATGCATGGAAATCGGCTGAACCAGGTGTGCTTTTCTGGGACACAATAATCAGGGAAAGTGTTCCTGATTGTTATGCAAACCTCGGCTTTGCTACTGTTTCTACCAATCCCTGCGGGGAAATACCCCTGTGCCCCTATGACAGCTGCAGGCTCCTGGCAATTAACCTGTTCAGCTATGTAAAGAATCCTTTTACTCCAAAGGCAGAATTCGACCTTGAATTATATAAGGAACATGTTGGTCTTGCCCAGAGAATGATGGATGACATAATCGATCTTGAAATGGAAAAGATCGATGCAATTCTTGCCAAGATAGAGGCTGATCCTGAACCCGATGAACTTAAACTGGTGGAAAGAAACCTCTGGAAGAACATAAAGAAAAAATCCGAACAAGGCAGAAGAACAGGAATAGGGATAACAGCTGAAGGTGACATGCTTGCAGCCCTGGGATTAAGATATGGCAGTGAAGAAGCAATAAATTTCTCCGTCGACATACATAAGACACTTGCTCTTGAAGCTTATAAATCCTCCACCTACCTGGCAAAGGAGAGAGGCTCGTTTACGATCTACGATTCTGAAAGGGAGAAAAATAATCCCTTCATACTCAGGATGAAAGAAGCCGATCCTGTACTGTACAGCAACATGGAGAAATTCGGCCGCAGGAATATCGCCCTGCTGACTATCGCACCGACAGGGACAACAAGTCTTATGACTCAAACCACATCCGGGATCGAACCGGTCTTCTCCGTCTTTTATAAACGCAGACGGAAAGTCAATCCCAATGACAAGAACGTTAAGATTACTTTTAAGGACGAGGTGGGTGATTCCTGGGAAGAGTTCAATGTGTTCCACCATAAATTCGTCGAATGGCTTAAAGTCAACGGTTATGATCCCGCTGAAGTGACAGCTAGAAGCGATGAGGAAATTGAGAAAATAATAGCAAAATCGCCTTATTACAAAGCAACAGCCAACGATGTTGACTGGGTGGCAAAGGTCAGGATGCAGGGGGCTATACAGAAATGGGTTGATCATTCGATAAGTGTGACTATTAATCTTCCGGCGGATGTCAAGGAAGAACTGGTCAGCGAGCTTTATCTTACTGCGTGGAAAAGCGGATGCAAGGGAGCGACTGTTTACCGCGACGGATCACGTAACGGAGTTCTTATAACAGGAAAACCGGAGGGTCGTACGGAAAGACCGAAAAGACCAAAAGTCCTGGATTGCGATGTTATAAGGTTCAATATAAATGAAGAAAAATGGGTGGCTTTCGTAGGGCTGAAAGAAAACAGGCCTTATGAAATATTCACCGGTATTGCCGATGAAGAAATATTCCCCATTCCGAAAAGCATAGTAAAGGGACAAATAGTAAAGATAAAGGACGAGGACGGCAGAACAAGATACGATTTCCAGTACACGGACAAATATGGTTATAAGAAGACTATGGGAGGACTCTCTCATATGTTCAAACCTGAATTCTGGAACTATGCCAAACTAATATCCGGAGTCCTCAGGCATGAGATGCCGATAGCAGATGTTGTCAATCTGGTTCAGTCTCTTAAGCTCGACAGTGAATCGATAAATAACTGGAAGAACGGCGTTGAAAGAGCACTCAAGAAATATATCCCGAACGGAACCAAGGCGAAAGGCACCTGCGGCGAGTGCGGGTCGCATAACCTTGTATATGAAGAAGGGTGCCTTATCTGCAAGGACTGTGGTTCTTCAAAGTGCGGTTAAGCTTATTTCAACACATTAAGTTCCTTACCGATCTTCCTGAAAGCCTCAACAGCTTTATCAAGGTGTTCTATTTCGTGAGCAGCCGATAACTGCACACGGATCCTTGCTTCACCTTTCGGAACTACCGGATAATAGAATCCAATAACATAGATCCCCTCTTCAAGCAGGCGGGCCGCAAATTCCTGTGATAGCCTTGCATCATACAGCATCACGGCACATATCGCTGATTTTGTAGGCTTTATATCGAACCCGAGATTGGTCATGCGACTAATAAAATACTCTGAATTCCTGTGAAGTTTATCCTGCAGGGTATTTGTCCCGGTCATCATTTCAATCATTTTAATACCTGCTGCAGCCACCAGGGGAGGGATGGAATTTGAGAAAAGGTAAGGACGTGATCTCTGACGCAAAAGTTCTATTATCTCTCTCTTACCGGTTGTAAAACCTCCTATTGCGCCTCCGAACGCCTTGCCCAGTGTCCCGGTGATGATCTCAACCTGACCCATTATGTTATAGAGCTCAGTAACGCCCCTTCCCGTTTCACCAACCACACCGGCAGAATGTGATTCATCGACCATGACAATTGCGTCATACTTATCTGCCAGTTCAACGATCTTTTTCAGAGGCGCCACGTTGCCATCCATGGAAAAAACGCCGTCGGTTACGATCAGCCTTAACCTTTGGGCCTGAGCCAGTTTAAGCTGTTTTTCAAGGTCATCCGTATCGGCATTGGCATACCTGTACCTCTGAGCTTTGCAAAGACGTACACCATCTATTATTGAAGCATGATTCAGCGAATCAGATATGATCGCATCCTCTTCTGTGAGAAGAGGTTCAAAGACGCCTCCGTTGGCATCGAAGCACGCAGCATAGAGTATTGTATCCTCAGTACGGAAAAATCTTGCGATTTTCTTTTCCAGCTCCTTGTGGAGATCTGTCGTCCCGCAAATGAAACGTACCGACGACATACCGTACCCGTGATCGTCAAGAGCTGATTTGGCAGCTTTGATAAGTTCCGGATTATTTGATAATCCAAGGTAATTATTGGCGCAGAAATTTATTACCTTCTGGCCTGTATCCAGTTCTATTTCAGCACCCTGCGGGCTTACAATGATCCTTTCATTCTTGTAAAGGCCGGCATCCCTGATTTCCTGTAAGGTTTTATCCAAATGAGTCTTGAAATTCTTATACATATCTTTTGTAGTTTCTAAAATCGTTCGAAAATCAATGAAATATTGTGCATGATTCCTGATACTCATATTTATGCAATTTAAACGTGTAACTGCCTCATGTCAGTCCCAGTTCAGTATAACTTTTCCGCAATTACCTTCTTCCATTATATCGAAACCTTTCTGGAACTCATCGATATGGAAACGGTGAGTGATAACCGGATCAAGGTTTATACCACCGATGATCATCTGTTCCATCTTATACCATGTTTCCCACATCTCCCTGCCATAAATACCTTTAAGGGTTATTGCCTTGAAGATTATTTCACTCCATGGCACCTCGAAGCCTGACGGTAAAATGCCCAGCAGGGAAATGCTTGAGCCATTATACATATTGCTGATCATCTCTACAAATGCAGCCGGCGAACCTGACATCTCCAGTCCGATGTCAAATCCTCTCATTTTTAATAATTTGACAGCATCTGAGATCTTTTCTCCCTTTGAAGGGTTAACTGTTAAAGTAGCGCCCATTTTTTTTGCTATCTGAAGCCGGTAATCGGAAAGGTCGCTTGCAACAATAAATCTGGCTCCTGCAAATCTGGCAATAGCCACGGCCATGCTTCCTATGAGGCCGGCCCCCGTGATGAGGACATCTTCTCCGAGAAGGGGGAAGGAAAGAGCTGTATGAGTTGCGTTTCCGAAAGGATCCATTATTGCAGCCCAGTCATCAGTTATCCTGTTGTCGAGAGGAATGACGTTGCATGCCGGTATCTTAAGGAATTCCGCAAAGGATCCGTCGATATGCACACCGATGCCTATGGAGTTTTCACAAACATGCTCTTTCCCGCGGCGGCAGTTCCTGCAGTGGCCGCATGCAAGATGTCCTTCTCCTGTAACTCTCTCTCCCAGTTTAAGATTTGTGACACCGGCACCCATTTTTTCAATAGTGCCCATATATTCATGTCCGATCACCATAGGAGTTTTAATCGTTCTTTTCGACCACTCATCCCATTTGTAGATATGAAGATCAGTGCCGCAAATAGCTGATTTTTTAATTTTTACTATGACATCATTCAGACCAGGTTCAGGAACCGGAACTTCCTGCATCCACAAACCCCTCTCCGGACGGGCTTTCACTAGAGCTTTCATTGTTTTCATGGAGAACAGTTTTTACCAGTACTTATTAAATGTTGCACAAATGTAATATAAATAGGAACCATAAAAACTGATATATGCTATACTGATTTTATAAGGCGGTTTGTCTATATTTGTGTATTAATCTGAAAATAATCAGTATGCAACAGGTACGGGTTCGTTTTGCTCCCAGTCCGACTGGTCCGCTTCATATCGGTGGAGTGAGGACTGCTCTTTATAATTTTCTTTTTGCAAGAAAGAACAAAGGCACATTCATCCTGAGGATTGAAGATACTGACCAGGGTCGTTTTGTGGAAGGCGCCGAAGAATATATTATCGAGTCGCTTAAATGGTGCGGTATAACTATTGATGAGGGTATAAAAGAAGGAGGCCCTTTTTCTCCCTACCGGCAGAGTGAAAGGAAAGAGATTTACAAACAATATGCTGATTATCTTATCAGCACAGGAGCGGCTTACTATGCTTTCGATACACCCGGCCAACTAGATCAGGCAAGATCCGAAGCTGAGAATGAAGGGTGTGCATTTCTTTATAATGCATCTGTAAGAGATAGAATGCAGAACTCACTTTCAATGCCTGAAGCAAAATGGAAGACCCTCATTGAACAGGGTGTCCCTTTTGTGGTCCGCTACAAGATGCCTCTGAATGAGGATATCCATTGCGACGATCTGATCCGTGGTCATATTGTAGTTCATTCCGATACCCTCGATGATAAGGTTCTTTTTAAATCTGACGGGATGCCAACGTATCACCTTGCAAACGTTGTTGACGACCATTTGATGGAAATCAGTCATGTGATACGCGGTGAGGAATGGCTGCCGTCACTGCCTCTTCATTTCGCACTCTACAGATCATTTGGCTGGGACAGACCCCTGTTTGCTCATCTGCCGCTTCTTCTCAAGCCTGATGGCAAAGGGAAATTAAGCAAAAGAGACGGTGATAAGATGGGTTTCCCGGTCTTTCCTCTCTACTGGCCTTATGGTGAAACTGCAAAAGGATACAGGGAGGAGGGATATTACCCCGAGGCTTTCGTTAATATGCTTGCACTTCTTGGCTGGAATCCGGGAACAGAAAAAGAGATATTCAGCATGGAAGAGCTTATTGATTCATTCTCGATTGAAAGAGTTCATAAAGCAGGATCCCGTTTCGATCCCGAAAAAGCAAAATGGTTCAATCATCATTATCTTCAGCAGAGAAGCAATAAGCAGCTTGCTATCGAATTCAGGGAATTTTTAAGAGCCAAAGGTTTTCATCATGATATAGTTGAACTGGAGACGCTGGTAGGGCTCGTTAAAGAGAGGGTAAATTTTGTAAAGGACATCTGGAATGAAACTGATTTCTTCTTCAGGGCACCGGAAACATTCGACCAGGCAGTTGTAAAAAAACGCTGGAAATCAGAATCGCCTGTTCAGCTTATGGAACTCAGGCAGATACTCAACGATATCCCTGATTTCACTGCAGCAGCTACTGAAGCAGCAGTTAAGAAATGGATCGCACAAAAAAACTATAACATTGGCGATGTTATGAATGCTTTTCGTCTTGTACTGGTCGGAGCATCAAGAGGGCCCCATATTTTTGATATAATTGCCTGGCTGGGTAAAGATGAGACCCTTAAAAGGATAGAAAGAGGTGTGTCCATAATAGGGAATACGACATCATGAATCTTCCCGGCAAGGATGATTATATAGATATTCATACCCATGGTGCTGAGCCTGCTGAAGGCATTTTTTCAGTAGAGACTCTCATGGCTCATGAGCGGAGGACACCGGAAAAAATCCCGGGAATAGCCTACACTATAGGGATACATCCCTGGTATCTTAATCAATCGAATCATAATAATCTGATAGCCAGAGTAATAACAATGGTCTCAGATCCGTTGATAATTGCTGTCGGGGAAGCAGGATTTGATAAGATTAAAGGACCGTCCGCAGATCTTCAGAGAAAAACATTTGAAGAACAGGTGTATATTTCCGAGAACCAAAGGAAACCTTTAGTCATACATTGTGTGCGGGCCTGGGAAGAACTCACAGGAGTACATAAAAAGTTAAAACCCGAAATGCCATGGCTTGTACATGGTTTCAGGGGCAAGAAAGAACTGGCTATGCAATTGATCTCGAGGAACATGTATCTGTCATTCTGGTTTGATTTCATTGTAAGGCCACAGTCATCAGAACTGGTCAGGAGCCTTCCCAAAGAAAAAATATTTGTTGAAAGTGACGGGGCAGGGGTGAACATCAGGGATCTGTATAATAAAGTTGCAGCCGACCTGGGTCTTGAGCCGGAGGAGTTAAAGGCACAGATCTTAAAGAATTTCAAGCAGTTTTTTAATATAGTATAATTCTAAAACACAAAGGTTGCTTATGTCATCTGACTGGCTTGAACGGACAGTGATGCTGATCGGGGAAGAAGGATTAAAAAAGCTTCGATCCGCAAGGGTACTTGTTGTAGGACTGGGAGGGGTTGGAGCCTATGCCGCTGAGATGATATGCCGGGCAGGAACCGGGACGATGACTATTGTCGATGGTGACAGGATACAGCTCTCGAACAGGAACCGTCAGCTGATTGCACTGAAAAGTACGGAAGGATTATTAAAAGCTGAAGTCATGGGATCAAGGCTGCTTGATATAAATCCGGACCTTGATCTGGAGATCATCAGCGAATATATAAAGGATGAAAGGATGGTTGAGATACTTGACAGGGTATATGATTACGTTGTTGATGCAATAGACACCCTCTCTCCGAAGGTTTTTCTTATCTATCATTCACTTCAGAGAAAATACCCCGTTGTAAGCTCTATGGGATCGGGCGGAAAGTTTGATCCGACAAGGATATGTGTTTCGGATATTTCTGAAACGACTGATTGCAACCTGGCCAGGATACTTCGCAAAAGACTACACAGGCTTGGTATCAGGAGCGGAGTTACAGCAGTATGGTCGCCTGAAGCTACAGATAAGACCAGGATCCTGCCTTCTCCGGGGGAGGAAAATAAAGCATCAGTAGTCGGAACAGTATCCTATATGCCGGCAGCATTTGGGATAGCCTGTGCTTCGGTAGTAATACGGGATCTTGCAGGGATCGGCCATTAATGGCAATGTGCTCCTCTTTAAACCAGGTAGAAGTGCTGTTCCATACAAAAGAGAACCAAAATCAAATAGCATGATCTGTTCCCGGGATAGTCATTGATTCTGTTTTGCATCATTTTTCCCGGCTCTCAGTAACATAAAGTACACCACTGATCCGATAAGAGTGATCCCTATTCCTATTAAGGACTGTACTGGTCTGTTGGCAAATACATATAACATCATACACCCTTCAACCAGGATGAAGAATACAGGGATAAAGGGATATCCGAAAGTATGGTATAATTCTTCGTTATTCTTTCTCATTCTATATCTNNATAAGTAAGAGGGCAACGGTTGTAAGAAAAATGGTGGCAAAAAAAGGTGAACCGCTCTTGTTTTCAGTCCCAAGAAATCGGAGCAGTTTATAATCCTCAGCAATAGCCTGGGTAACCCTGGGGCCAATGATCAGCAGAGAGTTTATTGAGGCAATCAGACCAATGGAAATAATAAGGGCGACAAATTTTCCTCCTGATGGTCCGAATATGTTTTTAGCAGCCAGGAAGGCTATATCTATTTGTCCTTCCAGTTCCTGCATCGGGACAGTGTAAAGGAAGATAAAATTAAGAAGAGTATATAAGAATAATACTATCAGAGTTCCGGAGATCAGAATAAGAGGAAGGTTCCTGACAGGATCTTTTACCTGGTGGGTTATATAGGCAGCCGAATTCCATCCTGAATAAGCAAAGGATACATAAACGAGAGATACCGCAAAAGCCGGATTAATTATTTCTTTAACGTCTGATTGTCTGAAGGTAAGTTGAAAATCCGGATGATGACCTTTAACAAATCCTATTATGCATAATGTGAGTATTAATGATACATTTATGGCGGCTGTAATGAAGTTAAAATTTGTACCGGTTCTAAAACTGGATGTATTGAGCACAGTAAGGCTGACAATTACCACTACAGCTATAATCACAGGGGCGACCGGTATCAGATTTCCGGCATATGTTCCGAGTGCAATTGCTGAAATTGCCATTGGTGCTGCAAATCCAATTGTCATTGAAATAAAACCCGACATAAATCCTAACGATGGATGGAAAATTTTGGACAGGAATATATATTCACCTCCTGATTTTGGATACCTGACAGCCAGCTCGCCATATGTAAGAGCACCACAGAAAGCGACAAGCCCTCCGGTTATCCAGATAAACACCAGTGCCAGAACTGAATGTACTCCTGCAGCCTGTAACCCAAGGCTGGTATAGACACCAGTACCGATCATGTTTGAGACAACAATAGCGGTAGCAAGGACGGGACTAATGAGTTTTCCCTGGTTCAAAATAGATTATTTTTATAAAAGGGATAAATGTAATAAACAAAACGGATCATCATATTCCTTAACTCAGGGGGAAGCATTATTATGATTTATATTAAATCATTACTTATCAGCTTTTTTATAGCTTATTGAAACACCTCCTCCGGCACTGTTTACAGTAGTTTCATAGTTAGGCAGGCTCCTGACATAGGTCAGGAACTGAGCCTGGCCTCCATACCCACCATATCCACGGCCTCTTTCACTTATATTATGGGCAGTAAAACAGCCTCCGACCTTAAGCTTCGGGTCAATATCTATGAAATAATTCTTATACCATTCTTTATCAGCATCACTAAACACAAAATCAAAGGGGCCTTTCAGTTCCTTAACGAGCTCATGAGCGTCTGCAAGCCTTGCATCAATATATTGAGATAATCCGGCTTCTTTAAAATTCTGAACGGCTTCCCTGTGCCGGCCTTCATCAATATCGATGGTTATCAGCTTACCTCCTGTCTTGCTCAATGCCCAGGCTATCCATATACCCGAATGGCCGGTAGAGGTACCTATTTCCAAAGCGCTCCTGTAGTTGTTTTTGATAATTATATTATACAGAAGCTGTCCATCCACGGAAGGGACGTTCATATCATACCACCGGCGGGAATTGAGAAACTTCCTGATCTTCTCATCGAATTCAGGATTTTCTTTAAGATTCTGTGATTTCACAGGCATTAAGCAGGCAAGAAGGATTGTTATAAACAAAAACTTCTGAATCATGTTCCTTAAATTCATCTGGTCATTTTTAATTAATGTCTGTAATCCTTTTCTTATGGACATTTAAAAATAACTTATTATTCCTGATCATCAGTAAAATCCGGTTAGTTAAATACTTTTATTTAATAACTTTTAACTTTTGTATAGCTGATGAGGATGAAAAATAATAGCCATTAACCAGATTAATTGTTATAATTGTGATAACGTTATCTGTAAAATTAATTTATAATTTTACGAACTAAAGGTTTGAAGATTAAATATTACAAATAAGAAAAAATGAGTTTCTCAGATTTCATAACTAACCACGGTAAGAAGGTAAACAAGGAAGCATTTATTAACCTTGTTCAGGTTTCGAAAATTGACGGTAAAATACAAAAGAATGAACTTGAACTGCTTCACAGGGAAGGTAAGAAATTCGGGCTGACCGATCCCGAGATTGATCATCTCATTAAAATTGAGAGAGATCATCAATATCACCCGCCCTATTCCCTTGAGGAAAAATTCGAGCACATTTATAATCTTACTGAGATGATACTTGCTGATTGTGAAGTAACTGAGAGTGAGAAGAAAGTGATAAAGAAATTCGCAATAGAAGCAGGTTTTGAATATTCGAAAATAGATAAACTCATAGATGTCCTCATTGAAGGGGTTAAATCAAATTACGAAGAAGAAAGGCTCTTCAGAAAATTTAAAAAAGTACTTCTTAGCTGAACATCATATATTACCGGCCCGGCGGACCAGGATTCTTTCAGATCCGCCTTTTTTTTTCTGAAATATCAGAAAATTTATATCCCAAATTATTTCCTTGGTACGCAAATTTTTACTAAATTGTAAGGATATTATCTGATCGATAACTTAACCAATATTATTGCGATGAGAATCCTTATTACAGGACTTGTTGCGTTCGTTATCTGGTGTTTCATTTCATCATGGCTTTATAATGACAAGTTACTGCCTGTCCTGAAAAAACCGGATACCGTAGTGACAACTCCCGACAAACAAACAATGATGGCAGATTCTTTAGCAAAGCTCAGAGAATCAATGCCAAAGACCCTTATGATCCATTTTGAATTCAATGATTCCAGATTCAAACCGGATCCGCAGACAGATAACAGTATTCTTCCTTTTAAATCCTGGCTTGAGAAATATCCCGGGTCAAGGCTGTCAGTTACCGGTCATACCGACATTGTGGGTACACCGGAATTCAATAACGAACTTGGGCTTAAAAGGGCACAGGTCGTAACGGAATATCTTGTTAATAAGGGGATCCCGGCAAACAGGATCGTAACGGAATCATTTGGTGAAACCAGACCTGTTGCCAGTTTTATTACCTCAGAAGGAAGAGCAAAGAACAGAAGGACAGAAATATCAATAATAATGTAATACGATGAATATATCAATAATACAACCCGCGATGTCTGTTACAGGAGCTGTCATAACAATAGTTGCCCTGCTCCTGGTGGCAGCACTGATTGGATATCTTACAGCCTGGTTTTATGCCAAATCGGTATATACTCCTGTAATAAAGAAACTTGAAGAAGAAAAAGCCGAACTTCAGAGGGAAGTAGCCGGCCTGAAGGATAATGTATCAAAGCTTAATAAACAGATTGATACCCTGAACGGGAAAATAGGTGATCTGGAATCCAGGCTGAAAGAGAAGGATAAAGAGATCGGTGAGCTTAAAGCCAGGGTAAAGGATTAGCTATATCAGCCAATCAGTATAAATATCGTCAGAGACTTATTCAGTCTTCGATCTCTGAATGATAATCCTGCAGGGATTTTACCTTGTACTGTCCGTTTTGCCTGTCCTTGATACCCTGTGTCGCCGAAAGTGCGGCTGAAGTTGTTGTAATGTACGGGATCTTATACTTGATGGCATTTTTCCTGATATATGAATCATCATATTCACTTAGCCGGCCAGCAGGTGTATTTACAACAAGATCGATCTCACAGTTCTTGATTGCATCGACAATATTAGGTCTTCCTTCATGAACCTTAAGGATAAGCTCAGCCCTGATACCGTTATCTTCAAGGAACTGTCTTGTACCGCTGGTTGAGACAATACGGAATCCCATATCCTGAAAATTCCTGGCAGCCGGGAGGATACGGTTTTTATCCCTGTCAGCTATTGTGATAAGAACAGTCCCTTTTATAGGTAAAGACGATTGTGTAGCTTCCTGCGATTTGAAGAATGCCATACCGTAGGAATCTGCCATCCCAAGGACCTCGCCGGTAGATCTCATTTCAGGACCAAGCAGAGGATCTATTGCCGGGAACATGTTGAACGGGAACACAGCCTCTTTTACCCCGTAATGTTTCAGCGACCTGTTCTTAAGCCCGAATTCCGGAAGTTTTTGTCCGAGTAGTATTTGCGTGGCGATCCTGGCCATTGAGATATTACAGACTTTGGATACGAGCGGAACAGTACGCGACGCCCTCGGATTAGCCTCAAGTATGTATACGACATCCTCATATATGGCGTATTGTATATTAAGGAGGCCTACCACTTTCAGCTCCATTGCAATCCTTCGGGTATAATCGTAGATAGTCTTTTTATGCTCTTTCGGAATAATAACCGGAGGTATTACGCAGGCGGAATCGCCCGAATGTATACCGGCATATTCGATATGCTGCATTACAGCCGGGACAAAGGCATCAGTACCATCCGATATGGCATCAGCCTCCGACTCAATTGCATCTTCAAGGAATTTATCAAGCAGCAAAGGGCGGTCGGGTGACACACCGACAGCTTTGGTGACATATTCCCAGAGCATTTCCTCATCAAGGATGATCTTCATGGCTCTTCCTCCAAGAACGTAGGAAGGGCGGATCATTAAAGGATAACCTATTTTTCCGGCTATTGCCAGAGCCTGGTTCATATTACTGGCCATTCCCGATTCGGGCTGGGGGATTCCCAGCTTCTCAATCACATTCCTGAAGCGGTCGCGGTCTTCAGCAAGATCTATTGTTTCAGGGGTGGTGCCAAGGATCTTTACACCAGCTTCTGAAAGTTCCTTTGCCAGGTTCAGGGGAGTCTGACCTCCAAACTGAACAATTACCCCTTCGGGTTTTTCCTTGTCGTAAATACTCAGTACATCTTCAGCAGTAAGAGGTTCAAAATATAGCCTGTCGGATGTGTCATAATCAGTCGAGACTGTTTCCGGGTTGCAATTGACCATAATTGACTCATACCCTGCTTTACGTATTGCAAATGCTGCATGGACACAGCAGTAGTCAAATTCTATACCCTGTCCTATCCTGTTTGGACCGCCTCCGAGAACCATTATCTTTTTCCGGTCAGACACTTTAACCTTATCAGGTGCATTGTATGTTGAGAAGTAATATGAAGCATTTTCCACGCCGCTTACCGGTACGGGTTCCCATGCTTCAGTGATTCCGAGGCTTATTCGTCTGTTCCTGATATCTTTTTCAGGAATCTCCAGGAGCCTGGAAAGGTATTTATCGGCAAAACCATCTTTTTTTGCCTGTAAAAGAATATCATCCGGAGGAAGCTTACCTCTGAAAGCAAGGATCTTCTCCTCCTCATCGACAAGCTCCTTCATCTGCGAGATGAACCAGGATTTAATGAATGTTCTTCTGCTGAGTTCCCCGATATCGGCACCCTTTCTCAGGGCTTCGTACATAATGAATTGCCTTTCACTGGAAGCATGGTTCAGCATATTAAGCAGTTCTTCCAGCGGTTTTTTATTAAAATCTTTTGCGAATCCGAGACCGTAGCGTCCGATCTCGAGTGATCTTATTGCTTTCTGAAGAGCCTCCTTGTATGTTTTACCGATACTCATTACTTCGCCCACAGCCTGCATCTGGGTGCCAAGTTTGTCTTCAAGACCCTCAAATTTCTCGAAAGCCCAGCGGGCAAATTTTACGACGACGTAATCACCCGAGGGTGTGTATTTATCAAGGGTGCCATCGCGCCAGTAGGGGATCTCATCAAGAGTCAGGCCGCCGGCAAGCAGGGATGAGACAAAAGCTATGGGAAAACCTGTGGCTTTTGAAGCGAGTGCTGAAGAGCGGGATGTCCTCGGATTTATTTCAATTACAACAACACGGTCTGTTTTGGGATCGTGTGCAAACTGAACATTGGTACCTCCGATGACCTCGATAGCTTCAACAATATCATAGGAATATTTCTGAAGACGTTTCTGGAGATCCTCACTTATCGTCAGCATAGGAGCTGTACAGTAGGAATCGCCGGTATGGACACCCATTGCATCGACATTTTCGATGAAGCAAACGGTGATCATCTGGTTTTTGGCATCCCTGACAACCTCCAGTTCAAGCTCTTCCCATCCTAACACAGATTCCTCAATAAGGATCTGCTTCACAAGGCTGGCAGATAAGCCACGGCTTGCTACTGTCCGGAGCTCCTCGACATTATAAACGATTCCACCTCCTGTGCCGCCCATAGTATAGGCAGGTCTGATCACAACAGGATATCCAAGCTCATTAGCGATCCTTTCAGCATCCTCGACACTGTTAACTGCCGTACTCTCAGGCATACTGATACCAAGCCGGTTCATTGTCTCCTTGAAAGCGGTTCTGTCTTCTCCTCGCTCAATGGCATCAATATTCACACCGATAACTTTTACGTTATATTCTGAGAGGATTCCCTTTTTAGCGAGAATAGAAGAAAGATTAAGTCCGGTCTGTCCGCCGAGGTTCGGGAGCAAGGCATCAGGCCGTTCCTTTTTGATTATCTCCGTAAGAGCATATTCATTCAATGGTTCGATATAGGTGGCATCAGCCATTTCAGGATCGGTCATTATCGTTGCAGGGTTCGAATTTACCAGCACAATTTTATATCCCAATGATCTTAATGCTTTACAAGCCTGTGTACCTGAATAATCAAATTCGCAGGCCTGACCTATTATTATTGGCCCTGAACCGATGATCAGAATTTTATTGATATCCTTACGTCTTGGCATGATATGAAAAGAAATAAAATAAGGCCCGAAATTTAATATTCAAATCGGAAAGGAGATAATATATGGGAGCAAAAGATTAAGAAAGATATAAACTAGTAACGATCCGGGATATTTATTTTACCTGCCCTGAAAGACTTAAAATCAGTTCATTCAATTCATCGATCTTCTTCTGTTGTAGTTCTATTTGCTTTTGTTGTTCCCTGTTCTGACGGATAACTTCCTGGAGAGCTTTGATAGCAACTATTTGTGCATTATATGAATCCATCTGAAGCAGCTCTTCGGGGTCGCCGTCAAGATAATCTCCGCTTCCCTGAACTGATTCCGGGAAAACCTGGCGATACTCCTGGGCAATGAAATTATAATAATTTTTATCTTTTATTGAAGGATTTTTTGCTATCCATTCATTGTTGTACCTGAACCTGACCGGATGTAATTCCATAATCAGATCCACAGAATTTCCGATATCCTCTATATTTGTTTTTATCCGGTAATCAGAATTTGCCAGCCATGAACCGGCTGTTGTTTTCGATGCATCACCAAGCACTTCAAGTGCATTTGTTACAGGATTTCTGCCATTTACTCCCACTTTACCATTGAAAATGACCTTCCTGTTGTCAAATTCACCATAAATCAGAGGAGCTGTTGAGGTGACGTCTATATAAAGGCGATTACTTACATTCCCGGAAATTGAACCGGCCTGTCGACCGATGCAGATATTGTTATTACCTGTGTTTCCCTGCCCGGCCTGAACGCCGATGAAAGTATTATAGTCTCCTGAGGTATTATTTCCTCCGGCTGAGTTTCCAATAAAAATATTTCCGATTCCATCGGTGCAGTTATCTCCCGCCTGGGCTCCCAGGAAAGTGTTATAATTACCTGTAACATGATGGATCCCGGCGAATTTTCCGATGAAAGTGTTATAATTTCCTGTAGAGTTGTCCATACCGGCACGATCTCCGAAAAATGCATTGCTTTGACCCGTTGTATTACTGTAACCTGCTTTGTACCCCACTGCCGAGTTGAAGTTACCATCATATGCAGTAGATCCTATATTGCTGTAACCTGCTTCAAATCCGAGAAATACATTATAAAGACCAATTGTATTTGAGTATCCTGCCCGGGTTCCCATAAAAAGATTTTCCCTTCCGGATGTGTTTCTATACCCTGAAGAGTCTCCCAGGAAGATGTTGTTTATTCCGGTGCTGTTGGTATACCCTGACCTTGTGCCAATGAAAACGTTATTTACTCCTGTCGATGTTGAATAACCGGCTCTGGATCCGATGAAAATATTATCGGTTCCTGTTGTGTTATAATAACCTGAATAGATTCCAAAAAATACATTATTCACTCCTTCGGTGTTTCTGTATCCTGAGTAATTGCCGATAAATATGTTTGATGTACCGGTAGTATTATAATACCCGGAATAGTATCCCAGAAAAGTATTATAAACCCCGGTTGTATTATTCCGACCGGCACGATATCCGATAAATGAATTATAGCTGGCGTTATTGCTGTACCCTGCCTGGTAACCCAGGAAGGTATTATATGAACCGGATATATTTGAATAACCGGCCTGATAACCCAGGAACAGGTTCCTGCCACCTGTTGTTGTGCTCATACCGGTTTCAAATCCGAGGAAAGAATTATGCAGTCCCGAGGTTATTTTAATCCCGCTGTTATGTCCGATCAGATAATTATCCGGAGTAAGCACTGTAAATGGTGTAACAGTACCTTTCGATAGTCCGAATCCACCCACGGCAAATCCCCCTTTGCTTGCTTTTGTCGGCTGGTCATTGACGTAGATCCTTGTGCTGTCGCGGGTTACTCTCAGATACTCTTCAGGATCGGCTTTTGCGAGGTTAAATCCGCCTACAGCAAAACCTCCTTTGGCACCCTTCTCTCCGTCATCGACATAAATCCTCACTCCTTCATTATAAACGGCAAACACTGTTTGTCCGTTCCTGTTTTTAACTTCAAACAGCGCCTCTTCCATGTTTGATGTTGTTCCTTTTATATCAAGCCTGGTAATTGGGCCCTCAACATCCTTGGCTACCAGCGAGTAAGGAACTGACCAGATCTGTGTAGTGCCCATATTGGTCCAGGTCATACCCGGATAGCGGATAGTTGTCTTAAGAAACAATGGCTGTGCGTTCCAGTCTATTTCCCCGAAAGTTGCGACATTCCCGTTTATCCTCGTACCGGTCCCGACCACGAGGGATATCAGGCCAAACTGATTGGAACTGACAGTGAGATGTTCCTCTTCCCAGACAACAGTCCCTCCTGTAAGAGAGGTCTGAATTGTAATTCTCACAGGGAGAAGAGTGTTTCCTATGATCTCCCCGGAAGCATCCCGGGCAATAGCCTGGTAGTTAAATCCCTGTGGAACCTGGGAAATAAGAATAAAAAAG